>ENA-OQEB01000009-OQEB01000009.1-human-gut-metagenome-genome-assembly--contig:-NODE-9-length-76789-cov-4.216078_pt1 | contig 76789 bp, 85 predicted proteins | sample MGYA00242787_ERZ504619 | MGnify/ENA primary metagenome ERZ504619 (study PRJEB26092, sample SAMD00036317) | human gut metagenome | host: Homo sapiens | study: EMG produced TPA metagenomics assembly of the... | reverse complement strand
TTCTTTTCTTATCTGATTAAGCTCTGAACCTTTGGTTTTTACCTTTCTTTTAAATTTTGCAACGGTAAACGCTTTTATCATGTCATGATAGACATAATTAATTTCCGCACAAACCATAAGACAAACCATAAGAAAGTAAAACCAAATCATAATAACGGCAATTCTGGTAAGTCTCCGTACACGGAAAATCCATTAAAATCCGACACATAAACCGAAATACCGAACGAAAGCACATACCACGAAACCGTGCAGAGAAACGCACCGGGCAACTGTGACTTAAAGCCGTATTCCTTATGCTCGCTGCGTGAGATGTTCGGAAAGTTCCTGTAAATCAGAGCAAACAATACCGTGAGAAACATAAAGATAAGTATATATCTGAGATGATAGATTATTCCGATTATGTCCGGCAACGATTTTAGATGCGGTGAAAGAAAATCGTTAATTGTTGAACCAAGGACAATAAGTACAAGTGACGCAAGCAAAATTACAAACAACGCAATTGTGTAGAACATTGCCCTTATTCTTAAAAAGAACCAGTTTCTGTTTTCGTAAGCGTCATAAATTCTGTTGAGTCCGTTTGTGATTGCGTGGATTCCCTGTGCCGCCGACCACAGAGTGACTACAAGCGTTACAAGAGAAATTCCCACAGCACTTTCATAGGCAGAGGTCAGAAAGTATGTTAAGTCATCGGCAATTTTTGACGAAAACACACTGCTGAGTCCGTGATAAACAAAATCAATCGGAATGTGCAGGTTCTGCAAAAGTGACACAAAGAACATTGAGAGCGGCACAGCCGATAATATAATAAAGAATGCCGACTGTCCGGCAATTGCAAAAATATTATCGTGAACGCATTTGCTTGTTATCGGTTCAAATCTGCCTGTTATTCTTTTGTAAAGTTTTATCACCTTGTCAACGAATTTTATCCTCAATGTGTCACCTCCCCTATTTCTATATGATAATTATTTTATACCGTTTTTCTTCATCTGCACATTATAAGAAATTCTTGTGAGAAGTTTTTCGGGTGCAAAATGTCTGAAAAACGACACCGCTTTCATTTCAAAGCCGGGTGTGATAATCATTTTGCCCTTCATGGTCATGTCAACGGCATACCTTGCGACAAACTTCGGGTCAAGTCCTCTTATGCAGAATTTAACATCCGCAACATTATTGAAGTTGGTTTTTACGGGACCCGGGCAAAGTACCGAAACCTTGACATTTTTATTATCCCTACGCATTTCCTCGTGAATTGCCTGAGTAAGACGGACAACATAATTCTTTGACGCATAGTAGCTTGCAAATGTCGGTCCTGCAAGAAATCCTGCGGCAGAACCTACATTGAGAATATATCCGCTGTTTCTCTCCGCCATATCTTTAAGAAAAAGCTTTGTGAGAATGTGAACCGTTGAAACATTTGTGTGAATGAGTTCAAGCTCTCTTTCAAGCGGAACATCCAAAAATTTTCCGTATGCTCCAAAGCCTGCGTTGTTGACAAGAAAATCAATCTGTTCATTTTCATTCTTAATATGCTCATACAAATCCATGCTGTCACTTTCTCGTGAAAAATCAAGCGTAATTACCCTGACATTCACATTTGAAAGTTCCTCTTTCAGCTTGTTAAGCTTATCTGTTGAGCGTGATACAAGAATAAGGTCATAACCGAGTTCTGCAAGATATCGGGCGATTTCTTTACCTATGCCCGAACTTGCGCCTGTAATCAAAGCCTTCATTAGTTTTCATCATCCTTCGGTTTTTGTGCTGTGGCACAAAGCCATGTTGTACCTTCCTTAGTGTATGTGTTTATGTTTTCAAAGCCTGCAGATTCAAGTACGGATCTGATTTCCTGCGGAGTTACCGACTTGATATTCAGCATATTTTCAACCTTTTCCCACTTGAACGGATCATCGTCTGTTCTGAGCATTTCAAAAAGCAGCATAACCGTTCCGCCCTGTTTGAGAACACGAAAAACTTCTTTTACATCATTTTCCTTATCAGGCCAGAAGTAGTAGGTTTCAACTGCCGTGATATTATCGAATGTATTGTCATCAAAAGGCATATCGGATACGGATGCCTGAAGAATTTTCGCTTTGTTGCAGAGTATATTTTTTGAATTGAGTTTTTCGGAGGATTTTACCGAGAGTTCGGAATAGTCGATTCCGTAAACCTTGCCGTTGGCAACAATTGAGCAAAGTCGGTCAACGGTTTTTCCGCCGCCGCAACCTATGTCAAGTACAGTTGCTGTGCGTTCAATATTCATATGTTCAAGTCCCCATGAGGTAAGGCTTGAATGCCCTTTATTCATAGCCTTAATCATCATTTTGCCCCAAAAGCCGTTTGGCTTTTTAGCATTCTCCACCAACTTGTGGTATTTCATAAAAATCACTCCAATCTGAAATTTTCATCTGTTTACTGTCAGCTATTTACTTTTTTTCTGTTGAATTAAGTTTTTGAAGCAGAAGTGCAAGGAAAAATGCACCGCCTACTATAACGATGAACCAAACAAATGACATATACAACGGTTGATTCATCACACGCAAAAACGGGTATGGACCGTCAACTGCACCGACTATATTAAGTATAATAAGCAGAATCGCATATATTAATGTAGGGATTGTAGCCGTGAAAGCTGATTTTGTGTTAAGGTGAGGTTCTTTTTCAAAAAGCACAAACGATAAAATTGTAAGAATCGGACACAAAGTATGTAAAAAGGTGAAGTCTTTGTTAAAAAGCATATAGAGCCAACCGTTTATGCCCTCTCCACGCATCGGAGAAAGCACGGCAAGAACTACGATAAATGTTACCGAAAGCATAGCCGCCGCCATATATTTGAACATTTGAACCGAGTGCGGAATTTCTTTTCCGCTTTTGAGATATCGCACCTGAAAGCCTGCCATAACCGCACAGGCAACAAGTGCAAACAGGTTGCTGTCTTCAGTGTAATATATAAGCGGATAGCAGCCTATTTTGAAAAACACGATAATTATTGCGGCAATCTCACAAGCAATAATCGCAAGATTAAATGCCAAAGCTGTTTTTGTTCGTTTTATTTTAAGTGTATTTTGCATTTTTAATCCTTTTCTATATTATTTTGTTAATTTCTTTCAATCAATGCCACGCTCTCCACATGGGAGGTTCCGGAGAACATATCGCAGGGGGTGATTTCTTTTGGGGTGTAGCCGTTTTCTGTGAAGAATTTTAAATCTCTTGCGAGGGTTGCGGGGTCACAGGATACATAGACTACACGGCTCGGCGACATTCTTGAAATTGTCTTTACAAGCTCTTCGCCGCAGCCTTTTCTCGGTGGATCAAGAATTACGCAGTCGGGTTTTAAACCTCTTTTCAAGCTGAAATGCGGCATCTGAGGCATCTCCGCAGATGAATCGTGCATTTTCAATGCCGTTTGCTTTTGCATTTTCATTTGCATCTTTCACGGCATCTTCAACAATCTCCGCACCGATAAGCTGTTTACAGGAATCCGCCATTGTAAGACCTATTGTACCCGTTCCGCAGTATAAATCAAGCAGAATTTCGTCAGATTTAAGATTTGCATATTCTTTGGCTTTGCCGTAAAGCTTTTCAGCCTGTTTTCTGTTGATCTGCCAGAACGAAAACGGTGAAATTTTAAACTGCAATCCGCAAAGTGTGTCGGTAATATAGTCACTTCCGTAGATTGTTCTGTTTTTTCTGCCGAGAACAACATTGGTTTTTTCTCTGTTAGAATTAATAATCACACTTTTTAACTGCGGAAGCTCGGATTTGAGCATTTTCACGAGCAAATCTTCCTGTTTAAGACCGTTTGCGTTGACAACATAGCACACCATAAGCTCGCCCGAAACCTCGCCGATTCTGATATAAATGTGGCGAAGTCTGCCCTTGCCCGTCGTTTCGTCATAAATTTCCGTGTTAGTTTTTGCGATAAAATCTTTTGTAATTTCAATTACCCTTGCAAAAATTTCGGGCTGTAAAATACAGTCGGTGCAATTGATTATGCGGTGGCTGTGGAATGAATAAAAGCCCGTCACAACATTTCCGTCACGGTCAAGACCGACAGGATACTGCGCCTTGTTGCGGTATCTTGTGATATTATCCGACAAAATTATCGGCTTGAAAACAACATTATCAAGACCGCCGATGCGTGTTACGGCATCCTCAACTCTCTGCTGTTTTATTTTGCATTCTTCTTCATAAGAAATATGTCGCCATGTGCAACCGCCGCACTTCATAAAGTTTTCGCAGTCGGGAGTAATTCTCGCCTTGGACGGAACGAGAATTTCTTCGATTTTGCCGAAAGCGTAGGTTTTCTTAACCTTTAATATACGCACATTGAGTTCGTCACCGATTGCAGAACCCTGTACAAAAACGGCAATGCGTCATCTGTTCTTCCGACTCCGCTGCCCTCGGCAGTTGCCGAAGTTATTGTAAGGTTTACAATATCGTTCTTTTTTAAAGTCATTTTATCACTCTGCCATTTTATGTGTATTTTTAGTTATAATCCTATTCCCCTTTATTTTAGCATTTACTCTACAATTTGGCAACAATTAAAACACAGTATCCGTACAATACACAAAAATTGCACAAATATCAAATTAGGTATTTATTTTTTTGTCCATTCGTCTTATAATATGAGTGTTGCAGTTCTGTCACGGCATTGCTCTTTGAAAGCAAATCAACCTGTGTTCCGACTTAAATACAGGCAAAGCGGAATGATTTTTCTGACAGACAAATATACTTATCAGGAATGGAGTGGACTATTGTGAATTACGACAGTCTTATGGATAACATAAAAAGAATACATTTTATCGGTATAGGCGGCAGCGGAATGTGTCCGCTGGCTGAGATTCTTCACCACGAGGCTATGAGCTTTCGGGTTCGGATATGAACGAGGGTGAAACTCTTGACAGAATTAAGGGTTACGGCATTCCCGTATTTATGGGACACGCCGCAGAAAATATCAAGGGTGCAGAGCTTGTTGTTTACTCAGCGGCTATTAAGGAAACTAACCCCGAAAGGCAGGCAGCAAAGGAACTCGGTATTCCGTGCATTGAAAGAAGCGTAATGCTCGGTATTGTTACAAGAAGATACAGAAGAAGTATTGCGGTTTCGGGTACACACGGCAAAACAACTACAACAGCTATGCTTTCACAGGTGCTTATCGGCAGCGGTTTTGATCCGTCAGCTATTATTGGAGGAAAACTTCCGTTCATCGGTGGAAACAGCTATGTCGGTCACAGCGATATAATCGTTTGTGAGGCTTGTGAGTATGTTGACACATTCTTACAGCTCAATCCTTTTATTTCGATTATTCTTAATATTGACGCAGATCATCTTGATTACTTCAAGAATCTTGACAACATTAAGAAGTCATTCAACAAATTTGCTCATCAGACAACAGGCTTGCTTGTTATCAACGGTGACGACAAAAACACTCTTGATGCCGTAAAGGATGTTGAGATTGAGAAAATCACTTACGGTTTTGGCGAAAACTGCGATTACAGAGCTGAAAACATCAGCGCAGACAAGGGTGTTCACGAGCAGTTTGACCTCTACTATAAGGGTGAGAAGCTCACACAGATTAAACTTATCGTTCCGGGAAAGCACAACATTTATAATGCACTTGCCGCTGCGGCTACTGCACATTATCTTGGCGCTACTCCGAAGGAAATTTCCGAGAATCTTCACAAATTCGGCGGTGTTCACAGAAGATTTGAAATTCTCGGCACACCTGACGGAATTACTGTTGCCGATGACTTTGCTCATCATCCCACAGAACTTACCGCAACACTCAATGCCGCAATGAAAATGGGCTTTAACAAGGTTTGGGCAATATTCCAGCCGCATACATTTTCAAGAACAGCCTTGCTCCTTGACGATTTTGCGGAGGCTCTTAAAATTCCGGATCAGGCAATTATTTCGGCTATTCTACCTGTTCGTGAAACAAACACATATAACATCTATTCTACTGACCTCGGTGCAAAGGTTCCGGTTCTGTATGTCTTGACACATTTGAAGAAATTACCGACTATGTTTGCAAGAATGCAAAAGAGGGCGACCTCATTCTCACAATGGGCGGCGGTAATGTGTATATGTGTGCCAATATGATTTACAAACAGCTTAAATATATGGAAGAAAATAAATAAGATTTTTAAACAAACAAAAGAACCGTGCTTTTATGGCACGGTTCTTTTTTCTTTTATTGAATATTAAGCAAAAAATGAACAAAGCTCCGTGCGGTTACGGAGCTTTGTTCGTTAAGAGAGAGTTTTTTGTCTACAGCTTTGGCTGTATGAATATTTATATAAAAAGCTAAAAAGCTTGTTGACTGTCATTGACCGAACATATAGTTCCAGATTGAGTCGCTGTCACTGTTATCGGAACTTTTGCCCTGTGATTGTGACGACTTATTCTGTGTTTTTGAATTGCCTGTTGAAGAACTGCCGCTCGGTGAATATTCTGCAAGAGTGAGCTTGAGATTTGCAGTCTTACCTCTTCTTGTAACGGTAAAAGTTACTGTGTCTCCCACCTTTGAATCCTTGAGGGCTGTTTCAATGTCTGATTTTGAAGAAACACTTGTACCGTTTACTGCGGTAATCATATCACCTCTCATAAATCCTGCTTTTTCTGCATTAGAACCGCTTGTTACCGAAAGAACATAACAGCCTGTGTTGCTGAGTCCGTAGTAGAATGCGGAATCGTCGGATGTGATATCTGTAAGCTCCATACCGAGGTCAACCTTGCCCTTTACATAACCGTATGTTTTGAGATCGTCAATTATATCAAGAACATTGTTAATCGGAATAGCAAATGCAATACCTTCAACCTCTGTTGCACTGTCCTTTGCGTTTACAATACCGATAAGCTCACCGTTTGAGTTAAAGAGTCCGCCGCCTGAGTTACCGGGGCTGATTTGAGCGTTGTGCTGGAGAAGCGTCATACTCTTACCCTCAACCGTTACCTGACGGGCAAGTGCGCTGATAATACCGTCTGTCACTGTACCGCCGAGCTGTCCGAGCGGATTACCGATTGCAACAACATAGTCGCCTACTGCAAGATCTGAGCTGTTGCCCATTGTTGCGGCTGAAAGACCTGTTGCATCTACTTTAAGAAGTGCGATATCGTTGTCCTCATCACTGCCGATTATCTTAGCCTTGTATGAAGTTGCACCGTCACGGAGTGTTACCGTGATATTCTCCGCACCTTCGATTACATGGTAGTTTGTGATGATGTAACCGTCCTCGGAAATGATAACACCTGAACCTGCACCCTGCTGAACATACTGCTGAGCAAATCCGCCTGTTACAACGCTTTCGGTAGCAATTTCAACTACGCTGTCGGCTGTTTTCTTAACAATTTCGGAAGTTGTTCCGCTGAGAGCGGCATTGCTTGTGGTTGATGTGCTGTTTGCGGATGCCTGTTTGATGTTTACACTCGAAGATGAGTTGTTGTTAAGTGATGATGCAAGCATACTGCCACCGAATCCTGCACCGCCGCCGAGAATGATTGCAGCTACAAGCATTGCGGCTACAAAACCTTTGATGCGGGTTTCTTCGGCTTTTTAGGCTTTTTAACTTTTACTTTCTTAGCCTTTGGTGCGGAATACTGTTGATTTGCATACGGTGAACCCGACTGTGAGCCGTATGGATTCTGTGACGGATTGCCGTATGAATAGTTGTTAGTCTGCTGTGAAGAATATGGGTTTGAAGAATACTGTGAACCGTATGAATCCGATGAGTAGTTCTGTGAAGATGTACCCGATGCTGTGTTTGAAGAATAAGCACTTTCATAACGGTTAGGGTTGTGTGACGCATTCTCGTTGTTACCGTTTATATACGAATGGCGGTACTCACCCGAATTTACACTTGATGTTGAATTTGTGTTCCATTCATAAGAGCTTTCTGTGTTTTCTGCAGTTGATGCAGACTGTGAATCTGATGATGAATGAATATCCTGATAGTTGTTGTCAGCAGTATTATTATCTGACGAATAACCGTCATAACCGTTTTTATTGTTTTCAAAGTTATCGTTCATAACTGTACCTCCGATTAAAAGTTATATTTTCAAAAGACTTCATCGAATGTCGGTGTTGTTTTTTGATGTTGTAGATATAATAAAGCCCCAAAGTGAAAAGTATATGAAATACGGCTGAATTAATGTTGAAAGCAAGAAAATAGTATGTGAAAATTCGGTGTGCGTTGTGAGGAGTACGACACAATCATCTGTATTCACGAAAAAAGGGCAGAACAAAACGCTCTGCCCTATATAATGTTTAAGATAATAACAATTTTAAATATCAGTTATCCTTAATCTGATATTTACTAAATAATCCGTCAACAATACTTTTCATATTTTTAAATTGAGTATTTGTGATTTTTATGATTGCGCAAAGGAATAAAGTCAGAATAGCTACAATTATAGTTGGAAATCCCAAAATTCCTGCAACCGAAATAAAATGAATACCGATCAAGAAGAAGTACAAAAAGATTGCTAAACCAACAGCCATTATTGGATTTGGAAACATTCTGATTGTTAAATCAGAATATCCACAATCTTCCTCTATCTTACCTGAAAAAATCGGACTCAGGCTATAAATTCCACCAAAATTTACAGACTGTACAAACTTCATTTTAAAGCCCTTATCAGTAAAGTTTACATCATAGGAAAATTCATTTCCTCTGATACTAGGACCACACTTAGAACGACTTCTGATTATATCATTTATGTGTTCTTCGGATAAAGAAAGTTTATAATGAAGTTTATCAAAGAATTTTATAATCATAGAAATAACTCCATATACAAAAGGCACTCAGTTTGCCGAAACGGTGTTGACCTGTTCTTTTGTTTCGGGCTTCTTTTCAACCTTTTCGTTAAGCTTTTTCTTTACCGAACTTCGTCAAACTTCTTTTTGAAGGATACTCTGCCGTTGAACTTCTTTCTGCAATATTTGCATGAAAATTCGGCGGTAAAGCTTTTGTTGTGAAGTCGCCACTTTGAAAGCTGAACAAGCGGTTTTCCGCAATCTTCACAATCGAAAAACATAACGCTTTTGTCAACATCGGGACTGTTGATATCTGTAACAAAATGATTTTTGAACAGCAGTCTGTCATAGAATTCGTCACAAACAGCATCCTTAATGTACGGCTTTAACGGATACTTACCGTAAAAAGCTTCATACATTCCAATGTTAGGTACACATCGGCAAGAGCCTGTGCTGATCATCTTCCGAAAAATCAACACCTGCCATTTCGGCACAGGCACCGAGTCCCAGCTGACAGGATGAATCGTGCAAATCAAGACAATCTTCACAATAGCTTTGCAGATTGCAATAGCGTGAGAGAAACGGAAGTCTGGTTCTGCCCGTGTAGTAGCTGTAGTTTTCGATAAGAGCATGAAGGTCGGAGTCGCTCCATGTCATAAGCACACCGTCACCCAGAAAATCCGAGAACAGCTGATCGCTTTGATAAAGCTGACGCCCTCGTCCTTCAACTCTTCATTTGTTATTTTAGTAAGCTGTTTTACCTTACTGCATAGCTTTTTGCCGATTTTCGGAGCAACAAGCATTGTAAAGGTGTCGCATACATTCAGTTCATCATCAAGCTTAACCGCACCGATTTCAATTATTTCATTGACAAATTTGTGCAGAACCTTACTGTATGAACCGTTCCATTCAAGGTCAAGAATTACATAACTCATTATTTTAATTATTTCTTACGGAATGCCTGTTTCATACGCTGTTCTTTTGAAAGAATACGCTTACGCATACGGATATTTTCGGGAGTAACCTCAACAAGCTCATCATCAGCAATGAATTCAAGGCACTGTTCAAGCGACATAATTGTCGGAGGTGTAAGCTTGAGGGCATCATCAGAACCCGATGCACGGGTGTTTGTGATGTGCTTTTTCTTGCAGACATTAACTGTGATATCCTCAGACTTAGGACTTGCGCCTACAATCATACCCTCGTAAACAGGAACACCGGGTCCGATAAAGAGTCTGCCTCTTTCCTGAGCGGCATAAAGACCGTAGGTTACAGTTTCGCCTGTTTCAAAGGCGATAAGTGAACCCTGATGACGGGTTACGATTTCACCCTTGTATGGCTCATAACCGTCAAATACATGGTTCATAATACCGTTACCGTTTGTATCTGTAAGAAATTCGGGGCGATAACCCATAAGACCTCTTGACGGGATTCTGAATTCAATGTGAGTAACACCGCCTTCACGAGTACCCATATTGATAAGCTCACCTTTTCTTGAACCGAGCTTTTCCATTACAGGACCGACATATGTGTCTGGAACTTCGATGATAAGAAACTCCATAGGCTCATGAAGCTTGCCGTCAATCATCTTTGTAATAACCTGCGGACGGGAAACCTGAAATTCATAATTCTGACGGCGCATTGTTTCGATAAGGATTGAAAGGTGGAGTTCACCTCTGCCCGATACCTTGAATGTATCGGCGCTGTCTGTTTCTTCAACACGGAGTGCAACATTTGTTTCAATTTCCTTGAAAAGTCTGTCACGGAGGTTACGGGAGGTTACATACTTACCCTCTCTGCCTGCAAACGGTGAGTTGTTTACGATAAAGTTCATTGAAACCGTAGGCTCGTCAATCTTTACGAATGGGAGCGGCTCAACGCAATCGTTTGAACAGATTGTTTCACCGATGTTGATATCCTGAACACCGCTTACGCAAACGATGTCGCCGACTGTTGCAGTGTCACATTCAACTCTTTTAAGTCCTTCAAACTGATACAGCTTTGCAATTCTTACATTCTGAGTTGTACCGTCTGTGTGACAGAGAACGGCAGCCTCTCCGTTCTTTGCAGTACCTCTTTCAACACGGCCTACACCGATTCTGCCGACAAACTTATCGGAGTCAATGTTTGAAATAAGGAGCTGGAGTCCACCATTCATATCACCCTGAGGAGCAGGGATTTCTTTTACAATTGCATCAAAGAGAGGTTTCATATCCGTACCGGGTTCATGATAATCCTCTGATGCATAGCCGTCACGGGCAGACGCATAAATTACAGGGAATTCAAGCTGATCTTCGTCGGCACCGAGTTCGATAAAGAGGTCGAGAACCTCGTCAACAACCTCTTCGGGTCTTGCACCGGGACGGTCGATTTTGTTAAGAACAACAAGCGGCTTTTTGCCGAGGCCGAGTGCCTTTTTAAGAACAAATCTTGTCTGCGGCATACAACCCTCAAATGCGTCAACAAGCAATACAACACCGTCAACCATCTGGAGAATACGCTCAACCTCACCGCCGAAATCGGCATGACCTGGGGTGTCAACAATGTTAATTTTGATGCCGTTGTACATTACGGCTGTCGGCTTTGAAAGGATTGTGATACCTCTTTCACGCTCAAGGTCATTAGAGTCCATTACTCTTTCTTCTACATTTTCATTTGCTCTGAAAACACCGCTCTGCTTCAAAAGCTGGTCAACCAGAGTAGTTTTGCCGTGGTCAACATGGGCGATAATTGCAATATTTCTTAAATTCTCTCTTACATCCATAAAAATACCTCGTTTTGCTAAAATCACTTAAATCTTATTGCATACATCAAGTATTATAACACTATAAAAGCTAAAATTCAATTTATATTTTTCATCACCTTTTATGCTAATATCCGACACTTTTTGAACATTTTTCCGATAGAAAACCGCAAAAAATATTTTTTAGTGAAAAAATAACGATTTTTGCTCATTTTGCGTGAATTTTTCTTTACAATATCTCAAGATTGTTATATAATTAACATAGTGTTTTGCATTTTTTTGCAGGACTGAATTATGATAGGCATTAATTTTTAGGAGGTAATATTATGGGCTACACGATTGCGCAGAAAATCATCAAGAATCATCTTGTCTGCGGAGAAATGACCGTTGGTAGTGATATCGGTCTTAAAATCGACCAGACTCTTACTCAGGATGCAACAGGCACTATGGCTTATATCGAATATGAGGCTATGGGCATTCCGAGAGTAAAAACAGAAAAAAGCGTTGCTTACATTGACCACAACACACTTCAGACAGGTTTTGAAAACGCCGATGACCACAGATTCATTCAGTCTGTTTGTAAAAAACACGGTATCTATTTTTCAAGACCCGGCAACGGCATTTGTCACCAGGTTCACCTTGAAAGATTCGGTAAACCGGGAAAGACTTTAATCGGTTCTGACAGCCACACTCCGACGGGTGGCGGTATCGGTATGCTCGCAATCGGCGCAGGCGGTCTTGATGTTGCTGTTGCAATGGGCGGCGGCGCATACTATATTACTATGCCGAAAATGGTAAGAGTTAATCTTACGGGCAAACTCAGTCCGTGGGTTTCTGCAAAAGATATTATTCTCGCAGTTCTTCGTGTTATGAGCGTTAAGGGCGGCGTTGGCAAGATTGTTGAATACGGTGGCGAGGGTGTTGCCACACTTACAGTTCCCGAAAGAGCAACAATCACAAACATGGGTGCAGAGCTTGGTGCTACAACTTCTGTATTCCCGTCTGATGAAACAACAAGAAAGTTCCTCAAGGCTCAGGGCCGTGAGGAAGATTATACAGAACTCAAAGCTGATGACGATGCAGTTTATGATGAGGTTATCGAAATTAACCTTTCAGAGCTTGAGCCTCTTGCTGCTTGTCCTCACTCACCTGACAATGTTAAGCCAATCAAAGAGCTTGAGGGCAAGAAGATTGATCAGGTTTGTATCGGTTCATGTACAAACTCAAGCTACCTTGACCTTATGAGAGTTGCTCACATTCTCAAGGGCAAAAAGGTTGCAGACAATGTATCGCTCGCAATTGCTCCGGGTTCAAAGCAGGTATTTAATATGCTCGCTCTCAACGGCGCACTCGGCGACATGATTGCGGCAGGTGCAAGAATCCTTGAAAGTGCCTGCGGTCCGTGTATCGGTATGGGACAGTCACCTAACAGCGGCGGTATCTCACTCAGAACATTCAACCGTAACTTTGAAGGCAGAAGCGGAACGGCAGACGGTCAGATTTATCTCGTATCTCCAGAAACTGCGGCTGTTTCTGCAATCAACGGCGTATTTACAGACCCGAGATGTCTTGGTGCGGCTGCTGAGATTGAAATGCCCGAAAAATTTCTCATCAATGATAATATGGTTATTGATCCCGCTCCTGTTGAGGAAATGGACAGCGTAGAAATTCTCCGTGGTCCTAACATCAAGAGCTATCCCGAAACTCATCCGCTCACAGATTCTATCGAGGCGTCATGTTCACTCAAGGTCGGCGACAACATTACAACCGACCATATTATGCCTGCAGGCGCAAAGATTCTTCCGCTCCGTTCAAATATTCCGAAAATTTCAGAGCATTGCTTTACAGTATGCGACAAGGAATTCCCAACCCGTGCAAAGACACTCGGCAAGAGCATTATTGTCGGCGGTGAAAACTACGGTCAGGGTTCATCCCGTGAGCATGCGGCTCTCGCTCCCCTTTTCCTCGGTGTTAAGGCTGTACTCGTAAAGAGCTTTGCAAGAATTCACAAGAGCAACCTTATCAATGCAGGAATTCTTCCGCTTACATTTGTAAACGCAGAAGATTATGATAAAATCAAGCTTGGCGATATGCTTGAACTCCCGAATGTTAAGGACGAAATTGCAAACGGCAAGCAGGTTACTGTTGTAAACAAGACAACAGGCGACACAATTGTTGCTGACTGTGAGCTTTCAGACAGAACAAGAAACATTATCATTGCAGGCGGTCTGCTTGACTACACAAAGGAGAACAGCTGATATGGAAAAAATTAAAATGGTCACCCCTCTCGTAGAGATGGACGGCGACGAGATGACAAGAGTCATCTGGAAACAGATTAAAGACATTCTCATCACACCTTATGTTGACCTCAAAACAGAATATTATGACCTCGGTCTTGAGCACAGAAACGAAACAGACGATCAGGTTACAGTTGACAGCGCCAACGCAACAAAGAAATACGGTGTTGCCGTTAAGTGTGCCACAATCACACCTAATGCCGCAAGAATGACTGAGTACAACCTCAAGAGTATGTGGAAATCACCTAACGGTACGATTCGTGCTATCCTTGACGGTACGGTATTCAGAAGCCCGATTCTTGTTAAGGGCATTGTTCCCTACATTCCTACATGGAAAAAGCCAATCTGCATTGCCCGTCACGCATACGGAGATGTTTATAAGAACACAGAGATGAAGGTTGAGGCAGGAAGCAAGGCAGAGCTTTGCGTCACAAAGCCTGACGGTACCGAGGAAAGAAGCACAATCTTTGACTTCAAGACTGACGGTATTATTCAGGGTATGCACAACATTGACAAGAGTATCTCATCATTTGCCCGTTCATGCTTTAACTATGCACTTGATCAGAAGCTTGATGTTTGGTTTGCTACAAAGGATACAATCAGCAAAATTTATGACCACAGATTCAAGGACATCTTCAGCGAAATCTTTGAGAATGAGTACAAAGAGAAGTTTGAGAACACAGGTATTACATATTTCTACACACTTATTGATGACGCTGTTGCAAGAGTTATCAGAAGTGAAGGCGGCTATATGTGGGCTTGTAAGAACTATGACGGCGATGTTATGAGTGATATGATTGCAACTGCATTCGGTTCGCTCGCGATGATGACAAGCGTGCTTGTTTCTCCCGACGGCATCTATGAATACGAGGCTGCTCACGGCACAGTTCAGCGCCACTACTACAAGTATCTCAAGGGCGAAGAAACTTCCACAAACTCTGTTGCAACATTGTTTGCATGGACAGGCGCTCTCCGCAAAAGAGGCGAGCTTGACGGTCTTGACGATCTTATGAAGTTTGCAGACAAGCTTGAGGCCGCAACAATCAAGACAATTGAGGACGGCGTTATGACAGGCGATCTCTACGCTATCTCGACACTTGAGAACAAAAAGAAAGTAAACACAGAAGAATTTCTCAAGGCTATTGACGAGCGCCTTGCAGCATCTCTCTGATTTTAAAGTTAAAGGAGCATAGTGAGTAATGTCTAAGAATGACAGTATTTCAATGTCGGTTATCAGGCGTTTGCCAAGATATTACCGCTTTTTATCAGAACTGAATGACCAGAACATTGACAAAATTTCTTCAACTAAGCTTGCACAAATTATGAATGTGACCGCCTCACAGGTAAGGCAGGATCTTAACTGCTTCGGCGGATTCGGTCAGCAGGGTTACGGTTACAGCGTAAGTCAGCTGAAAGAGGAAATCAAGAACATTCTGGGACTTAACAACGATTACAAGGCCATTCTTATCGGTGCGGGTAATCTTGGTAAGGCCGTTGCAATGCATATGAATTTTGAAAAACTCGGTTTTGAGCTTATCGCTTGTTTTGACAGCAACGAACAAAAAGTCGGTTCAAAGCTCAACGGAATTACAGTTAAAAACGAAAGTGAACTCGACGATTTTTGTAATAAAAATCATATTGACACAGCGTTTTTGTGCATTCCCCGTGTTTGTGTTGAAAATGTTCTTGATAAGCTTTATTCACACGGAATCAAGAATTACTGGAATTTCAGCCACTATGATATAAATGCTCGTTATAATGATACTATGGTAGAGAATGTTCATCTCAGCGACAGCCTTATGACTCTCTGCTACAGAATGAACAACAACTGATAAACCAATGACTCCCCGACAGTTTTATAAACTGTCGGGGAGTTTTCCGTTACAGAGCAATAATAACCTTTTTTAGCGATTAAAAGGGCTGACCGTTTAAGGTCAGCCCTCTTTTGCAATTTGTGTTTGTGATTTCAGATTAACCGAGTGTAACCTGCTCAGCGATTGGAGCGTTGGGGTTAGTATCAGGGTTATCTGTGTAGAATGTAAGGTATGTACTGCCCATAACAGCAGAGTCATCAATTACAATCCACATTTCGTTATCTACAAAGCCCTTGTAGTCAATTGTTTGGTTAGTAGCGTTATCGGATACAATTACATTGTATGTACCTGCTCCCTTATATGTGAAGCTGTAATCAAACCAACCGTTTTCACCTTTAGTCATAGGATCACCCGGCCACTCTGACATAAAGTTGCCTGAGTCTTTGCCCTTGAGGTCTGAACCCCATATCCAGAGGTATGGCGTCCATGTAAGTGAACCGTTGTGCTTTACGTGAAGTTTGATATCAAGGCTTGAAGCGATGTAGTAGTAGTTTACCTCAGACTCACCGTAAGGAATTAAGCCAGACTGATTTTCCGGCATTCTGTCCGGATCAACAGCGTAGCCAACAACCTTGAATGCAGTTGACTTATATGTGCTGCCTGCTCTGCCTGCGAATACGATTGAATCAGTGAGCTTCTGCTGTTTTCCGTCAGCGTCTGTGTAGTAGTAGTTTACTGTTACTTTACCGGAAGATACAGGAATTCTGGCAACATACTTCATTATCATTGTTGAATCTTCAATGTTGAAAGTACCGTCATAGTTTAGGTCAAGAACTGATTCATCAACTGTAGGAGTTTCAAGCTTTGCAATATACTTCTGAAGAAGTGTAGCGTCAATTACATTAATTTCACCGTCACCGTTAAAGTCAGCGTTCTTGAGTGATTCAGGAATGTAGTCTGTGTAGTAGTATGTAACCTCCTGCATATCGGAAGTATATTTACCTTCTGCATTTCCGCCAATACGACTTACGACGTATGTATCGGGAATAACTGCACTCGGAACTGTTACATAACCTGAGCCTACAGGACCCTGAAGGATTACAGAATCTTCAAGCTTTTCGCCTGTTGCTTCGTAAACATAGTTAACCTTAACCTTACCGTTTGAAGATTTGATACCTGCCGACTCATAGCCTGCCTTGTCAACAGCTACGATAGCCGAACGAGCAGGAACTGTGAATGTTGAGCCTGTCACCTCGCCGAGTGAGTCAAGACCTGCTGTTTCACCGTTAGCGATAACAACCCAATCTGTTACGGATGTATCCGAAAGAGTTACATCTGCAGCTGTGGTTGCATTGTTATAAATAACAGCCATCTTGTTCCATTCACCCTCAACATCGTCTGAATTGTGAATGAAATCTGATTTGTTGAAGCAGAAACCTTTTTTGTGAATGTGTATTTGTCAGCATATGAATTATCCATAGCTGTGAGAGGCGAGAATGCTGACTTAATCTGCATCATACCCTTGTAGTAAGAAACTACATCGGCATAGTCAACAACATTCTGCCATTTAATCATATTAAGGTCGGCTGCCGACTTGTAGCTGTTTGTGTCACCGTCTTTTGAACGAGCCATTTCTTCACCGGCAAGTGTGAATGAAATACCCTGTGATGTGTAGATAATTGCACTTGCAAGCCTGTTCATCTTAACAGCCTCGGAATTTCTCTCTCCGTAGTCTGCCAGACCTGTTGACGCAATAATCTGATCGTAAAGTGTTGCGTTATCGTGACACGCATCATAGGTTACGCACTGTGAAGGAGCCTGAGCCTTCCACTTGTATGTACCTGAGCTGTTGGCACGAACACCGTAGCTTACACCCTTTGCGGATGACTTTGAGCCCTGTATAAAACCAACATCGTTGATTTCCATTGCACTTCCCTTTATACCGTCACGGATGCCGTCATTGAAAATAGCGATTCTGTCGCTGAGTCTTGACGCATTAGCCTGTGTTGCAGGATAGAATTTTGTGCCTGAGCAAGTGTTAGTCGGGTGGTAGGAGTCACCGCCTGCCCAGCCTTCACCCCACATTGTGATTCGTGGGTCAATTTGGTCAAGCGCTTCTCTTGCCATATTCATTGTTTCAACATCCATAAGACCCATAAGGTCAAAACGGAAGCCGTCAACATGGTATTCGTTTACCCAATACTTGAGTGAATCAATAACATACTGTCTGTACATTGCACGCTCTGTTGCACCTTCGTTGCCGCAACCCGAACCGTCTGAGAATTTACCTGTTGTTTTCATTCTGTAGTAGTAGTTAGGAACTGTGTACTGGAAGCATGAATCAGTTGAATAAGTATGGTTGTAAACAACATCCATTACAACAGAAATGCCGGCGTCATGGAGAGCTTGATCATTTCCTTGCACTCTTTGATTCTTACTTTACCGTCATACGGATTTGAAGAATACGAGCCTCCGGAACATTGTAGTTTACCGGATCATAACCCCAGTTAAACTGAGAATCATCGCCTGCCTCATTTACTGACTGGAAGTCATAGAACGGGTTAAGCTGTACTGTTGTTACACCGAGTTCCTTGAGGTAATCAATACAGGTTGAAACCTTGCCCTCGCCGTTAAGAGTTGTACCTGATTCTGTGAAAGCAAGGTACTTACCTCTGTTAGCATCGCTTACGCCCGAGGCCTTGTCATAAGAAAAGTCCTTGATATGGAGTTCCCATACTGATGACTTTGTTGATTTGTCAAGAAGAACATGGTTATCGTTTGACCAGCCCTCAGGATCTGTCTCGTCAAGGTCAACAATCATTGAGCGCTTGCCGTTTACGCCTGTTGCCGTTGAGTATACATCCTGTGTTTCATAAGTCTTTGTTGCGTCTGAACCGATGTGTGTTGTGTCTGTTGTTGTGACTGAGTATGTGTAATAATAATCCTTCCATTCGCCGACGAGTGTAATCGTCCAAACACCGTTCCACTCACCGTCAACGAGCATTTTTTCAAGTGTGTAGCTGGCAACTTTAGATGCACCCTGCTCGTCATCCGAACCTTTTGTAAAGATATTGAGCTTAACACCGGTTGCTGTCGGTGACCAAACCTTGAATGTTGTAGCATCTTTTGTGTAAGTAACACCAAGATCATTGCCGGAGTAAGCATACTGAGCGTCAATATCTTCAGCAGCCTTTGTGTAAGAATTGTCTCTTGCGTAGTCGCTTGAAACTGCCGAACTGTCATCGGCTGTTGCGGCAAAGCTTGATACAACCGCTGTTGAGGCAAGCATGCACGCTGCAAGAACTGCAGAAACAATTTTCTTCGTAGTTCTCATAGATAATATTCCTCCTTATTAATTTTTATAATCTATTCCGTCAGCATACGGAAATAACTACCTTTAATTAATCTTCTTCAATGTCAAGCTCTGCCATAATGCGTTTTTTACGCTTGTTTGAAGAATAAATAACCGATGCCGCGCACAGAGCAATTATAAGACCGGTGCCGACATACACAAACGGAAGCATCTGCTTGAGCGGATCGGGATTTGACGAGTAACTGAACACTACATTGATTTCGCCCGATTTAAATGTTCCGTTTGCCTTTTCGGGAACGCTTACAAGATCTTTTTCCTCATATGTATTTTGAGAGAGTGAATAAGCCTGTCCTTCAACACCTGTGATTGTCTTTGTATCGAGAATTTTACCCGAATCGTCCATATAAATGGCATTGACTCTGCAAACAGTCTTATCCTCATCATCAGTTACACGGGTATATTTGTATGTAACGGTCTTGCTTGCGGAATCAAGCTTGCCTGCACCGTTTGTCGGGAGGTCGTCAAGAACAAGCTTGTAATTTTTAATTGACGGAAGGTCGGGAGTATAATACTGCTCGCCCTTTCTGTTTTTTACAAGAAAAGAATCTTCAATTTCCGTATTATTTGTTTCGTCAACAACTTTATGGTAACTGTTGATATCTCACCGTCATATTCTTCAACATAAACCTTTGCATGACCTACCTGATCCGTAAACACACCTTTGATTTCACCGTCGGTTTTCTTAACATCATAATTAAGAGTTGATGCAAGATTTGTCACATCATAGCTTGTGCCGAGCTCGCCTGTGAGCGTCTGTGACTTGATGAGTTTTTCGGTTTTGTTATCATAATAATCAATGACAACAGCGCCCTCATCATCCATAATTCCCGCAGAATCATAGCTCTTTGTGTCAACCATAATAACGGCTGAATGCGCCTCAACCTTTACGCTGTTTGTAACATTCTTTATGTTGCGAAGTCCTGCTGTCTTGTTATCTGCAAGAACAACCCAGTCGCCTTTTGCGGTAACATTCTGTGCAGAATCGGAGCCGTTGAAGATTACGCACATCTGACTCCATTTTCCGCTCTCGGTGTTATTTATTGTGTAGCCCATAACACCCTTTGGAACATCGGAAAGATATGTAAGGCTGTTGGCTGTTGCAGCAGTAGAATCCGAGAATGCCGCAAAAGCGTCACGGATTTTATAAAGACCTCTGTAATATTCAATTACATCTGAATAGAGATCAACATTTTCCCAGTCAAGCATATTTTCTTTTCTGCTTGACGCATAGCTGTTTTCATCACCGTCTTTACTGCGGCAAAACTCCTCACCGCCGAGTGAGAACGGAATACCCTGTGAAGTAATAACAATTGCCGCAGAAAGCTTGTTCATCGCAACAAGATCTTCATATCTTTTGCGATATTTACCATCGGCACCGTAAACCGAGCCGACAAGCTTATCGTAAAGACAAAGGTTATCGTGACATGATGCATATGTTACGCATTGTGACGGAACATTTGCCCAGCCTGTTGTTGTGTCACTCTGACCTGCTATGCCTGTTTTCAGGTTGGCTCTGCGTGAACCTTCCTGAACAAAAGCACCGTCCGTACCGCCTGTACTGCCCTTGATTGCATCACGGATTGTATCATCAAACGCACCGATGCGGTCGCTCAATTGCTTGAGATTTTTCTGACTTGCCAATACTGTGCCTTCGTCACAATTGGTTGCCATATCCCACGCCTCACCGTACATAAGAATCTGACTGCCGCTGCCGTCTGCATAAAGATTGTCAAGTGCGGTACGAATTGAATTCATAGTTGTTACATCATGAAGGCCCATAAGGTCAAAGCGGAAACCGTCAATGTGATATTCGCTTGCCCAATATGTAACGGAATCAATCATATACTTTCTGAACATAAGATGTTCGCTTGCTGTATCGTTTGAACAGCCCGAACCGTTTGAGAAAGTTCCGTCATTGTTCATTCTGTAGTAATAATTCGGAACTGTTCTCTGAAGCCAAGAATCAGAGGTGTAGGTGTGGTTATAGACAACATCCATAATTACACCGATTCCGGCATTATGAAGTGCCTGAATCATCTGCTTGCATTCCTTGATTCTCACTTCACCCTTTTTAGGATTTGTTGAATAAGAACCCTCGGGGCAGTTGTAGTTGACGGGATCGTAGCCCCAGTTGTACTGGTCCATAATGTTCTTGCTCTCGTCAACAGAACCGAAATCATAGAACGGCATAATCTGCACATACTTAACGCCGAGCTTTTTCAGATAGTCAACGCAGGTTGATGACGCACCCTGAACACCGTTGACTGTTGTACCTTCTTCGGTAAAAGCAAGTACTTGCCACGGTTAGCCTCACTCACGCCGCTTGATTCGGATGATGAAAAGTCTGCTACAGAGATTTCCCAGACCGACGCATCAGTCTGATTCTGTACAAGCACATGCTTATCATTTTCCCAACCATCGGGATTGGTTGTGCTTAAATCAACAACCATTGAGCGTTGACCGTTCACACCGCACGCCTTTGCATAGACATCGGCTGTTTCCTTGGTAGTTTTTCCGTGTGTTACCGAGTAGGTATAATATTTGTTAAGCAGGTCACCGTTAATTGTAACAGACCACACGCCAGTTGTTTTGTCAAGCGACATGGCTCTTGACATTATAGAACCTGCATCTCCCTCATTATCACTGCCGTGTTCAAAAATATTCACACGAACAGACGCCGCATTAGGCGACCATACCTTGAAGGTAGTTGCCTTTTTTGAGTAAGAAGCCCCCAAATCATTACCTGAATATGCCGACTTATCCAGATTTGCAGCATATGCCTGATAATCTGGTACAGTTTTCTTTTCCGCTGCCGAAACATCAGCTGCACACATTCCCGTAATCATCATAGCTGTCATTACTCCTGCCAATAATCTTTTTAGAAACAATCAAAAATGCCTCCTGACTTATTCGGATATGAGCAAAACAAAGGTTACAATCAGCACTGTTTTACAATAGTCCATACGAATTCCAATGTTAGCATTTCATTAGTTAATTTTATCATATAAGGCAATATATTTTAATTCCGATTAAGAATATAGCAATTGATAAAGGCTTTATTGTTGTAGAATTTTCTTTGACAAATATGTGCAGTATGCTGAATTTCTAAAAGTTTATTTTTAAATTTATATTAAGCAAAGAAAAATCTGTCAAAAAAATACAATTCGACAGTTAAATTTACTAAATTATTGAATTTTGTTATCAATAGAAAATAATTCCCCGACCGCAGTCGGGGATGACAGAATCACAAGCCGTAGGTTGAAGTGTTGACAATTGCGCTCTCAATCCGAAGAAGTCTGTTATATTTTGCAACTCTGTCGGTTCTGCACGGAGCACCTGTTTTTATCTGCCCCGAATTAACCGCAACGGCAATATCCGCAATGGTTGTGTCCTCCGTTTCGCCGCTTCTGTGTGAAATAATCGTGCGATAACCCGCCTTGTGAGCCGTGTCAATTGCATCAAGCGTTTCCGTCAGCGTTCCTATCTGATTAATTTTAATCAAAATTGCGTTGCCTGCTCCAAGCTCTATGCCTTTTTTAAGTCTTTTTGTGTTTGTAACAAACAAATCATCGCCGACAAGCTGAACTTTGTTGCCGATTTTTGAAGTAATATTCTGCCAACCGTCCCAATCGTGTTCGGAAAGCGGATCTTCAAGCGAGATAATCGGATAATCAGAACAGAGCTTGTCAAAATAATTAATAAGTTCGTCGCTTGAAAGCGAATCGCCTCTCTTTGGAAGAATATATTTTCCGTCGGAATACCATTCAGAAGATGCGGCATCGAGCGCAATTTTAATTTCATCAGTAGTATAACCTGTTTTTTCAATCGCTTTAATTATATACTCAATTGCATCCTCATCACTTTTCAGGCTCGGTGCATAACCGCCCTCATCACCTACACCTGTTGACATATTATTCTCTTTTAGAATTTTACCGAGTGTATGGTAGATTTCACAGCACTGCATCATTCCCTCGGAAAAACACCTTGCGCCGACAGGCATAATCATAAATTCCTGAATGTCGATATTGTTTGACGCATGAGCGCCGCCGTTGAGAATATTCATCATTGGAACAGGCATTCTGACCGCATATGTTCCGCCGATATAACGGAATAACGGCAGTCTGAGATTCTTTGCCGCCGCCTTTGCACAGGCAAGCGATACGGCAAGAATAGCATTTGCACCGAGCAATTCCTTATTTTCCGTGCCGTCAAGTTCAATCATTTTGCTGTCGATTGCACACTGGTCAAAAGGTGAGTCGCAACAAAGATTAGGCGAAATTATGCTGTTGATATTTTCAACGGCTCTCTGCACACCTTTGCCAAGATAGCGTTTTTCACCGTCACGAAGTTCAACCGCCTCAAATTCTCCCGTTGACGCACCCGAAGGGACAGACGCTTTTGCAAAGGTTCCGTCAGAAAGTCCGACCTCCGCCTCAACCGTAGGGTTTCCTCTTGAATCAATTATTTCTCTTCCGATTATCGTATCTATTTTTATTTCCATTTATATGCCCTCTCGTATTGAAATTTTAAAACATAAACCTTTTTCAGATATTTTAAATCTGAGCAACGCTGTGTTTTGTCTGCATTGTTATTTTTTCCGTACACGGTTTATTTTATGCAGGAGTAACGCATTTTTGTCACAAGCATATATTGTTACTATAAAAAGCAAGGAGGACAGATATGGAAATGGTTCAGTACACCGTTCGTCCCGGCAATACGCTTTTTGGCATTGCGCAGTTCTTTCAGACAACGGTTAATGACATATTAAAATACAACAACATTCAAACTCCTGACGCTATTTTTGTAGGTCAGGTTCTTACGGTTCCCGCCGGTAGTGCGGAAACGCAGTATCATGTTGCCCGTCCGGGTGATTCGCTGTGGGTAATTGCACAAATGCACGGAACAACCGTTGACAATCTCACACGGCTTAACGGACTTTCAAATCCGAATGTAATTTATCCGGGGCAGATTATAAAGGTAAGATAACAAAGGAGGACAGCTTTCTGTTTAGAAAAGCTGTCCTCTTAAAATTTCATTTGATTATTTCCTGTGTTTTCTAAGGTAATCGTCAATCTGATTTCTGTCAAAAATTCCGAGATCATCGCAACCTGCAAGATACTCGTTATGATGGCGAACCTCGTGATGAAGTATTTCAATAAGTTTTTTTCGGTATGCCTCATTATCAAGTGAGCCGTATACCCTGTTGATTGAACCGTAGTAAAACACAATTGCATTGCCGAGAGAATTGCGTATGTACTCACCCAAAATGAACAAATCATTGTTAAGTGCTTTTGGATGAACCTTTAACTGCGGAAGAAGTGAAATCCCTCCGTTTAAATCTCTGTATAATTCATAAGGCATGGAATCTGCAATTTCATCAAGCATTGCGCCGCATTCATCAAAAGTAATCATAAAGTCTGATTAATAGTCAAGATAGTCCTTGAGCTTTCTGCTTCTTGAAGGATGACGGAGCTTACGGAGAGCCTTTGCCTCAATCTGACGGATACGCTCACGGGTTACATTAAACTCCTTGCCGACTTCTTCAAGGGTTCTGCTTCTGCCGTCCTCAAGACCGAAACGGAGTTTGAGAACCTTGGCTTCACGGGGAGTGAGGGTTGAAAGAACATCCGAAAGCTGTTCACGGAGCATTGTGTGTGATGCGGCATCGGCAGGTGCGGGAGCATCGTTATCGGGGATAAAGTCACCGAGATGGCTGTCTTCCTCCTCGCCTATAGGAGTTTCAAGTGAAACAGGCTCCTGAGCAACACGCATAATTTCACGAACCTTATCAACAGGCATATCAATTTCTGCGGCAATTTCATCGGCAGACGGCGCGTGACCGTTCTGGTGAAGGAGCTGACTCTGAACTTTTTTTACCTTGTTGATAGTTTCAACCATATGAACAGGAATACGGATTGTACGAGCCTGATCGGCAATTGCACGGGTGATGGCCTGTCTGATCCACCATGTTGCATATGTTGAGAATTTAAAGCCCTTTGTATAGTCAAACTTTTCTACAGCCTTGATAAGGCCGAGATTGCCTTCCTGAATAAGGTCAAGAAACTGCATACCTCTGCCGAGATAACGCTTTGCAATTGAAACAACAAGACGAAGGTTTGCCTCGGAAAGACGCTGTTTTGCGGCAACATCACCGTCAGCAATTCTGATTGCGAGGTTGATTTCTTCATCGGAAGAAAGTAGCGGAACCCGTCCGATTTCTTTAAGATATACCTTTACGGGATCGTCAACCGAAACGCTGCCTGTTTCTGCAATCTGAGCGTGTGAGTCGCCGTCTTTGCCTTCATCAAAGCCAAGGTCGATATCGTCAATTTTAATATCGCCTGAATCCTCTACGATTTCAATGCCAAGCTGTGCAAGTGAATCATAAAGCTTTTCAAGCTGTTCGGGATCAAAGTCAATTTCACCGATTGCATCAAGAATGTCCTGGTTTGTAAGCTGACCTTTCTGCTTACCGAGTTCCACAAGTTCTCTTACGACTGTTTTCTTATCGGGTGTAGCTGCCATACTCATTTTCCTTTCCTGCGTTTACTGTTTCCTTTTCCTTATTTTATCAAGATATGCCATAAGCTCCTCATTTGAAACATCGGCTAAATCGCCGGAATTGAGCTTTGAGCTTTCCTCGTTGATAACATTTATGTATTCATTCATTGCCTCAGCGGTTGACGCCCCCGGAATTGCCTGTGACATCAGCTGATAAAGCTTTGAATTTTCATCCTGTGTAAAATCTGCCGCCGTATTCGTAAGAGGATCTTCTCCCCTCTCAATGCGAGCACTGAAATATTCAAAAAACCTCCGCATCAGAGTATTCTGAAATTGTTCGGGCTTTACCCTTGCAGAAATCTCCTCATATGCATCGGGATTGTTTAAAAGATAAACCAAAAGAGCTTCTTCGGCACTTGAACTGCGTGGCTTTTGGAAATGCCCGGGATTGATTTTGTCATTTCTTCGGCTGAGTTCAAGCTGAATTTGACGAGCCTGTTTCTTTTCTTCAGCCCTTTCACCTCTGCGTGACACCCTTGACACCTGCTGTTTGAATGCATTTTTGTCAACTCCGAGTTCGGATGCAACCTTTGAAGAATAGACATCCCGTTCAATCGGACTGCTGATTGTTGCAATCAGCTTTGCCGCCTCCTCAAGAAAAGCAACCTTGCCCTCCGTCAGCTGAATATTGTGTGCATTTTTTAGCTTTTGCAGTCGGTATTCAACATCGTTACCGCATTTGTCAAGCAACGCTTTGAATGCGGCAGGACCGTCATTACCCTTTGATTTGATAAATTCATCGGGATCCTTACCGCTTGGAATTGTCAGAACCTTAACATTAAGTCCCGAATTTCTGAGTATAGGAATTGCCCTTGCGGTAGCCTTTTGACCTGCCTCATCGGCATCGTAACAGATAATCACCTCATCGGCATACCGTTTCATCAAACAGCCTGTTCACCTGTAAGAGCCGTTCCCAGGGTTGCAACGGCATTTGTAAAACCTGCCTGATTCACAGCGATGACATCCATATAGCCCTCGCAAAGAATCAGAGTTCTCTTGCCCGAATTTTTTGCGTTGTTGAGCGAAAACAGGTTTGCACTCTTTTTAAATACGGGGGTATCGGAGGTGTTGAGATATTTAGGCTTTGCATCGGACATAATTCTTCCGCCGAATGCAATAACATTTCCTCTCAGGTCAATAATCGGAAACATAACACGGTCTGTGAATCTGTCATAGATTCCGTTGCCGTTTCTGTGCCGAACCGCAAGATTTGCAGCAACAAGTTCACTGTCATTAAAGCCTTTTGATTTGAGATGATTGCATAGTGACGACCAGTTATCATCGGCATAACCGAGTCCGAAATGACGGATTGTTCTGTCGGATAAGGCTCTTGAATGAAAATAATCAAGACCTTTTCTGCCTGCGGAGAACACAAAGCGGCATAATAAAACCTTGCCGCCTCACGGTTAGCTTCAAACACTCTGTTTCTAAGACGGCTCATGCTGTCATCATAGCTGTTTTCGGGCATTTCAAGTCCTGCCCGCTGTGCAAGATACTTCACAGCATCGACATAGTCAAGATTTTCAATTTTCATAATAAAAGAGATGACATCTCCGCCTACTCCGCAGCCAAAACAATAGAACGAACCGTTTTCGGTATATACATTAAAAGAGGGAGTTTTTTCGCCGTGGAACGGACAAAGACCGACCATATTTCTTCCCCGTCTTTTGAGATTGACATAACCCGAAACAACATCCGTGATATCGTTTCGCATTTTTAAATCCTGCAAGAAACTTTCAGGGAAAGCCATAAAACTCCTCCTCTCGCTTACCTATTAGCTTTTTACGAAATTTTTTTGAATATTCCTTTAAATATTTGAAATTATTTTGAAAAGTATTTCATTTTTTAGCTTTTGAGGTCGAAAGCATAAAAAGTTTTGTCATAAAGAAAAACTTTATAACTCAACGGCATAATATTTTTCCTCATCAAAAACCGCCTGAACTTCACCCGCAGTTGCATCTGCAAGCTTTTTGTTAAGCTGTGGCAGTAAATCGGGTTTAATATGAAATTTAATCAGCACATCGTCTTCATAGACAGTATCGTCAACAGCACCGCCGTTATCAGTTACAAGTGCCGAAACCTTGCCGTACCGGTTGTATGTACAACGAGCAGAACAGACAAGACAGTTCTGCATCATAACGATTTTTGCGGCGTCAAGGGCAATTTTTGCACCGTGAGAATATGCTCTCACAAGTCCGCCCGTGCCAAGCAAAACACCGCCGAAGTAGCGGGTAACGACAACACATACATCATAAATTTCATTTTTTACAATTACATCAAGGCAAGGCATACCGGCTGTACCCGAGGGTTCACCGTCATCGCTGTAACGCTTTATGTTGCCCTCACGCAGAGAATAGGCATAGACATTGTGAGTTGCGTTCCAATGTTCACTGCGTTTTTCGTTGATAAAATCAACAGCCTCCTGCTCACAGGTTACAGGCTTGCAATAGCCGATAAAGCGTGAACGCTTTTCAACAAATTCGTCTTTTGCGTTACTTAAAACGGTTTTGTAATCCTTTGCCATAATAATACCTCAATTATACAGACACTCTGCACACAATTACGCAAAGTTTCCGTAAAGTAAACAAGGCGGCACAATGTGCCGCCTAAACAATTACATAATAAATTATTTATCCATACCGAAACGCTTCTTGAATCTGTCAACGCGTCCGCCGGTATCAACTAATTTCTGCTTTCCTGTAAAGAATGGGTGGCATTTTGAACAAATTTCAACACGGATGTCTTTCTTTGTTGAACCTGTTTCAATAACATTACCGCAAGCACAAGTAATTGTTGTTTTCTCATACTTAGGATGGATATTCTCTTTCATTGTTTTCACCTACCTGACATTACACAATTAACGGATTAATTATACAACATAATATTGCAAAATGCAAGCGTTTTAAAAAATATTTATTTTATTTTGGGATTGCCTGTTTTTGAAGGTAGCTTTTGTACTCTTCAAGGCACATTCCGTAGGAACGCATACGCTTTGCGTTTTCAACCCCCACATATCTGTACAGCGAGTCTGACGGATTCATTCGTGTTACTGAGGTTTTGCTTTCGGTATATCTCTGAACAAATCCGTATTCAACGCAGTTTCGCTCAAGAAATGCCTTTGAACCCGAATTTGAAAAATCAAATTCAACAAGCAATCCCGTCTGTGCCTCCGACTGTCCGCCGTGAGGCGTGGTTTTTAAGACCTCCGCCTCTGCTCTGACAGTTGTATATTTTGATGATTGCAACATCTTTTGAAGTTCGGACTGAAACCTTTCTTCCTGTTCATCATAACTCACATATGCAGTCTTGATTTTAAGCTCGGTGCCGTTTTCTTTTGACGCTTTCAAAAGATTCTCAAGCGGTTTCAGTGCGTCCCTGTTCACTCTGAATCCATTCACGGTTTCAAGATCGGGCACATAATCCTTATCAAGCGGATTTGCGCTGTCAACAACCGTCAGCAGCATTTCGCTTTCTGCCTGAATCTGTTCGGGAGTTTCGGGATTACTTTTCTGATTACTTTTAAGTATTGAAAAAATTCCGAACGCAATAGCTGCGACAAGAATCACACCGATACAAGCTAACGCAATGTACCTTCGGCGAGGATTTGATACGGGAAGAATTCTTCCCGTTCTCTCCTCAATAAGCGCCTGTTTTCGTCTGCGTTTTGATTCTCTGTAGCTGTTTTTATCAAACGGAGTGAATCCTCCGGACATCAGCATCCCTCCGAAAAAATTTCAGAATTATTTTTCTTTTGTATCTACTTCGTTCTTAACAAGAGCAACAAATTCGTCAACAGACATATTCGGGATTTCTCCTCTTTTTCTTGAACGAACCGTAACTGTTGATGAATTCATCTCGTTGTCGCCGATTACAAGGATATACGGAATTCTTTCAAGTCTTGCAGCCTTAATCTTTGGACCGATGTTTTCATCTCTGCTGTCAACAGTAACTCTCATGCCGAGTGAAGTAAGTCTGTCTGCAATACCCTGTGCATACTCAACATTACCCTCTTTTATCGGAAGGAGTCTGATCTGCTCGGGAGCAAGCCAAAGCGGCATTACACCGGCAAATCTCTCAATCATATATGCAAGAGTTCTTTCAAAGCAACCGAGTGAAGTTCTGTGAATAATATACGGAAGCTTCTTCTGACCGTCCTTGTCGATGTAGTACATACCGAATCTTTCGGCAAGGAGCATATCAATCTGGATTGTAACAATTGTGTCTTCCTTACCGAATACATTCTTGTACTGAATATCAAGCTTCGGACCGTAGAATGCGGCCTCGTCGATACCGATCTCATAGTCAACATCAAGGTCATCGAGAATAGTTTTCATAACAGCCTGTGACTCTTCCCACTGTTCCTTTGTACCCTCATACTTATTATTCTTGTTTTCGGGATCCCACTGTGAGAATCTGAAAGTACAGTTTTCAAGAAGTCCTACCGTGTCAAGGAAATATTTAGCAAGCTCAAGACAACCCTTGAATTCCTGTTCAAGCTGATCGGGACGGAGAATGTAGTGTCCTTCTGAAATTGTGAACTGACGAACACGGATAAGACCGTGCATCTCACCGCTTGCCTCGTTACGGAAAAGTGTTGATGTTTCCGTAAGACGCATCGGAAGGTCACGATATGAACGCTGTTTGTTAAGATAAACCTGATACTGGAACGGGCAAGTCATAGGACGAAGTGCGAAGCATTCCTTTTCTTCATCATGCGGATCGCCGAGTACAAACATACCGTCAAGATAATGATCCCAGTGACCTGAAATCTTATAAAGATCTCTCTTTGCAAGAAGAGGAGTTTTTGTGAGAAGACAGCCCTTTGACTGCTCAACATCTTCAACCCATCTCTGTAAAAGCTGAACAACTCTTGCACCCTTTGGAAGAAGAATAGGAAGTCCCTGACCGACATAGTCAACAGTTGTAAAGTATTCAAGTTCACGACCGAGCTTGTTGTGGTCACGAAGCTTTGCTTCTTCAAGCTTTTTGAGGTGTTCTTCAAGCATTGACGCCTTTGGGAAAGCTACACCGTAAACACGGCAAAGCTGTGCGTTGTTTGCGTCGCCTCTCCAGTAAGCGCCTGTGCAGGCAGTGAGTTCAATAGCCTTGATCGGTGCAACACTCATGAGGTGAGGACCTGCGCAGAGGTCGATAAACTCACCCTGTTTGTAGAATGTGATATGCTCGCCCTTGTCGGAATGTTCCTTAACAAGTTCAACCTTGTAAGGCTCGTTCATCTCTTCAAGTTTCTTTTCAGCCTCCTCCGGAGAAAGCTCAACTCTTTCAAGCTCAAGACCTGATTTTACGATTTTCTTCATCTCAGCCTTGATTTTTTCAAGGTCTTCGGGTGAGAAAGGCTTTTCAACATCAAAATCATAGTAAAAACCGTTGTCAACGGCAGGACCGATTGCACACTTTGCATTCGGATAAAGTCTTTTTACTGCCTGAGCAAGAACATGAGAGGCTGTGTGCCAGAAAGTTTTCTGACCGTCAACATTGTCAAATGTGAGAAGTTCAACCTTACAATCTTTTTCAAGCGGTGTTCTGAGGTCACAAAGGTCGCCGTCAACCTTTGCACAGCAAACAGACTTGTACAAGCCTGCACCGATTGATTTTGCAATTTCGGCAGGAGTTGTACCGTTTTCAAATTCCTTGACTGCTCCGCCTTTTAATTCAACATTAATCATAACCATTCTCCTTTTTAATATGTGATGAAAACAAAAATCCCAATATTCCAAAACGGAATATTGGGACGAATAAATCGTGGTTCCACCCAAGTTCGGCTAAAAGCCCTCTTGACGGTTTTAACGCAACCAAACGCCGTGCCATTTCCTGCACAGTCTTAAAGGTGGTAACTTGCAATGCTTTTTGCGAAATATCACAGCAAATAATTTCGCTCTCTGGAAAAAGCAGGACTGCAAATCATGTCCTCATCAAAAATCAATTTTCTTTTCATTTGTATGGTACCACTTTAAAACCTGAATGTCAACACCTAATTCGATGTTCTTAATTATTTTTTATCTTCAAGTTCCTTGAGAAGTCTGTCGATTTCGCTCATTCTGTCGTCTGAAACCTCTGTGTCTTCAACAGGGGCTTTAACAGGAGCTTTAACAGGAGCTTCTGCCTTTACAGGCTCGGTTTTTTCCTCCGAAACATCAAGACGCTTTGCGTACACGGGCTCTTCGGGAATTTCAGGCTCTGCAGGAGCTTCTGCAACAGGCTTTGCAGTTTCCTCTTTTAAAGGCTCTGTGGCAATTTTTTCTGCAGGCTGAGTCTGATTTTCATTGTCGTAGCCGAGAACAAGACCGTCATTTATATTTTCGTTTTTGATTGTTGTATCGTCATATTTTTCCTCATCGTAGCCCATCACAAAATCGGAAAGTCCCTGTGCAACTGCCTCGTAGCTGTCATCGCTTGCAGGAACATCATCTTCTTTTCTATCGGAAGCAACAAGCTCATCGTAACCGCCTGAGCTGATATAGCTGTTTTCGTATGTATCCTCATCTTCGGGAAGGCTTTCGATAATCTCAACCTCCGCCTTTGTAAGGCAGCCTGCAAACATTTCAACAGAAAACGAAACAATATAAATGCCGAGAACAATAAACATAACTCCGTTCACAAGAGCACTGATGCCTGTGTTTTCAACGGATGATGTCAAAACAGCACCGACACCGTATGAAAGTGAAACAGCGGCAGCGGGCATACCGTAAATAAAGCAGGCCTTAACAGGGTTTCTGCCCTTTACCCTTGAAACAACCATTGAACTTGAGAAAAGGTAAAGTGTGATGAAAACGTAGCAGAAGAGCGGCGTCATATCGCTTGCTGAGATTGAAACCTTTGTTGCGGCGAGAAATTCCGTAACGAGTTCACTGCATCCCCAGAGTGCCGGGAAAACAAAGAACATCGACACATTTGATACGATTGATTTGCCTGAAAAATGCACCTTGCCGATCATAATCATAGCAATAGCCGCAGGAATCGAGAACAGAGTCGCAATGATGCTCAAAAGATAATTATCCGTGTTACCCGGAGTTGCGTTAATCAAAGCCAAAAATGACGAACCGACAATCGCAATACCCGAAATTACTGCAAACGCACCCGAAACGAAATTCTTTTTAACGGGATATACGGGAGCCGTCTTTCTGTCAAAAAGGTTAATTAATACACAAACCGCAAAAAGCCCGAGTATGATTTCGATTATGAAATAGTTAATGCCCGACTTGTTCATGCCGAACAACAATCCGTTGCCGTCAACTGCGAACATACTCATAATTTTAAGACCTATAGCAGCTATTACAGCCGGAATAAATGGTATAACTGAATATTTGGTTTTCATAAAAATCTCCGTTTCTGTACCGTAACAAGACAATTTTAAAAAACGACTTTGTTACACGATTATTGATATGCCGCCGAAAAATCAAACAGCAAAAACAAATACAAAATGAATTGTAAGTAATTATTATTTCGAATTAATCATATATTATTTTAAGCCAACATAACCGTTATGTCAAGAAAAAATAAGTCACAAAATACAATAGTATTATTTATTTTTTTGTGCGAAATAAAGGAGCATGGTAATGAAGGAAAAATTAATTGCAGTTGTCCTTCTGTTGATTCTCACGGCAATCCTCCCCATTGCAGTTTCAAAATGTTCTGAATGGTCTTTTGCAAAACCGACAGTTTCAACATCCGACACCCCCGAAAAGCCAAAAGATTCGGGGAAAATTCTCTGTGCATTGACGGCAGGATTGTATAAGGACAGTTACTCTGCCGAAACACTAAAGGCAATTGCAATTCTTATGAACACAAATTACAAAGCTAATCCCGATTCTTTCAAGGCAAACGATTTTCTGTATGAAGAAAATGCATCGGGAAGTATAAAGGATGTTTACGGTGAAATAAAAAAAGCCGCTGAGAGTGCAAAAAACAAAACGCTCCGCAAAAACAGCGAAGCGTTGTTTGTTCCCTATTCCGAAACTTCAAACGGTACTACATACAAAAACGAAAATTACAGGTATATTCACAGCGTTGCATCTCCGTGGGATTGTTACCAAACCGATTTTGACGCAAATGCCGAATGTGTCGGAGTGAGTCTTTCGGGAATTGATTACCTTTGTAAAAACGGCTACAGTGCCGAAGAAGCATTGCTGTGGTATCTTCCCGATTTTGAAATTGCTGACGATTAATTTACATAATAAGACGCAATGTGTCTGAGTTTATCCCTTGCCTTCATAATGTGACGGGAAACCGTTGACGAGTTGACTCCCAGTTCTTTTGCAATCTCCTTTTCCTTTTTGCCGTTGAGATAATAATCTACAATACAGATTCTCTGTCTTTCGGTAAGCTCGTTCAGAACAGCCATTGAAAGAATTTTCTTCATCTTATCACGGGAATTTTCATTTGTACTGCCGTGCCAAAATCCCGAATCCGACATTAATCTGTGTTTGTTGTTGTCTGTAATATGTATAAATTCTCTTTTCATTTTATCATGCTCCGTAATATCTATCCATAAGATGATTTGAAATGTGAATGCATTCATTATAATAAATCTTGTATTTTGCAATTTTCAAATCAAGTTCTTTTTTGTTGATTTCCGATTTGCCTCTTTTTTCTGCTTTGAGTCTGTCGATAACATCCTGAATGCTGTCGGCAGTATTTTTATATTCCATTGACCATTCAAAATAATTAACCATACCGATATCCTTTCCTTGATTTTATTCATTTAGAAGGTCGGCGGGGCTTTCAACCTTCTAATTCCATTATACAGAACTTATCGAACAAATTCAAGAACATTTGTTCGATATTATAAGTGACATACATTCACTGTCCCTTTGTACGGACTATGCTCTGTTTTTCAAAATTTCTTTGTTTATGACATATAATTCGGATAATCAACAAAAAGATTTTGCGTTTTACCAAAATTTGTGTGTAAATCAATTACAAAAGCATAATAAAAAGTGTATAATAAGAGTAGTCGTGCAGCATTGAATGGCATAAGTCCGGATTTTCAATGCTGCACATTTTTGTGTCAAAAACATAGGAGGTTAATCGGAGGTTATATAATGGAAAAAACGCAAAAAATGAATAAAATGGGAACTGAAAAAATAAGCAGGCTTTTGCTTACTATGGGTGTTCCGATGATAATTTCAATGGTTGTACAGGCTGTGTACAATATCGTTGACAGCTACTTTGTAAGCTGTATGAAAGATCCGAATATACCCTCACTCGGTGATTATGCGGTAAATGCACTCACGCTGGCATTTCCTGTTCAGATGCTTATGGTTGCGGTCGGAGTCGGTACGGGAGTAGGCATCAACTCGATTTTGTCAAGAAGTCTTGGTGAGGGCAATAAAGAAAAGTGCAGTAAAATTTCGGGCAATTCAATTTTTCTTGCACTTTGCACCTGTGTTATATTTGTGCTTTTCGGAATTTTCGGAGTTGACGCATACATAGCCTCACAAACAAGCGATACGATTATCACATCAATGGCTGTTTCGTATCTGAAAATCTGCACCTACAGTTCACTGGGCGTTAGTATGTACATGATTTTTGAAAAGCTGTTACAGGCAACGGGATATACAATGCAGACAACAGTTGCGCAGATTGTCGGTGCGGTTGTGAACATGATACTCGATCCGATTATGATTTTCGGTTGGTGCGGTTGCCCGAAGCTTGGTATTGACGGTGCGGCTATCGCAACGGTTATAGGTCAGTTCATTTCATTCTTTATTGACGCATATTTCTATTTCAGATGCAATTCAAAGCATTTCAACACATCATTAAAGTATATGAAACCCGAAGGCAGGATTATCAGGCAGATTTATCAGGTTGGTATCCCCGCTATTATTATGCAGGCGCTTATGTCGATTTTGACATACAGCATTAATGTTATTTTTGTAAGAGTTTCAACGGATGCGGTTACGGCTTGCGGTATTTACTACAAAATTCAGCAGTTTGTATTTTTTGCCGCATTCGGCATGAACAATGCGATGATTCCGATTATAGCGTTCAACTACGGCAAACAGGATAAAAAGCGAGTAAACGACAGTATTAAATACGGACTTATTTACACGGTATCAATTCTTTGCGCAGGAATTATAATTCTTCAAATTTTTGCAAAACAGATACTCGGAATATTCTCGCTTACAGAATCGACAACCGAACTTGCAATGCTTGCAATTAGAATTATCACACCCGGATTTATATTTGTCGGTGCTAACATTGCGTATCAGGGAATTTTTCAGGCACTCGGCAACGGTGTGCATTCGCTGATACTTTCGCTTGTACGACTTATTGTTGTTCCTCTACCCCTTGCATACATCTTTTCATGCTTTGATTTTGCATCTTCAATAATCTGGATTGCATTCCCAATCGGCGAAGCTGTAGCTTTATCGTTGCACTTGTTTTTATGGCAAATATCCGCAGAAAAAAGATTAATCCAATTAAAAATGGTGTTTAACAGTAAAAACAATATTTCTTATTGATTTACTTTTTGTTTATTTTGTATAGAGCCAATTATTAAAATCATCGTATTTGTCGGGTAATTTAAGATTCTAAAAAAATACTGCACAAACATCTTCTTGATTTTTTGTACAGTTTGTCTTTTCGACTGTATGAATATTAGAATTGCACCCTCTCACCTTGAATTTACCCCTAAAAATCGGTATAATATAAGACAATGAACAAAGATAAAGTCCAAAACTTTAATCTTACCTGTTCATTAAATATTAGGCAAAAATGTTTGCTTCTTTATTGAAACATTCATTTTCATAAAACACACAATCGCGAAAAGGATCGTCATTTGACGGTCTTTTTTGCGTTTGGAAAAAATTCATAATTACATAATTTCTGCATAAAAATCGGAGCCGTGAAAAATCACGACTCCTTTTTTGCTTTATCTTATTTTTTCGGTATAATCAAGTGCTATCCATCCGGCACCGCTTTTGAGTTTGCCCCACTTGGCTGCACCTGCACCCGACTTTTCTTCGACTATCGTGTACGCTCCGCCCTTTGGAACAGCACCGTTCACATCGTAATTTGTACCCGGACCTTTACGGATATTCACGCCGTTTGACGAGGTTATTCTCACGATATAACGCCTGAAAGCTTTATCCGAACCCGCTTTTGAACTGTCTGAGTCTGCAGAGTCAGTTTTGTATTTCACATCAAAATAATTGCACATACCCTTGCAGATTGCCTCTCCGATTGCAACTGTATTCTTGCGTATCCAATCCGAGCCTGTCACGGTGTCGTGGAATTCACACTCAACATATACCGACAAAGCCTTCGGCACATTGATTTCGTAGAGATCGGTTTTGTAGCTGACTGAATCGTCCTTGCCGGGCGAGATTGCTCCGAGGGCAGACTTTACCGCCTCGGCAGCCTTTCTGCCGTTTGAGTTCAGGCAAAACACTCTTGTACCGCCCGTATATTTGCCGTTAAACGCATTAGTGTGGATCGGCATATGAATGTCTGCTCCAAACTTATCCGACTCTGGACAGCGTGTCTGCATAAGCGTGCCCGACTTTGCAACCATAACATCGAATCCGCAACGCTTGAGTGCTTTGGCTGCTGCGGCGGCAATTTTGTCGCACTGAGCCATTTCATTCGTACCGCCCGTTGCATAGGTGTTGCCGTTTTGGTTTGACGGACTGAGATATATTTTTTTACTCATTGTCTTTATCTTCTCCCTCTTTTAAATTCATTACTGCCGATGCACCTGCCGCAACAGCCGCAACAGCAAGACCGATGAGAGCGTTCTTTACAACATCACCGTCATTAAAATCAAGACCGCTCAAAGCGAGCGTTACATTGGTGATAACATAACCGAGAGCAGTCTGAATAAATGTTCTGAACGCTCTTTTTAAACACGGTTTTTTTAAGCATATTTTTATTTTACTCATTATATTATATTTTCCTTTCCTTGTTTTGTTCGTTTTCCAAATCCGCTATTCTGTGTTCCGCTGTTTTGATTTTGTTGTCATTAACTGCCTCGTGCTGCTCAATAAGATATACACGCTCAACAAGATTATTATGCTTGTCAACCTTTTTTTCGAGCTGTTCAATGCGATAATTTGATAATCTTGACGCTGTAAAAATGCCTGCAAGTGAGCCGGCAAGAGTTCCTGCAAATGAAATCAACGCTATAAGAATTTGGTCTGTCAAAAAAATCACCTCCCACTTACAGGCTCAAAAAAAGGAGAAATTGCACTAAACAATGCAATTTCTCCGAAATTTCTTTATATTTATTTTTTAAAACGATTATTTTTCTTTATAAGAATTATAATAACGGTTTAAGATACTGTCCCGTAAATGATTTTTCAACCTTTGCAACCTGTTCGGGAGTGCCTTTGGCAACGATTGTACCGCCGCCGTCACCGCCCTCCGGACCGAGGTCGATAAGATAATCTGCTGTCTTGATAAGGTCAAGGTTGTGTTCGATTACAACAACCGTGTTTCCGCCGTCAACAAGAAGCTGAAGGACATCAACAAGTCTGTGTACATCGGCAATGTGCAAGCCCGTTGTCGGCTCGTCAAGAATATAAATTGTCTTGCCCGTACTGCGTTTTGAAAGCTCTGTTGCAAGCTTTACACGCTGAGCCTCACCGCCCGAAAGCGTTGTTGCAGGCTGACCGAGTTTTATATAACCAAGACCTACTTCATACAGGGTTTTCAGCTTTCTGTAAATCTTCGGGATATTTGAGAAGAACTCCATTCCCTCCTCAACTGACATTTCAAGAACATCATTGATTGACTTGCCCTTGTACTTTACTTCGAGGGTTTCACGGTTATATCTCTTGCCCTTGCAGACCTCACACGGAACATAAACATCTGACAAAAAGTGCATTTCAATCTTGATAATACCGTCACCCTGACAAGCCTCACATCTGCCGCCCTTTACATTGAATGAAAATCTGCTTGGTGTAAAACCACGCATTTTCGCATCGGTTGTAGCGGCATAAAGCATTCTGATATCCGTAAACACACCTGTGTATGTTGCAGGATTTGAACGGGGAGTTCTGCCTATAGGACTTTGGTCAATGGCAATTACCTTGTCAAGATTTTCCATACCCCTGATTTCCTTGTGCTTGCCGGGGATTGTCTTTGCTCGATTAAGGTCACGGGCAAGGGCTTTGTAAAGAATTTCGTTTACAAGTGAGCTTTTGCCCGAACCCGAAACACCTGTTACGCAGACAAATTCACCGAGCGGAATTTTAACATTGATATTTTTAAGGTTATTTTCAGCCGCTCCTCTGACTTCAAGGAAAAGTCCGTTGCCTTTTCTGCGCTTTTCGGGAACGGGAACTTTGCGTTCGCCCGAAAGATACTTGCCTGTGATTGAATTCGGACATTGCTTAATCTTTTCAACATCACCGACACAGACAATTTCACCGCCGTGAATACCTGCCCCGGGACCTACATCCACAATGCAATCTGCGGCATACATAGTGTCCTCATCGTGTTCAACAACGATAACAGTATTTCCGAGGTCACGAAGTCGCTTTAAGGTTGCAAGAAGTTTTTCATTGTCACGCTGATGAAGTCCGATACTCGGCTCGTCAAGAATATACAGCACACCCATAAGCGAACTGCCGATTTGCGTTGCAAGGCGGATTCGCTGACTTTCACCGCCGCTGAGTGTTCCCGAGCTTCTTGAAAGAGTAAGGTAGCCGAGTCCTACGCTCTTGAGAAAGTTAAGTCTTTCGTTAATTTCTTTTATAATTTCAGCACCGATAATCTGCTCTTTTTCTGTAAGCTTGAGCTGACCTACAAATTCGAGTGCGTCAACAACCGACATTTTGCAGAAATCGGCAATGTTAAGTCCGCCGACTGTTACTGCAAGGCTTTCGGCTGAAAGTCTGTCGCCGTGACAGAGATCGCACGGAATTTCTGCCATATACGAACGGATTTCATCCTTAATCCAGTTACTGCTTGTGTCATGATAACGGCGTTCAAGGTTGTTGATTATGCCTCAAATTTATGCTGATAAGTACCTCCGCCGTAAACCGATTTTTTATTGATTGTCAGCTCATCATCACCTGTGCCGTAGAGGATTTTGTCGATAGTTTCCTTCGGGAGATTTTCAAGCGGTTCATCAAGCGAAAAATTGTACTTTTTCGCTAAAGCCTCCATATACATTGCGGCAATTGTACTGCCTTCCATTGCCCAACCGCTGCCTTGATACCGCCGTCACGGATACTCTTTGACATATCGGGAATAATTTTGTTCTCATCAATTTTGAGGAACACGCCGAGTCCCGTACACTTTGGGCACGCACCGAACGGATTGTTGAATGAAAACATTCTCGGTGAAAGCTCGTCAATGCTCACACCGTGCTCGGGGCAGGCATATTTTTGTGAAAAAGTCACATCCTCATCGCCGTTGAAGTTCACCGTAACAAGACCGCCGCCAAGCTTTGACGCTGTTTCGATGCTGTCTGAAAGTCTTGATGCTATTTCAGGCTTGATTACAAGACGGTCAACAATGATTTCTATATTATGCTTTTTATTTTTCTCAATCGGAATATTTTCCGACAAATCATAGATGATCCCGTCAACTCTTGCACGGACATAGCCCGATTTTCCGGCACTGTCAAGAACCTTTGCGTGTTCGCCCTTTCTGCCCCTTACAACGGGAGCCATAACCTGAATTTTCGTACCCGTTTCATAGGTCATAATCTTATCGACAATCTGGTCAACTGTCTGCTGACGGATTTCCCTTCCGCAAACCGTACAATGCGGAACACCTATTCTTGCATACAAAAGGCGGAGATAATCGTAAATTTCCGTAACCGTACCGACCGTTGAACGGGGATTCTTTGAAGTAGTTTTCTGATCGATTGATATTGCAGGCGAAAGTCCCTCTATGCTTTCAACATTAGGCTTGTCCATCTGACCGAGAAACATTCTTGCATATGAAGAAAGGCTTTCAACATATCTTCTCTGTCCCTCGGCATAGATGGTGTCAAATGCAAGCGAGCTTTTGCCCGAACCCGAAAGTCCTGTAATTACGACAAGTTTGTTACGGGGAATTTCAACATTTACATTTTTGAGGTTATGCTCTTTTGCACCTCTCACAATAATTTTATCCTGTGCCATTTCATCTACCCTTTACTGCGTCAAACACCTGACACAACTTCATACATTCGTTTAAATTTTGATTCATATACACGCATAGCCTCTCATCGCGAGAGGCTATGTTTATTTGATATTAACCTTCTGTGGACTCGTCAACCTTTGTTTCGGCTGAGGGTTCTTTGTCGGCAGTTTCCTGCTCAACTTCTTCGGGTTCTTTATATGTGCCGTTCATTACGGCAGTAAAGTCCTCGCTGCCCATCTTCTCATGCTTGATAAGATATTTAGCAATATCGTGGAGCTTATCCATATTATCGCTGAGAATCTTAGTAGCGTCGCCATATGCCTTGTTGACCATATCAAGAACGAGCTGATCGATTTTAGCTGCGGTAGCCTCGGAATAATCCTGAGTTCTGCTGCCCATATCTCTGCCGAGGAATACGGAATTGTTGTCTGTGCCGTAGCATACACAACCGAGTTCCTTAGTCATACCGTACTTTGTAACCATTGCACGGGCTGTTTTTGTAGCCTTTTCAATATCGTTTGACGCACCTGTTGAGATGTCATCCATAATAAGTTCTTCGGCAACTCGACCGCCAAGACTTACAACGATATCCTCATACATACCTCTGCGTGAGTTATATGACTTGTCCTCACTCGGGAGCGGCATTGTGTAACCGCCTGCCATACCTGTCGGAATAATTGAAATCTCGTGAACAGGATCCTGAGTTTCGAGCTTATCAAAGAGAATTGCGTGACCTGCCTCATGATAGGCTGTGAGCTTTTTCTCTTTCTCACTCATTACTTTGCTCTTTTTCTCTGCACCGACAACAACCTTGACTGTTGCCTCCTTGATTTCGTCCATAGTAATGGCTTTTTTATCTTTCTTGCGGCAAGAAGTGCGGCCTCATTAAGAAGATTTTCAAGGTCTGCACCTGTAAATCCGGCTGTTGTTTTAGCAATAGTCTTGAGATTTACATCGGGAGCAAGAGGTTTCTTTCTTGCATGAACCCTGAGGATAGCCTCACGGCCGTTACATCAGGATAGCTTACAACAACCTGACGGTCAAATCTGCCCGGACGCATAAGAGCCGGATCGAGAACATCGGGTCTGTTAGTTGCGGCAATAAGGATTACACCCTCGTTAGCACCGAAACCGTCCATTTCAACAAGCAACTGGTTAAGAGTCTGCTCTCGCTCATCGTTGCCGCCGCCAAGACCTGCGCCTCTCTGGCGACCTACGGCGTCAATCTCATCAATAAAGATGATACAAGGTGAGTTTTTCTTTGCCTGATCAAAGAGGTCACGAACACGAGACGCACCGACACCGACAAACATCTCAACAAAGTCTGAACCTGAAATTGAGAAGAACGGCACACCTGCCTCACCTGCAACAGCTCTTGCAAGCAATGTTTTACCTGTACCTGGAGGGCCTACAAGGAGAACGCCCTTTGGTATTCTTGCGCCGAGTTTGTTATACTTTTCAGGAGCCTTGAGGAACTCAACAACCTCTGCAAGCTCTTCCTTTTCTTCATCGGCACCTGCAACATCATCAAATGTTGTCTTGCGCTTTTCATCGTTTGTGTTCTTAATCTTGGCTTTGCCAAAGCTCATTTCCTTGCCGCCAAGACCTCCGCCGCCCATTTTCTTCATAATGAGCACCCAGGCAACGATGAGAATAATCATAATGATTAGTGTCGGAATCATTTCCATAAGTATGGAATTATCCGTTGCACGGGTAAGGTTATGCGGAATTTCATCAGTTGACGCCGGATTGTAGTACGGCTTGATGTCATCAAGGAAACGCTGAATATCGGCAAGCTGTCCTTTTACAACAATCTTTGATTTTTTGCTGTTTGACTGGGTTTTCTGCTGTTCGGTTGCGGGCTGAGTAGCAGTTGTTGCAGATTGAGAGTCGGAATCGGTTGATTTGATGGGACTCATGCCCTCTTTAAGGGTAATTTCAATCTGACCTGAACCGTAGTCAATGTTAAAGCTGTCAACCATATCCTGAACAAAATACTGCTCAAGCTCCGAGGTTTTCGGTGAAGTTGACTTATTTGTGCTCAGCACAGCCGCTGTTATAATGATTATCAGAATGGGAATTCCGAGATAAAGCAGCAGATTGCGCACTTTCTTTTTATTGTCCAATGCTGTCACTCCTCTGTATAGTATTATTTTTCCGAGGTGGAAATATGTAATGCCACGAAAATTTGCGGCTTATTTTCGCATTAAAATCACGAATAAACTGACGCTTTAATACGCCTACATAAGGAAGATTTCTGTACTTTTCGTCATAGTCAAGACCGTAGCCGACGATAAATTCATCCGGAATTACCGCACCTGCGTAGTCAATATGGATATCGGCAACCCGTCTGTCCGGCTTGTTAAAAAGTGTACAGAGCTTTACTGATTTTGCCTTCTTGGCTTTGAGATATTTTGTGATAAAGTCAAGAGTATTGCCTGAGTCGATAATATCCTCAACAATGAGAATATCCTTGCCCTCAACAGACTGGGAAATATCCTTCTGAATATTAACTCTGCCTGAGCTTACAGTACCGCTGCCGTAGCTTGAAGCAACGATAAAGTCGATTGAAAAATCAAGATTAACCTTTCTCATAAGGTCAACCATAAAGCAACGCTGCCCTTGAGCAGACCGACCATTATAAAATCTTTGTCATTATAATCTTTTTCAATCTGTTTTGCAATAGTGTTCACAATATTTTCAATATCTTTTTCCGAATACAGAATTTTTTCAATATCCTTATGCATAATTAACCCTCTTTGTCTATATTTATGAGTAATTTTTCGGTTTTTTCGGTGTCATCTGCCTTTCCCTGCAATGAAACACCAAGCTTTTCACACCACAAAACGGTGTTGGATACCGCAAGCAGTAACAGCCTGTCCCTCATTTCGGACGGGATTTTCTGTTCGTTAAAAACCTTGCGGAGCGGTTTTGTGACCATGCGGTCCGGATATGTAAACCTGTCGCCTGCTCTGCGTGTGCGAAAAACAGGATTTTCGCCAAGCCGCTTTTTGGAAACGAGGTTATTTTGATTTGTTACTTTTTCGGTAATTTCATTTACCGTGTATATTTTTCCGTCATAAGAAAAGGTCATATTATTCTTTAACGGAATTTCATTAAAATCAGGGGAGTTTTTAGGACATACAAAGCGGAGTATTCCCTGTTTTGAAACGGCTGTGCATTGTTTTGACAGTTCAACGCTTCCTCCGTTTCTGATTATTTCACACAATAGTAAAATTGTTTTTCTTTCGGGAGTAATGTTACAATTATTCTTTAACAGAATAAACAACATTTCCTTCAGAACGGCAGAATCAAGGCTCAACAGCTTTTTGCAGTCGTAGCCAAAATCACCTTTGCAATCATGCACGGCTTTTTCGGCACATTTCTTAATGAAATCAGCGACTCTCCGGCATTTTCACTCAAGCCTAAAGCCGTCCGTTCAAAAGAAGGATTCAGCTTTTTAAGACACGGAATAATGTTATGCCTAATGTAATTTCGTGTGTAATCATCGGCAAGATTCGTACTGTCGGTAACATATTCAAGGTTGTTTTTCTCACAATAGCTTTCAATGTCACCTCTCGAAAGTTCAATCAGCGGTCTGATTATGTTCCCCCGTTTTGGAGGAATTGCCGACAAACCTGTCAAAGACGCACCCCTTGCAATATTGAATATCAGCGTTTCGGCATTGTCGGATGCCGTGTGAGCGGTTGCAATCTTTGCACAAAGTTTTTGCGAAAGCTCTTCAAAGAAAGCGTAGCGGACATTTCTTCCGCAAAGCTCTTCGCTGATTTTCTGCTGTTTGGCAAGTGTGGGAACATCAACGCTTTTTATGAAAAGTTCCGTGTTAAATTTCTTACAAAGAATTTTGCAGAAATTTTCATCACGCTTTGCCTCATCGCCACGGATATTGTGGTTGATATGAGCGGCATAAATCGAAAGATTGTATTTTTCTTTCAGAGAAATAAAAATGCTTAACAAAGCCGTGGAATCAGCTCCGCCCGAAAGTGCAACGATTACGCTGTCACCTTTTTCAAGCAAGCCGTATTTTTCAACGGTTGCTGTAACACGGTTAAGCATCTCGGTTGTCCGTTCCCGTAAAGCGCATGAACTCGCCCTGCCAATGCAGTTTTACAATATTAGTTTCACCGTGACGGTTCTTTGCTACGATACACTCACCCGAATTCATATCGCTGTCGGTGCGGCAGAATCCTCTCCGCTCTCTTTGTCATAGTAGCCCTCACGATAAAGGAACAGTACGATATCGGCATCCTGCTCGATAGAACGAATCTCTCAGGTCGGCAATCTGCGGTCTGTGGTCATCACGCTTTTCTGCAGCACGGGAAAGCTGTGACAGAGTGATTACGGGAACATTCATTTCCTTTGCAAGAATTTTCAGATTTCGTGTAATTTCCGAAATTTCATTTACACGGTTGTCAATCTTTCTGCCGCTCGACATAAGCTGAAGATAGTCGATTACAACAAGGTCAAGGTTGTGAAGTCGGCGAAGTCTTGACTTCATCTCAGGAATTGTAATACCCGGAGTATCGTCAAGATAGAGGTCGGTTTTGCTGAGAATATCGCTTGCGGGGATAAGTCTTGACCACTCCTCCTCGGTAAGCTGACCTGTTCTCAGTTTTGTACCGCCTATAAGCGCCTCACTTGAAAGCAGACGGCTTGCAAGCTGTTCCTTTGACATTTCAAGCGAGAAAAACGCAACGGTCTTTTTGGACTTACACGCAACATTTCGTGCAATATTGAGTGCGAAACTCGTTTTACCCATACCCGGTCGGGCGGCAAGAATGATAAGATCGGAACGGTTAAGTCCAGTAATCATTCGGTCAAGGTCGCCTATGCCCGTTGGGATAGGTTTCATACTGTTGTCGGTTTCGCTGTTGAGTGCGTCAAGCCGGTCGAAAGTCTGTAAAATTACCGAGTTGATACGCTCAAGACCGTGCTTTTCATTGCCCTGTCTGATGTCAAAAATCTTCTGTTCTGCCGAATCAATCAGAACCGAGGGATCCTCGTTGCCTGCAGTTGCGTCATCAATAATTTCACGGGATGCCGTAATAAGTCTGCGGACATTGTACTTTTCTGCAATAATCTTCGCATATTCTTCGGCATTAGAAATTGAAGGGCAATTGTTGACAAGATCCATCAGATAGGTTTTTCCTGTTGACTCGTCAAAAGCTTTATTCTGTTTTAATCTTTCAAGCAGAGTGACAAAGTCGATGTTAAGACCGAGTCCGATCATCTCCTGCATCTGTGCAAAAATCAGCTTGTGCAAAGAAACATAGAAATAATCGGGGCTTTTCAGAGTATCAACAACCTTGTCAAAGGTGTCGCTTTCAAGAATGATTGCACCTAAAACCGCTTGTTCCGCTTCGGGGCTGTACGGCAGATGAAGTCCGTCATAACTGCCCGCAAAATTTAAATCAGCCATTTTTACTCCTGTTTATTATGCCTCGGATACCTGAACATCAATCTTTGCAGAAACGCCTGTAAAGAGCTTTACCTCTGCGTGATATGTACCGAATTCCTTAATGTCGCAGTCAAGAACAACCTTGCGCTTGTCAACATCAATATTGTACTGCTTTTTGATTTCTTCGGCAACCTGCTTTGAAGTTACGCTGCCAAAAAGTCTGCCGCCCTGTCCTGCTTTTGCAGTCATCTTGAAGGTTTTGCCCTCAAGAGTCTTTTTGTCATGTTCTGCCTGAGCCTTTTGGGTTGCAATTTTATAATTTTTGGAATTCTCGGCATTCTTATATTCATTCATAGCCTGAGCGTTTGCCTCTTTTGCAAGCTTTCTCGGAAGGAGAAAGTTTCTTGCATAGCCGTCAGATGCCTCAACAAGCTCGCCTTTTTTGCCGAGTGATTTTACATCCTGCATTAAAATTACTTTCATAACCAATCAACCTTTCTTACGAGTTTTCCTCATCATCAAGTGTGTTGTCAATTTCAGACAGCAACTGTTGATAAGCAAGCTCTTTTGTAGTGTTTTTAAGCTGTGTCGCCGCCATGGTCTGATGACCGCCGCCGCCAAGCTTCTCCATTATAATCTGAACATTAACATTACCGTAGCTTCTTGCTGAAATGTTAATTTGACTGTTGTCTTCAAAAAGAACGAAGGATGCGTCAACGCCTTTGAGATTGAGCATTTCATCAGCCGCCTGAGCCGACGCAAGCCTTATATCGCCGTCACCGCTCGGCGCAATCGAAATTGCACAGCCACGGTAAACATGGGCCTTGCACACAATGTCAACCTTTTCACGGTAGGTTTCGATATTATCGGAAAACATACCCTTTACGGTGAGCGTGTTTGCACCCCTTTTTCTCAGATAAGCCGCCGCCTCAAATGTGCGCACGCCTGTTTTAACGGCAAAATTCTTTGTGTCAAGTGTAATGCCTGCAAGCATTGCGTCTGCCTGAACATATGTGAGCGGAGAATCATCAAGACAGCTGATTATTTCACTGCACATTTCACAGGTTGAAGACGCGAGGGTTCGTGACAGAACACAAGAGCGTTGTTTATGTAATCAACCGCCTTTCTGTGGTGGTCGATAATGATAACCTTTTTACATTTTTCGTAGAGCTCCGTACTTTCAAGAGAACGCTTCAGGTGCGTGTCAACTATGATAAGAAGCGACTTCTGTGTAAGTCCCGAAAGAGCGGCTTCCGGAGAAATGAATATATCGGTGTCGAGTTTTTCATCAGTATATTCAATAAGCTGTTTTGCCATTGAGGTTTCTCGGTTAATGACAACCTTTGAATAACGCTTGAAAGTTTTCTCCATTATGCATTGAAGTCCGATTGCCGCACCTACACAGTCAAGGTCGGAAAACTTGTGTCCCATAATAAAGATCTTGTCGCAATCGGCAACAACACGGCTGATTGCGTTTGCAATAACTCTCATACGCACCTTGCTTGCCTTTTCCGCTGCGGCAACCTTTCCGCCGAAGAACTCGTATGTATTGTCTTTTTTAATGACAGCAACCTGATCGCCGCCTCTGCCAGTGCCATTTCAAGGGCTTTCCTTGCGTTGAGCTCGCTCTCTTTGATGTTATTATACCTCGGCAAAGACCTACGGAGATTGACGCACTGTGGTTGTTTATCGTGATTCCTCGGATAGTTTTAAGAATCGGAAACTTATCAGCTGCCATTTTTTCAACATCGGCATCTCTGAAAATTATCATATAACGGTTGTTGCCGATTTTTTTGTAAAGAGCCGAATACTGCTCAGCCCACTTTTGCAGGCAAACTTCAATATCGAGCATTGCCTCGGAAAACGACTCGTCCGAGTTATCGGAAAAGTCCTCTGCATTATCAAAAACGGCAATCGCAACGCACGGCTTGGAAGCAAGATATTCCCTTGTAATCTGCTTGTAATAGGTGTTTTCGATAAATTCACAGACAGCGCCCTCGCCTGTAGAACGGCAATAAACCGTGTATTCTCTGCCGTCAATGGCAACATCACAGCCCTCACCCTTTTTCAGACAGTCAATTTCTTTTCCCGAAAGGTAGGCTTTGATATTATCGCCCTCTGCGCCCTTTCCGCCGCACATAGCCTTGCGGAATCGTGAATTGCACCATACAATGTCACCCTGTCTGCCTATAACGGCAACAGGGCAAATGAATTTTTCAAGGTAATCTTCGTTAATACCCTTTATACTTCCGACTATATTTTTTACCGTACTTTTTACATAGCTTGTAAATCGCAATGAAGTTATAGCACAACGGCTAAGGAAAGAACAGACACACCGAGTTCGATATAGAACACAACAGGCGAATAGTCATAGCTGACAACAGCCATGGCAAACATTATCACCGAAAAAATTATGAACCACGGTGTAAGCGTCCAATTTCTTTTTCTCATGTCAAACCTCTGTTAATAACAAAATAGCAAAAAATAAATCAGCGAATAAAACTTAAACCTCCTGAAGAATAGGAAGAATCATCGGAGCTCTCCTTGTACGCTGACCGATAAGTTTTGAAACATCATCCTTGATTCTGTTCTTAATAATGCCCCATTCGTGAACATTATTCTCTGCACAATCCTCAAGAATTGCAAGAGCGGTCTGCTTGACCTCTTCAAGAAGTCTTTCGCTCTCACGAACATATACAAATCCTCTTGAAACAATATCGGGACCGCTGATAACATGACCGTCATAAACATCAAGAGAAGCAACAATAATGATAAGTCCGTCCTGTCCGAGGTGCTTTCTGTCACGAAGAACGATACTTCCGACATCACCAACGCCAAGACCGTCAACGAACACCTTGCCTGCCTGAACATGCGGAAGCTCTTTCATATAATCCTCGTTGATTTCAAGAACACTTCCGACATCACCGATATAAATGTTCTTGCGTTCCATACCGAGAAACATTGCAAGGTCGGCATGTTTTCTGAGGTGTTTCTGTTCGCCGTGAACAGGGATAAAATACTTTGGCTTTACAAGCTTCTGCATGATTTTGAGTTCCTCCTGACAGGCATGACCTGAAACATGAACTTCATACATTGACTCATAAATTACCTTACAACCCTTTTTAAGAAGTTCGTCAACAACATTGCCGACTGTTTTCTCATTACCGGGAATCGGATTGGCTGAAATTATGATGAAATCACCCTCACCGACCATTACCTTGCGGTGGTCTGAATATGCCATTCTTGAAAGTGCGCTCATCGGCTCGCCCTGACTGCCTGTTGTAACAAGAACAACCTGCTGCGGCATATACTTGTCGAGCATATCAATATCGATAAGAATATTTTCGGGAAGATGAAGATATCCGAGCTTTTGTGCAACATCCATATAGTTGACCATACTTCTGCCCGAAAAAGCAACCTTTCTTCCGTACTTTTCTGCACAGTCAATAATCTGCTGAACACGGTTTACATTTGATGCAAAAGTTGCAATTATAATTCTGTAATTTTCCGCACTCTTGAAAAGATTGTCAAGGCTGTCGGATACAGTTCTTTCCGTAGGGGTGTATCCGGGTCTTTCGGCATTTGTACTCTCCGAAAGAAGTGCAAGAACACCTTCGTCACCCACTCTTGCAAAGCTTGAAAGGTCAATCATATCACCCGTGATAGGTGTGCAGTCAATCTTGAAGTCGCCCGTGTGAACAATAGTACCGCCCGGAGTGTGAATTGCAAAAGCAACAGCATCGGGAATCGAATGGTTTACATGAATGAAGTCAATCTTCATACAACCGAGCTTTATTGACTGACCTGCATTTATTACATTAAGCTGAGATTGATTGTATAGACTATGCTCCTTGAGCTTGTTGCCTACAAGACCGAGCGTAAGCGGTGTACCGTAAATCGGAACATTCACCTTTGAAAGAAGAAAAGGCAAACCGCCGATGTGATCCTCATGTCCGTGTGTAAGGATAATACCCTTAACTCTGTCGGCATTCTGTTCAATATATGTGAAATCCGGAATTACAAGGTCAACGCCGAGCATATCCCCGTCAGGAAATGCCATGCCGCAGTCGATGATGATTATATCGTTTTCACATTCAACAAGGGTGATGTTCTTACCTATTTCGTTAAGACCGCCGAGAAATGCAATCTTAATTGACGGCTTCTGAGCATTCTTTTTTGGATAACCCTTTGACTTTGACGTATATTTCTTTTTGCCGTAATTTGACTTTCCGTTCGATTTCGGCTGAAATCCGTCATCATTTTTCTTATAGTAAGCGTTGTAGGAATTTTTACCCGAACCGCTCTTTTTTGAAGCATTATTTTTAGAGTATTGCTTCACATTCTTTTTGCCTTTTGAGTACCTTGACTGTTTAAGCATAAAGTTTTCGTTCCTCTTTTCTGTACTCACAAATCTACCTCCGTTTTCTGAAATATGTACTGAATAAAAGAAAAAATAAATATATCAAAGACCTCTGAGCGCCCGTGAGGTCTTAATTTATTTATAAATTTATAAAATAAATTCTCCGTTCTGATAACGGTGAACGTCTGTATTTATAATAATATCCGCAAAATATACGAATTTTATTCCCGTAATTATGGCAACACATAGCTACCCTATCATAGTTTTTCATTTTATTTTACCGCATATCCTACTGCAATGTCAAGAAATTTTCATAACAAACACAAAATCCAAGGCTTGCAATCCGCATAACAAAGGCAATTTTATGCATAAATTTGAAATTTCCGTAAAATAAAACCCGTAAGCGATTTTTTAATTGCAATATTATGTATAAATTTCAAAATTTGTTCAAACACCTACCAAAGTTATCAGAATTATATCAAATAATGGGTTGCAATTGTCGTTTCAGCGTATTATAATCTATAGTGCGGATTTTAATATTTTGAATAATTAGTACACTCTGAATTAAAGGAGAATTATTTTTGAAACAAGTTGAAATTTTTACAGACGGTGCTTGCAGCGGAAATCCCGGTCCCGGCGGTTGGGGTGCTGTTTTAAGATATAACGGTCACGAAAAGGAAATTTCAGGCGGTGAGGCAAACACAACCAACAACCGTATGGAGCTTTCGGCTGTTATCAATGCACTTGCTCTGCTCAAAGAACCGTGCAAGGTAACGCTTTACAGCGACTCGCAGTATGTTTGCAACGCACTAAAGCTCGGTTGGGCTAAAAAGTGGAAAGCAAACAACTGGATGCGTAATAAAAAAGAAAAGGCTTTGAACCCCGAACTTTGGGACAGGCTTCTTACCCTGTATGATACTCACGAGGTTGAAATTGTGTGGGTAAAAGGACACGCAGGTCATCCCGAAAACGAGCGTTGCGACCGACTTGCCGTTGCAGCCGCAAAACAATTTGCATAACAATAAACTTATATAAAGGTGGATATAAAATGAGATATGTTTATGCCGACAACTCGGCTACTACAGCACTTTCGCCGAAGGTGCTTGAAAAAATGATGCCATACCTCACCGAGGTTTACGGAAACCCGTCAAGCATTTATACAATCGGTGCAAAGGCAAGGGCTGCCGTAGAAACTGCAAGAGAAAACATTGCAAAGAATCTCGGTGCGGCTAACCCGAATGAAATTTACTTTACCTCCGGCGGAAGTGAATCCGACAACTGGGCACTCAAGGGTGTTTGTCACGCTCTCAAGGCAAAGGGCAAAAAGCACATCATTACTTCAAAGTTTGAACATCACGCTATTCTTCACACATGTGAGGCTCTTGAAAAGGAAGGCTTTGAGGTTACTTATCTTGATGTTTACGAAAACGGTATTGTTCATCCCGAGGATGTTGAAAATGCAATTCGTGAGGATACGGCTATAGTTTCGATTATGTATGCAAACAACGAAATCGGTACAATTCAGCCGATTTCCGAAATCGGTGCAATTTGCAGAAAGCACGGCGTTCTTTTCCATACAGACGCAGTTCAGGCGGCTGGTTATGTGAAGATTGATGTTCAGAAAGAAAACATTGACCTTCTTTCAATGACAGCACACAAGCTCCACGGACCGAAGGGCTGCGGTCTTCTCTACATCAAAAAAGGCGTAAGAATTGAAAACCTCATCTGCGGCGGTGCTCAGGAGAGAAACAAGCGTGCCGGTACCGAAAATGTTGCAGGAATCGTAGGTCTTGATGCCGCACTTCAGCTTGCAGTTGACGGTATGGACGAAAGAAACGCAAAGCTTGAAAAGATGCGTGACAGACTTATTGACGGTCTTTTAAAAATTGAGCGTTCAAGAATCAACGGTGACAGAGTTCACAGACTCCCCGGCAATGTCAATATGTGCTTTGAGGGTATTGAGGGTGAAAGCCTTCTTTTAAGACTTGACCTCAAGGGTGTTTCGGCATCATCGGGTTCTGCTTGTACATCTGGCAGTCTTGATCCGAGTCATGTACTTCTTGCAATCGGTCTTCCCCACGAAATTGCTCACGGAAGTATGCGTCTTTCATTCTCTGACGACAATACAGAGGAAGACATTGATTATATTCTTGAAATCGTTCCCGAAATTGTTTCGTACCTCAGAAGTATGTCACCTCTTTGGGAAAAGATTAAAAAGCAGGAAGCTCAGGTTGATTGACAACCCGTTAAAATTCGTATAGAATTGAATAGATATTCGGCAACAATATATTCAGGAGGATTAAAATGGCTTATTCGGAAAAAGTAATGGATCATTTCGCTAATCCGAGAAATGTAGGCGAAATTGAAAACGCAGACGGCATCGGCGAGGTCGGTAACTCAAAATGCGGCGATATTATGAAAATGTACATTAAGGTTGATAACGATATCATCACAGATGTAAAATTTAAAACATTCGGCTGCGGTGCGGCTATTGCAACAAGCAGTATGGCAACAGAGCTTATCAAGGGCAAGTCAATCAATGACGCTCTCAAGCTCACAAACAAGGCAGTTATGGAGGCTCTTGACGGACTTCCGCCTGTCAAGGTTCACTGCTCTGTTCTTGCAGAACAGGCAATCAAGGCAGCTGTTTCGGACTACTACAAAAGAAGAGGCGTTGATCCCGAGCCAATCGTGGGCAATGTTCCCGAATGTGACAGCTGTGGCTGTGAAGGCTGATTAACTTAAAATCATACATCTGCCCGACTCCGTAAAAGTCGGGCATTTTTTTGCTCCCGATTATACCGTGGAATTAGTTGAACAAAAAAAACGAATTGAAATCCGAAAGGAAATCAATCGTTTTTATTTGTGTGATTATTATTTTTGCAATATATCAGCCGATTGCGGCATTGAAAATTTTTTCGCTGTTTTTCATTAATCTGTCAACCGCCTGCGACCGCATTTTTTGGCAATACATTCGATTGCATCGGAATAAAGCTCAGGTGTATTATGATTGAATGAATGTGCGTCCGTACCGATAATGTCGATAAGTCCCGCACTTACAAGCTTTAACATTCTGCGGCGTTTCATCATCGGAGCTTTCTTTGTATAATTTGAAATATTTGTCTGAATAACAACACCGAGCCGTTTTAAATCTTCAATCACATCAGGATTGTCAACAAGAAAGCTGTAACGCTCAACATGAGGAATTACGGGAATAAGTCCCTGTTCGCTCATAAGCCTGTCGAGCATTTCATACGAATTGTCCGAAAATGTTACATTATACGGAAACTCAGTGAGAATATAGTTTGAATTTCCGTAGTTTATACCTTTGATATTTTCATTGTTGAAAAGATACTTTGTGACATAAACCTCTGTTCCGAGAACGATATTCATACCGTTCGGAATGTGCGGTTTGAATTTTTCAAACTTTTCCGCCCTCTCGGCAATAAAATCTTCAAGGCTGATTTCATTTGTATAAAAATGAGGTGTAAGACAAACATTCGTTACTCCCTGATTTTTAAGACAGGAGAGCAACTCCAGACTGTCCTCAACCGTTTTTGCACCGTCATCTATACCCGGAAGAATATGAGAGTGCATATCGAAAAGCTGCATACCGTTCACCAATTAAAGTGCCTCACAAACACGGTCGCCCATTTCATCACAGCCAACCTTTGTGAAACCCTCTTCATAGATATCGGGCGTACGGTAGGTTTCAAGAACCTTTGCAACAGCTGCCTCAATTGCGTCTGCCGCCTCGCTCTGATCAAGTGAATAACGGAGCATCATTGCAACAGAAAGGATTGTAGCAAGCGGATTTGCGATATTCTGACCCGCAATGTCAGGAGCAGAACCGTGAATAGGCTCATAAAGACCGAGCTTGCTGCCCGAAAGGCTTGCAGATGCGAGCATACCGATTGAGCCGGCAATCATTGATGCCTCGTCAGAAAGAATATCACCGAAGATATTTGATGTGAGAATAACATCAAACTGACGGGGATTTCTTACAAGCTGCATAGCGCAGTTGTCAACATACATATGGTTAAGCTCAACCTCGGGATAATCCTCGGCAACTCTCTTAACTGTTTCTCTCCAAAGTCTTGAAGACTCAAGAACATTTGCCTTATCAACGCTTGTGAGCTTTTTATTTCTCTTCATAGCAAGGTCAAAAGCAACCCTTGCAATTCTCTCAACCTCACCGATTGTGTACATTTCCGTATCCCAAGCCGCAGGCTGACCGTTAACTTCTTTTCTGCCTCTTTCGCCAAAGTAGATACCGCCTGTAAGCTCACGAACAATCATAACATCAAGGTTGCCGCCGATAATTTCATCCTTTATAGGTGATGCACTCTTGAGCGGTCCGAAAATAACCGACGGACGAAGATTTGCGAAAAGTCCGAGTGCGCCTCTGATACCGAGAAGTCCTGCCTCGGGACGGTTGTTACCCGGCTGTGAATCCCACTTAGGACCGCCTACCGCACCGAGAAGCACGCTGTCAGACGCCTTACACTTTGCAACTGTTTCATCGGGGAGCGGAACGCCTGTTGCATCAATAGCACAACCGCCGAGAAGTGCCTCGTCATATGTAACGCCAAAACCAAATTTTTCAGCGGCACAATCAAGAACCTTTACAGCCTGATTTACGATTTCAGGACCGATACCGTCGCCCTTTAAAAGAGTAATTTTATAATCTGCCATTTTTATATCTCCTTAATCAATTGTTTATCAATGGATATTATCCCACAATATACGGCAAAAGATTGTAAACTGTGCTACAATTCTGCCAAAGTTTCAAAAAATCAGTCATTCTCTGACGGAAGCGGAATCGTCTGGAATACTTCACAGACTTTATCCCTCTGCCAAAGTACGGGAGTAACTCTGAGTGAATAGCCGAAACCGTTGTCCATTGTCCATTCAAACGGTTTTGCCTGCGGAAGTCCGTAGACTGCAAGCAAGGTCATAATAACACCGCCGTGAGTGACAATTACACTTTCGGTAGTACCTGTTTTCATAAGTCCCTCAACAATGCTCTCAAACATTTTGCATACTCTGCGTGTAAAATCGGCATTGCTCTCCCCCCTCGGAGGTTTTACGGAAGAATCGCCTGCGAGCCACTTTTTAAAATCGGGATCGTTTTTCAGCTCATCGGCAGTTTTGCCTCCCATTCACCGAAATTACATTCGGAAAGGTTGTCGATAACAAGCGGATTTTGTTCGGGATAAAGAATTTTTGCGGTTTCGGTACAACGCTTTAACGGACTTGTGAACACAACCTGTGTACCCGGATATTTGTACTCATAATCGAGTTTTTTCAAATCCATTCTGCCCCTGTCGGAAAGCGGAGCATCTGTTGTTCCGATATATTTCCCCGCAAGTGTATCATCAATCGAACCGTGTCTTATAAAATGAATTATGTATGATTTCATAACTTCTCCCATAAACCGACTTTCAGCAAATCGGCACTTAATTATTTACAAAAAGTAAATTTTGTATTATACTGTCTGTATAGAAAGTATATTGCTGTAAATGCTTTCAATGCACTATATATTATTAGAGCAAATTCTGCTTTGCTTTTTCTGACAATCAAGTTAATTATACTATCTTTAAAAATGAGGTGTCAAGTCTTGAACAAAGATTTTCCGAGAATTATAACATTTCTTCGTAAAGAAAGAGGTTTGAGTCAAAAACAGGTTGCAGGCGATATGGGAATTTCGCAGGCACTTTTGTCACATTATGAAAAGGGAATCCGTGAATGCGGTCTTGATTTTCTCGTAAAAACAGCCGAATACTACGGTGTTTCAACCGATTATCTTCTCGGCAGAACCGTACAGAGAAATTTCACAGCCGATCCTTTTGAGGCTGCCGAAGAAGAGGTTGTCATCAATACCGAAAAAGGCAGTATGATCAACAAAATAAACCGCAGTCTTTTGATGAACACCACCTCGGTAATCTACGATTTGCTTGCAAAAATCGGCAACAAGCACCTTACAAACGCAGTCAGCAACTACCTTATGAGCGCCGAATATGTAATTTTCCGCACAATTTATAATTCCGAAAAAAATAACTCGCAAACTATGTTTTCGCTTGATAAGAACCGCTACAGGAATCTCACGGACGCATCAATGATTCTTGACCTTGAAATCATCAACGAACTTATTGAAAATGATAAGCTTACCCTCACCCTCTCCCCCGATGTTATTTCGGTATGTTTTGAAAAAGACGCCCCGTCACTATTCAACCTAATTCAATATTCCGAAAGAAACATAAAAAATGTCTATGCAGGAAAAAGGTGATTTTTAACTGCTTTTCAGAATAATAAGTTTACTTCTATACTACATATACGCTTATAATGTAGCATAGAAGTAAAGTAACACAACAAACAACGGTCGGTTGGCTTGGAGTTTTTCTCAAGCTGAACCGACCGTTTTGTTGTCTGTTTATTTTCTTTTATAGCATTATCCGTATGTAATGCGGAATTATGCGTTAAGACCGAACGAGATTGATATTGCGTTATTTATTTCGTTCATAGAATTTTCATCAACAGTACCCATTTTTTCTTTGAGCCGTTTTTTGTCGATTGTTCGTACCTGTTCAAGCAAAACAACGCTGTCTTTGGCGAGTCCTGAGCTGTCGGCGTGCAATGGAATGTGGGTAGCAAATTTGCCTTTGACTGCTGACTTGTGATTGCGGCGGCGATTACAGTCGGACTGAATCGGTTGCCGACATTATTCTGAACAATAAGCACAGGTCTGATTCCGCCCTGCTCAGAGCCTACAACGGGACTCAGGTCGGCATAATAGATATCTCCTCTTCGTATATTCAAGGCTTTCACGCTCCAAATAATTGTTTACTTGTATTTTTGCCTTTCCAAAAGCTTTTATACAGCTATTACATAATATTTTTGAGCGTAAAATTTGTGAATCGGTTCAGCCGTTTGCATCTTTCACATCAGAAAGCACCATTTCGTAATCTTCGCCGTCAACGCTGATTTTGCTTATACAGCCCTTTGAATTTGTGCTGACAACGGCTTTGCCGAACGCTGAATCAAGTCTGTATGTACACACATCTTCGCACTTCCCCTCAAAAACCGCCCTGCCGTCTGCAATTCCGTATAAAATTTCTTTTGTAATATTTGGGAAACTGCTTTCGGGAATGTACGCTTCATCGGCGGAGCAAATCATATTCTCCCTTGAAATTTCAAGATCAGAACCCTTATATGTAACCGACAAACCGCTGACCGTGTTCGGAGAATCAAGCGAAATGTTGATGAGCTTTTTGCCGCTTGCCGACAGCTTTCCCGTGATGTTCATTTTTCTGTATTCACAGCTGAAATCGGCAATAAACGAGGATTTCGGAGAAAGATTTTCCTGCACTTCATCACACCCCGTAATGACAAAAACAGGCATAACAAAAAGGACACATAATGTAATCAAGATTTTCCGTGCCATAAGACACCTCCCGATACATTATATGTCCCGTGAATTTTTTAATACATTGTACAAATAAGTGATTAATGCATTTTATCTCAATATCCGTGGTCAATATGCTGCCATTTTCCGCCTTTTGTTCTGACTAAAATCCAGTTCCAGTTATTATATGTGGAATTCGGATTTAATGATCCGTCGCCGCCTGATGAATCAACATCAAATGAAGATAACAGCACAATAACTTCATCTGCATTGTTCCTGTCGGCAAATTCCTGAAAATCGGTGCAGTAATCATCTCCTGCATAATAAATTTCCGTGAGGGTACAGCCGTTCCAATTGGCGTCGAACTCTTTTTCAATAGTATCAACAGCAGAGTTAATATCATCTGCGGAATAGGTTTTAGAATCCACATCGTGAGTCTTTACTTTGCTTATATCTCCTCCGCAGGCACTCAAACCGATAACAAGAAATACGCACATAACTAAACATAAAATTTTCTTCATAATTACTTCTTTCAAAATCGTCATCATTTTGACAACTTTTTTCGCAAAAAGATTCCCGTTTCTACTTGTATTTTAAATCAAAAACCGCAACGCTTATATGCAAGTGGGATGCAATTTATCAGGTCTGTGGGAAGCATTGAGATTTTGCCGTATTTTTCGGCGGCAATGTCGCCTGCAAGACCGTGGAGATATACTGCCGCTGCGGCTGATGAAAACGCACTTGCGCCCTGTGCAAGGATTGATGCGGTCATTCCTGCAAGCACATCACCGCTGCCGCCTGTTGCCATTCCCGAATTGCCTGTCGGGTTCACAAGCACCTTGCCGTTTGGAGAGGCAATTACCGTGCCCGCTCCTTTGAGAACGGTTACAACACCGTACTTTTGTGCAAAATCGAGGGCAACTCTCTCCCTTTCAGCATTTACAAGCGGAGTTGCAAGACCTGTAAGTCTTGACATTTCGCCCGGGTGAGGAGTAATTATAATCGGTGCTTTTTTCCTTAAAAGAATTTCAGGCTGTTTTGCAACACAATTGAGTGCGTCTGCGTCAAGCACAAGCGGTGTTGTGGAATTTTCTATAAAAGAAAATACAATTTTTAATGTATCGTCGCACACACCGAGTCCGCAACCGACAAGAGTTGCAGAGGATTTGCACGATTCGCTGACTAAAAACGGAACATTTACCTTTGAGATTCTGCCGTCTGCATTTTCGCTAAGAGGATAGTAAACGCTCTCAAGAATCGTTTGGGCAACAATCGGGTAAATGCTTCTCGGCAAGGCACATTTTGCAAGACCTATGCCCGTTCTTAACGCACCCTTTGCCGACATAACCGCCGCCCCTGCCATTCCGTAGCTGCCGCAAACGCAGAGCAATGAACAGAGTCCTTGTTTGCATCATCGGGGCGTTCAAAAATTGCACTTTTTACAACATTTACATCTGTTACTGTCATACAATCAACTCATTTTTCTTTTATAGAATAACTGAACCACAATATTCTTGTTGAGGTGCGGTTTCATACCGTTGAGAATATCCTCGTTCGGAGTAAAAACGAGAAGACATCTGCCGTATGCAGGACTGTTGAAAACAGCAAAATAGTTTTCGTCCTTGGAGTCAATATCTCTTGCGGCGATGAAAGTTTTGAGAAATCTCATCTTCTTGATTTCGGTATCGTCTTTTTCAAGTCTTTCAATCTCGTTAATCTGAACCTTGCACATGGTTTTTCTTTTGCGCAATGCAACAACCTTTGCAATTTCAAGCTCATTGCCCGAAACCGAATATTCAAAATCGACCTTCTGAATACTGAACACATACCAAACAACATAAATTCCGCCTACAAACACGAAAAAAGCCACATAGATAAGATATGCAATTGTTGCAAAAGCAAGTAAAAACAATGTTGTCGGCACTAAAATAAGCAAAAGCACCGAAACAATTTTTATAATCAGATTTTTAGGTTTGTTAACCCGTCTTACAACCTGTTCGTTAAAATTATTCAATGTATTTTCTCCTTTTTGATTGATATTTCATATGATATCACAGGCTGTTGTTTTTTTCAACAAAAGATACAAAAACTCTTGCAAAAAAAATGTTTTGGTGTTATCATAGAAAAAGATAACATGATGACGAAGAAGTAGCGTTTGCGTGATACCGTCAAAGAGAATGTGTGCCGAGGCTGAAAGCATACAACGGTGTTGCAGGTGTGAAGTTCCCTTCCGAGTGGTGAGGTTGAAATTTTCAGTAGATCTCAACGGCTGACTCCGTTACAGGTTGTGAAAGTGTCTGCTTTCGGGAGTGTTTGCTTTGATGCAAAAATCAGGGTGGTACCACGGATTATTTCGTCCCTGCGTAATTGATTTTACGCAGGGCTTTATTATTTTTACGGAGGTAATTTATGAACGAGAAATTATTAAGTTTAAAAGACGAAATCAAGTCAAGACTCGGCGAAACACAAGATTTGACCGACCTTGATAAAATCAGAGTTTCTTATCTTGGCAAAAAGGGCAGCATCACGGCTCTTTTAAAGGGTATGAAAGACCTTCCCAACGAGGAAAGAAAAACTTTCGGTGCTGAGGTAAACAAGCTCAAGGCACAGGCCGCACAGCTTATTGAAGAAAGACTTGCGGAACTTAAAGAAAAGGAAATTCAGCGTGAAATCGCCTTGATGCCGCAGTTTGACATTACATCGCCTGTTGCACTTGCAAGGGGTTCTTATCACCCAATCACCCTTGTTCAGAGAGAATGCGAAAAGATTTTCTCATCAATGGGATTTAACATTGAGGACTACTCCGAAATCGTAACCGACTACGAATGCTTTGAAGCTCTTAACATTCCGAAGCACCACCCCGCAAGAGATATGCAGGACACTTACTACCTTGACAACGGTCAGCTTTTAAAGTCACACACATCAGCCGCACAGAACGCAATTCTTAAAAAATACGGCAAGGGACTTATTGAAAACGGCACACCTATAAAAGCCATCTTCCCCGGCAGATGCTTCAGAAACGAGGCAACGGACGCTTGTCACGAAAACACATTTTTCCAGATGGAAGGCGTTATGGTTGACAAGGACATTTCAATTTCAAACCTTATCTACTTTATGAAAACAATGCTTTCCGAGGTATTCAAAAAGGATATCAAGGTTAGACTTCGCCCCGGCTTTTTCCCATTCGTTGAACCGGGTTTTGAGCTCGACATCAGCTGTCTTATCTGCGGCGGCGAGGGTTGTCCGTCATGTAAGCACAGCGGTTGGCTTGAGCTATGCCCCTGCGGTATGATTCATCCAATGTTCTGCGTGAGGGCGGAATTGATCCCGAAAAATACACAGGCTTTGCGTTTGGTCTCGGTCTTACAAGACTTGCAATGATGAAGTACGGAATCAAGGATATCCGTGACCTTAACAGCGGCAGTCTTAAAGCACTTTCACAGTTTACTGATGACGAATAAGAGAGGAGATACAAAATGTTTTTATCTATGAACTGGATTCAGGACTTTGTTGATTTGAGCGGTCTTGATAAAATTGAACTTATCCGCAAATTTTCTCTTTCCACAGCCGAGGTTGAAAACGATATTCTCCGCAAGGGCAGTGAAATCAGCGGTATTGTTGTAGGTGAAATTAAGTCGGTTGAAAATCATCCCGATTCAAAGAAACTTCATCTCCTCAAAATTGATGCAGGCGAAGATGAACTTATTGATGTTGTCTGCGGTGCTCCGAATGTAAGAGTCGGTCTTAAAACCGCTTTTGCAAAGTTGGCGCTAAAATCGGCGAAATCACGATTACACCAAGGCCTCTTGCAGGCTTTACATCAAACGGTATGTGCTGCAGTGAGGCTGAAATCGGTATCAGCGATGACAACTCGGGCATCATGGAAATTACAGACGATGTAAAGAACGGTACAGACCTTAAGGATATTTACGAAATTGACGATATCGTTTTTGAGGTTGATAACAAGTCGCTTACAAACCGTCCCGACCTTTGGGGACACTACGGAATTGCAAGAGAATTTGCCGCACTTGCAGGCAGAGAGCTTAAACCTTTTGACCTTGACGATTTAAAGGCGTATGACGGTCTTAAAAAGATTGATATGAAGATTGAGGACACTCTCTGTCAGAGATACAGTTGCCTGCAGATTGAGAATATCAACCGCAATGTAAGCCCCGTAAATATGAGAATCCGCCTTTTCTACTGCGGTATGAGAGCAATAAACTATCTTGCCGACCTTACAAACTACCTTATGCTTGAAATGGGACAGCCGATGCACGCTTTCGATTCAAGAAAGGTTGAAAAAATCAGGATCAAGCGTTTTGACAAGCCCTTCACTTTCAAAACACTTGACGGTGTTGAAAGAAACATTGACGAAAACACACTTATGATTTGCAACGGCAACACTCCTGTAGCAATTGCCGGTATCATGGGCGGTCTTGATTCGGAAATTGTTGACGATACAACTACTCTCACACTTGAATCTGCAACATTTAATGCAGTTTCCGTAAGAAAGTCAACAGTAAGACTTGCTCACAGAACAGACGCATCAATGAGATATGAAAAATGTCTTGATCCTGAAATGACTGTTACTGCAATTGCAAGGTTTGTATATCTTCTCAAAAAGTATGACAGCGACATCAAGGTTGTTTCTTCGCTCACAGACGAGTACGCATTCAGGTATGACACAGTTGTTCTTGACTTTGACAAAAACTTTGTTGACCGCTACACAGGCATTGAAATCAGTAACGACAGAATTGTTGCAACACTCGAAAGCCTCGGCTTTAAGGTTGAGCTCAACAACGATAACTTCAGCGTAACGGTTCCAAGCTGGAGAGCAACAAAGGATGTTACAATCAAGGCTGACATCATTGAAGAAATCACCCGTATTTACGGCTATGACAACTTTGAAATTCACACAACACGCTCTCCCCTCTACCCCGTAAGAGCAAGCGTTGTTAAAACTACGGAAAACAAAATCAAGGATATGCTTGTTAAGAGATACAATCTCCACGAACTTCACTCATATGTATGGGCATACAACGATGAACTCAAGGCAATTGACATTCCTGTTGAGGATAATGTTAAGCTTGCAAACGCAACTAACCCGAATATTGAAACATTAAGAAATTCAATTGTTCCCACACAGCTTTGTCAGATTAAATCAAACCTTTCATTCTCAAACGATTTCGGTATTTTTGAAATCGGCAGAGTTGTAAACGGTCTTGATGAAAACGGTCTTTGCATTGAAAACAAAAAGCTTGCAATCACACTTTACAGCAAGACAAGAAATGTTAAGGACATCTATTTTGAACTCCGTGACATTCTCGCAGTTGTAACGGATGAAATCAAGCACAAGGCTCTCACATTTGAAAAGGCTGAACCGACTCACAGCTACGAACACCCCGTAAACCTCTATTCGGTATGCCTTGACGGCAGAAATATCGGTACAATCGGCATTGTTCATCCGACAGTAAACAAGAAGATTGACAAAAAAGCCGCAATTGTATTTGCAGAAATTGATGTGAACGCTTATGCAAACACAGAGGCCGCTCCGATTGTTTATGACGAACCGTCAAAGTTCCCGCCGATGGACTACGACATCAGCGTTGAAGTTCCTCAGGGAATGTTCTTCTCACACCTTGCAGAGTGTTGGAAAAACGAAGGCGGAGAGATTCTCAAAAGCACAAAGATTGTTGACACATATGACACAGATACAGTTCACAGCGTAACAATCCGCTTTGAGTTCTCATCAAATGAAAGAACACTTTCATCAGCGAGGTTCAGAAGATTATGGACAAGATAATTTCAAATCTTTCTGAAAACGGAGTAAAGCTCAGAGGCTAAAAATTATGGGGGCGGTTTTTCCGTCCCCTTTTTGTGACATAATCTGACAAGCATAAGATAAAATTAAAAAATATTACTGCTGTTTTATCACACAAAGCAATGTTTTTGACATTAAAATAACATAAATTAGGCATATTTATTAAAAAGTGCTTGAAATTTACTTTGAAATATGGTATAGTAGCAGAATAGGAGGTGTTTCAGTATGTTGGATAAAACAATGATTTTTTCTCTTGGTGAGGAAAAAGATGACCAGATAAAAGCAGGGCTTACAATCGTTTATGATGCCCTCCGCCAAAAAGGATATAACCCTATTAATCAGATTGTGGGATATATTTTAAGTGAGGATCCGACCTATATTACGACATATAATAACGCTCGCAACATCATCAGCAAGATCGACCGTGACGACCTACTTGAAGCACTGGTAAAATCGTATCTTAATGTTTAAGAAAGGATGATGCCTTGTGGCAGATACCAAAAAGACCGAAAAGAAATTTTCGACTTACAAGGGCAGACCGCTCGTTCGTTGCAATGACGAGATTTACTACGGCAGTATGGAAGAACCGTATGTTATAAGAATGCAAATCAAAAGCAAAAAAGATGTCAACGGAACTGAGATTGCCGATAAGGTAACAGTTCAGCTAATGGCTACAGACCCTTATCTTTCACCGAGAAAACAGCTTGTTAAGTCAAGCGAGAAAAAGGGATTGTTCCTTGCTATGGATATTGCAGACATCTGGCTTGAAAGAGCCCTTGCAAACAAAATGTAATTTAACATTGAATTTACGGAGTAATCGGTTTTGGTTACTCCGTTTTTTCTTATACGGCGAGCCGCCGTTCCCTTCTCGTGAAGACAGTTCGCAAGTATCACAACATATTTTGCCCGAGCGTAAATTAGATGTCCGCTTTGATGAGAAACTTTTGTTTCATCATATATGGTTGATATGATGAAAATAGTGCATTCGTTTGTAGCGGCAAACAACATCTTTGTTGCATTTATAAAACCAGTCTTATCACAAACTTTTTACCGTTACATGAAAAGTGTATAGTGGATGTTCACATACAAATGATTACAAAACTTTGAAATTTTATTATACAGAAAAAGCACTCTGCATTTCTGCAAAGCGCCTTAATTTAAAATATTAAGTTCAGAATAAATCGCCACGCTTTTTTAGCCTTTTAAAATCCTTTTTAAACATGGTATGATACTTAATCGTCAGCATTCAAGTCCTTCATAAGCTCGCTTAAAGAATTAAAAGGACCGTGAAGATTTTTGCCCTCTCTGACATCCTGCATAGCCTGCAAGGTTTCTGCATTGGGCTTATCAAGTTTGATTTCAAACGGTATGCCGTTCTCCCTGACAATTTGTTTGAGATAGATATTGATTGCTGTTGACATATTCAAACCAAGTTCGTTAAGCAATGTGTCAGCTGTTTTTTTAAGATTTTCATCAACTCTGACATTCAGATTTGTTGTTGCCATAAAATCAACTCCTTTATATCTGTATATGTATAATACCACATATAAGTTACAATGTCAAGCAATTGTAATTACGCTGTCATTATTTTGCACAATTTTACATACAATAAAACAAAGGTCGGGAAACAGAGCATTTCATTTTACACACTCTCTTCCCGACCTTAATTTTCAATTTTACATTTTAAATTTTCAATTTACTTTGTAGCCTGCGTCCTCTACTGCTTTTTTAAGAACGGAATCTTCAACATTTTTTGACATTGTAAGAACGGCTGAGCCTTTTTCGTGGCTTACTTCTGCCGATTCAACACCGTCAATTGCCTCAAGAGTTTTCTTTACTGTTGCCTCGCAATGCGGACACATCATACCTTCGATTTTCATTGTTTTTTCCATGGTTTTATTCTCCTTTTTATTTTTATGTTTTATTTTTCTGTCATGCTTTGAGCTGTGAACCTTAACAAAATTAAGTCTTAATGCATTTGTTACAACACAAAAGCTTGAAAGGCTCATTGCCGCCGCACCGAACATCGGATTTAACTGCCAGCCGAAAAGATTGATAAATGCACCCATGGCAAGCGGAATACCGATTACATTGTAAATGAATGCCCAGAAAAGATTTTCGTGAATGTTACGGAGTGTTGCTCTGCCGAGTCTGATTGTTGCAGGAACATCTGCAAGGCGGCTCTTTACGAGTACAACATCTGCCGCATCAATTGCAACATCCGTTCCCGCTCCGATTGCAATACCCAAGTCTGCGCTTGTGAGAGCAGGCGCATCGTTAATGCCGTCACCGACCATTGCAACCTTGCCGTATTTTTTCAGCTCTTTTACATTCTTTTCCTTACCGTCAGGAAGAACTCCTGCAACAACTTCATCAATGTCTGCATTTTTTGCAACGGCTTTTGCGGTTTTTTCGTTATCGCCCGTAAGCATTACAACACGCACACCCATATTTTTGAGTTCATTAACAGCTTGTTTGCCGTCCTCTTTTATTATGTCTGCAACAGCAATAATGCCGAGAAATTTATTTCCTTTACAGAAATACAGCGGAGTTTTGCCCTCTTCCGCAAGCTGTTCAGCCTTTGCTTTTTCGTCTGATGAAATTTCAGCAAACTGTGAAATATATCTGTAATTGCCGCCGTAAACGCTTTCAGAGCCGATTTTTGCTGTAAGTCCGTTACCCGTTACGGCATTGAACTCAGTCACTGCATCGCCGATAATATGTCTGTCATTTGCATAAACTACAATTGCCTTTGCAAGCGGATGTTCGCTTGATTTTTCAAGAGCAACGGCTGTTTTAAAAAGCTCGGTTTCCGAGATATTTTCGACTGTTACGATATCGGTAACGGCGGGTTCACCCTTAGTAACCGTGCCTGTTTTGTCAAGAACAACCGTGTCAATTCTGCCGGCTGTTTCAAGTGAAACTGCGGTTTTAAAGAGGATTCCGTTCTTTGCACCGACACCGTTGCCGACCATAATCGCAACAGGGGTTGCAAGTCCCAATGCACACGGACAGCTGATTACAAGAACGGAAATGGCTCTTGCAAGCGAAAATCCTACACTTTGACCGAGCAACAGCCACACGATTGCAGTAATCACGGCAATTGTGATTACCGCAGGAACAAACACACCCGATACCTTGTCGGCAATTTTTGCGATAGGCGCTTTGGTGGCAGACGCATCACTGACCATTTTAATAATCTGCGACAGCGTTGTGTCCTCACCGATTCTCGTAGCCTCACAGCGGATATATCCCGACTGATTGATTGTTGCGGCTGAAACCGTATCGCCGACAAGCTTGTCAACAGGAACGCTTTCACCCGTCAGTGCTGATTCATTGACGGCACTTTCACCGTCAATAACAACTCCGTCAACAGGAATACTCTCACCCGGACGAACTGCGAATATATCGCCTTTTTTCACCTGCTCTATCGGAACAATATTTTCAACACCGTCAACTACAATCGTAGCAGTCTTTGGTGCAAGTTTCATCAAGCCTTTGAGAGCGTCAGTAGTTTTGCCCTTTGAGTGAGCCTCAAGCATTTTACCGACTGTGATGAGTGCCAAAATCATTGCGGCTGATTCAAAATAGAACTCGTGCATATACGACATAACCGCCGCCGAGTCACCTCTCACCTGTGCATCAGTCATCATAAACAACGCAATTGTGCTGTAAACAAAGGCTGTGCCCGAACCAAGTGCAACAAGCGTGTCCATATTGGGAGCAAGGCGGATAATCCCTTTGAAGCCGCTGACAAAAAATTTCTGATTAATCACCATCACTATTCCTGACAAAATCAGCTGAACAAGTCCCATTGCAATATGGTTGTTGTCAAAAAATGACGCAAAGGCCATCCCCACATCATATGTCCCATTGAAAAATACATCAACACTGCAAGGACAATAAGAGATGCGATAAGTCTTTTTCTGATTTTGGGTGTTTCGGTATCTTTGAGAGAATCCTCTGCATCGGGCGATTTTTTCTCTTTGCCTTTCAAAGACGCACCATAGCCGGCATTCTGCACGGCTTTTATAATTGCAGACGAATCAGCTGAACCGTCAACATTCATTGAATTTGTAAGCAGACTGACGGAACAGGAATTTACTCCGTCAATCTTTGATACCGCCTTTTCAACACGGGCAACACAGGCGGCACAGCTCATACCCGTTACATTGTATTGAGTCATAGTTTCTCCTACTTCATAAGCTTTTGCAAAACACCGACAAGCTCGTCAATTGTTTCATCGTTACCTGCCCTTATGTCATCTGCAACACAGGTGCGGATATGATTAGCAAGCAACTCTTTGTTAAAAGCGTTGAGTGCCGCATTGGCGGCGGCAACCTGTACCAGAATATCGGGGCAGTAGGCGTCTTTTTCAAGCATACCCTTTATCCCCCGTATCTGACCTTCAATACGATTAAGTCGGTTTACAAGCGACTTGTATTCTTTTTCGGTGCGGTGCTTGTGTTTTGCACAATGTTCACACTTATTATTCTCCATAATATCAACCTCATAATTTCAAAATGGGATATATTATTCAAAGCCCTTTAAAATACCCCCTGTAGGTATCTTACAGTTATGATTTTATACCCCATTGGGGTATTTGTCAATAGGTAAATTACAGAAAAACTAACAAAAATATGCACAAGATAATGTTGACATTGTTATTACATTGTGATAACATAATAACAAGGAGATGATTTTATGGCTATGACAAATATTAACATCAGAATTGATGCTGATAAAAAATTGAAAGCACAGGAACTGTTTTCATCTTTAGGACTTGATATGACTACCGCCATCAATCTTTTTATTCAGCAATCACTTGAATTTAACGGTATTCCGTTACTATTCGCAAATATAATGCAGAAACCGAAGCCGCTTTTGCCGAAGTTGAAGAGATGAAAAAACATCCCGAACTTTATAAGAGCTATAGCAGTGCCGATGAATTATTTGAGGATTTGGATAAATGAAATATATAATCAAACCCACAAATCAATTCAAAAAAGATTTTAAAAAAATTAAAAAGCAAAACAAAGATTTGAACATTCTGAAGAAAGTAATTGATATGCTCGCAAATGACGAAATTCTTCCGGACAAATATCGTGACCATTTGCTGATAGGAAACTACAAAGGCAAACATGAATGTCACTTAGAGCCTGACTGGCTGTTAATTTATGAGTATTTAGAAGATGAACTGATATTATTTCTTACAAGAACAGGTTCACACAGCGATTTATTTTAACAAAAAAGCAGGGTACTAAAAATACCCTGCTTTTATTGCATAAAAAACACCGCACAAAAAGTACGGTGTTAAAAGCTGTTATTAAATTAGTCAGCTGTGTAAGGAAGCAAAGCAATGTGACGAGCACGCTTGATAGCAACTGTAGCTCACGCTGATGTCTTGCGCAAGTACCTGTTACACGGCGAGGAAGAATCTTTCCTCTTTCTGACATATAACGACGAAGACGAGCAATATCCTTGTAATCGATATTCTCAACCTTGTCAACACAGAAGCCGCAAACCTTCTTGCGAGCTTTTCTGCCACGGTTCATTGGTCTGTCTGCCATGATGAAGTTCTCCTTTCAATGAGAATTATTTAAATTAAGTTGAAGTTAAAATGGTAAATCATCGTCCAACGGCATATCCTGAAAATCAGAGTTTGAACCGCTCTGATAAGACGCAGGTGCCTGCTGAGCAGGTTCCTGATGATAAGCCTGGTTTCCGCCGTAAGACGGAGCACCGTATGACTGATTGCCGCCATAGGACTGATTGTAGCCGCCTGCATTGTTGTCACGGCGTTCGCCTGTGAATGAAACATTGTCTGCTACAACCTCAACAACGTAACGGTTTGAACCGTCCTTAGCCTGGAACTGACGGCTCTGGAGCTGTCCTTCAACAGCAATGAGAGAGCCCTTTCCAAAGTAACGGCATACAAATTCCGCTGTACTTCTCCAACATACAATATTAAAGAAGTCGGCTTTACGCTCCTCGCCCTGCTTTACATAGTTGCGATCAACTGCAATGCTGAAGCTTGTAACGCTTACGCCTGTGTTTGTTGTTTTTAATTCAGGGTCAGCTGTAATTCTGCCCATTAAGATTACTCTGTTTAACATACTTTTCCTTTCGTGTTCGGGTTAAAACCCTACAAATTGATTATTCGACTTCCTTCTTGATTATCATTGAACGCATTACGCCTTCTGTGATCTTGTAGATACGGTCGAGCTCTGCAGGGAACTCAGCTTCACTTTCAAAATCGAAAAGAACATAATAGCCTTCGCTCTCTTTGTTGATAAGGTAAGCAAGCTTTCTCTTGCCCCATTCGTCAACATTCTTCAAAGTGGCATGCTTCTCAATGAGAGCCTTGAACTTTTCAACGATGGCCTGAATACCTTCTTCGCCCTTCTTCATTGAAATGATCATTACTGTTTCGTAATTAGCTGTTACTGCCATTAATATTGCACCTCCTTCTGGACATTATGGCGGTTTTCACCGCAAGGATTGTTATGTACACAACATAACAGATTTATTATAACATAAAATCACGGTTTGTCAACATTTTTTTACTGTTTTATTAATTTTCACTTCGAGCCGATGCAATAAATTTCTTCACTTTTTCAAAATCTTTACCGTTGCCGTTTGAATTTTCAACACCCGAACTTACATCAACTCCGTCAGGCTTAACGGCTTTTACGGCTTTTGCCACGGTTTCGGGATTCAGACCTCCTGCAAGCATAAACAATTTATCATCACGAGGCAGATTTTCAAGCATTGTCCAGTCAAAGGTTTTTCCGCTGCCGGGTTCGTGTGCGTCAAAAACATAGCCTACAATGTTCTGATTCATTCTGTATTCGTCAAACTTTTCAAGGTCGCTCACATTAAAGGCACGAATTACCTTTAAATACGGATTTGAAAGCACATCTCCTCCAACCTCACCGTGAATTTGAATGTAGTCGAAACCGCAATCATATGCAGTTTTCACCTGTTCAAGAGTCGGAGAAACAGTCACCGCAACCGGCAAAACATTTTTATCAAGCATTTCAATCAGGCTCTTGGCGGTTTCGGGAGAAATATTCCGCTTACTCTTTGGAAAGAACATTACAAATCCCGCAAAATCGGGTTTGCAGACATTTACTATCTTAATGTCTTCGGCGGATGTAATTCCGCAAATTTTAACTTTCATAAACTCACCTACAAAACAATTGTACCATATCGAATTAACGGTTGCAATAAAAAAGACAAAGGACAGTCTGCGTGGCTGTCCTTTGTCAATATCGGGAAGTAATCCAATTACTTATTAGCTGTTAAATACGCCTGTTGAGAGGTAACGCTCACCTGTGTCGGGGAACAATGCAACGATTGTCTTACCTGCATTTTCTTCACGCTTGGCAAGCTCAATTGCGGCTGCAAGAGCGGCGCCTGATGAGATACCTACGAGGATACCTTCTGTCTTTGCAATATCATTTGCATTTGAGAAAGCGGCTTCGTTAGCAATCGGAAGAATTTCGTCATATACCTTTGTATCGAGAGTATCGGGAACAAAGCCAGCACCGATACCTGAATCTTATGAGGACCGCCGTGGCCCTCCGAAAGTACGGGAGAAGTCTGCGGCTCAACTGCAACAACCTTTACATCAGCCTTCTTTGACTTAAGGAAGTTACCCACGCCGCTGAGTGTACCGCCTGTGCCGACACCTGCAACGAAGAAATCAACATTGCCGTCCGTATCTTCCCAGATTTCCGGACCAGTTGTATCAAAATGAGCCTTAGGGTTAGCAGGATTCTCAAACTGACCGAGGATAATGCCACCGTCAATTTCCTTTTCAAGCTCTTTAGCCTTTGCAATTGCACCGCTCATACCCTTTGTACCGTCAGTAAGAACGATTTCAGCACCGTATGCCTTGAGGAGGTTTCTTCTCTCAACGCTCATTGTTTCGGGCATTGTGAGGATTGTCTTGTAGCCCTTTGCAGTAGCTACAGATGCAAGACCGATGCCTGTGTTACCTGATGTCGGTTCAATGATTGTTGAACCCTTTTTGAGCTTACCGCTCTTTTCAGCATCCTCAACCATAGCTCTTGCCACTCTGTCCTTAACACTGCCGGCAGGATTAAAGAGTTCAAGCTTTGCAACAACCTTTGCCTTGAGGTCATATTTCTTTTCTATATTAACGAGTTCGATAAGAGGTGTTCTGCCGATAAGTTCTGTTACACTTGTATATACTTTGCTCACAAAAATCAAGTCCTTTCAAAATTCAACAAATTAAAATCAGTCATCAAGTGAATCAAATGCTTCCTGAAGTCATAGATAATATCGTCGATATTCTCTGTGCCGATTGAAAGTCTGATAGTGTTTGGCTTTATTCCCTGTTCTGCAAGTCTGCCTCGCTGAGCTGTGAATGAGTTGTTGATGCAGGGTGAATTGCAAGAGATTTAACATCTGCAACATTTGCAAGAAGTGAGAATACTTCGAGGTGGTCGATGAATTTCTTTGCAGTTTCAGCGTCACCCTTGATTTCAAATGTGAAGATTGAGCCTGCACTTCGGGAAGTATTTCTTGTAAAGTGCGTTGTACTTGCTGTCAGGAAGTGAAGGATGATTAACATTTTCTACCTTCGGGTTCTTAGAGAGGAAGTCAACAACCTTGAGTGCATTTTCAACATGGCGTTCAACACGAAGTGAAAGTGTTTCAAGGCCCTGGAGGAACATAAATGCGTGGAACGGTGAAAGTGTAGCACCTGTATCTCTGAGGAGAATGGCACGAACATAAGTTACAAGAGCAGCGCCCGGAGCAGCCTCTGTAAATACTGCACCGTGATATGATGCGTTAGGCTCTGAGAACTGTGGGAACTTGCCTGATGCAGCCCAGTCAAACTTGCCGCTTTCAACGATTACACCGCCGAGAGCCGTACCGTGACCGCCGATAAACTTTGTTGCCGAATGAACAACGATATCTGCGCCGTACTCAAACGGTCTGAGAAGATAAGGTGTAGCGAATGTGCTGTCGATTACAAGCGGAATCTTGTGTGAATGAGCAATGTTTGCTACTTCTTCAATATCAATAATATTTGAATTGGGGTTACCGAGTGATTCAATGAAAACAGCCTTTGTGTTTTCGTCAATTGCATTTTCAAATGCGTTTTCTTCGTCAGGATCAACGAACTTTGTTGTTACACCGTACTCTGAGAATGTATGCTCAAGCCAGTTGTATGTGCCGCCGTAGATTGTCTTTGCAGCTACGATGTTGTCGCCTGCTTTTGCAAGAGCCTGAAGTGCATATGAAACTGCCGCTGCACCTGATGCAACTGCAAGAGCTGCTGTGCCGCCCTCAAGAGCTGCAATTCTCTTTTCAAAAACATCCTCTGTCGGGTTTGTAAGTCTGCCGTAGATGTTACCTGCATCTTTGAGTGCAAAGCGGTCTGCAGCGTGCTGACTGTTGTGGAATACATAAGAAGTAGTTGCGTAAATTGGAACTGCTCTTGCGTCTGTTACAGGGTCTGCTGTTTCCTGACCGATGTGAAGCTGTTTCGTTTCAAATTTAAGATTTCTTTCGCTTAATTTACTCATTTTAATGTCCTCATTTCATTTTAATTTTAATTTCAGAAGTTATGTTGCGGATTTGATGTGTCCCGTATCACATTCGTTCATTACTGCAACATCGTTTGAATCTGAGATTTTTCATTTGGATCACCTTTCCCATATTTCCTATTTGATTGGTGGGTTTTGATTGGATTGTCTATATCATACCACAGATTTTTTATTTGTCAATAGGTTTTTTGAAATTTTTTCTTATCTTTCCTATTGGTTTAGTAGGTTTGCTGGGTTTTGATTATTGAAAAGGTCGAAAAAGCCGATATTCAAGCCGTTTTTCAAATCCCGACCGTTAAGCAGTCAATTTGAAATTTTTTCTGATTTTTAAAACTAATATTCAAAAGCATCATTTGCAAACGGCAAAACACCGCATTACCTACTAAATTGCTATGTAAACAACAAAAGCACCCGTAAAGGATGCTTTCGGATTATATTAAATTACATAGTTATCTGCCGAATTTGCAATAATGTCGGCAAGAGTAATGTTGTCAACAACATCGTCAATAGCCTTCTGGAGTTTCTCCCACACAAAAAGCGTTGAACATTGTTCACGACGATCACAGGTATTTTCATTACCCTCAAGGCAAGCCACGGTGCAAGACTGCCTCGGTAAGTCTTAAAATCATACCGACAGTATAATATTCGGGTTCATGAGCAAGACGATATCCTCCGTTTGAACCTCTTGCGCTGAGCACATAACCTGCCTTTGTAAGTACGGTAATAATCTGTTCAAGGTATTTAAGCGATATTCCCTGACGGGCGGCAACCTCCTTTAGGGCTACATTTTCCCCTTGTTTACACTGAGCAAGGTCAACCATAAGTCGGAGCGCATACCTGCCTTTGTTGAAATTTTCAAATTAACCACCCTATTCATATATTAATAATATGATTAAAGCATATCATAAACGGCTGTATATGTCAATGAGCCTGTTGCACAACAATAACCTATTTAACTTGTAAGAAAACACAAAAAGCGGGAGCGAAAAACGCCCCCGCAGAGTTTATATATGAAGTTACGACGATACACCGCAAATCATTGTTACAATTCTTACTGCAAACAAAGCAAACGCAACCCACATAATCGGATGAATTTCTTTGATTTTGCCTGTAACAATCTTGAGAATAACCCAAGTAAGGATACCGAACATGATACCTGTTGCTATTGAATATGCAAACGGCATAAAGATGATTGCTACGAAACCGCCGACTGTATCGGCAATGTCTGAGTCAAAATCCATCTTTGTAACATTCTTAATCATAAGAAGACCTACAAATACGAGTGCAGGAGCTGTTGCAAATGAAGGAATAGCAAGGAAAATCGGATAAAGCGGAATAGCAGGATAAAGAGAATTGCAGAAGTAAGAGCTGTAAGACCTGTTCTGCCACCCTCTGCAACACCTGTTGTTGACTCAACATAAGATGTTACTGTTGATGTACCAAGGCAAGCACCAAGGCATGTACCGAGTGCGTCAGACATAAGAGCACGACCTACACGGGGAAGTTCGCCCTTTTCATTGAGGAGATTACCCTCCTGAGCAACACCGATAAGTGTACCTACTGTATCGAAGAGGTCAACAAAGAGGAATGCAAATACGATAACGGCAAAGTTAAGCGCATGCTGTGCCACATAACCGAAATCAAACTTGAAGAAAGTTTCTGTTGCCATATTCTGGACAGGTCCGAATACAGAGTAGTTTGCAAAATCAGGAATGAGCGATGCACCCTGATACCAACCGCAAAGCTGAGCAATGATGCGAGAACCCATGTTGCAATGATACCGATAAGGTTGAGCCTTTAACTCTGTAGTGCCAGAGTGTAGCAACAATGAGGATACCGACAAGTGCAAGAACCACCGGAGCAGAACCAACATCACCGAGCTTAACGAGAGTTGATGACTGAACAGCCTTGCCGTCATAGTAAGCGTCTGTTGTGATAACGCCTGCGCCCTTAAGACCTACAATTGTGATAAAAAGACCGATACCTGCCGAAATACCGTACTTGAGGTTCTGAGGAACCTTGTTTACAAGTGTTTCACGGAATTTGAAGATTGAGAGGATAATGAAAATAATACCCTCAACAAGGATAGCTGTCAAAGCTACCTGCCATGGATTTGTGATACCCTGCTCTGCAAGCTGCGGAACAACTGTGTATGCAAAATATGCATTCAGTCCCATACCGGAAGCAAGAACTACAGGATAGTTGCATAAAATGCCATGATGAGTGTTGCGAAAGCAGCCGATACAGCTGTTGCTGCAAAGATTGCATTCGGATCCATTCCTGCGGCAGAAAGAATACTCGGGTTTACAGCGAGTATGTAAGCCATTGCAAGGAATGTTGTAATGCCGGCAATAATCTCGGTTTTGACATTAGTGCCGTTTTCTTTCAGTTTGAAAATCTTTTCCAAAAGAAAGCCCCCCTAAAATATTTTGTCGAAACACGACATAGTTAAATTGTAGTTTATTCTTGCCAAAATTTCAAGTGGTATATTATACAAATTCATTGCAAAAATCAAGTTTTTGATTGCTTTGTGAAGTTTTTTGAGGAAAATCAGGTACAGGCAATTATTGAACATTTCACGAATAAAATTATATAACGATAAATTTTAGTTTAAGGGGTGCTGTTATGATTGAGTTACTCGGATTTTTAGGACAATATATATGTTTTTTCATTCTTCATGTTTGCGGAGGCGGTTCGTTTCCGAAACCTTTAACAGAAAAGCAAGAGCGTGAATGTCTTGAAAAAAGTGCAAACGGCGATATTGCGGCAAGAAATATGCTCGTTGAACACAATCTGAGGCTTGTTGCACACATAATAAAGAAATATTACGGAACACAAAGCGAACAGGATGACCTTGTATCAATCGGCACAATCGGTCTGATAAAGGCAATCAACACATTTGACATGAACAAAAACATAAAATTAAGTTCTTATGCGAGCAGATGCATTGAAAACGAAATTCTTATGTATTTCAGAAATGCAAAGAAAAGTGCGCAGGATATTTCTTTAAACGAAACAATTGATACCGACAAGGACGGCAACCCTCTCACCCTTCTTGATATTATGTCGGTTGACGATAACATAATTGACAATCTTGATTTGAAGCTTAATTCAAAAAAGCTCGGTCAGTTCATAAGAGAGGAACTTAACGAGCGTGAGCAAAAGATTATTGTACTGAGGTACGGCCTTGACGGCAAGGAAGCCTTGACTCAAAAAAGTGTTGCCAAAATGTTAGGCATATCCCGTTCCTATGTCAGCCGCATCGAAACCAAAGCGTTAAAACAATTGCGAAAACGATTTGAAACAAGTTCTAATTTGTGAGATAATATGTTATTTAAATTCATCAGGGGTGTTCATCGAATGCCCCTGTATATTTCACAACAAAAAAAATTCTTGACATATACCAAACTGCGTGATATAATAACAATGTTGCAGATAAGCGGATGTAGTTTAGTGGTAGAACTTCAGCCTTCCAAGCTGATCGTGTGGGTTCGATTCCCATCATCCGCTCCATATTGAAAGGTACTCGAAATGAGTACCTTTTCTTTTGCAAAAATTAAAA
>ENA-OQEB01000008-OQEB01000008.1-human-gut-metagenome-genome-assembly--contig:-NODE-8-length-77873-cov-5.483292_pt1 | contig 77873 bp, 74 predicted proteins | sample MGYA00242787_ERZ504619 | MGnify/ENA primary metagenome ERZ504619 (study PRJEB26092, sample SAMD00036317) | human gut metagenome | host: Homo sapiens | study: EMG produced TPA metagenomics assembly of the... | reverse complement strand
TGCTATCGCAATTTTGTTATTGCTGAGTATGACTCGTCATCCGGCAAGCGTATTCACCGCAAGATTTCAAGATTGTGAATTTGTATACCATGTCCTTGCACAGGTGGTTACCATGTTGCACTTGACAATATTACCCGCCCTACGAAACAGCAACGACTTTTATATAAAAAATCGCATCAGAGCTTTTTCGGGCATCTGATGCGATTTCTATATTATACTATCTTCTCGAATTGGTAACGGCGGCTCGCCGTCAACTTTCAATTTGAAATTCGTCAGAACGGCAAAAGCCCTAAATCTTCAAGCAAAATCTTGAGTCCAAGCAAAATCAATACTGCACCGCCTAAAAATTCTGCCTTTGACTTATACTTTGCACCGAATACATTGCCTATTTTGATGCCGACAGCCGAAAGTATGAATGTTGTTGTGCCTATAATTGCGATTGCAGGCACGATGTCAACATCAATACACGCAAACGAAACGCCTACCGCAAGAGCGTCAATACTTGTTGCAACGGCAAGGGGCAGCATTGTCTTGACCGAAAACGAATCGTCAAGCTGTTCTTCCTCACCGAAAGCTTCTCTTATCATATTTGCACCGATAAGTGCAAGCAGGATGAAAGCAATCCAATGGTCAATGCTTGTGATGAGCCACTCAAACTGCTTTCCGAGAAGATAACCGATAAGCGGCATAAGCGCCTGAAATCCGCCAAACCACAATCCGACAGTAATTGCGTGTTTAGGTCTTACCTTACGCACGGAGAGCCCCTTGCAAATTGAAACCGCAAATGCATCCATAGACAAGCCGATGCCGAACAGCAGTAATTCCACAAAACTCATAATATTATCCTCCGTTATATTTTAGTCGGCGGTGAAAGGAAACAGAACACCGTTTGCCGACCGTTATTTAATCAAAATGATATTCAGCTGTTTCAATCAGTTTAAAATGGCTCTTTTTAAATTCAATAATTCCTGCTTTTTTCAGTTCACCGAGTGCTCTTGAAAGTGACGCTCTGTCAACCGCAAGATAGTTTGCAAGCTCGTCACGGGAGAACGGCAGATCAACCTCACAGCTACGCTCACGCCTGCAATAAATTTGAAGAAGGTGCATAAATTTGCCCTTGATACTTCGCTTTGAAAGACAGGCAAGGTGTTCCGAAATCTGCAAAAACACCTGTCTTTGTGACGCAAGCATATTGACGAGGATTTTCTGCTGAATCGAAGCAAGCGAATCCTCGGTTATAAACATCGGCTCCGGCGGAATAAAAAGAATTTCGCAGTCCTCTCCTGCCATAATTTCAACAAGAGTATTGTAGTAGTCAAACATTGCGTAAAGCGTTCCGCTTGACTCGCCGCTGCGAATTGTTTTGAGCAGACTTTTGTTGCCGTTGTAGTCCACAGAATAAAGGTATGCAGTTCCCGAAAACACAAGTCCCGTCATATGGCTGAACTTGTTTTCAACCTTGCCGTTTCGCCACGGTTCAGCGACAGATAGTACGGTCTTGCATATTGTATGAACATAAAAATCTCGTGATCCGTCAATCCTGAAAACAACAGCTGATCCCTCAGCTTTGGCAAATGATCACGAGTAAAAACTTCTACATATTTTCTCATTTTATATCACGGCGTGTTGCCGTCCCCCTTCGTTCAAACGGTTTGCAACGAAAAAAGCCGTAATTTGTACATCGGCGCACAATTCCGTCCTCTTAATCGTCACTGAACAAACCGTTTTTCTTCTCTTCTGTTTAAGTCAATTCGTTCAAATTATTCAAATTAGATTATATCACAAAACATTGCAATTGCAACCGTTTCCCCCTCGTGACGGGAAATTAAAAAAATTTCAAAAATTTTTCTGAAAATTGCATAAAACAATGCATTTTTTCGTGTTTTTGCCTCTTTAAGTGGAGGTGTAACAATGATTATCTATGACAAACGAAAACCAAAAACTTTTGACGGTGCAAACTGCGTCGGCATCACGGGTGAAAATCTTGCCGAAACACAGGAATTTTTAATTCGGGGAATGTGCGACATTACGGTTGACTACTTCATTCATCTGCGTTTTGCCGACGGCAGTGTAAATTCGGTAATTCCCGACAGCACCGCAATTGATGAAACAGGCACAAAACTTGTGTGGAAGGTCAGAAAAAACGACATTTTCATGCACGGCTATTTTGAACTTCAGCTTGAAGGCAGAGGCGAAAACGGCTATGTTTTCCAAACTCAGATCGTCACGCTTTATGCAGACGAGAGTATCCCGATTGAGGACAAAGAGTACCTTAATCCGAACTCAGAAACGCTGAAGCTTCGTGAAGAAACGCAAAAGCTTCTTGACGAAACAAAGCTTTGTCGGACTGAAATTGACAAAACCAAAAAGTTAATTGAACAGTCCGACATTACAAAAAAAGAGGACAACTCAAACAAGGTAAGTGATTCCTCTCAGATTACCGACTATACTCAAAATTATCCGAGTATCAAGTATCTTACCGACAACTACTGGGATAGTGCCGACAGCTACTCGTCGGATGAGGTTGACATTCTGCTTAACGCAAAAGCTGACAACAAAACCCTTAATGAAAGATTAGCCCGTATGGATATGAGCATCGGCTCAAAATACGATTCGTCAAATATCGAACTTGGTACAGCTACTCTTACACCGTACTCTACTTTGATTGATAAAATAAAATCTGCAACTTGCCTTTATGAAAAAATTGGCGATATCGTTATTGTAAATGTCACCGTCATTATGAACGCAACAACTTTAGGCGGAACATCTGCAATATCTTTGCTCAATATGCCGTTTCCAAACAAATCGGATGTGATTGTTCATGATATCGGCATAAGCAAAAACGGCGGTATGTTCAGAGGAAATGTAAATAAATCAGCTTGGTTGCAGTTTACTCCGCTCAATAAACAGGCTTACAATTTCGTTGCTGATGAGCAGGTAAACTTTTCTTTGATTTACAAAATATAAAAATAACGGAGGTATGAAAAAATGGAACTTAAAGAAAAAATCACACTCGATATGCTCACAAAGGACAGCGTGTCGGTACTCAGACAGCAGTTTTTGACCTTTAACGGTGAAGAAATGCAGGTAGGCGGAAACATCCGCAATGCATATATGAACGACGAATCCGGCATAGAACAGTTGAGAAAGGTTCTCTCTGACGAATACTTCAACGCCGTTATGGCAGTATGGCAGTGCTAATGACAGTCAGATAAAGAAATTGCATCAGATACCCGAGTAAGGTTCTGATGCAATCTTTGTTTATATCAAAATTTGTCAGTAGCGGCGAACCGTGTTCGCCATAAATAAACAGTAAATTTCATATTAACAAAACAGTCGGGAAGACATTGCATTTTATTTTGCGAACTGTCTTCCCGACATTAATTTTCCATTTTCAATTTTCAATTTTACATTAATTAAACCTTTCGCTCGGGCATAATATGTTTTTTGACATTCACAAACTATCTTCACGAACATAAAAAATCGGCTCGCCGTTTACGGCTTTTCGCCTGTCAAAAATTCAATACTTCTCTCAATTGAATCCTTGGAGCTTCCCCAATCTTTGCCGTGGTTGCGGTAATCAAACATTGAGCAGAAATATGTGATATCTTCTTTAAGCGACAGCAGATATTTTTTTGTAAGACCTGCTGTTTCGGCATAGAACTGCGGTAAAAGCTTTGACGGCAGCTTGCTCTTTTGGGTTGCAACATTCATAATAAAATCGTAGTGTTTAAAGCAGATAAACGGCTGTTCGTTGTACAGCTTATAAAACTCCTCTCCCTTTGCCCACTCAACAAAAATCGTGTCGCAAAAATGGTGCATATCCCACTCAATTCTGTCGCATACATAACACGAATCAAGTCGCTTTTTAATAACTTCAAGCTGTTTCTTATCAGGCTTGCCCTTCAGCTTTTTCGGTATATCGTTATCAATAATTTCCTGAAGATGACTTTCAAGAATAAGCGCATTCGGCAGTTTTTGTCCTTTTTCAAACATCTGCGAAAAATGGCGGTGACAAAAGCCTTTTTTGTTGGTTTCAATCCTGATATTAGGCTCCATCATCGCATCGCCCGTAATGAATTTTACATACTGCTCCTCAAGCATACTCTCCATTCGGCAAAACGGACAACCGCATTTCGGCATAAATATATCGTTAATCGGAATTGTGCAGATAGTTTCTTTCACAATAATCCTCCTTTTGAGTTAATGTAGTGGTTATAACGCACCTTTTTCATCATATCAAAACATATGTGTTTAAACAAAATATTTCATCAAGGCTTGCGTTCAATGAGTTCCTGTCTGAAATACAGTCGGGACTGAAATCTGTTTTACAAACAAACTATCTTCCCGACATTCATTTTCCATTTTCAATTTTCCATTTTCCATTTTAAATAAAGTATATCATAATTTTCCCGAATGTGATATACTTTATTAAGAATATTTCGGCGGTGAAAATCATGGAATGTATTGAACTCGACAACAAAATCAAAATAACCGATGTGCATGACCTTGACCTTGCGCAGACTCTCGACTGCGGTCAGAGCTTTCGTTGGAAACCGCAGGACGACGGTTCTTTTCACGGTGTTGCCTACGGCAAAAGCGTAACCGTCAGCCTTGACAAAACGGATATGTACATTGAAAATGCAACGACTGACGATTTCAAAAACATCTGGTACAGCTACTTTGACTTTTCGCTTGATTACGGAAAAATCCGTGAAGAAATCAGCACAATACATCCCGTTCTGAACGAGGCGGCAAAGTACGCCCCGGGCATAAGGATTTTAAGGCAAGAGCCTTTTGAGGCACTCTGCACGTTCATCATTTCGCAGAACAACAATATAAAGCGAATCAAAGGCATTGTTGAGCGTTTGTGTGAGAACTTCGGCACACGGCTTGATGACGGAGAATTTGCATTCCCGACAGCCGAAACACTTGCAAAACTTTCGCCCGATGACCTTGCACCGCTGAGGGCAGGATTTCGCAACCGTTACATTATTGATGCGGCACAAAAGGTTGCAAACGGCGAGGTGAATCTTGACAGCTGTTTCACGCTTGACTATGAAGATGCAAGAGCGGAGCTTATGAAAATTACGGGTGTCGGCAAAAAGGTTGCCGACTGCACACTTCTTTTCGGTATGCACAGAATTGAGGCTTTTCCGATTGATGTGTGGATGAAACGAGCAATGGAAAAACTGTTCCCGAATATGAACGGTGACGATTTCGGTCAGTACGCAGGCATCGCCCAGCAGTACATTTTTCACTACAGCCGAATGCACCCGGAACTGTTTTAAATGAAAAATTGAAAATGGGAAATGGAAAATGAATGTCGAGCATAGCGTTGTAATTGTTTACGCAATTTCGTAGGCACACATATACTTCCATATAAAGCAAAATGCATCAGAGCCTTATTCGGGCATCTGATGCATTTCGTTTATCTAACTATCTTCTCAAATTACGGGCGGTGGTACACTGCCAACATTAATTTTCCATTTTCAATTTTCAAATTTCAATTTGAATTATTTGGCTTTTTTCGCTGAACTGTCAAAAAGCAATACAAGAGTTGCGTTATCGGCTGTACCTGTTTCTTTAAGACCGTTCTTTTTCTGGAATTTCTTAACGGCCTCGGCTGTTACTTCGCCGTAGTAGCCTGTCACATTGTCCTTGTCGGCAATGTAACCGATGTTATAAAGGCGGAGCTGCATAGCCTTTACCGTGTCATTTTCATCTTCCTGCTTGAGTGAAAGGTCTGATGTAATGGTAAGATTATACTTATCGGCAACCGACTTTGAATCGCTTGCGGTTGTTGTTGCCTGAGTTGCGGTTGTTGCGTCAGTCTTTGACGCTGTCGCATCCTGAGCCTTTGTTGTGTCTGTTGCAGACTTTGGCTTGAGGTCGGGATACATAAAGTAAACCATTTTTTCAAGCGCTTCCAAAGCAGTATTGCCGGGTCTTGACATTTCTTCAAGCGAAACCTCAAGAATTTTGCCTGTCTTAACTGCGCCAAGACTTGCGAGTGTTGTATCGCCCTTAATTTTATCAAGAGTAGCTTTGTCTGCATAGAAGATAAAGTTCGGATTTGCAATCTTGAGAGTTGCAACATCAACATTGTTGTCGCTGATGTTTACTGCGGCATTAACCGCCCCCGTATAGCCGAGGAGCATATCGCCGTATGTTCCGCTTGTCATCATCTTGAGTCTGTCGTTTTCTGTATAGAGATAACAAACCGTATCAAGAATGCCGGAATTTCTGTTATTAACCTGCTGTTTGTAGTTGTTCATCTTATCAAGCAATTCATTGTAGGTATCTTCACCCTTCTTTGCGCCCGTTTTTGTGCCGCCGCAAATTTTGCCGATTGTCACATAGTTTGTTTCAACCTGCTTGGGAGTGTCACCGTGTGACATTGTGACAACCTGAATACCCTTGTCCTGAAGCTTCTTCTTTGCGTCCTCATTTATTGACTGACCTGCAAACACAAGGTTTGTGCCCGAATTGATAATTTTGTCGGTATCGGGATTTTCATATGAACCGACGCTCGGGGCAACTGCGATTGACTGCTGGTCAACCTCATCACTTCTGCCCACAATATATCTGTCATAGCCTGTTGCGATGAGGATATCGGCTGTCGGCGCATCAAGAACAACTATGTTCTTTGGCTGACTTTCTATCGTGATGTTTGCCACCTCAACAGGATATTCTCCGTCAGAACAACCGCTGAAAAGCGCAACTGCCGAAAGCATTGTCACAACTGCAAGAGCAATTGAAATTATTTTTGTTTTCATAACTGACCTCCGATTAATCAGCAAAACAGCGATTCAACATACTGTCTTGCACATCTTGGCGAACGACCGCCTCTTGAAAGTGCAAACTGCTCAGCGCCGAGTGCAAGCTCTTCGTGAGTCATCTTGACGCCTCTCTGCTCTGCAAGAGAATATACAATTTCAAGAAAATCATTCTTTGAAGGAATTGTGTAGCAGACTGCAAGACCGAAACGGTCCGAAAGCGAAAGACTTTCCTGCATATTGTCACGAACATTGATATCATCAACAGTATGCGTTCTGTCGGAAATGCTTTCCTTAACAAGGTGTCTGCGATTTGATGTTGCATAAATCAACGCATTATCGGGACGAGCCGCAAGTCCGCCCTCAAGCACGGCTTTAAGGGTTGTATAGCTCTGATCCTGATGCTGGAACGAAAGATCATCAATAAATATAATGAATTTAAGCGGAAGAGCGGCAATCTTGTCAACAAGAAGCGGAAAGTCAATGAGCCTGTCCTTAGGCATTTCAACAATGCGGAGTCCGTCCTTGCGGAACTCGTTTGCAATTGCCTTGACTGTTGAGCTTTTACCTGTACCCTTATCACCGTAAAGCAGGCAGTTGTTACAGCTCTTGCCCTGAATAAATGAAAGTGTGTTGTTTACAACCTGACTTCTCTGACGCTCATATCCCGTAAATGTATCCATATCAATCTTGTCCGGATGCTCAACAGGCTGAATGTCACCGTCACGCCAGATGAATGCCTTGTAACGGGCAAACATTCCGCAACCGTTTTCCTTATAATAAGCAGAAAGCTTGTCAAGTGAACCATCAAATCCGTCAAAGCACGGAGCGCACTTGCCTGTCTGCCACTTTGGAAGAATCGGAATAAGCTCCTTGATTTCATCGGCATGGGTATACGCCTCAAGCACTTCATCGGAAGTAAGTTTTGCGGCTGTTAAAATAGCGTCGCAATCTGTCTTAACGGCGGAAACAACATTTTCGGGTAACTCGCCCTGTCTGCCGGCTGTTGCGGCACGGGCAAAACAGTTATCGTCAAAAAGAGCCGTTTCGCTGATTGCAAATGCGAACTTATCCGCACAGCCTCTTTCGCAAAGCATTGAGCAAAGCTTGCCGTATGCACCGAGAAATTCCTCAGGCTTTTTGTCGAGCGAAAGCAAAAGTTCATAAAAGGCTTTCGGAACGCTTCTGTTCATTATACCTCTGAATACAGAGAGTGATGACAAAAGCATTTTACACTTATTTACATTATTCATTCTAAACATCCCAATCTGTTCTAATCTATTTAATTGTACACATTTTTATCCGTTTAGTCAATAATTTACGGCAAACAACGGCATCCTATTTTTTACGCTTTAACAAGCCAAAATATGTATAATTTTTCACCGCATCAAGTATATATTGGGTTCAATGACGGTTAAAACGGCGATAAATCGGGATAAATACGGGCTTTTCAAGGTTTTAAAAGAATTTTTAAATTTTTAAAAAAAGTGTTGACATTTGGTGCAGCCCGTAGTATAATCAATACTGTTCTCAAGAGAGAAACAAAAGTTAATAAGTTGGTGTTGATGACGCTGAGGGTCCACCTGTTCCCATACCGAACACAGAAGTTAAGCTCAGTGGTGCCGAAGATACTTGGCTGGTGACGGCCCGGAAAAATAGGGAGATGCCAACACATAAAGTGTCCACCCAGTAGGGTGGGCGTTTTTTTATACTTTTTTGCTTTGCAAACCCGTAAGCGTTCATTGCGAAAACAATTACAATGCCATATACACTAATTGGAGTATCTATATGTTTAATATAACCGAACTTTTAAAAGATGAAACATCTGTATGGGAACGACTGAAAAATTGCGGAAAGCCTGTTGTGCTTTACGGAATGGGTGACGGTGCGGATAAGGTCCTTGCCGCATTTGACCGATACGGAATCAAAGCGTCTGCCGTTATTGCAAGTGATGATTTTGTGCGTGGGCAGGAATTCCACGATTTCACGGTGAAGAAGCTTTCCGATGTTGAAACCGAATTCGGCGACATTATAATCGCCCTCTGCTTTGCAAGCCAGCTCCCCGATGTTATGGCACACATAACGAAAATTTCCGAAAAACACGAAACGCTTGTCCCCTCCGTTCCTGTTTTTGGAAACAAACTTTTTGACAATAATTTTATTACCGAAAATAAAGAGCAAATTGAAAGTGCATACAGTCTGCTTGCCGATGACCTTTCAAAAAAGGTTTACGAAAACATTCTGAAATTCTACTACACAGGCAGAATTGACCTCCTCCCCCCTGTCACAACCGACAAGGACGAGGCTTTCGGCAATATTCTGAATCTCAGTGAAAACGAAAGCTATGTTGACCTCGGCGCATACAACGGCGACACGATTGACGAATTTCTGCACTACACAAACGGCAGTTACAAGCGTATAATCGCATTTGAACCTAACGCAAAGAATTTTGAAAAGCTGAAACTTCATTGCAAGGGCATGGCGAATGTGTCGCTTTGGCAACTCGGCTCATACAGTAAAAACACGGAGCTTATATTCAACAACAAGGCCGGTCGCAACAGCGCAATTGCCGACAAGGGCGTTGCAACAAAGGTTGCGACAGTCGATACGATTCTCTGCGGAATGGCGGCAGGATACATTAAAGCCGATGTTGAGGGGGCGGATATGGAAACCCTTATCGGTATGAAGAAAACAATGGAAAACTGCAAACCAAAGCTGAATTTTTCGGCATACCACAGATTTGAGGATATTTTCCGCCTTGCACTATACATTCACAGCGTGAATCCCGACTACAAAATTTTTCTCCGCCACCACCCATACATTCCGGCATGGGATACGAATTTATATTGTATATAATTTGCCGACGGCAAGTCACCGTACTGATTTTCTACAAAAACAAAAGCCCGAATTCGAGAAATATCGGATTCGGGCTTGCTTATTATCAGAATTTATCAGAATGATTTAAATAGCTCAATTGCTTTTGCGGGATCTGCGGCTCTGAAAACAGCCGTTCCCGCAACGCACACATCAACGCCTGCCTCTGACGCCTGCTCAATGGTATCTCTGCCGATTCCGCCGTCAGCCTCAATAAGGATATTGTTCAGACCTCTGCGTTGGCATTCCCTCTTGATTTCCTTAACCTTCGGCATCATCTCGGGCATAAAGCTCTGTCCGCCAAAGCCCGGTTCAACCGTCATAACAAGTACAAGGTCAAGCTTTTCAAGATACGGAAATACTGTCCAGGCAGGAGTGTTTGGCTTTAGAACAAGTCCGGGTTTGATTCCTCTTGACTTGATTTTCGCAATTGTATCATCAATGTCAGAGTCGCATTCAACATGGAAGGTGATGATATCCGCACCTGCATCGGCAAAATCGTCAATATATTTAAGCGGATCGCTTATCATAAGGTGAACATCAAACGGGCGGTTTGAGAACTTTCTTACCGCCTTGATTACGGGAGCGCCAAAGGTTATGTTCGGAACAAAGTGACCGTCCATAACATCAAGATGCATCCAATCGGCACCCGCCAGATCCATTCTTTCAATTTCTTCACCCATTTTTGAAAAGTCACAAGACAAAAGTGACGGAGCTATTTTCATATTTTACATCCTTTCCTACGGTTTTTGGACAGCCGGAGCAAAAACAGCGGCGGCGCCCCAGAACAACGCATAAATCAATACTTCAAGCGAACCCATAACCTGTACACCGGCATAAAGCGAAAGTGTTGACGCAACGAGCAATCCGAAAATTACGGCAATCAGCTGAATTATGATTGAAAGCGAAATATTGTGCTTGATTTTTACGCAACCCGTAACTGCACGGGCAAGCGATGCGGCTTTGCCGTTTGTAATGAGATATGAACGGGAGGTTTCCTCAACCGTATCCTCTGCCTCCTTGAGAACATTTCCGAGTCCTGTCGGAAGCACCTTGATACTGCGGTAGAACAAATCGTAGAGTTTTGCAATAAGGTCATTTGTAACATTATAATCGGTTGTTCTGATGAGAAAGCTTATGCCGTTGGTTTCGGCTCTCTGCATTTCAGCCTTGAGCTGAGCGTCAGGAGTGTATCTTGTAACAAACATTGCAACAAGTCTGCCTGCTCTTGACAGATATGTGACCTGTCTGCCCTGAGAAGTATATTTCTCCTCATATTCCATATTCGGAACTTCCACGCTGTACTTTTCCATAAGCGTGCGTGAGCCCACAAGGATTCTTTCGCTCTTAATCCATCCCACAAGTCCGATTTCATCCTCATAAAGAACGCTTTCAACCTCGGGAAGTGTTTCCTCGGTTTCTGCAACTACCGAATCAAAAGCATTTGCAATCGGATTCTGAGCCTCTTTAAGAATTGCAATTCCGCAGAGAAGAGATTCGTCAATGCCGTAATCCTCAAAGGTTTTGATGCCCTCAAGCGAGATTGACTCGGCAGGGAACAATTCATTTGCATCTATCATTATAGCCGTACTGTCGCAGAACTGCTTTACCGACGGATAACCCGAAAGCATTGAGCCGTAGGAGAGCAGAGTTTTGCAGAGCTTTCTCACGGGGGCATTAACAGAAAGAAGTGTTGCCACAGGCACAGACACCGCAGTGATGAGTGCAAATGCATTCAAAGCGTCTGCAAATGACAGCTTAACAACACCGTACATTACCGCAATGATTATTGATGCAATTGTTGTTATCGGGGCAAGCTTTGACGCCAAATCCTCGCTCGGATCGGTGCATAAGATATTTTGAGAAAGTTTGACGGAAATTCGGTCTTATGCTGATAGGCAATTATAGGACGGTCAGCGGCAGTACCGCTCATCATCTGCATTGCAACAGACTCGTTGTTGTAAATCTTTGACGCATATTTCTGTCCCTTTGACGAAACAAACTTAAAATTGTCCTTTACACGAAGAACCATATAAAGCTTTCCCACATTATTTGCAAAGAACGCAAGCATAGGAATTACCGTGTAGTAGTTCACATGAAATCCGTTCAAATCGCCAAGGCAGAAGAATGAAACAATTATCTGAACCATTCCTGCCGCACCTGCAACGGCAACGGCTGTATCGGAATTACCTTTGATATGCACAAGCGGTGAAAGTCCGCTGAGCATTGCCACACGGTTCAGCACAAGCGACGCCGCCATAAGAATAAACAACAAAATTGCGTATGCCGCCGGTGCAAAAGGAACTGCCGAACATATTGCATTCGGAAAAATTCTTGTAACGATTGTGAGAACAACCACAACTGCGGCAATTATTCCCGACAACAGACTTCTCATAAAGAGCTTTCTTATATTATGATTCAGCTCATAGAGAATACTTTTTTCGTCCTCCTCGCCTGTATAATCCTCAACAGGCTTTGAATTTTCCTCTTTTACGGTATCATTATCGTCGGATTCATCCTTTGAAAAGATTCCGACAAGGGCAGAAATAACCTTTTCGCCTATAGGGCGGTTATCCTTATGCTTTTCCTCGGTCGGGGCGATCTCCTCATCAACTATTGTCGGTTCGGGACGAAGCACATGAGCGATTACCGAAGGATTCTTGGAACGCACATACTCCTCATACTCATTCGCTACAGCCTCGGAAAATCTGCCTGCCTTGACATTGAGAATATTTCTCGGTTCATCGGGACGATACACGGGAACTTTTGCAACCACCTTGCGAGGCGGTTTTTCTGTATTCGGAAACTGATGAACGGGAGTCTGCGAAGCCTCTTTCTTTTCTTTGGTTTCGGTCTTTTCCTTTGGCTTATCCTCGGGAATGTCGATATCTATGGTATGGTAGCTTTTAATTTCAGCCTCGTCACGAAACTGGTCAACCTCTCCGAGCACTTCGCCCGAAAATTCTGTGTTTTCATCATACTCAGGTGTGAGGGTAACTATCTTATTTTCTTCCTCGGCGGCTTTTTTCTTTGCTCCTCATACTCACGCTTGGCTTTTTCGGCTTTTTCCGCAGCCTTTTTTTCAGCCTCTGCTTTAAGCTGTTCGGGAGTTACAAGGTCATCGTCATTTCCGTCCATTATAAGTTCTGCCTGCATTGTGGCGGCAGTCTTATCCCCGACTATTGAGTTTGAAGTATCAGGTTCGGATTCATCAAGCGGATTTGTATTTTTTAACCTCGGCTTTTTATCGGCATTGCTGAAAATCTCTTCAATCTTCGGCTTTGCACGGTATTTCTGTGCCGTCTGCTCCATTCGTTCCTGATCGGCAAGATAGTGGGTTTCTTCGAGTATGCTCTCGATTTCAAGCTCTTTAAGCCTGTCCTTGTCCATATCAGCCAAAGCATTCACTCCTTTTTATTTTAGTTCGAGTAGATAGTTTAGATTTATCGGAAACTATGCCGCCCGAGCGGTACTCTCTGTTTTTACAATCTTTGACATTTAAACACACAACTTCAATATCATCAAATGATTTTATTTAAACATAAAATTTCATCAAGGCGGGCGGATGATATCCTCCCGTCTGAAATATAGTCGCAATGCGTTGTGCATAAATGCACTGCCTTTTGCTCGTTATTTCAGACAGCGCTTTGCTCCCTTTTTCCGCCACCGACGGCGGTCGCAAGGCTACCCCTACATACATGTACTTTCATAAATTTTACATTTTACATTTTCAACTTTCAATTTACAAAATCAGCGGTTTTTCATCGCTTTGTACATCAAAATTCCTGCGGCAACCGACGCATTAAGGGAATTTATCTGACCTTTCATGGGCAATGACGCTATTACATCGCACTTTTCACGGACAAGTCTGGAAATGCCCTTACCTTCGTTGCCGATAACAATTGCACACGCACCCGAAAAATCACACTCGTCATAATCCGTGCCGTCCATATCTGCGCCGTAAACCCACACGCCTTTTTCTTTGAGCTCATCAAGTGTAACTGCAATATTGGTCACCCTTGCAACACGCATATATTCAATTGCGCCTGCAGACGCTTTGGCAACCGTGTAGCTTAAACCGGCACTTCTGCGTTTCGGAATAATAATTCCGTGAACTCCGGCACATTCTGCGGTTCTGATTATTGCACCGAGATTATGCGGATCTTCAACCTCATCAAGCACAACAACAAACGGAGCTTCGCCCTTGCTTTCGGCATATTCGAGGATATCGTCAACCGTTGAATAATCCTTTGCCGCTGCAAATGCGACAATACCCTGATGAGTTGCACCGCCGCTCACATAATCAAGCTTTGTGCGGTCAACTTCCTTAACGGGAATTTTCTTGTCACGAGCTTTTGCGAGGATTCCCACAATCGCACCGCTCTTTTCACCCTTTGCAACAAGAATTTTGTCAATCGGGCGGTTACTGCGAACAGCCTCGCTTACAGGATTTCGCCCTGCAATCACATCAGGCTTTTGTTCTGTATTTTCAAATCTTTCGTTTTTCATCATAATCAGCCTTATTCGGTTTCCTTTTTATTTTTTGTGTCTGCATAGGACACACCACTTCATTTTGCTATCTATTATAACATAACAATTCAAATTATTAAATACTTTTAAGCCATTTGTTTTAAAACTCAAACTCTGTACAATGTATCAAGAGCAATCGCTCCGGAGTCGATGTATTCGGGAATTATGCCGTACATTCCCGTTTGTATGTCCTCAAAAAGTATCATGTGCGGAGGGAACACTGTAAAACTGCAGTACACGGCAATCAAAAGCAACATCATAAACACGCAGGCAAAAAAAGCTGTTCAATTTTTCTTTCGCCGTATTCAAGCCTTGCGCTGAGTGCAAAAGCAGAAAAACACACGGCAATTGCACAAATGAACCTTGGCAGACCTGCACTTTCAACACCGAGTGCATAGATTAGCAGATATGTCGCAAGACAGAATATTCCGACAACCCACAGCGAAATTATTCTTGACACGGCAAAGCGATGGAATCCCGAGCGTTCCGATTGCCTCAACAAGACTCCACACAAGGTAGGAAAGCATAACAACCTTAGTCTGCTCCCACATACTGCCGTTTACAGCACCGAAAAATATGCCGAGCAACGCACCGTTTGTCAGCGAATAAAGATTTTTGAACACAATTATCATCAGCGGAACAATGACAAGCCCCCAAAACCTCATTTTAACGGTTTCCTTTTTCATAAAACACACCTCGCCGATGTATTTTATGAGTATAGATTGTCATATATTACCTTGTCACAATTTGAATCGCAGAAAAAAATGTTTTTTTGAATCACGAATTTGCGATTTATTTTTCTAAATTTGCACTTATACATTCTGTATAACTCAACATTTTAAACATCAATGTGGAAAACTATGTTGAAAGTGTTGAAAGTGATGTTAAAAAATCCCGATACTACACGAAATTTACAAAGTTGTAACTTTTAACATTAAAAAAATAGGTTTTCCACATTTTTGGATACAGGATTGTAACGGGGAAATTAGATTACATTCTGTATAATCCACATGTCAAGTGGTATTTTTTGCTTTTTTTCAACATTTTTAATTTACAGAAAATGTTTTATAAAATCAAAAAAACAGGCACACCGCCGTGTACCTGTAAATTTCGTGTTAAATTGTCGGCTTTTAGTTTCTGAGAAGATGAATCGCCGTTTCAGCTTTCTCAATAATCCTCAAATCATTATCATAGGAGCACATTTTTCGTGCCTGTTGCAAATCAACCCAAATATAACTGTCAATTTCCTCCTCCTGAATTTTGACATTATCCGTAAATGCCTGTGCAAGGAAAAAGACAACCCGTTTGCGAATTTTACCGAAAGGACAGTATTCGCTGATTTCACGAAAGCCCTTTTCAATCACGACATCAAGACCTGTTTCCTCTTTAATTTCACGGATTGCTGTCTGATGTTCGTTTTCACCGTCTTCAATATGTCCCTTCGGAAAGCTCCAATATCTGCCGTTGCTGTTCTTTACAAGCAGAATTTTCGTGTTCTGTCTGCTTTTGTAGAAGATAACCGCACCGCACGACTTTTCGTAAAGGCACACAATGCTTTTCAACTTAATATTTTTCAGTTTTGAAAGCACCTGTCGCAGTTCGGGCTCATAAAACACCTCACCGTATTGTGAGATTATCGGACGCTCGCCGTCAAGGCCGTCAAATTCAGCAACGGCAACCACAACGCCCTCAAAATATTCTGTTACGGGTTTGTGCGAAATCACATACGCACTTTTACAGCGTCCTGAAACGGAGGTAATTTGTGCCGAATACAGCTTATCGCTTATTTTTCCGAACACGCTCACCTTCACGCTGTCTGCTATCATCGGCATACACCTCCTTACAAGAATTTACCCGATATGATATCAGTTAAAAAGTCCGCTCATACTGTCAAGCTGAACCTGAGTGTTGGCACTCATTACACCGTTCATAAAAAGCACCTCGTCAATTCCGTTGGTTTTGCAGTAATCAACAAGATTCTGTTTGAAATATCTGAAATCGATAACATGAACTTCTTCGTAGTTATTGGTGAGATACGGAACAAAAGCGTTGCCGTAGCTTTCCTTTACAACGGCAATCTTCTTGTCTGCCGCCGCATTTTCTGAAGCTGATTTCAGAACCGTGAGGGCATTATCACCCATAATAAACACACCGTAGGTGTTTGAACCGCCCTCTGCGGCTTCATAGTAGGGACTGTCATAGCTTGCGGAAGAACCGTCTGCCTGTGTGATATCCATTGTTACATTATAAGGGAACTTCCAATAACTTACCGTATCGCTGTCAAGACCGTCTGCCGAGTTGGTAAACGAGCCTGTAAAGCCGTCAATTTTCTGTTCCTCGCAATCATCAAGCGAAAGAACGGGCAAATCGTTTGTATCGGCAAATGCTGTGTAAGCATAGTAAGCGCCGAGGCCTGTCCAATGGTGGTCGCTCTTAAAGTAGATGTAATCTGTATTATGTTCCGCAAGACGGTTGTAGCAGTTAATCGGAGTTACCTTGTCGGAAAGAGCCGCATAAGCTGTCTTGATGTTGTCAGCCTGTGAGGTTGACGGAGCGTCGCTGTCTTTGAGTCTTTGCGGAAGTCCCATTTCGGTATGGTTAGGAACAATCATATCATAAACCTTTACGGAGCTGCCGAACTTATCTGCAAAGCCGTTGATTGTCTGAGCATAGTTCTGTGCTCTTGCATCATCACTGCTGAACAATTCGTAGCCCGTTTTGTTCCACACATAAATGCTGTATGAAAGAGTTCCTTTTGTATTGTCGTCCTTTATGCTCGGTGTCATAAAGTATGTAGGGGAAAGCTCGTCTGCTTTGTTAGCAGTCGAAGATTTTGCGGTTTCGTCGTGAGACACCGTTGTGCCAACTGTTCCCGTGGGAACGCTTGCAAGGGCATCTTCCTTTGAACAACCCTTAAAAATTGAAGTTATAATAAAAATAATAACAAACAGAATTATCAATGCGCTCGCAACGATAATAATTCTGTTTCTGGTTCTTCTTTTGTTTCTTCTTTTTACAGGTCTTCTGGCGGGACGCTGTGATGACGGTCTTGCGGCATAGCTTGCAGGACGGCGCTGTTGCTGTCTGCGACGATATTCACGGGAATCAATGCTGTCATCGAAATTATCAAGATCAAAATAATCGTAATCGTTTCTTCTGCTCATAGTGTTACTCTCCCAAACTGAAGATTTTTAAATTCAATTTGAATTCAATGAATATATAAGTGTATTAATTACTCGCAGTGTACTCCTGTTTGAATCAAAGCAAGCCTTGCTCTGACCGTAAGGACATTATCACTTAGATTATACAACAGAAACTCATCAAAAACAATACAAAAAGCACAAAAAATACAATTTCCGTGAATTAACATTTACAAATGCAAAATAATAAATTACACATTTTTTGAATAAAATCGCAGTAAAAACAGTCAAATTTCTTGAACATATATGCAATTCGTGATAGAATTACAGGGTATGGAATTTTAAAAAATCCTTATCATCTTAAAAGGAGATATTTTTATGGAATACAGGTTTTCCGACAGGGTTTCAAGCCTGAAGCCGAGTGCTATCAGAGAAATTTTCAAATATGCCGCCGATCCGAGCGTTGTGTCGCTTTCGGCAGGAAACCCGTCGCCCGATGCATTTCCCTCAAAGGAGATTGCGGAAATCTCGGCAAAGGTTCTTGCAGAAGATCCGATTTCGGTTTTACAGTACAGCGTTTCGGAGGGTTACACTCCGCTGAGAAAGCACCTTACGGAATATATGAAAAAGGAGCATAACACAGGCTCCGACAATGACGACATTCTCATCACAACAGGCGCACAGCAAATTATGGATTTATGCTCAAAGGCTCTTGTAAACGAGGGCGATGTTGTAATCTGCGAGGCACCGTCATTCATCGGCTCGCTCAACACATTCAGAAGCTATAACGCAAAGCTTGCAGGTGTTCCCGTTGAGCCTGACGGTATGAACACAGAAAAGCTTGAAGAGGCTTTAAAAGCCAATCCGAACGCAAAGCTTATTTACACAATTCCGAATTTTCAAAATCCTTCGGGTGTTACAATGAGCCTTGAAAAGCGTAAGAAAGTTTATGAGCTTGCCAAAAAATACGGTGTTCTCATCATTGAGGACAACCCGTACGGCGACCTGCGTTACAGCGGTGAATATGTTCCGAACATAAAAAGCTTTGATACGGACGGAATTGTAATCTATGCCGGTTCATTCTCAAAGGTAATTTCACCGGGTATGCGTGTTGCTTACACAATTGCACCAAAGCCGATTTTTCAAAAGCTTGTTGTGTGCAAGCAGGGCAACGATGTACATACAAATATCTGGGCACAATATGTATGCGATGAATTCATCACAAAGTATGACTTTAACGCTCATCTTGCAAAGCTTCGTAAAATCTACACAAAGAAAGCGAACTTCTGCATGGAGCTTCTTGACAAATACTGCGCACCGAAAATCACATATCATAAAATTGACGGCGGTCTTTTCATTTGGTGTGACTTGCCCGAGGATATTGATATGCCGAATTTCTGCAAAGAACTCGTTCTCAAAAAGGTTTGCGTAGTTCCGGGCAACGCATTTTTAACTGACGAAAACGAAACCTGTCACAGTTTCAGAATAAACTTTTCAACACCGACTGACGAACAGCTTGAAAGAGGAATAAAAATCCTCGGCGAGTATGCAAACAGTCTTTAATCACGGAGGGGAATAATGGAAAATCAGACAAAAAAAGAGGTTGTATTCAGCGCAATACAGCCCAGCGGAACAATTACACTCGGAAACTATCTCGGTGCGGTTCGCAACTGGGTTACAATGCAGAACGAATACGACTGCATTTACGCTCTTGCAGATTTGCACACAATCACGGTAAGACAGACTCCTGCCGTTATGCGTAAGAATATAATTGACGCTTATGCTTCAATTATGGCTTGCGGTATTGATGTTGAAAAAAGCCTTTTCTTCATTCAGAGTCATGTTCACACTCACGCAGAGCTTGCATGGGCGCTCAGCTGTTACACACAGTTCGGCGAGCTTTCAAGAATGACGCAGTTCAAGGACAAGTCTGCAAAGCACGCCGACAACATTAACGCCGGTCTTTTCACATATCCCGTACTCATGGCTGCCGACATTCTTCTCTATCAGGCAGACAAAGTGCCTGTCGGTGCAGACCAGAAACAGCACATTGAAATTACAAGAAACATTGCAGAGCGTTTTAACGGTATTTACGGCAATGTGTTTAAGATTCCGGACGGTTTCATTCCAAAGAACGGTGCAAGGGTTATGAGTCTTCAGGACCCGACAAGAAAGATGAGCAAGTCCGATGAAAATGTCAACGGCTGTGTACATCTTCTTGATACACCCGAGGTTATAATGAAGAAGTTCAAGAGAGCCGTTACGGACAGCGAGGCAAAGGTTCGCTATGCGGAGGGCAAAGACGGCGTAAATAACCTTATGGCAATTTACAGCGCAGTTACAGGTCTTTCATATGAGCAGATTGAAAAGGATTTTGACGGCAAGGGCTACGGCGACTTCAAGACAGCTGTAGGCGAGGCAGTTGTTGAAGAACTTCGTCCGATTCGTGAACGCTACGAAAAGCTTGTGGCAGACAAGGCATATCTTGAAAGCTGTTACAGAAAAGCCGATGAAATTGCCCTTAAAATCAGCAGCCGCACAATGGGCAAGGTTATGAAGAAAATCGGTTTTATTTAAACCCGAACAGGAATTTTCTCTATGACAAAAGCAGAAAGCAAAGTCATTGACTTTATAAAAAAACACATTCTTTTATTTTTACTCGTTGCGGTAACGATTATTGCAATTTTCCTCAGAGCCTGCGGAATGGATTTTCAAAGCGATGATTTCAACAGCTTTTTAAATTCGTGGTGGAGCATAATCAAGCTGAATGATTTTACGGGGCTTGCAACTCAGGTGGGGAACTACAACATTCCGTATCAAGTCATAATCTACCTTATGACTCTTTTGCCGCTAAATGCTCTGTATGCGTACAAAATCGTATCAATAATATTCGATTTTGTACTTGCAATTTCAACAGCAATGCTTGTTTATTCGTTTGCAAAGAATAACCGACGGCTCAAAGCGATACTCACCTATCAGCCGTACTTCTTTCGGCAACGGTGATTTTTAACTCATCGTTTTGGGCGCAGTGCGATTCAATTTACACCTCGTTTATAATCCTTGCAATCCTGTTTTTGCACAAAGACAAGCCGATTGCATCGTTTGTGTTCATCGGCATTGCGTTTGCATTCAAGCTGCAAACCGTATTCATCATTCCCGTTCTGCTTTATTACTGGATTTCGACAAAGAAAATTTCGATTCTGCATTTCTTTATAATCCTGCGGTTGATGTGATAATGTGCCTGCCTGCAATTATTATGGGTAGACCGTTTATCGATATCATCACAATATATGCGGAACAGACCGACTACGGAAAGCTTATTCAGATGAACTGTCCGAACTTTTATGCACTCATATGTGACGGAAACGATATTACATATTATTATCTGTTCAAGCAGTTTTCGGTCTTTCTGACAATTGCCGTACTCGGAATTATGATGTGCATTATCATCTATAAAAAGGTTGATTTGAAAAACCTTGAAACTTTTCTTCTGACAACAGCGTGGACTGTGTTCACCTGTATCATGTTCCTTTCGTCAATGCACGAACGCTACGGTTATCTGCTTGACATTATTTTAATTGTCTATGCGGCGGTAAGTGCAAAACATTTGTGGATTCCGATTGTGTCAACGCTTATAAGCCTGAGAGGCTATTGCTACTATCTGTTCTCCTACGAGCTTATAAACCTTAAATTTACGGCAATCATCTACACCGCACTTTATGTTTATATAACATTCTTGCTCATAAAAACAATTTTCAAACGACAAGCCGTCGTTCCCTGTTCGTGAAAACAGACAGATAAACGAATGCATCAGATGCCCGAGTGAGGCTCTGATGCATTTTTTATTTTATATGAAAGCAAATAATTACACGCCGTTTTCATCGCTTCAAAACTTCTTGTTTAAACATACAATTTCATCAAGGCAGGCACCCAATGATCTCCCGTCTGAAATATAGTCACAAGGCTACCCCTGCCGATAACAGAAAACCCCGACAGAGTAAAATCTGTCGGGGCTTTCAGTTAAGATATTATTTTCTTGTAATTGACCAACCCTTTGAGTTGAAACCGCTTACCGCTTTGCCTTTCCTGTCAATACAACGGACTGTGTAGGTCGCCTTCTTACCCTTTTTAGCACCTGAATCTGTGAAAGAGGTTGAAGTTGTATCTTTTACCCTTGTCCAGCTTCCGCCGTTATATTTACGGTAAAGTCTGTAGCCGTAAACGCCTGCGATTTTATTCCAAGTTACGCTTACACCTTTGATGTGTTTGAGAGCCTTGTAATTGTCGGAGCAACAGGAGTGTATTTCTTCGACCAACCCTTTGAATAAAAACCGCTGACGGTGTTGCCGTTCTTGTCAATGCAACGGATTGTGTAGGTTTCGGTTCTGTTAGGACTTACTCCCGAATCGGTGAACGATGTGGCAGTTGTATCTTTAAAGCGTTTCCAACCACCCGATGCAGGCTTGTAATAAAGTCTGTAGCCGTAAACACCTGCGATTTTATTCCACGAAATTTTGATACCGCCCGATGTGTTTTCAAGTTTAGAAATTGTCGGAGCAACGGGAGTGTATTTCTTCGACCAACCCTTTGAATAAAAACCGCTGACGGTGTTGCCGTTCTTGTCAATGCAACGGATTGTGTATGTTTCGGTTTTATTCGGTACTACTCCCGAATCGGTAAACGATGTGGCGGTTGTGTCTTTAAAGCGTTTCCAACCACCCGATACAGGCTTGTAATAAAGTCTGTAGCCGTAAGCGCCGTCAACCTTGTTCCACGAAATTTTGATACCGCCCGATGTGTTGGTAAGGCTTGTGATTATCGGCACAATATCAAAATATTTATTAACCGTACCCGAATAGTTGCCGATGAACTGAATCTTCACGGAATATCTTCCGACATTTACGCTGTTTGTCGGGTAAATAACCTTGTAATTCTTGCCTTCAACAAGCTTATTGTTCTTGCTGTCCTTAACAGTTACACTCGGTGTAATGTTATTTCCGCTGTATGTGAACGCTGTTGAAGAAAGGTTCACACTCGCTATTTTGTATATTTTGCTTTTTGAAGACGAATAGCCGCAAGCTGTGCATTTTTTAGTAATTGAACCGTCTGCACTTGTTGTAGCAGGTGTTACATACTGCTTGTATGAATGTGCAAGCTTGTTGATTGTTTCTGTTTTTGTTGCACCGCAGGTTGTGCATGTATATGTTCTGACACCTGTTGCTGTACAAGTCGGCTGTTTTGTAACAGCAGATGTGTAAGTATGTTCGTGACGCTTTGTCAAATCATACGGATTTATACTGTACAATTTCGGTGAAGAATTGTCGGAAACATACCATTTAACCGTGCCGTCACTACACATAACAGGCTGACAATCCGAAAGTCTGACGGGCAATGTTGCCGATGCAACTGTATTTGCACTCGAATCAACTGTCTTTGCCTTTGTTGTAACCTTATTTGTTGAGGAATTGTACTCCTCCCACATAACGAGGAAAAGATTTTCATTAATCTTAACAAGCTGAGGCGTGCGACAGCTTACTTTTGTACCCGATTTATAGCTTGTAAGCGCAATGTTATTTGTTTTGTTAAAATACTTGTCGGTAACGCTGATGTAAGCATTTCTGCTTTTGCATGAAGATGAAATATCCTTTGTATATGCAATAAGACAATTTCCGCTGCCAACTTCAAATCCACCGATTGACGCACCCGTGTAGTTTCCGGAGTGAATATCAAATTTCAGCGGAATTGTAACCGCAACATTTGTTGAGGAACTGTTTTTGTTGTATCTTGAAAGTGTAATTCCGTTAACAGAAAGATATGCCCGCCCATACTCATATTGTTTGACTCGGAGTGATCTACCCTGTAAATATAAGTTCCGTCAGTTTTGATGAACTGATTAAACGAGTGGCTGACATATCCGTCCTGAAGATTTGACACCTCATACATTGAATCGGTGGTTTTCATTGTACTTTCATCAACGGTAAACAGCATATTTGCCTGATGATTCAATTTGTTTGAATCTGCGTACATTTCGTGGCAGGTATAAACATAAAGCTTGCCGTCAAGTTCAATCATGCGAAGTGAACCTGCATCAAAAGGTACTGTGGTGTTTGAGCCGTAAATTTTGCAGTCGCTGATTTTTGACCAGCTTTTTGAATATTTTACAATTCTTACAATTTCTGCGGAATCCTTTTCGCTTTTGTTCTGCTGACCGAAAACAATATAATTGTTATTCTTGCCCGAGAAATAACCGCCGTAAATCGGAAGTTCCTTTTTGACGGTTGATTTTGAAACCAAGGTTTTTCCGTTTGCGGAATACTTTTCAACAAGAACGCCTTTTGATGTGCTTTCAACCCTTGTAAGCGTTTTGTCGCTGTTTTCGGTAAGATTTGATTTTACTACCGATGACCAGGTGTAATAATCGTTTGCCGAAATATTACTTGATGATGCACCGCTTAATTTAACCTCGCCGCTGTCGGGATTGTTTGCTTTATTCTGAACCGTAACCTTACAGGCTGCCGTAATTCCGTTTTTACTTTTTACTGTAATCGTTGCAGAGCCTGCTTTGTTGCCGTAAACCTTGCCGTCCTTTGTAACAGACGCAACGGGGTTATTGTTGCTTGACCATGTAAATGAAATATCAAGAACCGAATCACTTGTTGCCTTGAGCGAAAGCTCTCGCCGACTTTAATTGTGGCAGAAGTCCTTGACAATGTGATTTTAGTAGGATATGCCCATTTCAGATTTTCAACATAAAAATTTTCGTCTGTATCCTTTTCAATAACAAGTACGCTGTCGCCGTAGTTATACATTGCAAAAACAGGATAAGCTGTTTTGAAGGTCGATTTTTTATTGCCTTCTGAATCAAGCTCAGCAATAGTATTATCGTTTACATACATAAGGTAATCGCCTGTAGCTGCATTATACACCGTTCTTGTGCCGATACTGTCTGCAAATCTGTCCTCTGTTTCATAACCGCTTCTTGAAACGCTGAATCTGAGCGGCAGAGAAGAATCCTTGTCATTGATATCAAACTTAGCCGAATCAAGCACTCTGACAACACCATACAGAGTAGATGTCCACGCAAGATCTCCGTTTGCAAGCATTACGGCATTGTCATAATGCGGAGTATAATACTGCTGATATAAAATATCCACATAATAATCGCTTACACTTATTTTGTTGTTTTTAACATTACCGCATTTAAGCGACTGCGTATCGTGGCTGTATCCCCAATAAATCCAGTCTGTATAGCCTTCAAAATAGAAATTGCCGTTTGTTTTGTCAAAACCGCTGAATTTATAAACTGCGTCACCGGCAACAGCAGATGACAACAATTTCATATCGGCTGAAATCAGATTGATAACATACTTGTTCTGATTTTCGTCATACACGGCAAGGTAATATCTGTTTTGACTGTCAACACCAATAGATTTTGGATATGACAGGGTATTGCTTCCGACAAGCGATGATATATCCTTGGTTGAAACAAACTTTTCAGACTTAACATCGAATTCATCAAGATAATAGTATTTTTTATTTTGATTTGATGAGTCAAGCCATACTATATAAAACTTGCCTTTTTCGGAATCGGCATAAACGCAGATAACAGTGTCTTTGTGTCTGCCTTTATCGTTGTAATCATAAATTTTTCTGAAAGTGTTGTTTGTAACGCTGTAAAAATAAATGACCTTGTTGTTATAGTAATACATACCGTTTTTGCTTGCAGCAGGAATGATTTCAAGCTCGTCGCTATAGGTATTGCTGAATGTGATTGCATTGTCGGGCATTTTTGTTGCCGTCTTTTCCGTCACAGCCTCTGCGGTAAGTGTGTTTCCGAAAATTTTGCCGTTTTCATCAACCGTTGCCAATGAAACAACTCCGAAAGCCATTACAACAGCCAAAAGCGATGATACTATTCTTTTGAGTTTCATACTTTTTCCCCTTTCAAAAGTAATTTTACTGCGGTATATTTCTATACCTTTACAACTAAATTATAGCAGTATCTCTTTTTATTTTCAATAAGTTTATCATAACAGGCAAAAATATTATCTTCATAACAAACATACACAAAAAAGCAACCGTTCTTTAAAAACTGAACCGACATCAAAAAGTTAGACTAAGAATCTAACGGCTTGGCAGTTGTTATTTTTATTTATTCAATGATTTTTAATTTTTGCAAATACAACAGCAACAAGAAATGTGACAAATTCTGTAATTGGGAACGCAAGCCATATGCCTGTCATTTGAACAGCGCTGTTTAAAAGCCAAATTACGGGGACTAACAGCACGCCCTGTCGCAACAGTTGAACTACAACGCCGGGCATAATACTGTCTGTTGCCTGTTCATAGGTTGCAATCATTGCAGAAAAGCCGCTGAACACAAATCCGAGTGACATAATTCTCATTGCCGGCACTCCAAAAGCACACATTTCTTCCGATGCCGAAAACAAAAACAATATCTCTTTCGGGAAAATCAGCACCAAGAGCATACCGACAATCATCATAACAGTCGCGATAATTGTTCCGCTCTTATTTGCTTGTTTAAGGCGACCGTACTCTTTTGCTCTGTAATTAAACCGCATTATAGCAAACAGCCTTGAATTAGTCCGTTCACCGTCATAAAAATCAACTGCTGAACCTTGAAATATGCTCCGAAAAATGCAACCGCCGTGTCCGAATATCGCACCAAAAACATATTTGCAAAATTCACGGTGAATGCTCCCAACGCATTCATAACAAACGAGGGCAATCCGTAGGAAAATATCAGCTTTATCATCTGCGGTTCAAGGCAGTTTTTAAACACCGGCTTAACCTTTTGTTTTGTAAGAAACAGCTGTATCAACGCAATAATTGTTGAAACAACATAGCCTAAAACCGTGGCAACTGCAGCTCCGACCACACCCATTTTCGGAAACGGACCTATGCCGAAAATGAGCAAAGGGTCAAACACAAAATTGAATACAACACCTGCAATTTGAAACCACATCGGAGCAATCATATTGCCTGTTGCCTGAAGTATTTTTTGAATTACAATATGCACCATATTTGGTATCTGCATAAAAACGCAGACGCTCATATACGCAATTCCGTATTCAAAAATCTCTTTGTTTTGCGTAAAAGCCGAATAATAGGGATTTATTATGAAAAGCGAAAGGAAATTTATCAGCACTCCGACAACTACCGAAATTACCACTCCGAGAGCCGCTGCAGAATTTGCCTTTTGCTGATTTTTCTGTCCCAAATAACCTGCAATCAAAACATTAACACCCACACCTATCCACACGGACAACGCATTCATAAGCGTTGTAATCGGGAATGCAAGCGATACTGCCGCAAGTGCCTGTTCATTTATCCCCGCAACAAACATACTGTCAACAAGGTTGTATGAATACTGAAAGAACATTGAAATCAGCGGCGGTGCCGACATTTGAATTATAAGCTTGTTGACAGGTTCATAAGCCATTTTGTTTTCCGTTTTAACGCCCATATTAACACCCCTTGCGTAAAATAAAAATCGCCATACACCCATAATGAGTGTATGGCGAAAATAAGAATCACATCTTAGAAAAATCCATACCAATTTAGATTTATCATATCAATGAGTTAAGTATATCATACCTGTAAAAAATATTCAAGATTATCACTAAAAATTTACTTTTTGCTTTCAAGCCACATATCAAGGGCTTTTTCATAGACATCAATGCTTGTGATTCCGAGATTCATAATGAATGTGTGATATTCCTTTGCGTCAAAGCTTGAGCCAAGCTCGCTTTCGGCTGTTTCACGCATATCAATCATCTTGAGGTAGCCTACGGTATAGGGGAGAAAATAACCCGGATTTGAACGGGCAAGGTCATACGCCTCTTTTGTTGCGGCTGTAACGCTCTCGCTGTCAGCCGAACCGAGTGCTGTTGACATATACTCCTTGACTTTTTCATAATCCCAGCCGTTGTAGTTCACACCGACATCGACCATGGAGTAGAGAATATAGCCGAGGATATCATTTGCGTAGATAAGCTTCTTAATGCCCTCGCTTGTATCAAGGTAATCAAGCGTACATTTCGAGGCATACTGCGCCCAACCCTCGGTTGCGCCGATAAAGCTTAAAATCTTGCGGACATTCGGGATATCCTTGTTTGCATTTGATGCGGTAAACTGATAAAGATGACCGGGATAGCCTTCATGGGCAAGAGTTGTGTACATCTGAGTCATACCCTTATTTGCAAAATCGGGGTTGATTTTGATGATATTAACGCTTGTATCGTCAATTCGTCCCTGAACATAGTACGCTCCCACATTGTCGCTCTTTGCGGAATCGCTCATATAATCTGCCGTGTAAGAGGTTGTAACGGGAGTCGGAAAGTCCTCCTCGATATTCTCAATCAAAAATTCAAGCACCTCATCGGCGTCCTTAAAGTCGGGTTTGTAGTCCTGAAATTTGCTCAAGTCATCCTGTGAAACATTGCTCATGCTCATTCCAACCTTTGTAAAGCTGTTTGTAAGGTATGACTTAAGCTCCTCGGGAGTCATGCTGCTGCTTGTTTTGTCTTTGACAATTGCCGAATAATACTTTTTGCCGATTTTGCCGTAACCGCAAAGACCTTCTTCGTTTTTGCCTGACTTTTTGAGACTTTCAAGTGCTGAATTTGCTGATTTCAAAGCAGGAATGTAGTATTCTTCAAAATACTTTTTGTTGGTTTCGACAACAGTCTTTTTCTCGGAATCGCTAAGACCGAGTGACTTTATTCTCGACTCAAACTTGTCAACAAGCACGGACTTGTCATTCTTAATATGCTTTTCGCACTCGTCAATTGACTGCTGTGCGATATCTTCAGCCATAAAGTAACCGTCCTCAGCCTGTTTCCTTGTGAACTCAATGCACTCGTCCATATAGCGTTTTGTGTCCTTCAAAACAGCAAGGTAAAGGTCGGTATCATCCTTTTCATAGAAAGTGAATTCGGACAGTGTGGTAAAGAGGTTTGCAATAATTCCCGACTGCGGTGCAAATATACTCTGCAATTCTGTTGTACCCTCATATGAAAGCTGAATTTCAAAGTAGCTTTCAAGGGTGTCATATGTCTGCTTTTGAGAAGAAGTAAGTCCCGAACGGTCAAACTCCTCCAAATCCGTTTTTGCCTCTTTCAGTTCATCAAAGGATTCTTTTGTATCTTCATCGGACACATGACCGAGGGTATAGTCCTCCTCGTCATATTTCAGACCGTAGTCCGACGGATTTGAAATATCAAAATGTGCGGTAAGAGCGTCATCCTCAAGTTCTTCCGAAAACAAATCGTCACAATATTTGTCAAACTGAATTTGTGCATCCGTTTTGGTTGGTTCTGTGTCAGAGTTAAAGTCACAGGCACAGACAGAAAATGCCATAACGGCACACAACATAACAGCAAGCGTACCCTTGAGTGACTTTTTATTTATAATTTTCTTCATTTTGTCCTCCGTAAAGATTGTTGTTTACCAAAGTATAACATATTATCGTGCTGTTATTCAATGATTATTTTTTCATTTTTCCCTTTTCCGCAGTAACCGTAGCAACGCTCAACAGGCATTGCCGTTCTTTTTCAACAATTGTTGAAAACTATGTGGAAAATGTGTATAATAATTAGCCCTGCTCAATTGTATTTTTGTAAATTGTAACCATTTGTAATTATTTGTAATTTTCTCAGATAATTGAGCCAACAATATGCAAGAACCATAAACTCGTAGGGTAGCCTTGCGACCGCCGCAAGGGCATTGTCGCCCACATATTTTCCGACCATCCATGTATCGGCAAGGTTGTAAAACTGCTGAAACACATTGCCGAGCATAAGCAGTACTGCAAAAGACCACAGGCCGCCTGTTATACTGCCTGTGGTCAAATCTCTGTTTTTATTTAGTTTTATCACAAAATCATTTCGTTGCAACCGCAGATTCTGCGGTCATATTTTTTTGTTAAATTCACTTCCGCATTTCGGACAGAGAACAGTATGATTGCCTTTTTTGTTGCGAACACGAAGCTGCGCCTTGCACACGGGACACTTGATATAACGGTAGTCCTTACGGTCACGAATTTTCTTGAAGGTCAGTTTGAACCAACCTGTTACCGCATTGTAAATCGGAAGAAATTTTCTGTTTTCGGCACTTCTTGCAACAATGTTGCGTGAGAACATACGAAAACAGATAAGCACGATAATCAAGAGCATTATTCCGTCAATGATGTATCTTGCAACACGGTTCCACACAAAAATATTCACGAACCACAGTATAAGCAACAGCACCCAGAGTGCATTGTTGAGCTTATCCGTGCCGTATCTGCCCTGCATAAAATTGGCGAATCTGTTAAATAATCCTCGCATAAAGTTCATCCTTTCCGCAAAAAGCGGTAATTACAAAAATCATCCTTCCACCATTTTATCACAGGCAGGGCGTACATTCAATAAACATTTGACGATATATGTCACTAAATCAGCCGAGAACGAGCTTTGCCGTGTCAACGCTTTCTTTTGCGTCACGGCAGTAGTAGTCAGCACCGATTTTCATAGCGTAGTCCTTTGTAAGAACCGCACCGCCGACAAATATCGTGCATTTGCTTGAGCCGTCGGGATTCTGAAGTTCCTTACATTCTCTTACAAGCCTTATTGTATCTTCCATACTCTTGAGGGTTGTTGTCATAAGAGCCGAAAGTCCTATCATTGTAATATTCTGTTCAACGGCAGTATCAACAATAAGCTGAGGATCAACATCACGACCGAGGTCAACAACTGTGTAGCCGTAGTTATCAAGAAGAACCTTTACAATGTTCTTGCCGATATCGTGAATGTCACCCTTTACGGTTGCCACAATAATTTTGCCCTTGCTTACGGGAGTTCCGCTTGTCTTTGTAAGGTGCTTTTTGATTACATCAAAGCACTCCTGAGCTGTGTTTGCGCTTTGGATAAGCTGTGGAAGGAAGATTTTATTCTTTTCAAAATCTTCACCCACTCTGTCAAGTGCAGGGATGAGCATTTCGTTTACAACCTGCATTGCATCGGTTGTTTCAAGAAGCTTTGCGGTTGCGGCTGCACCTTCGTTTTTAAGTCCGTTATAAACAGCCGCAAAAATATCAACATTGCTGTCTGCCTTTTTAACGGGAGCGGCAGGAACAGCATCGTTATATGCGTTGATAAATTCAAGCGAGTTCTTGTCAATGCCGTTAAGCACACGGAATGCTCTTACAGCACCTGTCATCGACTCAACATTCGGGTTGATAATCGGCAAATCAAGTCCCTGTTCCATAGCCATTGTAAGGAAAGTTCTGTTAACAAGCTCACGGTTCGGAAGTCCGAACGAAATGTTTGATACACCGAGACAGGTTTTACAGCCAAGTTCCGTTTTTACTCTGTGCAAAGCCTCAAGAGTCTGGCGGCAAGCCGCCTGTTCTGCGGAAACCGTAAGAGTAAGACAGTCGATATATACATCTTTTCTGTCAATGCCGACAGCCTCAGCTCTTTCAACAATTCGTTTTGCAATCTCAAATCTGCCCTCGGCGGTTTTCGGAATACCGTTTTCGTCAAGTGCAAGTCCGACAACAGACGCACCGTACTTTTTGACAAGAGGAAGAACCGTTGCAAGGCTCTGTTCCTCACCGTTTACGGAGTTCAGAATCGGTTTTCCGTTGTAGTAGCGGAGTCCGGCCTCAATAACCTCGGGCTTTGTGGAGTCAATCTGGAGCGGAACATCACACACACTCTGAATAGCCTTGAGAACACGCACCATCATCTTTTTTTCGTCAATTTCGGGATGACCTACATTGACATCAAGAATTTCCGCACCGCCCTGAACCTGACTGAGAGCCTGAGTGAGGATATAGTCAATATTATTTTCAACAAGCGCCTGCTTGAACAGCTTTTTGCCTGTGGGGTTAATTCTTTCGCCGATAATTCTCGGACCGTTGATTTCAACAACCGTCGTTGAACTGCAAACGGTTGTGTCAACGCTTTTTGTCTGAGGCTGATATTCTCTGTCGGCAACCTCCGACTTAATTTTTGCAATATAATCGGGATTCGTTCCGCAGCATCCGCCGATAACCTTAACACCGTATTTGAGGAGTGAACAAACGCACTCGGCAAATTTATCGGGCATAATGTTGTACTCGTTGCTGTTAGGATCGGGCAAACCTGCGTTAGCCTTGATTACAAGGGGAAGATTTGTGTATTTCGACATCTCGGAAACAACGGGTTCAAGCTCATCCGGACCGAGTGAACAGTTGACACCGAGAGCGTCAACACCGAGTCCCGTAAGAGTGACAGCCGCACAGGCAGGGGATACACCGTAAATGTTCGTCCGTTTCTCTCAAAGGTCATTGTTGTGAGGATAGGCTTATCGCAGTTTTCTTTTGCAGCAAGGACTGCGGCTTTAAGTTCATAAAGGTCGGTCATTGTTTCAAAAACTATGACATCGGCATCTTTACCGGCAAGAATCTGCTGTTTGTAATACTCATAAGCCTCGTCAAATTTCATTGAACCGGCAGGTTCAAGCAACTGACCTATCGGACCGATATCAAGGGCAACAAGGGCGTCTGTACCCTCAACGGCTTTTCTTGCAATCTTAACACCGGCACCGATGATTTCTTCAACGCTGTAACCGCTGTCCTGAAGCTTGTAGGCATTTGCACCGAAGGTGTTTGCGTACACAATGTCAGATCCGGCGTCAATATACCTCCTGTGAAAGCTCTCGATAAGCTCGGGGTGAGTAATGTTCAGCACCTCAGGCACATGGTCGTACTTTACACCGCTTTTCTGAATGAGAGTTCCTGTTGCACCGTCAAGCAGAATAAAATTCTTTTGGTTGAGATATTCACTAAAGTTTGAAAAATTCTTAAACACCACAATGTTCCCCATTTCTTCTGAAGCGACATTTGCCTTTCATACTGCAAATTGCACACCCTCGTTTTCTTCGTTCAATCGGATTGTCTGAAATTCCAAGAACCGCCGTAACCGACTTTGACGGCACAAGCAGACAGCTGTCACCTGTTGTAAGACCTATTTTTCTCGGAGCGTCAAGTATTCTCAGATACTCCTTCTGCATCTCAATAGGATAGTCCCCATAGCCGGGGCTGAAACGGAAGGTCATATACTTTCCGCTGTATTTTTCGGCAAGGATTTCGTCAACCTTTTGACACACCTGTTCAACGGCAACGCTTGCAAAGCTGTCAAGCACAACCGCCCTTGCCATATCGGAAATCTGACTTATACGGATAAGCTTGTCAATTTCGAACCGATTGTCGCACACATCATAACGGCTGTGTGGCAGCCTCAAGATGCTTTTTTATATCATTGCCGAGTAAAATATCATCAAATGGAGCTTTGCGTTCAACATAGAGAAATCTCGGCTCTGCTGTTTTCAATATTTCTTTTTCGCATTCATCCATCAGCACATCCATGCGGTAATTAAGGCTGATTCCTGCACCGCCGAGGTAGCGTATAGCCTCTTTGCGGTTTAATCTGTCAAGCGTTATCATAAAAGACTTGACACCGCCTCCGTAATTTTTCTTGCAACATACGGGTTGTTCATTGTGTAGAGGTGGATGCCGTCAACACCGTGTGCGATAAGGTCAACAATCTGGTCAACCGCATATGCAATGCCTGCGTCACGCAAAGCCTCGGGCCTTGTATCATACTTCTGCATAATCTTTGCAAATTTTGCAGGAAGGCTTGCACCGCACATTGAAACCATTCTTTCAATCTGACTTTTGCTTGTTACAGGCATAATACCTGCCTCAATCGGAACATTCACGCCTGCAATCTTCGCTCTTTCAAGAAAGCGATAGTAAACGGAGTTGTCAAAGAAAAGCTGTGAAATAAGATGGCTTGCACCCGACTCAACCTTTTTGCGAAGGTTGTGAATGTCCTCAACCTCATCGGTTGCCTCGCTGTGAACCTCGGGATAACAAGCGCCGGCAATGTCAAAATCACCCTGTGACGCAATGTATCTGCACAAATCGCTTGCATAAGTGAAATCCTTCTGCGGTTCAACACCTTCAACCCTGTCACCACGGAGTGCAAGAATATTCTCAATGCCGTTCTCTTTAAAAAGCGCAAGGTTGCGGTCAATATCAGCCTTTGTGCTGTTAATGCAGGTGAGGTGTGCCACGGATTCAACACCGAAATCTCTCTTGATTTTTGTTGCGATTTCGCAGGTACGGCTCTTTGAACCGCTGCCGCCTGCGCTGTATGTTACGCTGATGAAGTCAGGCTTTAAAGCCGAAATTTCTTCAAGCTTGCCGTAAACCGATTCAATCGGAGAGGTCTTTTTAGGCGGAAATACTTCAAAAGAAAAAACTGTTTTTCCGCTGTTAAATAAATTGCTTATTTTCATATATAAACACCTCGGTAATGGTTTTGTTAAACTTGATTAATTATAGCATAAATAATTTTTGCATACAATACTGTTTTGGTGGGTTTTGTCGTTTAAGACTATCATTTTTTCGGAGGTTTGGATATAAGCAAAAATTATATCAAAGAGTTTTATAATAATTATAATTTTGTTAACAAACCAAATTCACCACTACAGAGTATAAATTTACTTTCATAATAAAGCAAAAATTGCATCAATGCCGTATTCGGGCATCTGATGCAATTCCTTTATCCGAGTATCTTCTCGAATAGATTGCGGTGGCACACCGCCGACCGCAATTTTCAATTTTCAATTTTCAACTTTCAATTTTAAAAAATCACAGATGCAAAATCAGCTTTGCAACGCCGAAATAGATAAGCAATGAAAGCGAGTCGCAGACTGTTGAAATGAGCGGATTCGCCATAACGGCAGGGTCAAAGCCGACCTTGCTTGCCAAAAGAGGCAGACTGCTGCCGACAAGCTTTGCCATAATAATTGTGCCGACAAGCGTAAGCGAAATTACAAGGGCAATCATAAATGCGTTTTCCTGACCGTTGAGATCAAACAAAAGCAGTTTTACAAAGTTTGCCGCCGCAAGGGTAATACCGCAAAGAATTGACACCCTGAATTCTTTCCACAGCACAAGGAAAATGCTCCTGAAATGAATTTCACCGAGCGACAACGCACGGATTACGGAAACCGATGCCTGAGAACCTGCGTTACCGCCCGAACCCGTAATCATCGGGATAAACGATGAGAGAATCAAAACATTTGCAAGCACAGCCTCAAATGATGAGATAATCGCACTTGTAAAGGTTGCCGAAAGCATGAGTATAAGCAGCCACGGCGCTCTCTTTTTGTACAGGCCGAAAACGCTTGTTTTCATATACGGTTTGTCAGACGGCAATACGGCTGCCATCTTTTCGATATCCTCGGTAGCCTCTTCCTGAATAACATCAATAGCGTCGTCAATTGTTACGATACCGACAAGTCGGTTTTCGTTATCAACAACAGGAAGAGCAAGGAAGTTATAGTTTGAGAACATCTGGGCAACCTGCTCCTGATCGGCAAGAGTAGTTACCGAGATAACATTTTCCTCCATAATCGACTTTACAAGCTCGTCATCTTCGGCAAGCAAAAGGTCTTTTACGGTGGTAATACCGATAAGCTTGTTGTTGGCATCGGTTACATAGCAGGTGTAGATTGTCTCCTTGTCAACACCTGTTCTTCTGATTCTTTTAATAGCCATTTCAGCCGTCATATCGGGACGAAGCAGAATAAACTCGGTTGTCATAATCGAGCCTGCGCTGTCCTCGGGATATTTCAAAAGCTCGTTAATCTGCTTTCTCATATCCTTGTCGGCCTGTCTTAAAATACGCTTTACAACATTGGCAGGCATTTCCTCAATAAGGTCAACGGCGTCATCGACAAATAACTCATCGACAACCTCTTTCAGTTCGCTGTCGCTGAAGCCGTGGATAAGGAATTCCTGAGTTTCATCATCCATTTCGACAAAGGTTTCCGCCGCAAGCTCCTTTGGCAGAATACGAAACAGAATCGGCATTTTTTCATCCTGTAGATTTTCAAAAACCGCCGCAATGTCAAACGGTTTCATCGTAATCAAAATGTCACGCAAAGTGCTGAACTTTTTGTCATCAAGCAACACTTTGATAGTTTCGGTAAGGGTTACATTAACCTGTTCCATCATCTTTTCCTCCTTTTTAATTCAATTGGAAGTAAAGACGGTGTCACCCTGAGTATTAAATTAAATCAATTCAAATTAAAATAAAAATACAAAGCAAAATCAATAAAACAAAATGAACGCACAAGCGCACATTCTGTTGCAACTTCGCCCGGGTACAGCGCCTTTATTACCGTCTGCGTCCATTAAGTTTTCACCTCATTCGCATTTAAATTCGGGCAAAAGCCCGTACATATTTATTTTATTCTTTTTTATGTCCGATGTCAACGGATTTATCCGCTAAAAATCCACTTTGCAAACATTTTACATTATCCTCTGTAACAGCTTGGTAACTCGGTATAATATTTCTTGCTTTTTGAAGTGTATCAATGTATAATGAATATGCATGATTTAAAATAAAATTTCAAAGATTGGAGATTAACCGTTATGACAGATATGGTTAAAAAATATGTTCCCTATGCGGTAATAATTTTGCTTGTTTATATGCTGTTGCCGCTTGTGTTTATTCCGGGCGCAATGCAGAAGTTTTCACCCGTTGCATATGACTTTGTGTTCCCGATTACAGCAATCGGCTGTTCGGCACACTACTGCTCAAAACACGGACTTGACTTTCTCTTTGCACTCATTGCGCCGATTATTTATCTTCCGAGTATGCTCATCTACAACGGCGGATTTTCTTCAAGCACACTTTCAACAAACCTTATTCTCCTCGTAGTTTATCTTGTTGCCGGAATTTTCGGACTTTTCCTCGGCGACCTTGCTTTCGGTGACAAGCGCCGTCAGAAAGAAAAGGCAGAACAGGAAGAAGCAGAGGAAATGCTTCTTGAGGCAAAGCGCCGTGAAAAGGAAGAGCTTGAGAACATGACTTCATCAAGCAAAAAGTCCGAAAGAAAAGCACCTTACAGACAGGAACGCAAGCCTGCACGCAGACCGTCGCCTGCACCGCAGAAAACCGAAACAGCAGATGACGATGATTTTGATTATGACAAGTACCTTTCCGGTATTGACAGAAAGCAAGATCCGAACGAAAGCGAAATTGACGATATCTTAAACGAATACGGACACTAACGGCGAGCCGCCGTTCCCAGTTCGTGCAGATAGTATTTATAAGGCGAAAATAAAATGCCCGAGCAGAACTCTATAACTAAAAATGTAAAATTAAAGTCGGAAGACAATTTGCAAAATGCAAAGCATTGTCTTCCCGACTGTTTTTGTTTAATCAGCAGGGGTGTTCATCGGACACCCGTTTTGATTAAATTTTATGTTTAAATATGATTATGTGATGTTATGGAAGTTGTGTGTAATTTGCGACATATATATAATCTGTCTTATCAAAAAGATTGTACCATTACTTCGTCAATTTGCTTTTATATGAAATTTTTATTTAACTCAACCCAACGATATACTTCTGAATCAAGGTTGAGTCAACAATATTGATTTCACCGTCATGGTTTACATCGCTGTTAAAAAGCTGAGTCTTGCCGAATTTTACAATACCTACAACATATTTCTGAACAGATGTTGCATCTCCAACCGTAATGTTTCCGTCTGGATATGCATCACCGCAAGTCAGGCAGTTCAATTTGCCACCAATCGTTGTTTTATACTCTGCGCCGTTTTTAAGTCTGCAATATTTATAAGCCATAAGGCCCGTATCCTCGCCAAGCTGTCTTGAAATATAAAACTCCGCATAGCCGTTCTTATCGGGGACAAAAGATGTTACCGCACCTCCGCTGACAAAATATGCGCCCGAGGTTGCATAGCAAGGTTTGCCGCTGCTGTCTGTACCGAAATCCTCATATGTAAAGTCAAAATTCTTGTATGTGCCATCGCTGAGTTTTCCGGTCATTGTGCCATCATCATTAAAGACATCAGGAAAATAGTCGGAGAGTTTAATCCTCATCTTAACATATTCTCCGCCTGTTGAATCATAATTGAATTTCATACCCGTATTACCAAAATAACGATTATTCGCTGTTATCATATGACGAGTAAATTCCTGATTTTTCGGGAGATTTACAAACTTCGGTGCATCAATACAGTCCTTAAACATCACGCTGTACTTTTGATAATCCGTTGATATGAACATTGCCCCGAAATTCTTTGCCGTATTTTCGGTATATCCCGTTGTTGTAACAAAAAGCTGATTGTTTGAGATTTTCTGCGTTGTACCTGTAACTTCAAAGTCCTTGCGATCTTCATACTCGCTTACCGCACCTGTCATAAGAACCGAACCGACGGTAAGCACACCGCACATTGCGATTGCAGTTAATTTTTTGATTATATTTTTCATTGTTTTTCCTCTTTCTATCAGTATGGGCGCTCATTGGACGCCCGATTTGATTGAATTTTATGTTTTCGCAAAATCAGTTGATGTTATGGAAGTTGTGTGTAATTGGCGACATATATATAATCTGTCTTATCAAAAAGATTGTACCATTACTTCGTCAGTTTGCTTTTACATGAAATTTTTATTTAACTCAACCCTACAATATACTTCTGAATCAAGGTTGCGTCAACTACACTGATTTCACCGTCATCGTTTACATCGCTGTTAAAAAGCTGAAGCTTGTCAAAGTCCTCAATACCTGCAACATATTTTTGAACAAGAGTTGCATCAGTAACAGAAATGTATCCGTTTAAATCCGTATCACCGCAAGTTAAACCGACCAGAGTATCTCCGATTATTCCGTAATCGCAATGAGCTCCGTCTTTAAGTCTGCAATAGCGGTATGACATTACTTTTGTATCTACACCAAGCTGTCTTGAAACATATATTTCAGCATAGCCGTCCTTATCGGGAGCAAAGGATGTTACCGCACCTCCGCTTGTCGCATATGCGCCGGATTCCGCATAGCAATTAACACCAATGCTGTCAGTTCCGAAATCCTCGTATGTAAAATCAAAATCCTTGTAAGAACCGTCGCTAAGCTCAGAAGTCATTGTTCCGTTTTCATTGAACAGACGGGAAAAATCGGAAAGCTTGATTTTCACCTTGACATATTCACCGCCTGTTTTGTCAAACTGATAGAATGTCTGAACATTACCGAAATAACTGTGCCCCTGCGTCATCATATATTTTACAAATTTTTCGCCCTTTGGAAGATTTAAAAATTCGGTGCATTGATACAATCCTTAAACCATATATCGTAATCCTTTTCTTCGGTTGTTTGGAACTTTGCACCGAAATTTTTATCGGTATTTTCAGTGTATCCCGTTGTTGTCACAAAAAGCTGATTGTTTGAGATTTTCTGCGTTGTACCTGTAACTTCAAAGTCCTTGTGATTTTCATCCTCGCTTACCGCACCTGTCATAAGAACCGAACCGACGGTAAGCACACCGCACATTGCGATTGCAGATATTTTTTTAATTATATTTTTCATTGTTTATCCTCCGTTTTTATTGTTTATCTGTCCGAACCGACAACATATTTCTGCAAAACAGTTGCATCTTCACCGCTTGTGTTATTGAACCCATATTTGTAATGCTTGCCTGTGGATGAAGCGAGCAAATCTATAACAGTCCAATAATAATACTTTTGATTTTTCGGAAGATTCAACTTCATATTATACCTCTCAATTGTTAATACTTGTCTAAGTTTATCAATCTATTTTTCTTATGTCAATAATTTTAAAATAAATTCGGCATTTACGGCAATATATGCGTATTTTTCAAATATTAACTATTATAAATGACAGACAAAATACTCGGTCATTTCTGTTTTAAACAATTAGTCTTTAAACAAAAAACAGACTGCACCGTGATGCAGTCTGCTGTAAATTATGACGCACGCTCACATATTACATAGTAACGGTCAAAACCGCCGTTGCCGTCACTTATGCAGGTAAACATCGTGAGCAAATCTCTGTCCTTCTGCAAATAGCAGTCGCCTGATTCGTTCGGCTTATTGACTTTGGTTTCAACGACCTTGTAATTGAGTGTATTCCAATAATTTGTGATTGAAACCCTGTCACCGATTTTGAGGTTGCGGAGATTGTCAAAGAATATGCGACCGATGTACCCCGTGTGACCTGCAAGGACTGCGTTTGTATTCTTACCGCCGATCGGCAATGATGTTGCACTCATATGTGCCGCACCGTAGCTCATATTTGAGCTGTTCGCACCGAGGTAAATCGGCAGACGCATGTTTATTGTTTCGGCGGTAACATAGCCGTAAATACCGTCGGTTATGCCGTAATCCTCAAGATTGACGGCAGCCTGTGAATAGGTATCGTTACGGAGCATTTCATACTGGTTCGTTTCAAGTTTTTTGTTGTAGGCAACGCTGTCATTGAAAAGTCTGTCAAGGTCCGCCTTGAAAACAACGGGCTGTTTGGAGGTACGCTTGCCGTCCCTGTCAATTTTGTAACCATCTTCGTCAACCTTGCCGTCCTTGACCGCCTGTTCAAAAGAGCCGTCCTCAACTTCTTCAACACGGGCGTCAAAGCCGTCAGCCTCACCGTTTGAAATCTGTGTTCCGATAAAATTTGATATAGGGGGGAATGCGACAAGACCTATTCCGACAACGAGCATTGCTATTGCCACACCCGTAAGTATTTTTTTAATCATCGGAATCACCGCCCGAATCATTCTGATTTTCGTCAGCCGAGTCATCTCTCAGCCGTTTTGCACCGTTTGACTTCTTCTTTTTACGCTTGAGCAGAAATACAACCACAAACACAACAAGTGCAACAAAGCCGACAATTATGCCGATTGCGACTGCATAAGGGATTTTGTAACCGAGGAAAAATATGTAACCGTTGTCAAACTTTGCAAGTGACTCGCCCGTTTCAATATACTTTGTATCGTCATAATCGACACGCTTGCCACGCACGAGAAGTCTGTGAGTATTAATGCCGTATGGGGTACAGGTGAGGAGCGTTACAAGGTCTTCACCGTCAACAATTCGCAAGGAATTGATTTCCGAGGGAAGAACAACTTCGATTTGATCAACCTCATATTTCAGCGTTCTGTCGAGAATATGAACATAAAATTCATCGCCGACTTTCATATCGGTGAGGTAATCAAAAAATGTTTCGCCCGGATAACCCGAATGGGCAGAAATTACGGAATGTGTGCTTGCACCGCCGACAGGCAGGGAAGTGTTTTGAAGATGCCCTGCACCTTTGGAAAGAATCTCTTCGCTTGTGCCGTGATAAATCGGCAGATAAACATTGATTTTCGGCACATCAATATAGCCGATAAGACCGTTATCATCAATATTGAGAGTTTTCTCATAATTTGCACCGATTTTCTGAAAAGCCTTTTCGTCGAACGGGTCGGTAATTATCATATTATTTGAAAGGCTGTTATTGTACTTTGTCGCCTCTTCAAACATTTTTTGAGTTTTCTCACTCGGCATCTGAGCAACCCTGTCGGTGTACTCCTTAACCCTGCTTCTACTGACATAGTTATTAATTGCGGAACTGACAAGCGGATAGCTCATTATGCCGATTCCTGCAACGAATATTAAAACTATTAGTAAAATTGACAGCTTTCGTTTCATAAAATTTTCCTTTTCTGCGTGTTTTTGTTCCGTTGTTATTATACTATATTTTACTATTTATCGCAACTGCGTGCCGCAGTCCCAGTTCGTGAAGATAGTTTGTGCAATACCAAAACATATTCCGCCCGAGCGAAAGGTTTAGTTAAATGTAAAATTGAAAATGGAAAATGGAAAATTAATGTTGGGAAGACAGTTTGTAATGTAAAAAACATATTATGCCCGACTGTAAAAATGTAATGGTTCTCCCCTACAGACAATACACAATTTTCATCACATCAAAACATATTATATAAACATAAATATTCATCCGCTTCTACAGCTCTTCTGTAAATAGAACGGGGATGCGTTGCCGCATCCCCTGAAAATTACATATATCATATCACAGATTTTAAGATAAAGATATTCGATTAATTATTTAGCTGCTTTCTTTCTCTTAAGAACAAAGAGAAGAACGCCTGCACAAGCGATAAGTGCTGCACCGCCAACATAGAACATCATTGTACCCATACCACCTGTCTTAGGAACAGTTACAGGGTAGTTAGCAACAGCAACATTGTCACCGTCTGCAATGTTACCTACAAATGTATACTCCTTGCTCTTGTCAATGCTTACTGTAAATACTGAGCTGTTGAGGTTGTAGCCTGTAGGAGCTGCTATCTCTTTTGCATAGTATGTCTGTTTAGCATCAAACTTGAATGTTGTCATTGTGCCTTCGAGAACAAATGTAGCCTCACCGGTAGCGTCTGTCTTAGCAACTACTTTCTTGCCGTCAACTATAAGAGGTGTTTTAGCTTCTGCGTCTGTGAATATCTGGAATTCAGCGTCAGCAAGCTTCTGAGTTGTGTCATTGCCGTTAACCTTAACAACCTTCATGCCGTATGTAAATACATCAGGTGAATTTTTACCGGGTTCAAAGTTTGTATCAGAATCGTTGCCGTAAACAAGACCGTCTGTGTTGGTGATAGGTGTGTTGAGCTTAGCTTTTTCGTTTAAATCAGCTGTGTATGTAACAACAACTGTTTTGGCATCATAGAAATCCTTTGATTCAAGTGTAGCAGATTCGAATACAACTGCGAATGTAGCAGTTGCCTCACCGTTCTTGCCTGTGTAAGTATAGTTCTTTTCAATAGAGTAATCTTTACCCAAAGTAAGAGCATCAACTGCGCCGTCGTACTTAACTACAACTGAATTCTCGTTGAATGTAAGACCTTCATCCATTGTATCAACGATTGCATACGTTTTTAGCTGGTTGTCGATTGAACCTGCTGTTGAAGCTTTAAGTGTGTAGGTTACAGTCTTATCGTTGTCGCCTACATATGTCTTGTCAGCACTCTTGTCAACTGATACTGAGCTTGTTGAAACCTTTTCAGCAAGGTTGTGCTCTGTCTGGTCAACAGAAACATAATTTTTACCATCAAAGTAAGGAAGTGAAGCAAGTGAGCTCTGAACACCTGTTACCTTAGCGGGCTTAGAAGTACAATATACATAGTAAAGACCTGGGTCTGTTACTGTTGCAGTAGCCTCTGTAACTGTTGAAGAAAAGCTGATTGTTGTAGCAGCTGTACCGAATGCAGCTTTGTCTGTCTTGTAGAGGTTATCACAAGCCGTGATGATTTGCTGTGACTTTGCATCTGAGTATGTGCCCTTTACAGCATCCTCAAGTGCTTTGTCGGTGATAGTACATGAGTACTCACCTGTTGTAAGGTTGAGGTTTGCAATCTTGAAGAAGCTGAATGTGTAATTACCGACTTTGTCAGTGTCATTTGCATCAACTGCAAGTTTGTACGTAGCTGAATAGCTCTCTGCTGCACTTGCTGAGAATGGAATCATGAGAGCAATCATCATTACTGCAAGAACTGCTGCAAAGATTTTCTTTGTAGTTTTCATTTTTACTTTCTCCTTTGTGTTTAATTTAATATATGTAATTCTATTCTAACCGAATGGTTAAACTGAATTTGGGTGGCTGCATGTCGGACACCGGCTAACAACGGTGCCCGTAGCAGTCAAAGAGGTTTTTTATGAAAGAAACATATGATTAAAAAATCACCTGTTCTAACAATTCAAATCATATCGGGTTACTTTCTGCGTCCTGCTCTGCGTTTTTTACGAACTTTTCCGTAATAGATTGCGTAACCCGTGAACATTGTCACCGCAAGACCTGCAACCGACAAACCGAGAACAACATAGCCGTTCATACCGTCACCGCTTGCCTGTGGCATTGTGATTGCACCGTCAACATAATTATATGTAACATCGTAATTACCCTCAACAGGAAGTGTGAAGTAGGAAAGTGTGTAGTTCGGGGTGTAACCCTCTGACGGTTTGTACTCAAACAGACAGTATGTTTGATATTTTGAAGTACCTGTTATATAATTGTCGGAACTTTCGTTCCATACAACTTTACCGTTTGTTTTTGTAAACTCGCCCTGACCGTCCTTGAAGATTGTCAGTTTGTCAAACACAGCCTGACCGTTGCTGTCTGTCGTTTTAGAAACCATATGAGTTTTCATTGTGGCATCTTTAATGATTGTATTGATATCATCTGCAGTAAAGATACCCTCACCGGATACCTTCATCACCGCAAATTCCGTATCACTTACATTACCGCCTGTCTGATTCTTCTTGTTTACTGTTGCGCTTCCGTGTGTGGTTTTATTTTCAAACACGGCTTTTTCAACAGGAGAAGAATTGTTGAAGTAAGTTGCAAGCTGAGCATCGGTTTTGCCTTCAATATCTGAGCTCTTAACCTTAATGTACTTAGCCTCCGTTACTTCACCGCTTTCAAGCAATTCAATCTCGCAAGCCAGGTGTTTGTATCCATTTTATAATCGGATGCATTTTCACCTCGCAAGAGCCTCGGTAATCTTAAATCTGTAAACACCCGCAGTGACTAATTTGAGGTCTTTGAATTCAACCTTACCGCTTGCGTCAGGTGTTTCCAAATTCGTGGAAATTGTTTTTGCGCTGTTTGTCTTGATAGGTTTGCCGTCGGCATCAGGTTTTGTTGTATCCATTGATTCAAGACCTGTCAATGTATAGACGAACTTGCTGCCGCTGTAAGCCTGACCGTCAAGAGTTTTATTTACCGAAATGGCAATGTTTGTAGGATTAACCTTATTGATAAAGTTAAGCGCATTTTCTGCTTCGGCGAGAGTACCGACAAATGTACCGTTGAAGTCCTGATTGCCTACTTTATAAGGAACATAACCTATAACATTTTTCTCTGTAATCTTATAGGTTGCACCTACAGGAATATTGAGAAGCTTAATGCTTTCGCCCTTTTTGATTGTGAACGAACCGTCCTTAGATGTGCGGTAAGCTGTGTTTGAATAACCACTTGCATTCTTTTCTTTGAGCTGATACTCAAGAGGATAGGTCTTGTAATCATAGGTTGAACCGTCGCCGTCAAAGTCGAGAGCAATCGCAAATGTAAACTGCTGATTTGTATCGTAATCGGTTTCACCGTCTTCATTAACAACATTCTTTGAAATTTCAAGAGGTGCTGTCACTATACTGTTGGTATAGTTGAGCTGGAGCTGTGCATAAGCACTGTCATCCTTGTCATCTACAAGCTTGAATTCCGAGTTCGTAGTTGAACCGCTATCGATTGTTGAACCGACTCTGTTGTTAACGAGCTCCCAGTTTGTTGTGTATGTAAGCTTACTGCTCTTTGTTGACTCGTTAACCTTCATCTCATTGCCGGTCTTGAATGAGTTGTCAAAGTCTGCCATATAATCATCTTTAAGTGTGAAACCGCTGTTTGAAAGAGTTTCATTGCTTATGTTTTCGTCTGATTTTGTAAGCTTGTAGCTTTTACCGGAGGTATCGTTGCCGTTCTCTTTGATTGTATAATCAAAAGTTTCATTAGCTTTGAGGTCATCTGAAATTTCAGAAACAACATCGCCTGTATCAAGTGCCTTTGTAACCTTGAGGTCATTGTTGGCAGGTGTCATTGTGAAATTTACTTTGAAGTTAGACTCAGCCTCACCACGCTCCATATAGAATACTACCATATGGTATGTCTTGTTAGGATCAAGCTGAACGCCATTGTTGATTGTCTTTGTAACGGTGCCAAGGTTTGTATGATGTAACTGACCGTCTGCAGAATACTGAGTGCCGTTACCGTTCCACATTTTACCGTAAAGATCTGAAAGTGTAAGGTCTTCTGTAAGCTTACCGTTCCCTACATTCTGCCACCTACAGAAGATAGCGTTTGTATTGCCTGTAAACTGTGACTGCCTGAACTTATAGAAGCCGTCTGCTGTTGCGTAGGGCTTTTCATACTTTGCTGATGATGAATCATCCATGTATAAACGCAGAAGTCAGTGTAATCACCTGTCTTAACCCAAAACTCACCTTCCGGAACTGTAAGTTTTGTCGACGATGATGAAGGTGAGTAGTCGGCAAATACATCGTCAGCTGTTGCTTGCATTTTATTAAAGTCAATTGAACCGCTTGCCTCTTTATGGTCACCACCGAGGTCGAGAGCAAGCTCTGCATCAGCACCTGTTGAATCCTCACCGATATAAACCCAAAGGTCATCGTCACCGCTGAAGTTAAAGGTTGCAGGTTTGTTGTCTGCAAGTAAACCGTCCTTCGGAACTCTGAAGTCTATATCAAGTCTGATACCGAAACCATAGTCAAGGTTATCGTTAGTACCCTTGCCCGCTGATGTGTTCTGAGTATTGTTGAATGGGAAAACACCATAACCGTTTTCTGTACCGCCGAAATTTGTCAATGCATCTTGTACACCATACTGTTTGCCCGTACCGTAGTTAATTTTGGTAGGTGTGAGGCCGTTCCATGTAAAGTAGATGTTATCTTTTGCATTTTTTGAAGTGAATTCATAAGTAGTAACACCTTCAGGGTCAGTAGTTGTACGGAACGGGAAAGATGACTTATAAACATTGGCAACTTTTGCATCATTATATTTAGCGGTTGAAAGTGCCTCAGCATCAAAGTAAGGAGCCTTGACACCATTTGCAACCTGAAGATTGCCCTTGCTGTCAAGCCTGTTGTACATAAGACCCTGTAAGGACTGGTTATAATCACCGCCACCCCATTTCATACCGTTGGAGTTGTTTACTGCATAGTAATAGTTATCTTTATAATTGTTGATGTTTGTAAGTCCTTTTGCGTGGGTCTCAAATGTACTGTACCATTTATCACCCTTGAACATATTACCGAAGTAGAGAGGATACTTCCAGTCAGACTTACAGTTTGAAGCAATGTTGCTTATGTAGCTGTTGAAGTTATCAAACTGATACCAGTAATTTTCAATATCACCATCGTTTTTCTTACCCTGACACTGAAGATACCCTTTCTCCTGCTCCATATCAGACCAGTAGTCAAAGTATGTTGCGTCAACGCCTACGATGTTAGGATTATCTGAGAATGAATTTTCAACGACAGCACCATAGTTTACATTGTCTATTTCCGAGAATTTTGTCCAGCCTTCGCCTCTGGCTGTCTTAACATATGTAGCCGTGTTATCGTTGTAGCCCGAACCATCATATTCCGAATCTGTCGGATATGATGTTGCAGAAGATGCACCGTTGAGGTTATGTTCGTTCGGATGGAATCTTAAAAGCGCACCCGCCGGAATTTCACCTTTGAACACCACAGAACCGCTTACCTTGGTGTCTTTGGTGTCTTTTGTAAGCTCAACTGTTCCTTCATAGGCATCGTTGTAGTCAAAAGTTGCATAAACCTTTGCAAGCGACTTCCAGTCATCGTTTGAAACATAAACTTTTTTATATGTTGCTTTCGACTGTTTGTCGGGAGATTCAACAGAAAGGTATTTACTTTCTTTGAACGAGCCGTCGGTAGAAAGATAAAATTCTGTGTCGCCCGTAGCACCAGAAATGTCGATGGTCTTGATGAACGGGTTAGTCCACTGACTTTTTGAAGCATCATAAAGAGCATTATCGGCACTGTATGAGTCGTTAATACCGAGGTCGCTTGTTTGTGTTTCGCCCTTGTTGCTGAAGATTACATTTTTATGGGATGACTTAACATCTACATAGTAGTAATCGCTGTCTGAAGATGTCTTAGTCATTGCAGCACCCGGCCACTCTGCGTTGAAGTCATCCTCGTTTACCCAAGAATATGCATAAGCTTCCTTATAGGTATTATTGCTGTTATTAAGATAGATACGGCGGGAACCGTTTGCAACAGTCTTTTCGGGAAGAGTAAAATTAACCCCGGAAGAAAGCTCAATTTTTGTTGCACCGGATGGTGCAGTGGCTTCAAAAACTTCCGACGAAGGATCTTTGCTTACCTTTTCTGTTTTAAGAACCGTGCCGTTATCCTGAGCAAAACGACATGTAACAGAAGAAAAACCATTCCATTCCTTATTCTTGTTCAGGTTAATGTAAATCTTCTGATCCAAAGATGTTGCCGCAAACACATTAAGCGACATACCCGACACGGCACATATCGAAAGCATGAGGGTAAGTGCAAGCACAAGAGAAAAGCTTTTCTTTGCGGTTATGCAAAGCTTTTTACCTAATTTCATAATTTTTTCTTCTCCTTCATTGCCGATTACTTTGTTTTGGCAGTCAAAGTACAATTAAACAGAACTGCATAGGACAGTCCAATATATCTGCCAACTAATTATGAAACGCAATTTTTTGAATTTGTTCTTCTTTTTTACTTGTATACAAGTATATAATATTTTATTGCATATTTGTAGAGGCAATACAGCCAAACTTTTGGTAATATTTTTGGCTATTTTGCATATCTGCAAGCACGATTTAATATTTTTGACCATAATGTGATTTTATTACTTATTTATCGCCATTTTTTGTGTTTAAGATAAATTATACCCATTACACAACCTTAACAGGCAGTTAAAAAGTCAATTTCGGCACTAAATTTGTTGATTTTTAATTCTTTTTCAAAAATATCAAAAATTTTTATGCAGGTTTACTCCATGCTGTGCGTGCGAAAATATGTATTATTTTGCGATTGCTGCTTTTAAAATGCCCCAAAACCAGCATTTTGCAGAATTTTTCAGATATATTTTTATAATCAATATCTATATCTCATCAAATTAATCACCGAATACCTTGAAAATTCGGCACAAATAAAGGGCAGAGTATTGCTCTCTGCCCTTCAAAATGTAATTCACTTAAATCGCAATTATACAAACCGCTTTATGCAAACATATTAAAGATCTCTGCCGCAGCACTTCTTGTACTTTTTACCGCTGCCGCACGGACAGGGATCGTTTCTGCCGATTTTCTTGCCCTTACGGATAGTCTTGTTGACAGAATCCGTACCGTCTGCAGAAGTTTCTGTAGGCTGAGCAACCTGCTCACGGTGAAGCGCTTGCTTTACGGCGTCCGACTGTTCAACAGCTTCTTCATCATCGGATGCAGACTTTGCCGCTGCGGCAGCCCTCTGAGCTGCTCTCTTTGCCGCTGCAATTGCATCCTGTCTTTTCTGAATCTCATAAACACGCTTTGGCATAATGAGCATCATCTTGACAGTATCCTCACGAATGCTTTCAATCATCTCATCAAACATATCGAAGCCTTCAACTCTGTACTCAACAACAGGATCGTGCTGACCGTATGAACGAAGTCTGATACCGCTCTTGAGCTGATCCATATTGTCGATGTGATCCATCCAATGTGTATCAACATTCTTGAGGAGGTAAACACGCTCCATCTCACGGATTGTTTCCTCTGGAAGAAGTTCTTCGTTTTCCTTGTAGATTTCAAGAGCATCATCAACGAGCATCTTCTGAATCTCTTCGGGTTCCATATTTTCAAGATCTTCAAGGCTGAAATCGTACTTAGAATCATCTCTGATAAGCCAGCCTGCATAGTAATCCTTAAGACTCTGGAAGTTCCAATGCTCTGCAGGACCTTCGGGGAGATACTGCTTGATTGAAGTTGCGATTGTATCCTCAACCATTTTGAGGATTGTTTCGTGGAGATCCTCACCGTTAAGAACCTGATCACGCTGACCGTAGATGATTTCACGCTGTTTGTTCATAACATCATCGTACTGGAGGACATCCTTACGAATGCCGAAGTTACGAAGCTCAACCTTTTCCTGTGAGCCTTCGATAATACTTGTGAGCATTTTGTTCTCAATAGGCATATCTTCGGCAACATTCATACGCTCCATCATCATTTTCATTCTGTCACCGCCGAACAGACGCATAAGGTCATCCTCGGTTGAGAGGAAGAAACGGCTGACGCCCGGATCGCCCTGACGGCCTGCACGACCACGGAGCTGGTTATCAATACGGCGTGACTCGTGTCTTTCCGTACCCATAATGTAAAGACCTCCGGCCTCTCTTACCTTTTCAGCCTCGCCCTTAATTTCTTCCTTATACTTGTCATTCAGTTCTCTGAATGTATTTCTTGCATTGATGATTTCTTCATCATCGGTTTCCGCATAACCTGTAGCTTCTTCGATAAGCTCCTCTGTAAAGCCCTGCTTACGCATTGCGGCTTTTGCCATATACTCTGCGTTACCGCCGAGGATGATATCGGTACCACGACCTGCCATGTTGGTTGCGATTGTTACCGCACCGAGTTTACCTGCCTGAGCAACAATTTCAGCCTCTTTTTCATGCTGTTTTGCATTGAGGACATTGTGCTTGATGCCTCTCTTTTTGAGCATTTTTGAAAGAAGCTCCGACTTCTCAATTGAAATTGTACCGACAAGGACAGGCTGTCCCTTTTCGTGAGCCTCAACAATTGCATCAATAACAGCGTGGAACTTGCCGTTTTCTGTCTTATAAACCGAATCGGGGAGGTCTTTTCTTAAAACAGGCTTGTTTGTAGGAATTTCAACAACATCAAGCTTGTAGATTTCCTGGAATTCTTCCGACTCTGTCTGAGCAGTACCTGTCATACCCGAAAGCTTTTTGTAAAGACGGAAGTAGTTCTGGAATGTGATTGTAGCAAGAGTCTTGCTTTCGCTCTGAACCTTTACGCCCTCTTTAGCCTCAATAGCCTGGTGAAGACCTTCGTTAAAACGACGGCCGTACATAAGACGACCTGTAAATTCGTCAACGATGATAACTTCGCCGTCCTTGACAACATAGTCAACATCAAGCTTCATAACGCCGTTGGCCTTGATAGCCTGATTTACATGGTGCTGAATTGTAAGGTTATCGGGATCGGTAAGGTTTTCAATACCGAAAAATTCTTCGGCTTTCTTAACACCGCTCTGTGTGAGGGTTGCTGTTTTCTGCTTTTCATCAACAACATAATCAATGTCGTTTTCCTTGTAATATTCCTCCATATCCTCTTTTGCATCAAGTTCTGCAAAACGCTGAACTTTAAGAGTTTTTGCAAAAGCGTCAGCCTTTGCATAAAGGTCTGTTGACTTGTCGCCCTTACCCGAAATAATAAGAGGAGTTCTCGCCTCATCAATAAGGATTGAGTCAACCTCATCGACAATTGCAAATGCGTGTGGGCGCTGAACCTTGTTTTCCTTGTAAACCACCATATTGTCACGGAGGTAGTCAAAACCGAGTTCGTTGTTTGTTCCGTATGTAATGTCTGCGGCATAAGCCTTTTTTCTGCCCTCGTTATCGAGATCGTGGCAGATAAGACCAACCGAAAGACCGAGGTATCTGTAAAGCTTGCCCATCCACTCTGAGTCACGGCGGGCAAGGTAATCGTTGACTGTTACAATGTGAACACCTTCGCCTGTAAGAGCGTTGAGGTATGCAGGGAGGGTAGCAACCAAGGTTTTACCTTCACCGGTTTTCATCTCGCGATTCTGCTGGTGAAGAACGATACCGCCGATAATCTGAACGGGGAAGTGCTTCATACCAAGCACTCTCCAGCCTGCCTCACGACAGGTTGCAAATGCTTCGGGGAGAATGTCGTCTGTTGTTTCGCCGTTGGCAAGTCTTTCTTTAAGAATTGTTGTCTGGTTCTTGAGTTCACTTTCGCTCATAGCCGCATATTTATCTTCGAGTGCAAGCACCTTGTCACAGATTGGTTGCACACGCTTAACTTCACGCTTGCTGTAGTTGCCGAACATAGCCTTTAAAAAATTCATCAGGGTTCTTCCTTTCAATGTACCGAAAAAATCGGTCAAACTGTATTTTCAATAATATAATTTTAATTTACTGCACCGCAGACGCTCCAAGGCTTTTTGCAGCCTGAATCATTGCGGCCTCAACCACGGGACCGGCATATTGGAAACCGAAACCCGAATCCTGTACAACACAGGCAAAGGCGAGAGGGCAGTCCTCATCTTTTGAGTAGCCGACCATCCAGCCGTTAGGGTTCTTATCATCGCCGACTTCACCCGTACCTGTTTTGGCACAGACTGTAAGTCCGCCAAAAAGGTTGTCACCGTAGTAATCCGAAACAGTGTATCTCATAACATCATCAAGCTTTGCCGCCGTATCGGATGAAAAAAGTTCCTGTCCGCTGCTCTTGTAGTTTATGCCGAGTGCGGAGAGTATGGACTCATCTTTGATAAGGGTAGGGTTTGTAGCCTTACCGCCGTTTGCGATTGCACCGCAGATAATTGCCATCTGCATCGGGTTTACCTTGTCATTATACTGACCTACACCCGACCAGCCAAGCTGGTTTTCATTGGCATCGCTGACATCATATGAACCTTTTGCGGTTTTAATTCCGTCAACATCAAAGGAGCTGTTAATGCCGATTTTCTCGGCAGTTTTTGTCATTGTGTCACTTCCGAGTTCAACGGCAAGCTTTGCAAAAACAATATTGCAGGAATGTGCCATTGCCTCTTTATATGTCAGCGTTCCGTGAGTTTCCGTACAGGTAACTTCACTTCCGCCTATGTTCTCACTTCCGTTACAAACCCAAGTGCGGTCATAAAGGTCGGGAATATTCTCGATTGCCGCCGCAGATGTAACGATTTTGAAGATTGAACCCGGAGTAAAGGTTGACGAAAGCACATTATCAAGGTAAACGCCCTCGTATTCGCTTTCGTTGTCCTCGGTAATTTCGGGAGGAGCCTGCGGATCGTAAGCCATGGTGCTTATGGAACAGATAACCTCGCCTGTTTTGTAGTTATATATTACACAGGCACCTTTTTTGTTATAAGCTGCAAGAACATCATAAGCCGCCGCACAGGTTGCGGAATCAACTGTCAGCTTTATATCGTGAGAGGCACGCAATGATTCCGGCATATTAAGTCCGAAAACAAGGTTATAGCCTATCAGCTGAGAACGATACATACTTTGAACAGCCGTTGAAATGTTAAGGCTGTCATCACCGACAACATGAAGCAGCGATTTTCTTACGCTCTCGCTTTCGTTATAAACTCTTTTACCGTCAACCGTCTGTGCAAGAGCCGTGCCGTTGCGGTCATAAATCGCTCCTGCCTGTGCAAGGCCGCCGTCACCTGCTATATGCGCATTATATGCCTGATCAACCCAATCGTCTGCCCCTGTTACAAGCTCAAAGGCAAGATAGCCGAGTCCGCCGATAAACGCAAGCGCAACTATATATATAAGTGTACTTCTGCGAAGTATTTTTTTCAAACCTTACACCACCCTGTGTATCAGTAGGGGCGTTCATTGGACGCCCGCAAGTAAAGGCACTAATTTTATTTAATACCAAAGTACATATATGAAAAACAAGTTTTCAATTTACTAAACTTATCTTTTTACCGAATAAGTTCTCTCTCTGCGGCTTTGATGAATGCAACAAGTCCCCAACAAGACATAATACTTGAACCGCCGGCAGACACAAACGGAAATGTTACGCCTGTAAGCGGAAGGACATCGGTTGCACCGAAAACATTGAGAGAAAGCTGAACGACAAAAAGTCCTGCCGCACAGCACGCTGAAATTGAATAAAAGGTGCTTCTGCTTCGGGTTGTAATTGCCCTTGCATAAATAAACATTGCACCTACTGCCACGGCAAGTGTGAACGCAACGATAACTCCCATTTCTTCCGAAACAAGTCCGAAAACAAGGTCACTTTCGGATGCGGCAACCTGCTTTAAAAAACCGTTGCCGATACCTACGCCGAAAAGTCCGCCGCTTGCCATATATGTGAGAACTCTTGCCTGCTGATAACCGAGGTTGTCCTGAGTATGTTCCCACACATGGCGCCAGCCCGAAAAACGGTCGGCAACATACGGTTTAAACTTGAGGACAAAGGTTACGCCGAAAATTGCAGCGGCAACAGCAAGAATAATCGTCTTGAAATCGCCCGAGCGCATAAACGCTGTGAGCAAAAATGTTACAAAGAAGATGAGCGCAGTACCGAAGTCACCCATAAGAGCCAAAAGACCGACGCATACTGCCGAGAAGATAATGTACTCAAGCAGGTTCTTCTTTGTCATCAACACATCAAGCGAACTTGCGCCGATAAAGATGAAAATAATCTTTGCAAGCTCTGACGGCTGAAATGAAAACGAGCCGATATAAATCCAGTTGGCGGCGCCGTTTGTAATCTTACCGAATACAATTGTTACACCCAAAAGACCGACCGCACAAATCATTGCCGGAAGTCTGAGTTTATTTACCTTGTCGGGATCTTCAATCAGCTTGATAATTATGCAGAAGAAAATCATACCTATTGCGGCGGCAACAAGCTGAACATAAGCTGAGCGTTCCGACTGTCTGATAAGCATCATTACGCCTATGCCCGTCAAAAACAGGGCGAGCGATTCAAGCTCGAAATTTACTCTGCGGATTACAAAATAGGAGATAAAGAAGAATCCCCATTCAACAGCCGCAAGAGCGCCGAACAGCACGAGCGGAGCCATTGTATTTGTGCCGTCATTCCAGAACATTGCCTGAACGCACATAAAGAAGTGAAAAAATGTAATAAGAAGCATAAGCTTCCACGATTTCATTGCAGGCTTATCGCTGACCTTTGAGAAAAACCAGCTCGACTGCAACGGCTGTTGGAACTCCTCGCCTCTTTTTACTATAAGGCTTGTACCGCCTATTGTTATTGTATCGTCAATAAGCACCTTTGCTCTGCCTCTTGTTCTTTTGCCGTTGAGCATTGTGCCGCTCTTTGAGTCGGTATCGCTTACATACCAACCGTCTTTACGGCGAAGGAGTACACAATGATTTCTTGAAACTGTCGGGTCATCAACGGTTACATCACTGCTTTTACTTCTGCCGATTGAATTTTCCCAGAAAAGCACGGGGAGCATCTCGCCCGTTGCAGGGTTCAAAAGTGAAATCAAAGGAGTTTCGGGACGGCGGCGACGGCGCATTGCGGCAAAGCACTGGTACACAATTATTATTGCATAAACAGGCATAAGAAAACGCAGTGCAACAACACCCATATCGAAAATTATCGAAAGATCCGGCACTTTTTTCAACTCCTTTGCAAATCATATATCTTAAAAATAAGCATACTTAAAGTTATACAGTTTAAATAATAATCCAATTTCCTCCAAAAGTCAATAGCCGTGTGTCACGGCAGCCAGTTCGTGAAGACAGTTTGTACAATAAAAAACTAAAAATGCCCGAGCGTAGCATTTCAACCGTTCGCACAACTTGGGGCGTAGGGGCGGATATTATCCGCCCGCCTTGATGAATTTTTATGTTTATACTCATATGTTTTGGCATAATAAAAGCCGTGCGTTATTTTGTAACGGTGAACCGTGTTCGTCACCACACCATTTTGGTAACTATGTTTCATTTATATGATTTATTACTGTCACAATATTTGTGTCATTACTCGTTGGAATCCAATGAACACCTCTACGAATTTATTGCATTTTTTGCTTATACCGTTAATAAAACCGCTAAATAAAAGACCTCACGAAATTCGTGAGGTCTTTTATCATAATATATCTATGAGGATTAATGAAGACTTTTCATTTTATCGGCTTTATCACGGCATATATGCGACCATTTGCAGTCGCCGCACACCTGCGAAAGCCTGTCTTTTAAAATTATATTTTCTCTTGCAATTCTCGAAAGCTCTTTCCAATCGGCAGTATCGCCGATTTTCATTCCGAGTAAATCAAGACATCTTTTGTCATAACATGACGCCTTGCCCGTAACATCGCAGCTGCCGTTGTCACGGTTCGGACACGATGAACAAATTTCGTCACAACCGCCCGTAAGTGTAAGGTTTGCGTTGTTATTTTCAAGAACCGACACTATTTTTGCCATTCCGCAGACAAATTCATCGCTGTAACCCTTGCCTTCAAAAAACTGCACACAAAGGCTGTGATGCGGTCTGAACTTAAAGCTTAACGATTTTGTCAAGACTATTCACCAAAACTGTTGCAACAACAATCTTTGCAGCATCTGCAAGAAGGAACGGAACAACGCAGGTGAGAAGTGCGGCAACAAAGTCTGTGTGCATTGCAATCATAAACCAGATTGTGCCGAAAAGGTAGCATACTGCAAGGCCTGCAACCATTGAAACCGCAAGCACCCAAAGCTTTCTGCCGAGAAAATCAGTCATAAGTCCAACGATAAGCGCCGTAAAGAGGAAACCGATGATATAACCGCCTGTCGGACCACCGAGAACGCCGATTCCGCCTGAGAATCCTGCAAACACGGGAACACCGATTGCACCGAGGAGAACATAAACCGCAACGCTGATGAGTCCTCTTTTCCAACCGAGCATAGCCGCAGCCATAAAGATGCCGAGAGTCTGAAGTGTGAACGGAACTGTCATCGGAATCTGAATCTGTGCGCACACTGTGATGATTGCGACGAACATCGCCATATACACAAGGCTTAATACATTACTTTTTGATTTACTGTTTGTTTTTGCTTCTGTCATAAAATTACCTCTCCTTTGCAAAACCGCTTCTTATGTTTTGCAGATTGTCAACTAAATTATTTTATCAGTTGACAATTATTATAGTACCGATTATCGCATTTGTCAACCCGATTTATGTTTTAAAGTAACAATTACAATCCGTTTTGATGTAACAATTGACTTTACAACCGTCTTATAATACAACTGAGTTAACCAAACAGAACATAAAAAACAGGGACAGCGTTTTGCTGTCCCTGAAATTTTTGTAAAGATTAAGTTTGCGTGCTTACAATTAAGCCTTGTTAACCGAACCGAAGAGTTCCATCTTTTCCTTAACAGTAGCCTTGATAGCCTCTGCACCGGGAGCGAGGAGCTTTCTTGGATCGAAGCCCTTGCCTTCGAGATCCTTGCCCTCTTCAATGTACTTTCTTGTAGCTGCTGCAAATGCGAGCTGGCACTCTGTGTTAACATTGATCTTTGAAACGCCGAGTGAGATAGCCTTCTTGATCATGTCGGCAGGGATACCTGTACCGCCGTGGAGAACGAGCGGCATCTCGCCTGTAAGCTGCTGGATAGCGTCAAGAGTTTCAAAGCTGAGGCCCTTCCAGTTTGCAGGATACTTACCGTGAATGTTACCGATACCTGCTGCGAGCATTGTTACGCCGAGGTCTGCAACCATTTTGCATTCCTTAGGATCTGCGCATTCGCCCATACCGATTACGCCGTCTTCCTCGCCGCCGATTGCACCAACCTCAGCCTCAAGTGAAAGACCGAGCTTGTTACAAGTTGCAACGAGTTCCTTTGTTTTTTCAATGTTTTCTTCGATCGGATAGTGTGAACCGTCGAACATGATTGAGCTGAAACCGGCTTCGATGCACTTCTTAGCGCCTTCATATGAACCGTGGTCAAGGTGGAGAGCAACAGGAACTGTGATGTTGAGTTCCTCGAGCATACCGTTTACCATACCAACGACTGTTTTGTAGCCGCACATATATTTACCGGCACCCTCAGATACACCGAGGATAACAGGTGAGTTGAGTTCCTGTGCTGTTAAAAGAATTGATTTTGTCCATTCAAGGTTGTTGATGTTGAACTGACCTACTGCATAGTGGCCTGCCTTTGCTTTTGTAAGCATTTCTTTAGCGTTTACTAATGGCATTTTAATCTTCCTTTTTTAAAAAATTTCAGCAGACAAGCGTCCCCACCTGCCGATTTAAGTTTATTATACAATATATTTTTGAAAATATAAAGACCTAAAAAGAAGATTTAGTGAAAATTTTAACAATTAGTCGAAAAATTCTTCATTTTGTCCTGTTTTAGTCAATTATCACTAAACTTTCAAAATAAACTCACACTTCCGTAACACAACAAGGTTGATTTTGATTTTGTGAAAAGGTATAATATAAATGTAAATTACAATACTTGATTTTGGTCAAGCGTTGTATGATAATATTTTTTGTAAACTATCCCGTAGGGGTAGTCTTGCGACCGCAAGTAATGACAGATATTTTATTGCAAACAAAGTTTTATAAATATAACAAAACAACCGATATAGTGACTGGCGGATGATATCCGCCCCTACGAAATATTTGTTCATTTCGGCAATTTGCTTGCAAAAAATTTTGTTTCATTACTTAAAGACAAACGCAGCTTGTACCCCACGGTAACAAATAAATGTAGGAGTAACTTTTATGGACAATTTTGACAACAACAATATGGGTGGGTTTGAACCGCAAAAGCCGTTCACCGAAAGACCCGTACAAAACAATAATATGAACACGGAACAGACAATTCCCGTTTCCGAACCCGAAACGCAGGAAGAACAGGCTCAGAATGTTCAGCCGCAGAACGGCAACACGCCTTACGGTGATTATATTTTCGGCAACAACAATCAAAATACGGCAAACAATGCAAGTCCGACTGAAAATGTTCCGCCGTATCAGCAGAATCAAAATCCGAATCCGAACACCTACGCTCAGCCGTGGCAGTACGGTTATGGTCAGTATCCCCACAGCGGACAGAATCCGCAGTATAATCAGAACAATCAGCAATACGGACAGTATCAGAACAACACAGGATACAATCAGAATGTACCTCCGTATCAGCAGAATATGTACGGACAGCCTCCCTACGGCAACAACGGTACATACAATCAGCAATACAATCCGCAGATGTACGCACAGTACCCCCAAAAGAAAACAAAGGGCGGAATAATTGCGTTGATTATCGTTCTCTGTTCACTTCTTACAATCGGTTTTATCGGTATGATGGTGTACGGATTTTCGGTTGGCATAAAAGAAGATTCAAACAGCGGCCGAAGCGATTCGGGCAATTCGTTCAGACTTCCGAATAAAGACAGCACAACACCGTTTGAAACCCTTCCCGACACATCTTCGCAGGGTAAAACCCACGATGAGTCTGACTACAGTGACAAGGTGAACAAGGATTACTCGGGTATGAAGCTTGAAAGCAATCCGAAAGACGCAAAAACAAACAACAGCTACACATCCGCAAAAGCGTCAGAAAAGGTTTCCGACTCGGTAGTCGGCATTCTCTGTTACTCGGACGATGTACCCGATCAGGCTGACACAACAACCGCATCTTCACAGGGAAGCGGAATTATCTTCTCACAGGACGGCTATGTTATCACAAACGCTCATGTAATCGGCAACAGCAAAACAGCTATGCAATCAGAGTTGTAACATCTGACGGCAAGGAATACAAGGCAGGTGTTGTAGGTTACGATTCAAGAACCGATATTGCAGTTCTCAAAATGGACGATGCAAAGGGACTTACTCCTGCAACATTCGGTGATTCGTCACAGCTTGAGGTTGGTCAGGATATTATCGTAGTCGGCAACCCGGGCGGTCTTGACTATCAGAACACAACAACCAAGGGTGTTATTTCGGCGCTTGACAGAAAACTTTCAACATCAAGCCTCACAAAGTACATTCAAACCGATGCCGCAATCAATCCGGGCAACTCGGGCGGTCCGCTTGTAAACTACTACGGTCAGGTTGTCGGAATTACAACTTCAAAGATTGTTTCCGAAACTTACGAAGGTATGGGCTTTGCAATTCCGTCACAGACAGTAAAAAACATTGTTGACACACTTGTAAAGAACGGCTATGTTGAAGGCAGAGTAAAAATCGGCATTTCAGGCATTGCAGTAACCTCCGATCAGGCATCAAATTACAACATTCCGCAGGGCATTTATGTTCAGAGTATCGTATCGGGCGGTCCGTGTGACGGCACAAGCCTTGAAGAAGGCGATATCATCACAGAGGTTGACGGCGAAACAATTACAAGCTTTGCAGATGTTTATGCGATTCTTGAAACCCACAAGCCGGGGGACAAAATCAAGGTTAAATATTACAGCTCATCATCGGGCGACGGTGAGGTTGAAATCACACTCCAGGAAGATAAGTAATTTTAATATAAGAATATCACCAAAAGCAAGAGGGCAGTCACGGCAATGTGACTGCCCTCTTGCTAATTGAAAATTAAAAGTAAAAAATTGCAGGGGTGAACCGTGTTCGCCCGTTCGTGTGCGATGCACACGATTGAACGCATAGCGTTCAAATATCATATGCAACTCATTTATATAATTTAATTTTGCATATACATTGCGTCATTATTTTTTAACGGGGATAAAATTCCGCAAAAATCCTGCACTTCTTCCTTTCAGGTAAAACCAACCTATGGTGTCAAAAACTACCGCTCCTACAAAATTAACAAGCAAATCTTTCATTGTATCGATCAGACCGATGTCAAGGTAACCGTTAATACCGAGATTTTCACCGTTCACAACGGTTGATGTTATATCTCTGATGTGCATTATCACATTCGGCTTGCCCGAAATCAAACCCGAATGTATTGCCGTGATTACGGTGTCCTTTTGCATATCCTTTTCAAAAAGCATATCCGCACCAAACTCAAAAAACTCCCACACAACACCGACTGTCATTGAAAAGCAGAACGAAAACAGGCACACAAACATGGGCGAGAGGCTCAATTTCACCCGCTCGCTTCTGTTCAAAATATCGGTCAGTCCAAAACCAACGCCTGCACAGATAAAGCCGTTCACAGTATGGAGCAATGAATCCCATATCGGAATCTTTTCGTAGAACGCACCGAGCTCACCCATAACATTTGCCGCAAACACGAACAGCACAACAATCGTTTCAAGCACACTCGGCAACGCTACCGACAGCTTTCGGTCGATGAACAACGGAAGCATCAACAGTCCGAGCGTTAACACGCAGGTCATGACATTCTCCCATTTTCCGTTTAAAATGCCGGCAGTCAAAAGTGACACAAGTATGAGCCTTATAATGATGTAAACGCCTGCCTTAACTCTGTGCTGTCGCATTTCACGCACATTCAGCCACCGTGCAAGCCTTTGAAAAAATCCTTTAAGTCGTTTTTTCATAATGTCCCCCGATTTTTACACTTATTTTTTCCTTAAAAACGAGATAAACCCCTGTAAAATTGTATTAGCTTTTTCTGCCTGATATTACCGCAAAATAAAAAAGCCACCGCCATCTGCGATGCTCATAAGCATTGATATTAAATTACTTTTTCTCTGACTTCTCTGACGATTCGGCTTTTTCGCCATTTTTTTCAGCCTCAAGCTTTTTCTTGAGTTCCTCTTTGCCGACAGCAAGCATCAGCTTGATACGGTTCTCCTGATTTACCTTCGGCGCACCCGGATCATAGTCGATGGTAACGATATTGGCATTCGGTCTGATTTCTTTAATCTTTCTGATTGCGCCCTTACCGTTGATATGATTCGGCAGACAACCGAAAGGCTGTGTGCATACGATATTCTCATAGCCTGTATCGGCAAGTTCAATCATCTCGCTGTCAGCAACCAGCCCTCACCCATCTTACTGCCGTAGCCGATAACACCGTTTACCAGCTCCTTTGTGTGAGCATATCTGTGAGGCGGAACAAAGCCGTACTTTTCAGCGGCATCAACCATAAGTCCCTCAAGCTTTGTGAGGTAGTTAAGAAGCATCGAACAGAATTTGTATTTAACTCTGCTTCCTCCGAACATCTTGTAGTCCTCAATACGGTTATCAACCTTAAATGATGCAAAACCCATAAGACCGGGTACGCAAACCTCGCAATCCTGATCTGCAAGAAAGTCCTCAAGACCGTTGTTAGCCATTTTGGAGTATTTTACATAGATTTCGCCGACAATACCGACTTTAACCTTCGGCACTTTGTTAAGCTCAATTTTTGTGAATGACTTTGTAATTTTATCAAGGGTTTCGTCAATTTCTTCAAGAGTGTAGCCCTTGCCCTGTATGAGCATATCGGAAATCTTATCCGTCCACTCATCAACAAGCGCCATACTTTCGCCCTTGTTCACCTCATAGGGCTTTGTCTGGTTTGAAAGCAGCATTAACTGGTCGCCATACACAAGACCGCCGACAAATCTGCGGATAAGCGGAAGTGTGAGCGAAAAACCGCTGTTGTGCTCCATACCGAACGAAAGTGAAATTACGGGAACGAACTCAAAGCCTGCCTTTTTGAGAGCCTTTCTCAAAAGGAAAATGTAGTTTGACGCACGACATCCGCCGCCTGTCTGAGTAATCATCAGGCAACCTTGTGAACATCATACTTTCCGCTTTGCAGAGCATTGATGAACTGACCTATAACCAGCAAAGCCGGATAACAGGTATCGTTGTGAACATATTTAAGACCTGTCTGCGCAATCTCCGGACCGTTGTGTCGAGCAAATCAGACTTATAGCCGTAGTAGTTGAACACCTTTTCAAGTATTTTAAAATGAATAGGCGCCATATTGGGCATAAGGATTGTGTATTCCTTTTTCATCTGCTTTGTAAACAGCAAACGACCTGTTTTTTTGTCATACTTCAACTCTGCCATAACAGAATTTCCTTTCATCAATCGTTTTCAAGCGCAGCAAGCAAACTGCGGATTCGGATTTTAACTGCTCCGAGGTTTGTAATTTCATCTATCTTAATCTGAGTGTAAATCTTATTTTTGCTTTCAAGAATTTCTCTTACCTCATCGGTTGTAATCGCATCAACACCGCAGCCGAAGGATACAAGCTGAACAAGCTCCATGTCCTTTCTTGTTGTAACATATTTTGCCGCCGCATAAAGTCTTGCGTGATATGTCCACTGGTTGAGAACATGAGTCCGGAAATGTTCAACTCTCGGAGAAATAACATCTTCGCTGACGATTGCAACATCAAAACCTGAGATAAGTCTGTCGATTCCGTGGTTAATTTCGGGATCAATATGATATGGTCTGCCTGCAAGAACAAAAATCTTTTTGCCCTCTTTTTCAGCCTTGGCAATAATCTCGTTGCCCTTGTCGATAACCTTTTTTCTGTAATTTTCCTGTTCCTGATATGCAAGCTTAGCCGCATTTCTTACCTCGTTAAGAGTGAGGTCGGGGAAGTGGAACGAAAGTCTTTCATAGGCTTTCTTAGGAAAATCGTTCGGGCGGTGAATACCGAAGTATTCCTTTATGAAGTGAACCTTGCGTATATCCTTCATATTGTTTTTGATAACCTCGGGGTAGTAAGCAACAACAGGACAGTTGTAATGGTTATCTCCGAGATGCTCGTCAAAATTATAGGAAAGACAGGGGTAGAAAATTGTTTCTGCACCCATATCAATAAGAGTCTGAATGTGACCGTGAACAAGCTTTGCAGGGAAGCAAACGGTATCGCTCGGAATTGTCTGCTGACCTCTCTGATAAAGCTTTCTTGTTGAATACGGTGAGTGGAACACCTCAAATTTAAGTTCTGTAAAGAATCTGTACCAGAACGGATAAAGCTCATACATATTGAGCGCCATAGGAATTCCAAGCTTACCTCTTATGCCTTCAACAGGCTTGTAGGAATCAATGAGATTCAGCTTATAGGCATACATATTCATATCGTTTGCAGGAGCCTTCTTTGTGATTGGTCTTTCACAACGGTTTCCCGCAATAAACTTTCTGCCCTTGCCGAATGAATTTATTGTAAGACGGCAGTTGTTGTTGCACATACCGCAGTTTGCAACCTTGATTTCGTGAACGAATTCATCAAGTCCCTTTTTGTCGGTAATTGTACTCTTGCCAATGCCCTTTGACTTTTTCTTTGCGTAAAGAGCCGCACCGTAAGCACCCATAAGTCCTGCAATGTTAGGACGGACAACTTCAACGCCCATTTCCTGTTCAAATGCACGCAAAACAGCGTCGTTAAGGAAAGTACCACCCTGAACTACAACACGCTTGCCGAGTTCGTCGGGGCTTGACGCACGAATAACCTTGTAAAGGGCATTCTTTACAACGCTGAGTGAAAGACCTGCCGAGATATCTTCAATTGTAGCGCCGTCTTTCTGAGCCTGCTTAACGCTTGAATTCATAAATACGGTACAGCGTGAGCCGAGGTCAACGGGACGCTTTGCAAAAAGTCCGAGCTTTGCAAAGTCGGCAATCTCATATCCGAGAGCGTTTGCAAAAGTCTGCAAAAAGCTTCCGCAACCCGATGAACAAGCCTCATTAAGGAATATATTGTCAATTGCACCGTTATGTATCTTAAAGCATTTGATATCCTGTCCGCCGATATCGATGATAAATTCAACATCGGGCATAAAGTATTTTGCGGCGGTAAAGTGGGCGATTGTTTCAACAATGCCGTAATCAACCGCAAATGCGTTCTTTACAATGTCCTCTCCGTAACCTGTTACGGCAGAAGAAACAACATTTATTTCGGGATTTATTTCGTAAACCTCGTCAAGGAATTGCTTCATAATCTCAACGGGGTTTCCCTTTGATGGCAGATATTTTGAATAGAGCAGCTCGCCGTCATCATTGAGAACAACACCCTTTACGGTTGTTGAACCTGCGTCCATTCCTATATAAGCCTTGCCTGTGTAGCCCTTTAGCTCCTTCTGCTTAACATCAGCCTTTGCATGACGGTCGCAGAATTCCTTGTACTCCTCTTCATTTTTAAAGAGCGGCTGATTAAACGCAAAGTTACCGCTGCACGGTAGTTCTTTACCTTTTCGATAACCTCGTCAAAATCAATAGTCTTTTCGGCACACAAAGCCGCACCGCAGGCAACATAATAAAGTGAATTTTCTGGACAGATGCCCTTTGTTCCGAGAGTGCGGTCAAAGCAGTTTCGTCAGTTCGCTCATAAATGGTAAGAGGTCCGCCGAGATATACAATCTGACCTTCAATTTCTCTGCCCTGTGCAAGACCTGCAACAGTCTGGCTTACAACCGCATTGAAAATACTCTCTGCGATGTCGCTCTTCCTCGCACCCTGATTAAGGAGCGGCTGAATATCGGTCTTTGCAAACACACCGCATCTTGATGCGATTGTGTATGTCTTTTCGTGCTGTTTTGCAAGCTCGTCCATATCCTCAAGCTTAACATTCAGAAGCGTTGCCATCTGGTCAATAAACGCACCCGTGCCGCCGGCGCAGGTACCGTTCATTCTTACCTCAAGTCCGTTTGTGAGAAACAATATCTTTGCATCCTCACCGCCGAGTTCAATTATAACATCTGTACCCGGAATAAAAGTATTGGCGGCAACTCTTGTTGCGTAAACCTCCTGAATAAAATCAACGCCGACAGACTCGGCAACACCCATTCCGGCAGAACCCGAAAGAGCCACCGAGCATTTTCAACGCCGTCAATCCTTGTCCGTACAAGTGCAAGAATTTCTGCAATCTTTTCCGTAATTCGGGAATAATGCCTTTCATATGTGCTGTATATTAATTTGTTTTCGTCGTCAAGCACAACACATTTTATTGTTGTTGAGCCAATATCCAATCCTAATTTCAACTTGTGCCTCCGAAATCAATACATAGTAATCTCATTGTGCATATCTAGTTAATTATAGTATTTTTTGCTAAGAAAATAATTCTAATTCGGAATATTTTCACCTTTGATGAATTTTACCATTTTTATCACAAAAATTCAATACACATAAAGGGCATAATGTATAATCTACTGCATATAATTTGCCCTCAAAAGCAAAGCGGAGCATTGTTCCGACTTTAATATATCTTAAAAATGCAGAAAAACCTGCCGAAATCGGCAGGTCTTTAGCTTTAAGTATTTAAATTATCAGAAAAGTTCACCGTGGGGAGCTTCACCGTCATCTGCCTCGTCTGAATCTGCGGACTCGGAGAATCCTTCTTCACGCTTTGCCTCAAGCTCTGCCTTGAGGTCGCAGATGTTTGTAAGATGCTCAGGTTCTGCCTTTTCTTCGGTAACAGCCTCGGGCTGTTTTTCAACAGGCTTTTCCTCTTTAAAAGGAGAGGACTTGTAGTCGCCCTCGTTTGAGCAAGCTACTGTAATATCAACAATATCATCCTCTTTAACCTCGGGAGCAACCTCGGGATTGCCGTAGAAAATATCGTTTGAGCTGTTGACAATCTTTCTGTAACACTCTCTTGCTTTTGCGATTTTGGCCTTTGAAGTGTCAATAACCTTCAAAAGCTTTTCGCACTCGGCGTCATTAATTTCAGTGCCTTTCTTTCTGCTGTCGTACATAATCTTTCCGAGAGCAATATATGCTCTGTTCATAAGCTCGCTTTCGCTTTTCATAACAAGTCTTAATCTATTGAGCTTTGCGTTTGTTCTGTTCTTTTCTACTATTGTCTGAGCTACCGATGAAATTGTATCAACGGCTGTATTTACTGTTCCTTTTACACTGTCAAGTATCGTCATAGTAAATTTCTCCTTTAAAACCGCTTTGGCACAAACACTCTGACACATTCTGCCGTGGCGAATAATATTAAACTTATTTCTATTATTATGACAGATTTTTTTGATAAAATCAACATTTTTTTAAAATTTACTTGTTAAAATCACGGTCAATTGCTATAATTAGTTTCATAGAGTGTTAAAGAGGTGGTTTGGATGCCTGAAAAGAAAATTACCAAGGCAATCGTCTGCCCAATGTGCGGTGAAATGAGCAAGGCTGATGTTTACACCAGCATCAACCCGTCCGTAACAAAGGGTGTGCGCAGAAGAGCGCTTGACGGTGAGCTTTTTGCGTGGAAATGTCCGTCATGCGGATACTCCGCAAGGCTCACATATCCGATTCTCTACAATGATATGAAGAATCGTTTTATGGTGTATTTCATTCCCAAAATTGATCATTTTCAGCTCTGCGACAACGAGCTTGAAGAAAAATACAGCAATCTCCGCAACATAAGCAAACGAATTGTTCCGACCTTCAATTCGTTCAAGGAGAAAATTTTTATCTTTGAGTCGGGACTTGACGATATGTCGGTTGAGCTTACAAAGCTTGCAATCAGCCAAACGGTTTCAAAAAAGCTTAACGGTGCGGAAATTCATGACGGCTACCTTTCAATGTACGATCGTGAACGCAACACAATGGGATTTACATATTTTACAGGTGAAAAGCATACGCCGTATGTTCAGACAGCAAGACTTGAAATTTATGTTAAATCGAAGAAAATTGTCGATTCGCTTGCATATAAGGACAAAAAGTTAAAGGGCTTTCTTAAAATTGACCGTGAATGGGCAGAAAACATTCTCTACCGCTACAAGCGCATGAAGCATATTGAAAAGCTTAACAAGCTGAAAGAGTAAGCTGTTACTGTAGTCAGTCGATTCTTTTGGTTTAAAAAACACCTGCAAATAAGTAACATATACACTGTAAAGAATATCCGTAAACATAAACTCGTTAAAGCAAACATGCATAAAAATTTCCGCCATTACGATTGGGGTGGCGGAATCATTCAGCTTAATATTTTTTGTATTTGCAATTCAAACTTGTCAGAATGCCGATACAATCGTGGATTTTCGTTGCACAAAAAAAATCAGGGATCGACTCAAAGAGCCGATCCCTTTTTAATTTATTGAAAAGATTGGTAATTACTTGTTAACAGCTTCATAAACTGCAACTGCGCAAGCAACTGTAGCACCAACCATCGGGTTGTTACCCATACCGATAAGGCCCATCATTTCAACATGAGCAGGAACAGAAGATGAACCTGCGAACTGAGCGTCACCGTGCATTCTGCCCATTGAGTCTGTAAGACCGTATGATGCAGGACCTGCACCCATGTTATCGGGGTGAAGTGTACGGCCTGTACCGCCGCCTGATGCAACTGAGAAATACTTAACGCCGTTCTCATTTGCCCACTTCTTGTATGTACCTGCAACGAGGTGCTGGAAACGAGTCGGGTTAGTAGAGTTACCTGTGATAGATACACCTACATTTTCATGCTGCATGATTGCAACACCTTCACGAACATCGTCAGCGCCGTAGCAGCGAACTGCAGCTCTTTCACCGTCTGAGAAAGCTCTCTCTTCAACGATTTTAAGCTCTGACGTGAAATAGTCAAACTGAGTCTTTACATATGTAAAGCCGTTGATTCTTGAAATAATGTAAGCAGCGTCCTTGCCAAGCCGTTAAGGATAACACGGAGCGGCTCTTTTCTTGCTTTGTTAGCGTTACGAGCGATACCGATAGCACCCTCTGCTGCTGCAAAGCTTTCGTGACCTGCGAGGAATGCAAAGCACTTTGTTTCATCTCTGAGGAGCATTGCGCCGAGGTTACCGTGACCACGGCCAACATTTCTCTGCTCAGCTACTGAGCCGGGAATACAGAAAGCCTCAAGACCGATACCGATAGCTTCTGCTGCCTCCGAAGCAGTCTTTGCGCCCTTCTTAACTGCAACTGCACAACCGAGCGTGTAAGCCCAGCCTGCGTTTTCAAATGCGATCGGCTGAACGCCCTTTACGATGTCGTAGGGATCAAAACCGAGATCGTTACAAATTTTTCTTGCCTCTTCAAGATTTGCAATACCGTATTCGGCAAGGCACTTCTCAATTTTAGGCATTCTTCTTTCCATACCTTCAAATGTTACTGCCATTATGGTGTCCTCCTTACCGAATTATTCTTCACGAGGGTCAATGTACTTAGCTGCGCCGTCAAAACGACCGTACTGACCGATGTTGTTCTTGTATGCTTCGTTTGGCTCAACGCCGTGACGAATGTCCTCGAGCATTTTGCCGAGCTTTACGACTGATAGCCGATAACTTCATCGTTCTCGTCAAGTGCTGTCTTGAGAACATAGCCTTCAGCCATTTCCATGTAACGAACGCCCTTAGCGTTTGTGCTGTACATTGTACCAACCTGGCTGCGAAGACCCTTACCGAGATCCTCCATACCTGCGCCGATTGGAAGACCGCCCTCTGAGAAAGCTGTCTGGCTTCTGCCGTAAACGAGCTGCTCGAAGATGTTCTTCATAGCTGTGTTGATAGCGTCACAAACGAGGTCTGTGTTAAGACACTCAAGGAGTGTTTTGTTAGGAAGAATTTCTGCTGCCATAGCTGCAGAGTGAGTCATACCTGAACAACCGATTGTTTCAACAAGAGCCTCTTCAACGATACCGTCTTTAACATTAAGTGTAAGCTTGCAGGCACCCTGCTGAGGAGCACACCAGCCAATGCCGTGTGAAAGACCTGAAATGTCTTTAATGTCATAAGATTTTACCCATTTGCCCTCTTCGGGAATAGGTGCAGGACCGTGCTTAGGTCCCTTTGCTACAGTGCACATATTTTCAACTTCTTTTGAATAAATCATGTGTACTTCTCCTTTCAATAAATTGTATGAGTCCGAAATCCTCAAACACCTATATTATACGGCTTAACCCGACATTTTTCAAGCATTTTTCGTTAATTTTTACAATTCCCCCACATTGTAATATTTCCCGTGGCAATTTTCCGTTTGATTTTGAAACGGTAAAATAAAACGCAACCGAGAAACAAATCACCGATTGCCGTTAAAGTTTACTTATTCTTCCCAAAACAATTCGTCAAGGGTTTTGTCAAGCGCTTTACATATTGCTATGCAAAGGTTAATTGTGGGATTGTAGTCGCCCTTTTCAATTGCGCTTATTGTCTGTCTTGACACCTTTACAAGTTCCGCAAGCTGTTGCTGTGACAAATCCTTTGCGGCACGGGCACTTTTTAATCTTAAATTCTTCATTCTTCAACTGCCTTTTTGTCAATTATTGTTTTGATGACAACCATCACAAAAATACTTATTGCCCAAATCATTACAATGATAGGAATAATGTCAAGATTTGCTATTCCGTTTGTAACAAAGTTTTTTTGGCCGAAAGCAATTCCCAAATATTCTGCTCCCGCAATAAATGCCAAAACGCCTAAAAGACTCTTTCTGCCTTTATTTGATGTAAAATATGCGTCATTGAAAATGCTTATTCCAACGAATACGGCAGTTGAAAGAAACAGTCCTATGAACATTTGAACGCTGAGTTCAGCCCAATTAATCTCCAAAACATTAACTAAAGCGCAGGCAATTATGTACCCGATAAGCACAAAAAATGCTGATTTATACGCCTTGCCCCGTGCAAGAACCTGTCGTTCATCGTATTCTGTGTAAGTGTTCTTTTTTCTTTTAATGTTTGCGATAATGAGCGTTACGATAACTACGGCAATAAAACCGCAACAAAAACCAAGCACCCAATAGTATTTTTCTCCCATAATAACATCTCCCAAATAAATCAGCCAATTTGCAGATTTATTCGTCCAACCGATAATCCGCAAATAATATTAAAAAATTTTATGTGTTTAGATGTGAATACTTAAAAAATCCACAATGCGTACAAAAAGCTTTCTGTACCATTATAGTACATTAAAAGTTACTTATTGTCAAGTATATTTTACATAATTTCAAAAATACTTTCATTTGGCTGTTTTGAAAAATTAAATCCGTTAAGAAACCTGTCAACTAAAACAAAACAAGACAAGCCCATATTTCAGAGCTTGCCTTGTGGAATTACTCACCGTCACGCTGTATTGTTTCATTAATAGCACGATTAACAAAGCCGTTCACGCTTTCGCCGTTCTTTTCTGCGTGGGCTTTGATAATGTCCTTTCGACCTTTCGGCACAGCAACATTGATACGGTCATATGCTTTAGCGTTATATCGGTTGTTTGCCTCAATTCTCGCCCTGCTGTTCTTATTTTCTGCCATTTCTTCACCGCCTGACCGTTAAAAATCTATTGACTTCAAATTGTTGTTGTTGTATAATATAGTTGCAAAGGAACGACTTTAGCTGTTTCGCTTGCAACCTTGCAACTAGATTAAATTTTTCAACTTAACCGTCTTGTGCTGCTACACAGGGCGGTTATTTCTTTATATTCTTAATGACTTCATTAAAAGCCACGAAAACAATTGCAAGAGTGCATACCTCGCTTGTTGTTTGCGGTGCAAATTCTGAACGCTCATCAACGCTACGCCCTAAAAACGCTTTAACTAAAGCGTTTTCTAAACGGGCTTTCGAATCCCGTTATTCCCGTTATCTTAATCTGAAACAACAATAAAAAGGTATCAGTCTTTTTAACCAATACCCTTTTATGGAGCTGATAACGGGATTCGAACCCGTGACCTCGTCCTTACCAAGGACGCACTCTGCCTACTGAGCTATATCAGCATATTTAATTGTAAGGTTGCAACCTTTATAATGTTAATCTCGCAAAGTTTCGGACATTAACAGCCAAATCATTGATATAAAAAGCAGTAAAAATCCAACAATAACAAAATCAAAATTAATTTTACTTTTTTTACACGGTCGCAAAACCACGGTGATTATATCACAAAAACATCGTGATGTAAAGTGTCCACGAAATATAATAACACATTTGCACGGTGATTTCAAATGTTTTTTTAAACTTTTTTGTAAAAAATACGAAAAGATTTGAAAAACACTTGATTATAAGCCGTTTTGGTGCTATAATTTTCTTGTAAATAATGAAAGCTAAAGGAGTGGGGCAACAAACCCGCTCCTTATTTATTAGTTTTCACTTTGTTCCTCGGTGCGGTTTATCTGTCTGCAATATTTCGCACAGGGTATTTTTGCAGACAGGAAAGGCAGTGAATTTATGGCAAAAAGCAAAGGCGGTGTAACCGTATCAAAAGTATGGGAGCTTTGTCAGCCAATTGTTGAAGGCTTCGGACTTTCACTTTGGGATGTGCGTTATGTCAAGGAAGGTGCAGACCGTTTCCTGCGTGTTTACATTGACAAGCCCGAAGGCATTGACATTAACGATTGCGAAAATGTTTCCCGTGCAATCAACGGTCCTCTTGATGAGCTTGATCCGATTGAGGAGGCATACTGTCTTGAGGTCTGCTCTCCCGGAATTGAGCGTGAGCTTATCCGTGACGAACATTTTATGCAGTTCATCGGTGCGGATATTATGGTTAAGATGCTCCGCCCCATTGACGGCATAGGCAGAGAATTTAAAGGGGTTTTAAAGGATTATTCCGACGGTAAGGTCACAATTGAGGATCACAGCGGTGAGAATGAAATCACAATCAGCAAAAAGGACGCCGCATGGATTAAGCTTGACGATTTTGATTAAAAATTGCAGTTTGAACACTACGGATACACATACCAGCATAACAATTTGTATATAACCGAAAAATAAGAAAAGGATGATTTGGAAAATGACTAACAAAGATTTATTTGAGGCATTGAGAACATTTGAAAAGGAAAAGGGCATTCCTATGGACTATATGCTTCAAAACATTGAAAAGGCAATTTCCGTTGCCTGCAAGAACTACTACGGCGGTAATGAAAATGTTGTATTCAAGGTTGATCCGGAAAAGAACAGCTTTGACGCAAAGCTTGTCAAAACAGTAGTTGACGAGGTTTTTGATCCTAACTTTGAGGTTACTGTTGAGGAGGCTCAGCAGATTAACAAGAGAAAGAAATTTATTGTCGGCGATGAGATTGAAGTTCCGATTGATCCCAAGCACCTCGGTTGGACATCTGTTTCTTCTGCAAGAAATGTTATCCGTCAGGGCATTCGTCAGGGAGAAAAAGGTCAGACTCTTATCGAGTTTCAGAGCAAGCTCGGTGAAATTGTTACTGCAACCGTTGAAAGAATTGATCCTAAGTCGGGCGTTGCAACAATCAAAATCGGCAAGAGCGAAGCTACTCTGCCAAAGAGCGAACAGCTCGGTCATGACGACCTTAAAGAAGGCGACCACATTAAGGTTTATATTGCAGATGTCAAAGACAACGAAAGAGGCCCTCACGCAATCATTTCAAGAACACACCCCGGTCTTGTAAAGCGTTTGTTTGAACAGGAAGTTCCTGAAATCTATGACGGCGTTGTTGAAATAAAGTCAATCTCCCGTGAGGCAGGCAGTCGTACAAAAATGGCTGTTTACAGCTCAAATCCCGATGTTGACGCAATCGGTTCATGTATCGGCAACAAGGGCGCTCGTGTAAACAAGATTGTTGAAGAACTCGGCGGTGAAAAAATCGACATCGTGCTTTACAGCGATGATCCCGAAAAGTACATTTCGGCGGCTCTCTCTCCTGCAAGCGTTTGCAAGGTTGAAATTACAGATGAAGAAACAAAGAGCTGCCGTGCAACAGTTCCCGACGGTCAGCTTTCACTTGCTATCGGCAACAAAGGACAGAATGCCCGTCTTGCCGCAAGACTTACAGGCTGGAGAATTGACATCCGTCCCGAAAGCGGTTTCTACGGCGAAGATGAGGACGATGAACCAAAGGCAGAAGAAAAGTCCGAAGATGTTCTCGACCTTGACGAAAGCACAGAAGGCGAAACAGCTGTTTCGGATGAAACAGAGGAATAATCAGATTAAACAGAGAGGGATTTTATGAAGCAAAGAAAAATGCCGTTGCGTAAATGTACGGGTTGCGGAGAGATGAAAGAAAAGCGTGAGCTTATCCGTGTTGTCAAAGCACCCGACACCAAAGATGAAAACGGTGAAATCATTGCAAAAGGCGAAATTTCGCTTGACCTCACAGGTCGCAAGGCAGGCAGAGGCGCATATGTGTGCAGAAATCTTGCCTGCTTTGAAAAGGCTCGCAAGGCACGCCGCTTTGAACGCTCATTAAGCTGTAAAATCCCTGATGAAGTATATGAGCAGATGCAAAGTGAACTTGCCGCAGCAGACAGCGAGTAGGCGAAAGGATTTTTTATGAACGACAGGATTTTGTCGCTGCTTGGCATTTGCAAGAGGCAGGCAAGCTGATTACAGGTGCCGACACGACGATTGACTCAATACGAAAAAGCAAGGCAAAGCTTGTTATTTTTGCAAATGATTTTTCAAAGAGCAGTAAGAAAAGCGTGCAGACAGCCGCTGATGAATGCAATGTGAAAACATTGACAATGAACCGAAGCAAAGAGGAAATCGGATTTGCTCTCGGAAAAATCTGCGGAGTTATGACAACCGAAGACAAAGGCTTTGCAGATAAGCTTGAACAGCTTATTGAAAACGAATCGGGAGGAGAATTGTATGATAAAATATAAGGTAAAGGACGCAGCAGCAGATCTCGGAGTTTCAAACAAGGAAATTATTGAGATTCTCGAAAAACATTGCGGTGTTACAAAGAAAACAATGACAACACTCGAGGAAAGCGAACTCGATGTGATTTTTGATGTAATCACAAAGAAGAACAAGGTTGAAAACTTTGACGAATACTTTGCGGCACGCAACAACAAGCTTGACAACGAAAGCAAGCCACAGCAGGAAGATAAGCCCGCAAAGCAGAATGCAAAGGCTGACAATCAGAAGAAAAAGACCGATAAAAACGACAAAAAGCCTAACAACAAGGATGCAAAGCCTGCATCAAAACAGGAAAAGGTTGAAGTTACTCAGGAAAAGAGCGTTGAGGAGTCTGCTCCCCGCAAGCGCAGAGTAATTGACACCCGTGCAACAAATGTTGATGTTGAGCGTTACAACCAGAAGTATGATGACCTTGCAAGCGACAGCTCAAAGGGCAGAAGCACGGACAACATTGTTAAAAAGCAGAAATTCACAAACCGTACCCAGCGTCAAAAAGGCAGACGACAGAAACGTGAAACAGAGCAGGAGCGTCTGAACCGTATTGCTCTTGAGCGTAAGCAGAAACCGATTACAGTTCAGATTCCTGACGAAATCGTAGTTTCGGAGCTTGCTCTCAGACTTAAGGCTACCGTTGCCGAGGTTGTTAAAAAGGCATTCCTTATGGGTACAATGGTAACGGCAACAGATACAATCGACTTTGACACAGCGTCACTTATCGCCATGGAATTTCATGCAAAGGTTAAAAAAGAGGTTGTTGTTACAATCGAAGAACAGATTATTGATGACAGCGAGGACGATGAGGCAAATCTCGTTGAGAGAGCTCCGGTTGTTGTTGTTATGGGTCATGTTGACCACGGTAAAACTTCAATCCTCGACGCTATCCGTCACGCAAATGTAACAGCAGGCGAGGCCGGCGGTATCACACAGCATATCGGTGCTTACAGAGTTATGGTAAACGGCAAGCCTGTTACATTCCTCGACACACCCGGACATGAGGCATTCACAACAATGCGTGCAAGAGGTGCTCAGGTTACCGATATTGCAATCCTCGTTGTAGCCGCCGATGACGGTATCATGCCGCAGACAGTTGAGGCTATCCACCATGCAAAAGCCGCAGGTGTATCTGTTATTGTTGCCATCAACAAAATGGATAAGGTCGGCGCAAATCCCGAAAATGTTAAACAGCAGCTCACAGAGTATGAGCTTATTCCGGAGGAGTGGGGCGGCGATACACCGTGTATTCCTGTTTCCGCAAAGACAAAGGAAGGTCTTGACGATCTTCTTGAAATGGTTACTCTTGTTGCAGAGATGAAAGAACTCAAGGCTAACCCCGACAGAGCCGCAAAGGTACTGTTATCGAGGCAAGACTTGACAAGGGCAGAGGTCCTATCGCAACCGTACTCGTTCAGAACGGTACACTTCACAAGGGCGATACAATCATCGCAGGCACTTGTGTCGGTCGTGTAAGAGTTATGACAAACGATAAGGGCGAAAGGGTTACCCAGGCAGGTCCTTCTGTTCCTGTTGAAATCACAGGTCTTGACGAAGTTCCGGTTGGCGGCGATATCTTTGACGCAGTTTCCGACGAGCGTCTTGCAAGAACTCTTGTTGACCAGAGAAAGGCCGCTAAGAAGGAAGAAATCTTCAACGCACAGACTAAGGTTACTCTTGACAATCTCTTTGACCAGATGAAACTCGGTGAAATCAAGGAACTTCAGATTATCGTTAAAGCCGATGTACAGGGTTCTGCCGAGGCTGTTAAGCAGTCACTTGAAAAGCTTTCAAATGACGAGGTAAGAGTAAATGTAATTCACAGCGCAGTAGGTGCAATCAACGAGTCCGATGTAATGCTTGCAGAGGCATCTAACGCAATTATCGTAGGATTCAATGTTCGTCCCGATGCAGTTGCCGCAGAAAATGCAGAGCGTTCGGGCGTTGATATGCGTCTTTACAGCATTATCTACGATTGTATCAACGAAATCGAATCTGCTATGAAGGGTATGCTTGCTCCTAAGACAAGAGAAGTTGTTCTCGGTATGGCTGAGTGCCGTAATGTTATCAAGATTAAGTCAGTCGGCACAATCGCAGGTTCATATGTTAAGAGCGGTAAGATTCAGCGTGGCGCAAGCGTAAGAGTTATCCGTGACGGTATCGTTATTGCAGATGACGCAATTGCGTCTCTCCAGAGATTCAAGGACGCTGTCAAGGAAGTTAACGAAGGCTACGAATGCGGTATCGGTCTTGAAAGATTCAACGACCTCAAAGAGGGCGATATGTTCGAGGTTTATACAATCGAAGAATACAGAGATTAAAGTTTGTATGTTAAACCAAATTTTATAAACGGCACAAATTCACCGTTATTTTGTAGGGGCGGTCATTGGGCGCCCGCAGGTAACGGCAGAAATTTTCAGTTTAAATAAATACTGTATAGTTCAAGTCAGTAGCTGTAAAATAACAAAATATTTCATCAAAGCGGGCGGCCGATGACCGCCCCTACGGAAATAAGATAAAAGGATGTGATAGCATGGGAAGCCATAGAATTGAAAGAACAACAGAGGACATCAAAAGAGAGCTTACTGCTATTTTCAGAGAATTAAAAGACCCACGAGTTCAGCAGGCGTTTATCTCTATCGTAAGAGTTGAGGTTACAAACGACCTTTCATACTGCACGGTACAGGTCAGCGCAATTGAAGGTCTTGACAGAGCCAAAGAGGCTGTCAAGGGCTTAAAGTCTGCATCGGGCTTTATCAGACGAGGGCTTGGACACAGACTTCATCTTCGCCATGTTCCCGAACTCATTTTCCACGCAACAGACAGCATAGAATACAGCGCAAACATCAGCCGTATTCTCAACAGCCTTGACATTAAAGAAGACGAGGAAGAAAATGATGAATCTGTATGAGGTTGCCCGTTTTCTTGAGGCACACGATAATTATGATATTCTGACTCACGCTTATCCTGACGGTGACACCCTCGGCAGCGGATTTGCACTCTGCCTTGCGCTCCGCCAAATCGGCAAAAAAGCAAGAGTTATCACAACAGGTGTTCCGTCAAAGTTTACCTATCTTCAGAAAAACATAGAGGAAGAAGATTTTACAACCGAAACGGTTGTCAGCGTTGATGTTGCGGCTGACAGCTTCTCGGTTCAAATATGGGCAAATATATCGGCAAGGTTGATTTGTGCATTGACCACCACGGTTCAAACACATTTACCGCTAAGGAAAAGTTTGTTGACAAATATGCGGCGGCAAACTGCGAAATTCTCTACAAGCTGTTCCTCAGAATGCACATCAACTTTACAAAGGACATTGCAGACTGCCTCTACACAGGCATTTCAACCGACACCGGCTGTTTCAGATACACAAACACAACCGCCGAAACCATGCGTGTTGCCGCAAGTCTTATGGACTTTGGCTGTAACACCGCATACATAAACAAGGCGATGTTTGAAACAAAGTCGAAAAACAAAATTCAGCTTGAAAGAGCCGTTTATGAGTCAATGACCTATTGTGCAGACGGCAGGTGCGCAATAATTTACACAACGCTTGATATGCTCAAAAAGCTCAACACGGGTGATGACGAAATGGAGGGACTTGCCTCTATTCCCCGTCAGATTGAGGGTGTTCTCATCGGAATTACAATGCGTGAAAAAGAGGGCGGATTCTTCAAGATTTCCGTTCGTACAAACAATAATATCAATGCCTCGGATTTCTGTTCGCAGTTCGGAGGCGGCGGTCATCCTGCGGCGGCAGGATGCTCAATTGAGGGCGACCTTGAAACCGTAAAGACAACGCTTGAAAAAGCTGCGGAGAAGTTTTTATCATGAGCAATCTTAACGGTGTTCTGCTGATTGACAAGCCGAAGGAATTCACCTCGTTTGATGTTATTGCCGTTGTTCGCAGACTGACAGGACAGAAAAAGCTCGGTCACACGGGAACACTTGATCCGAACGCAACGGGCGTTCTGCCTGTTTTGCTCGGAACTGCAACCAAAACACAGGATTTGATTCTCAACCACGACAAGTCATACACGGCAGAATTTCAGCTTGGCAAAACCACCGACACCCTCGACATCTGGGGTACGGTGACGGGAGAATGCGAATCTTCGGTTACAGAGGAGCAGATCCGCAGAGTAATTCCCAATTTCACGGGCGAAATTGAGCAGATTCCGCCGATGTACTCTGCCGTACAAAAGAACGGTCAAAGGCTTTATGACCTTGCAAGACAGGGAATCGAGGTTGAGCGTGAGAGCCGAAAGGTTACTGTCTATTCTCTTTCGCTTGCGAATTTTGACGAAAAAGCACAGACAGGCACGCTTGAAATTTCCTGTTCAAAGGGTACTTATGTACGCACGATAATTGATGACATCGGCAAGGTTCTTGGTGTCGGTGCGGTTATGACGGCACTTTGCAGAACCTCGGCTTGCGGATTTTCGCTTGACGAGTGCATAACGCTTGACGAGCTGAAAAGCATTTGCGAAAACGGAAATGTTGAAGAAAAACTGCGTTCCGTTGAGAGCCTGTTTATGAGTTTGGACTATCTTGCCGTATCGCCTGCGCAGGCAAAACGATTTGCAAACGGCGGTGCGTTAAGTGCCGACAGAACATACCTTGCCAAGTCGGGGTACGAAAACGGTCAGCTTTTCAGAATGAAAACCCATGATGGTGATTTTTTAGGCATAGGCATTGCCGACAAGCCGAATAATCTCATCAAAATATATTTTCAAAACTGCAGGCGGTGAGCCACCGTTGCCTGTTCGTGAAGACAGTTTGCGATAGGCAAAACATATTTGCCCGAGTGTTGCTTTTAAATTGAAAGTTGAAAATTGAAAATGGAAAATTACGGTCGGCGGTAAGCACCGTTGTCGGTTCGTGAAGACAGTTTGCAATATGCAAAAC
>ENA-OQEB01000007-OQEB01000007.1-human-gut-metagenome-genome-assembly--contig:-NODE-7-length-82214-cov-4.068976_pt1 | contig 82214 bp, 93 predicted proteins | sample MGYA00242787_ERZ504619 | MGnify/ENA primary metagenome ERZ504619 (study PRJEB26092, sample SAMD00036317) | human gut metagenome | host: Homo sapiens | study: EMG produced TPA metagenomics assembly of the... | reverse complement strand
CGATACTGGCGGTTTTCCAGTATCGACGGCAATGGGACCTAATGAAATCAATCCTCAGCCGAACCATGGTTAGCACACTCTAGCGTTGCTTGAAGAAACGGAACAACTGCGTTTCATGTATCGTCATACCGACGAGCACGCTTGATACCATCACTCCAGCGAATATCGCACATGGCGCGCGCATCGCACCCAACCATACGGTCATTGAATCGGCGATGCTCATGCGAACGCAATACGCGCCCAACAGCGCGGCCGAAGAGGCACACGCCAAACCGCTCCAAATCAACGTTTCCACAGCGATTTCCAGCAATTGCGCACCTTTGGACTGCCCTGAATGCAATGCGCCAGCATATTCCAATCTACGACGACGCACGCCGAACGCGCCGAGCACCAGCCCCACAACCAATCCCAGCCACGGCATCCAACGAGTCATACGCTGCCCGTACGAAGCCTGCGCATCGTAATGCGAATCGAAACTCTTATTCACCTGCGTCACGCCAGCATTGGAGGACGAACCCGACGCAACCAGCGTGGAAAACAACACATCCTCCGTCTGCCCGCTTTGCGGCCACTGTCTGACCCAACATTCGTCGAACGTGCCATTCGACGCGGATACAGGCACAAGGAGAGCGTAGGCGAATCGCGTGTCACGACCATCGTTCGGCCAATCAAACACGCCTGCGACGCTCATCGTTCCCTGTTCGGTCTGCATTACACTGCCTTTGGTGAGACCAAAATCCTTGGCCACGTCGGTAGATACCCACACGCCGGACACATCGGTTTTCGTGTTCCTGGCGATCATCCTGATCATGCCTGGCGTCACTTCATACGACGATATATCCTTGCCGGGCGTGGCAAGCGGCACAATCTGTTGACCGGCACGCATCGCACCGGCCAAGGTGCCCATCACACCGCCGCCAGCGTCGGCGAGCCTGTCACATGCGGCTCCGTCCACCGTTCCCCCAACGATGGCGCCAACGTCGGCATAGGCGTTGATGCGTTGTAGCACCTCGGTTTCGAGCCCCACCACATTGGCGGCCTCATATCCGCCGAGCAATGTAGACGCGAACAATACCGCTGCAAACATAAGCAGCGCATGACTCACTCCCGCGCCAATATTGCGCAACGCTTCGGAAAGCACCGATCGTAATCGCATAATCGCCTACTCGCAGGTGAGATTGTTAAGTCCGCTGCCGATTTCCACATTGGAGATCGAAGCGATGTCTCCGCTGTCGGCTTGCACGAGGCTCACGCCAAGTTCGCCTCCCACGATCGACACTTTCACGGGAGTGTTGCCATGATTGTTGGATGTGGGCACGATGCAGCCGGTTGAACCGTTGATGCCGAATACCGCACCGGCTGGAACGCGCAGCACTCGCATCCGTTCGCTCAAGGCCAGAGTGGCGTCCAATCCCGCTTTTTTGGATTCCACGTCCACGGATTGGTAGCTGTCGTTCGCTTCGACTTGTTGCAGGAACCCGGCATCCGTGATTTCAGTAGTATTGGCTGGCAATGTTCCCGTAATGCCGAATATCGTCAACGTGCGGTCCTGCGCGGATGCGGTGCCGTTTTTGATGGTGAGTTTCGTCAATGATCCGGGGATTTTGCCGATTGCGGTGCCGCCCGTCACCATGGATCCGGCGGTTGCGCTCCACTCGTCAACGGCGACTTCGTGTTCGGGAATCCACAATGTGTCGGCCAATGACAACGATCCATCCGACGTATTGCCGTTGTCGGCCATCAACTGCTTCCACCCGTCCGATGTGGCCCGCCAATAGGTATCCGATCCGGGAACGCTGTTGTAGCCAAGTAAGCTGAGTTCATTATTCAGGGCGAGCACATCGCCGCCGATGTCTCCGGTCTTCAAATCGCGATACAAGGGGGTTGCGGTGTTCAACGCCACTACCGTGCGATCGTTCACCTGATAGGCACCTTTGCCTGAGGTCAGGCCGTCGCCGGACCAGTCCGCGGTGACCAGGCCACTCGCATTGCCGAAAAGATCACGGTCACTGGAAATGGTGGGCACCACGGTAACTTGTTGCGTACCCGCGTATTCCTGTACGCTGGCGGGAACCACAGTCCTCTCCCCCGCCGAACTGAGCAATGTCGGAGTGCGGTCAGGCAGCCACAATGCGCAGGATCCGACCGCAATACAGGCTGCCGTGACAGCCGCCAGCAAAGTCCAAGTCACAGCAGTGCACTTCGAACGCTTCCCTCCCGTCCTTTGCTTCATTCCGAATCGTCGCGTCATACTCACATATACCCCTTCAATCACGACCAACAAGCACCATCAGCGAATACATCACCATGATTCCCCTGGAATCACTTACCTTCTCACCACAACTGTTCCGTATCGTCGGTCGCATATCCCACGTTGTAGCCGTTCGACACAAGGCAACTGCGCACTTGCAGGTTCTGCATGTCAAACGAAGTGTTGCCATCCGTTCCGGAAAACTCCTTGTTGAACTGGCTTACGGTATAGTCCTTCGGCACGAGCGAGTCTCTATGCAAACAATCGACCACGGCTTGCGCTTGATCGGCATACAGATTCGGATTGCCCACGATAATGCCGTACACATCCTGCACATCTGCAACATACTCATCGCCGCATTCCGTGGAATCATCGGAATATCGGGATTCCTGAATGGTCGCCCCCTGTTTGTGTCCAGCTTCGGCATAGAGTCCGCTCGGATATTTGATGAGTTTGATTTCCTTATATCCTTTGTCGATCATGCACTGCCGGTAATCAGACCAGGCTTTCTCATAATCCGACGTCGAAATCTCACCCGTACTTTTGGCTTTGTCCAATATCGTTTTCTGCGATTCAGCGATATTACCTTGCGATTCCCGCTGTTCAATCCATTCACTCAACGACGCCGCCAATTTCTGTCCGTCCGCCGACCCATTTTCGATGATGATTCCGATGTGGCAGAATCAGAAGATGCGCCTGTGGCATCCCCATTAATTGAGCATCCCGCCAAAAGCATTGACAATGCGACGGCAAGAACGCAAGTCTTGCAAAATGACATCCAAGAAGTCACCATCTTCACCCCCGTACTAATGTGTCACAACGAGTGTAGCACCGCATGATAATGTGCATAGCAGGCGGCATTTCCGAAAAACTTACTTGCATATACGCAAATGAGGTAGGGTGGATGTTGCGTGGCTGCAATTAGGGGACTACAAATGATTGGCAAGGGTGCGTCGGTAAGGTGATTGCCTCGTGAAAGGTTGGCTATGCGCGTTGCGGTTGAGGGGTTGGCTCATCGATTTGAGGGAACCGATCTGCTGTTCGAGAATTTGAGTTTCGTGGCCGAACCTGGTGTGACCATTGCGATATGCGGTCCGTCGGGATGCGGCAAGTCAACATTGCTGTCGATTCTTGCAGGATGGGAGCAGCCTTACGCTGGCACGGTGACGAGAGAAGGTGTGGATCGTGTTGGATGGGTGTTTCAGAATCCGTATGGTGTTGCGGAACGCACGGCGCTCGACCATGTGGTGTTTCCACTGCTCGCCAAGGGAATGAGCCGCCGCGAAGCGGAACCAAAGGCTTTGGAAGCGATGGAACTGTTCGATCTGGCGTATGCGGCGGACAGGCGTTTCTGCGATTTGTCTGGAGGCGAGGCGCAGCGTCTTATGCTCGCGCGTGCGGTATGTTCCAGGCCGAACATGCTGCTGGTTGATGAGCCGACCGCCCAGTTGGATACGCGTACATCACATTCCGTAAGCCATGTGCTCGGCAATCTGGCCGGTCAAGGCATGATCGTGCTGGTGGCAACCCATGATCCGGACACGCGGGACGCCTGCGATCGCGTAATCGATCTAGCCGACTACGCTCCGCAAGTCGCGGATCTACTGCCAGTCCGCCAACATCGCAGTCCACTAATCGCTTTCCGCAATCTCAACGAATTACAGATAAAACTTCTATAACTTTGCCGCTTTCAGAAACCGCTCGTTCAAACCCGACCAAATGCCATCAGGCTTGCTGTTTGGTGTAGAAATCGCGTTCTCGAGCTACGAACGGGCGCAGCAGTGTTGTGGTGCCAACCGCACACAGCAGGAAGATCGCGCCCACAGGGCCAAGCCACATCAGTCCCAAATGGGCGTTGACCAGTCCACCAACCGCGGAGCCGACCGCGATGCCGATGTTGAACGACATGGAATTGAGCGATGCGGCCAGATTCAGCGATCCCGGATGCGACTGAGAGGCAACATCCATATATAGCACCTGCGAGGCGGAATTCTGCAGATACATGAACATGCCAAGCACCACCAGCAGCAACGCACCATACACCGGCACCCAATGCGTTACGATCAGCGATGCCATGAGCACGGCGTGCGCGCAGTAGATCGGACGAATATGCGTCAGTGGTTCCACTCCCCTGCCACGGTCGGCAAGCTTGCCGCCATACAGGTTGCTCCACAGGCAGGCCGCGCCGAAAATCACCAGGCCGACGCTTAAATACTGTTCGGGAACATGCACTTCGTCTCGCATGATCGGCGTCAGATACGTATAGAACACGTAAGTTGCCGCCGCGCCAAACACCACGGCAAGCACGCCCAACTGAATACGACGGTCGAAAAACAGGCGGAACTGCGGCAGAAAACCAATCTTCACAATACGGCTGTTGCGCGGCAACACCATCACCATGAGCACAATAAGCACCACTGTGAGCACGTTCACCAAATGGAACGCCCAACGCCAGCCGAACGTGTTCGCAACCCACGTGCCAACCGGCACACCCACCACGGATGCGATGGAGAAGCCGGAAAACACCCATGCGATGAACTTCGTGCGGTACTGTTCAGTTGTTACATCGGGCGCGTACGTCATGGCAATGGCCACCAGCGTGCCGGACACCAGCGCGATGAGAATTCGCGCCACCACGAGCACGCCATAATTCGACGCGAACGCGCACAGCACGTTGCCGATAAGGAACACCCCAACAGCGTCAGATGCGTGGCAAAACGCGGAAAACGAGCCGACAGCGCCGATCCGAGCGGCGTGACCGGCGCATACACGAACGCGAACAGCGACACAAGATTGCCGACCGTCACCTCCGACACCTTCAAGCCAGCCGCGATATCCGGCAGAACGCCAACGACAATGAACTCGCTCATGCCCAGCATGAAACTCAGCGAGATCAGCACAATCACAGGCAGATTGAAAAACCGTTCCTTCGCCACATCACTCTTCGCCATACACTTCTCCTCCATAGCCCCTCGAACTCCCCACGCCTCGCCAAACTCGCATTGTCATTAAAGCTTCTCACGTCAATCGATTGACGAATCAATCGTCAAACAAACGATAAGCCAAACGCGATACAATGACGCGCGATGACACGCAAAACAACCACCACAGCAAAAAACAACCGCAAACCCAAGAAAAACAAGCAGCCAAGCCTCACCAAACTCCGTAACGCCTGGAAAAAAGCAAACACCCCAAAACGCATCCTCATAGTCGGCGAAACACTGATAGCCAGTATCGTCGCGCTCGCGTTGATCGTTGGATTGGTGCGATTCGTCGGTTGGCGTGTGCAAGTGGATGAAGCGGTCGCATCGCAGGAACAATTGCAGACGCAATACGATTTCAATCCGGGCAACATCATTTCAGATGGTCTGTTCTTCAACGGGAACGCGTTGAGCGAGCAGCAGGTGAACGCCATCATCGAAAAACAGGGTGCCGCATGCAGCGGCGAGAAATGCTTGAAATCCATGACGTTTAGCACCGAATCGCAACCCGCCAACGAATACTGCGAAGCATATGAGGGAGAGCCGAACGAAAGCGCCGCGGCGATCATCTACAAGTCGGGAAAGGCGTGCGACATCAGTCAAAAAGTGCTGCTCACCGTGCTGCAAAAGGAGCAGCATCTGCTTACCGCCACCGATCCAAGCGACTTCCAATTCAAGTCGGCCATGGGATTGAGCTGCCCGGACGACGCGAACTGTGACCCGGAATATGCAGGTTTTTTCAAACAGGTGTATGGCGCGGCGAAACGCTACCAGTATTACGCGCAACATGAGGATCGCTATGGATACCATGCGGGCACGCTCAACTATATTCAATACAATCCGGACGCCAGCTGCGGTGGCAGCAACGTGTACATCGAAAACAAGGCGACAGCACTGCTGTACATTTACACGCCTTATCAGCCGAATGCAGCCGCATTGGATGCGGGAGTCGGCGAAGGCGACGCCTGTTCGACTTACGGCAATCGTAATTTCGCAATCATCTACAATTCGATGTTCGGCTCTCCTCGAGGCTGATTTTTCGATACAATTGCTCATGGAAGGGACTGACCAGAAGGAGCCTTTCATGGGCCTACTCAACAACAACGACTATATCGACCCATTCAAGGTTCCGATTACATCGATCCCAGCAGCAACGCCGAACGCCTGTCTAATCAGGTGAACCGTGACCATGCACGGCGTGAATCCTATGTCCAGCGGCGATATGTGAAACCCGCGCAGAGCGATCAGGCATCGCGCGACAGGCAGGCACCACAAAACACCCGATCCAAGCAAGACGGTAGATCTCAACAGGCGCAAGGCGATCAGTCCACACGAGGAGACACGCTCCAAACCATGTTGAACGACTGGTCCACGCAAACCATGCGGTATGCCCAGTCCATGCAGCAAAGCTTGCAGGCGTTGCGGCAAAATCAGCAAAACCCGCAGAACCCGCAAGGACGCCCATCGCAGCCCTATAATCCGCCGCGCATACAAACGGAACGAGCCACACGCGAGTTCCAATCCACTTCCGACAAGAAGCAACGCCGCCATAAAAACGGCTTCGTCACCGTTTTGGAGATCGTTATCATCATCGCTGTAATAGCGTCGATTGGCGGAATGCTTTCTGACAGCATGTCAAACATCATCTCCGATTTCGATGGATCCACAAGCCAGTTCGAGGAGCTGTCCACACAGGAAACCGTCAGCGAAGACGTTGGAAAGCTCTACTCCACCGGAGGAAAAGCATTGGAAGTGAACATCGAAGGCGTGCAGACAGGTCCGGAGGATTTGAACGGCGACGCCACGCTCACGGTTTTGCTCACCTGCACGAACATCGGCAAGAAAACGATGTATCCTCATGCCGTCGCAGATCTGATGGTCATGCAAAACGGCATCGAGCTTGCCCCTGCATTCACTTCCAACGAGGATTCCGACCGCACGGAGTTCTCCGGCGCCGAAATGAAACCGAAGAAAAGCTCGCAGACCACCAGCAGTTTCGTTCTTACGGACACCAATTCACCAGTTGTGGTTCAGCTGATGAATTATTCGCAGCATAATGTTGTTCGCGCCGCGTTTTCCTTTGACGAAGTCGACATAGAAGGGTCCTTGAAACATATTGATTATGCGGCCGTCCCTCAGCCCGAGCAAGTGGACGCTTCGAATTTCGACGAAGACGGATCTGTAACCGATTATGACGAAAGCACCCTGCATTTCCGCGTAGACTCCATTGAGAAGACAAGCCCCTCATATGCCGATCATGACATAGCGTTCGCACGCATATCCTGGTATGTCGAAAATGGAAGCAAATACCGGGCTTTCCTGAACTATATGGATGTTTCCGCGACCCAAGACGGCACTGAGTTGCATAGCACGTATCTTGACGATGATAGCTATTCCACAACACGCAAGGTCACTCCCGGCGTGAAAATGACGACGACAGTCGCTTTTGAAACGCAAAGCAACTCGCCTGTGACATTCATATTTTCTGACTATGGTGATGAGATTCTTCGCAAAACCGTTAATTTACGGTCAATTGAGTCATTGGAACTTTAATCCGATACTTGCAGAAACATCAAAAGAAGATTCAAATAATCATTCGGAAAGCAAAAGACCGTTGTTGCAATCAGTTTTCTCATGATTGCAACAACGGTCTTTGATGAAACGATTGCGGTTCGCTTACAGCTTCGGCAGGTACTTCTTCAGTTCGAAAGGAGTGACCTGCTTGCGGTATTCCTCCCATTCCTGACGCTTGTTGCGCAGGAAGTATTCGAAGGCATGCTCGCCGAGCACTCCGGCCACGAAGTCGGACTTCTCCATAACCTTCAACGCCTCGTCAAGAGACTCCGGCAATGGCTGGATGCCCATGGCCTGACGTTCCGCATCGGTAAGCTCCCACACGTCGTCGCTGGTCGGCTCGCCCAACTGCATCTGCTTGTCGATGCCGTCAAGGCCTGCTGCCAAGAGCACCGAATATGCGAGGTATGGGTTGGCGACCGGGTCGAGCGCACGGAATTCCATGCGGGCGGAATTGCCCTTGCCTGGCTTGTACTGCGGAATGCGCAGCAGCGCGGAACGGTTGTTGTGGCCCCAGCAGATGTAGCTCGGAGCCTCGTTGCCGCCCCACAGGCGCTTGTAGGAGTTGACGTACTGGTCAGTGACCGCGCAGATTTCAGCCGCGTGGTACAGAATGCCGGCCGCGAACTGGCGTGCGGTGACGGACATGTTGAATTCCTGGCCCGCCTCGTAGAACGCGTTGGCGTCGCCTTCGAACAGGCTCAAGTGGGTATGCATGCCGGAACCTGGAGCGTCGGAAAGCGGCTTCGGCATGAAGCTGGCGTGAATGCCGCGCTCCAGCGAAATCTCTTTGACGACGGTACGGAAGGTCATGATGTTGTCGGCCGTGGTGAGCGCGTCCGCATAACGCAGATCGATCTCGTTCTGGCCTGGACCCGCCTCATGATGCGAGTATTCCACCGAAATGCCCATCTGTTCGAGCATGTTGACGGTGGCGCGGCGGAAGTCCATGCCTGGGCTGCGCGGCACATGGTCGAAATAGCCGCCCTCATCGATTGGGGTTGGCGTCTGGGACCAATCATCCTGTCTTTCGAACAGATAGAATTCGATTTCCGGATGCACATAGAAGGTGAAGCCTTTTTCCTTGGCTTTCGACAGAGCCTGCTTCAGCACATGACGCGGATCGCCCAACGACGCTCGCCATCAGGGGTAAGCACGTCGCAGAACATGCGCGCGGTGCCTTGCGGGCCTCCACGCCACGGCAGAATCTGGAATGTCGACGGGTCGGGCTTGACGATCATATCGTCTTCGGACACACGGGTGAGGCCTTCCACTGCGGAACCGTCGAATCCGAGCCCTTCCTCGAACGCAGCTTCCAATTCAGCCGGTGCGATAGCCACGGACTTCAGCGTTCCCAACACATCCGTGAACCACAAACGAATGAAGCGCACGTCGCGTTCTTCGACTGTGCGCAAAGCAAACTCTTGCTGTTTATCCATAGTGCCCCATCGTTCCATGCGCATGTTACGAAAGTCGTTAACACGCGCCGAATATGACGAGACCGTCCACGTTGTGGACGGCCGTATCGTCATGGGTTTGCGAACAATGCTCAACGTGCGACTTCAAGCGCCTCTTCCAAAGTGAAGGCGCGCGCATACAGCGATTTGCCGAGAATCGCGGAATCCACGCCCAGATCGGCAAGTTCCTTGATGGCGCGCAGGTCATCGAGCTTGGAAATGCCACCGGACGCGGTGACCTTCGCATCAGTGCGTTCCGCAACCTCACGCAGCAGATCGATGTTCGGACCGCTCATCATGCCGTCGCGAGCCACGTCGGTGACCACGTAACGAGAGCAGCCAACGGAATCCAGGAACGCCATGGTTTCGAACAGATCGCCGCCTTCCTTCACCCATCCGCGGGCTGCGAGGGTGTGGCCGCGCACGTCAAGGCCAACGGCCACGCGATCGCCGTACTTCTTGATGACGGAAGCGGTCCAATCCGGATTCTCAAGCGCTGCCGTGCCAATGTTCACACGGGCGGCGCCTGCTTCCAAAGCTGCGTCGAGGGATGCGTCGTCGCGCACGCCACCGGACATTTCGATATTGACCTTGTCGCCAAGCTCCTTGACGATGGCGCGCAGCTGGTCACGGTTGTTGCCCGTGCCGAATGCCGCGTCAAGGTCGACCAGATGAATCCATTCCGCACCGGACTCGACCCACGTGCGGGCAGCCTCCAGCGGCGAACCGTAATCGGTTTCCGAACCGGATTCGCCTTGGCGCAAGCGAACGGCCTTGCCATCACGAACATCGACTGCGGGAAGCAATGTCAAAGACATGTCTGTACCTCTCTGTGATCAACCGACCGCCACTAAACGGCAATCGCAAATAAATGTACCAAGTGGTCGTTTTAAAAGCGTATATGTCAAAGCATCGTCGAAACAATCATCGGCGATCTCGCACCATCAGAACGTCGCAATCCAATTGCGCAGCAGCTGCGAGCCCGCTTCGGCGGATTTTTCAGGGTGGAACTGCGTGGCGAACAGCGGACCACGCTCGTAGGCCGCCACGAAACGGCTACGTCCGTACGTGCACCAGGTCACGCGCTCCTCGGCGTCACCGAAATCAAGCTGGTCGCCGGACGTGTCGGCGGGAGCGGCACTCATCGCGGCGAAGGAATGTACGAAATAGAAACGTTCACCTTCCACACCCTTCATGAGCACGGAACCTTCCGGCGCCTCGACGGTGTCCCATCCATGTGAGGCACCACATCGGCGTCAAGCAGTTCCACGTCGCCCTTGATCAGCCAAGGCCCGGAGTGCCGGTGCCGTGTTCCATACCGCGTTCGAACATGATCTGCTCGCCCACGCACACGCCGAGCACCGGTCGCCCGGCACGCAGACGATCCTTGATCACGGTGTCTCCGCCCACCGACTTGAGTCCTTCCATGCATGCGCCGAAAGCGCCCACGCCGGGCACTACCAGACCGTTGGCTTCCAAGGCCTGCCGATGGTCGGAAGTGAGGGTCACGTCAAGGTCGAGATCAGCCAGTGCACGAACCATGGAACGCACGTTGCCGAAACCATAATCGAAAACCACCACGGAAGTCATGGGCGTTCTCCTTCTTGTGTCATTCGTTGTTCTGTGGCGCGAGTCGTCTTGTGTCGCATAACGCATGTTCGGCAGGATGACTCGCGTTTACCGTCGTTAACTGATGCTTGATGTGCCGCGTCCGAACCGCGTATGCTCGGCGATAATGCTCATCGCCGCATCCCGATCAAGGTCAGCGGAATCGAAAATGGTCATATCCGCCTGTTCCAGCGCGTTCATATCGGTGATGCCCAGCATGAGATCCTCAACGAACGGCGCGGTGGAGGTGAATAGCACCGGCGGAGCGAAGGTTTTGCCCGCTCTGCCTTCCACGTACATCGTCGCTTCGAGCTTGTCCGCACGGTTGACGGCAAGAATCGCGGGCATGCCGGCAACGACGATCGTCATGTCTTTGACCGCCGCTTCCGGACCGTCTCCGTCGAGATTGCGCAGCACCGCGACAGCACCTTGCGCCGATCCGATGCATTGCGCGGAAATGTCGGACAATTCACAGAATGCCGACAGCAATCGTGGCGAGGTCAGTCTGGTGATGATCACCGCCACTTTCGCGCGATTGCCAAGCAGTCCCTGCAGCTCGTCTTCGAATTTCAACGAATCCTCAGCCGCGTTGAGCATGTCGTCGACTTCCGAGGATTCGGAGGATTCCGCGTTATCGGAAGCTTCGGAGGAATCGAAAGCTTCAGATGGCGGATTGTCCGCCCGCTCATGCTTGGACGCTTCGGCATCCTTGAATTCCTGCTCGAAGCCGGCCATGGCCGCTTCCAGTTCCTCTTCGCTGAAATGCATGCCATCGGCGTTGAGGTCACCGAAATCGTTTGATCCATCGAATCCTTGGAAATCGTCGAAATCGTTATTTCGATCGTCGCTCATCACAGAGCGCCCTTCGTGCTCGGAATACCGTCGACACGCGGATCCGACTCGATGGCGAAACGAAGCGCACGTGCCAAGGCCTTGAACTCGGCTTCGGCGATGTGGTGCGGATCACGGCCGGAGATCACCTGCAGATGCAGGCAGATTCCGGCATGCATGGCGATGGATCCATAACGTGACGCACGAGGGAGCCGGTGAAATGGCCGCCGATCATGCAGTATTCGAAGCTTCCGGCTCGCCGGTGCACACGCAGTACGGACGCCCGGAAATATCGACCACGGCCTTGGCAAGCGCCTCGTCCAACGGCACGGTCGCATCAGCGAAGCGACGGATGCCGCGCTTGTTCCCCAGCGCCTGCTTCAACGCCTCACCGAACACGATGGCGATGTCTTCGACGGTATGGTGCGCGTCGATGTCGGTGTCACCCGTGGCCTTGATGGTCAGGTCAATCAGCGAATGCTTGCCGAGCGCCGTCATCATATGGTTGTAGAACGGCACCGACGTGTCGATGTCAGTTTTGCCGGTGCCGTCGAGATTCAGGCTCAGTTCGACCTTGGATTCGCTGGTTTCACGAACGATGGTTGCGGTACGCGCCATGTTGCGACTCCTTTTGGAAAATGTTCGGTCCTGTTGTGTTGGTTCAGTCCCGTATGTGCTCAGTCTTGTTCCACAATACGCAACACTTCGACCAAGGCTTCACGGAAACGCGCCATTTCCTCGTCGGTGCCCATGCATACGCGCATCCAGCCGTCAGGGCCGACGGTGCGGATGAGCACACCACGCTTGAGCAGTTCGTCGAAGATGCGGTCGCGATCGTCGAAATGACCGCCGAACAGAATGAAGTTGGACTGCGTCTCGGCCACTTCGAGCGGCTGGCCCTTGTAGGTTTGTTCCTTGAGCCATGCCGCGGTCTGATTGCGGGTGTCACGCAGATGCGCCACACGGCTGAGCTGTTCGTCGGTATGTTCGAACGCGGCAAGCGCGGCTGCCTGGGTGACGGCCGACAGGTGGTACGGCATACGCACGATGCGCACACAGTCGATAATGCCCTTGTTGGCGGCCAGATAGCGACTCGCGCGCCTGCGAAGGCGAACGCCTTGCTCATGGTTCGGCTCACGGCGAGATTCTCATACTCGCCGATGAGTTCGAGCGCGGTGGGCGTGCCCGGATCACGGAATTCGATGTAGGCTTCGTCCACCACGACCACCGGATGCACGCCTTCGGCGGCACCGGCCACTTCAGCGGTTTCGGCGGCGCCGAGCACGCGCTTGAGATCATCCATCTTCAGCGGTGTGCCGGTCGGATTGTTCGGGCTGGTGAGCACGATCATGGCCGGCTTGACGTCTTCGATGGCCTTGATGGTGGCGTCGACGTTCAGCGAGAAATCCTCGTTGCGGTGCGCCAGCTTCCATGTGGTGAACGTGTCGCGGGCGTATTCCGGATACATCGAATACGTCGGATCGCAGCCGAGCGCAATGCGTCCTGGACCGCCGAAAGCTTGGAACAGCTGCAGCATGATCTCGTTGGATCCGTTGGCACCCCACAACTGGTCGACTTCCAGCTTGACGCCGGACTCGCGTTCGAGATAGTCGCAGAATGCCTGACGCAACGCGATATGCTCACGATCCGGGTAACGGTTGAGCGTCAGAGCGATTTCCTTGACTCGCTGCGCGATGGTTTCGACCACTGCCGGTTCCGGCGCATACGGATTCTCGTTGACGTTGAGGCATACCGGCACGTCCAATTGCGGCGCACCGTACGGCTCCTCACCGATCAGATCGTTGCGCAACGGAAGATATGCCGGAATGGCGTTGCTGGAAGTCTCACTCATCGAAGGCCTGCCTGCTCTTCCTGTTCCTTGATGGTTTCCTTGTTGTACGGATCGTCGATGAAACGGCTCAGCACGCTTTCACCGTGTGCCGGCAGATCTTCGGAAACGGCGAAGGCGTTCACACGAGCAGCGAGGGTCTTCAATCCCTGCTCGTCGTATTCGATGACTTCGACCGGCTTCATGAAGGTGTGCACGCCCAGACCGGAGGCGAAGCGTGCAGTGCCGGAAGTCGGCAGCACGTGGTTGGAGCCGGACATGTAGTCGCCCAGCGGCACCGGAGAGTACGGGCCACGGAAGATGGCACCGGCGTTGCGAATCTTGGCGATCACGGCATCCGGGTCGGCGGTCTGGACCTCAAGGTGTTCGGCGGCATACGCATTGGCCGCGTCAATGGACTGCTCGATGCCATCGGTGAGGATGATGCCGGACTGGCGTCCGCGTAGCGACGTGTTCACACGCTCGGAGTGCTCGGTGCGCGGCACACGGTACTTGAGGTTCTCCTGCACCTGTTCGGCAATCTCTTCGCTGTCGGTGATGAGCACGGAACCGGCGAGTTCGTCATGCTCAGCCTGACCGATCAGATCGGCGGCCAGCCAGCTCGGGTTGGCACCCTTGTCTGCGATGATGGCGATTTCGGTCGGTCCTGCCACGGCGTCGATGCCGACGATGCCGGACACCATGCGCTTGGCGGTAGCGACGAAGATGTTACCCGGACCGGTGATCTTGTCGACCGGATCGCACAGGATTTCGCCGTCCTGCGGTTCGGAACCCTTGGCGCCGTAAGCGAACATGGCCACGGCCTGAGCGCCGCCGACCGCATACACTTCGTCAACGCCGAGAATGGCGCAGGTGGCGAGAATGGTCTTGTCAGGCAGACCGTCGGCATTGTTACGGCTCGGCGGGGTTGCGATGGCGAGGGATTCCACGCCGGCGGCCTGTGCCGGGACCACGTTCATGATGACGGAGCTCGGGTAGACGGCCTTGCCACCCGGCACATACAGGCCGACACGCTGCACCGGAATCCAACGCTCGGAAACGCGCGCGCCTTCAGCCAGATCGGTGTGGAACGGCGCCGGCACCTGGGAAGCGGACACGGCGCGGGAGCGGCGCACGGATTCTTCGATGGCGGCACGCACTTCCGGATCCAACTCGTCGACGGCGGCTTCATGGCTTCCACCGGCACGCGCAGGTTCTCCGGACGAATATGGTCGAATTTCTCCGCGAAGTCACGCAGGGCCGCAGCACCGCGGGCCTTCACATCGTCAAGGATGGGCTGCACGAGATCGGTGGCCTCGTTGGTGCCCATCTCGGCGCGAGGCATAGCTCCAGCATTTCAGCTCGGGTCAGCTTCTTGCCACGCAGGTCAATGATTCGCATATAGTTTTCTTCGCTCATAACGCCCCATGGTAACAACGTGATGTCACGAGAACGCCCGCGCGTCTCAAGTTCAGCCGCATAGTGAGATATTCGGCTGAACTTTCGGCATCATCCCCACGACCGGTCAGCCCAAAGGCAGAGAACTGGGACCGAAAAGGATTTTGATTTCGGCGAACAGACTCGTGTCGCGGCGTACGCGGAAACGGTCGCCGAACGTCAGTACCTTGGCGTTGCCCTTATCGTCCATCAAGGCGAGCTTCACTTCGCAGGGTCCAGGATGATTTGAAAGAATCTGTCCCAACTGCTGCACATGCGATTGGTCAAGCGCAATCGGCGGCAGCATAATCGTCACCGGCTTCTCATCCTGCGCTTCCAACGTCGGCACGTTGAATTCCGTGGCACGCATGCTTACCGTCTCATCGCGTTTCTCAACCTGTCCGCGAATCTGCACCACCGTGTCGACCGCCAGTTCGGGAGCGGCGGCCTCATACACTTTGCCGAAGAACATGCACTGGATGGAGCTTTCCAAATCCTCGATGGTCACAATCGCCCAAGGATTGCCCTTCTTCGACATACGACGGTCCACGTTCGTGATCAAACCCGCCACCGTCACCTGCTGGCCGTCAGGCATATTCGCCGCGCGATCGATCAGATGCGCGATCGACATTTCACGCAACGACACCAGAATCGACTGCATACCGCTCAACGGATGGTCGGACACATACAAGCCAAGCATTTCACGTTCGAAATTCAGCTTGGTTTTCTTATCCCACTCCTCCACATCGGCACATTCACCATGGCATCGCCCATGCCCGCATCGTCTTCGCCGGCATCTTCCAAATCGGAGAACAAATCAAACTGGCCTTCGGCTGCTTGCGTTTCAAACCGACCACCGAATTAATCGCAGCCTCATGAATCGTAAACAAGGCACGACGGTTCGGATCGATCGAATCAAACGCACCGGCCTTAATCAACGATTCAACCAATCGACGATTCAACGCCTCCATCGGCACACGCCTGATGAAATCAGGGAAATTCACATACTTGCCATGATCGTTCTCACGTTCCTTGACAATCGCATCAACCGCAGCCTTGCCAACGTTACGGATGGCGCCAAGACCGAAACGCACCACATCGCCGACAGCGGAATACTCGTACACCGACTCGTTCACGTCAGGAGACAACACCTGGATGCCCATGCGACGAGCCTCGCCCAAATACAACGCGGTCTTGTCTTTGTTCGTACTCGCACCCTGCAGCAACGCGGCCATGAATTCCACCGGATAATGCGTTTTCAGATATGCAGTCCAATATGAAATCAAACCGTATGCGGCCGAATGCGCCTTGTTGAACGCATAGCCCGAAAACGGCACAAGAATATCCCACACGGCCTGCGCCGCCTCCTGGGAATACCCATGCTCCTTCATGCCCGCGAAGAACGGCACCTTCTCCTTGGCCAGCACCTCGGGCTTCTTCTTGCCCATTGCTCGACGCAACACGTCTGCCTTGCCCAACGAATAACCCGCCAGAATACGCGCGGCCGACTGCACCTGCTCCTGATACACGATCAGACCATACGTTTCGTCAAGCACTTCCTTCAACGGCTCGGCCACTTCAGGATGAATCGGCGTGATCTTCTGCAAACCATTCTTACGCTTCGCATAATTCGTATGCGAATCCATATCCATCGGACCAGGACGATACAACGCGATCAATGCGGAAATATCGTTGAAGTTATTCGGCTTCAACGTTTTCAGCAACGAACGCATACCATCAGAATCCAACTGGAACACGCCAAGCGTGTCACCTCGCGACAACAGATCGTACGTGGCACGATCGTCCAATGGAATCTTCGTATGGTCGATACGCGTCTTGCCATTCGCCTCGATATTGTTCAACGTATCGCGAATAACCGTCAAGTTGGAAAGACCAAGGAAGTCCATCTTGACTAAACCAAGCGTTTCACACGTATGATACTCCAACGTGGTCGTAACCGTACCATCGGTACGTTCCAGCAGCGGCGACGTATTCGAAATCGGCTCGCTACCCATGATCGTGGCGCACGCATGCACACCGGTCTGACGGATCAAGCCTTCGATACCCATCGCCTCATCCGTGACGCGCTTCACATCCGGATCGGAATCATAAAGCTCACGGAATTCGCGGGCCTCCGCATAACGCTTCGAACTCGGCTCGAAAATATCATGCAGCGGAATATCCTTGCCACCCGTCTGCGCCGGCGGCAACGCTTGGTGATGCGCTCGCCCATGGAGAATTCGTAGCCCATGATTCGTGCGGAGTCCTTCAGCGCCTGTTTGGTTTTGATGGTGCCGTAGATCACGCATTGCGCGACCTTGTCTCGCCCGTACTTGTCTCCGACATAGTCAAGCACGCGACCGCGGCCGTCCGGATCGAAATCGACGTCGATATCAGGCAGCGACACACGTTCCGGGTTAAGGAATCGTTCGAAGATCAAGCCGTGCTTGATTGGATCGAGTTCGGTGATGCCCATGGCATACGCCACCATGGCGCCTGCCGCGGAGCCACGGCCAGGCCCGACCATCACACCATGCGATTTGGCCCAGTTGATGTAGTCGGCCACCACAAGGAAGTATCCGCAGAACTGCATCTGACAGATCACACCGCATTCGTAATCGGCCTGCTTGAGCACTTCGATCGGCGGATGCCCGTCATAACGCCGTTCCAAGCCTTCCTCGACTTTTTTCAGGAACAGCGACGTCTCATCCCAACCTTCCGGGCAGTCGAATTGGGGCATGAACGCGCCATCTTCATGATCGTCGAACATGACATTGCAGCGTTCGGCGATTTCCAACGTATTGTCGCATGCTTCGGGAATGTCTTTGAACAGCTCACGCATTTCTTCGGCGGATTTCAGATAGTAGCCGGTGCCGTCAAATTTGAATCGTCCCGGCTCGTCAAGCGTGGATCCCGAATTGATGCACAGCATGGCATCCTGAGAGCCGGCGTCTTCGGCGCGCACGTAATGGGAATCGTTGGTGGCGAGCAGCGGCGCGTTCAGTTTTTTCGCAATGTCCAGCAGACCGTCGGTCACCTGTTTTTCGATTTTCAGACCGTGGTCCATGAATTCGATATAGAAATTGTCACGTCCGAAAATATCCTGCAATTCGCCTGCCGCACGTAATGCCTCGTCGAATTGGCCGAGCAGCAGTCGCGTTTGGATGATGCCCGACGGGCATCCGGAAGATGCGATAATGCCTTTCGAATATTTGGCAAGGATTTCCTTATCCATTCGGGGGTATCGCATGACACGTCCCTCGAGATTCGCGTCAGTGGACGCCTTCATCAGATTGACAAGGCCTCATCGGTTTCCGCCCACATCGTAAGGTGGGTGATCAGGCCACCGCCGGATACGTCGTTGGGGTTGCGCCTGCGATGTTGCGGATCGATATCGGGATTCCAGTTGGTATCCCAGCTGACGCGGGTTTGATCTTGGCGTGCGGTTTCCGGCGTCACATACGCTTCAATGCCGATAATCGGTTTGACGCCTTCCTTGACCGCAGTGCTCCACATTTCGTATGCGCCATGCATGTTGCCGTGATCGGTGATGCCGACGGCCGGCATGTTGAGTTCTTTGGCGCGCTTGACCAGATCCGGAATCTTTGACGCCCCGTCAAGCAGTGAATAATGCGTGTGATTATGCAGTTGCACGAAATTTCCGGAAGTAGCCATACGTTCCAATCTACCGGTGATTGGTGACGTGCGATCACACTTCAGGCTTGTCTTGTGTGTCGTGCCTGCCGCGCATCACGTCGAGCGCATGCTGCAAATCAGCTGGATAATGCGATTTCACCGTGGTCCACACATGGGTTCGCGGATGGCGGAATTCAAGTTGCTTGGCGTGCAGCCACTGCCGTTCCAATCCCAATGCCTCACCCAACTGCGGATTGGCACCGTACATGGCGTCTCCCGCAAGCGGATGTCCGATGGACGAGAAATGCACGCGGATCTGATGGGTTCGACCGGTTTCCAGATTCACGGAAACCAACGTCGCCTCACCGAAACGTTCCATCACATCCCAATGGGTGATGGCTTCTTTGCCGGCGGGCGTAACGCAAAAACGAAAATCGGAGACTTTGGCACGTCCGATCGGCGCTTCGATCGTGGCCTTGTTTTCCTTGAGATTGCCTTGCACGAGCGCATGATAGGTTTTGACGACTTCATGTTCGGCGAACTGCCTGCGCATTTCCACGTAGGCGAGGTCAGATTTGCACACGAGCATCAATCCGGATGTGCCCACGTCGAGGCGGGATACGATACCCTGACGTCCCGCGGCGCCGTAGGAGGTGATGTGCACTCCCCTGTCAAGCAGACTGCCGAGCACCGTCGGACCGGTCAACCGACGGAAGCGTGAGCAGCCACACCCACTGGCTTGTCGACCACTATGACGTCATCGTCTTCGTAGACCACTGCCATATCTCGTGCGATCGGTTCAGGCTCGGTCCGTTCCTCGACAATATCGAATTCGACGGTTTCGCCTGATTGCAGAGTCGATGATTTGGAAATGTCACGACCAAGCACGCGCGCCTGTCCACTTTCGATGAGTTCCGCGCCTTGGCTCGGGAGATACCAAGCATCTTGGCCACGGCCACATCGAATCGTTTGCCGACAAGCGCGTCGGGTGCGGGAACAAGACGGCTCATGCGTTCTGGTCTCCGGTCGTCTGTTTCGTCTGTTCTGCGGCCTGTTCGTCAAGATCCTTCTGGCTGAAGGGCTCTCCGACAAACAGCAGTACGACGGCGGCGACGCCCGCCACCATCAGGAAAATATCCGCAACATTGCCGACCGACCATCCGTAATTGAGGAAATCGACGACCTTGCCATTAAGGAAACCTTCGGCATACATCACACGATCGATGAGATTGCCCAATGCTCCTGCGAAAGCAAGAGCGAACACCACCGTCCATTTCATGGAAATGGTACGGATTGCCAGTACGGCCAACGCCACGCATGCCACGATGGCAAGCAACGAAATCAACCAGGTCATGTTGGATCCCATGCCCAAGGACGCACCCGGATTATGCACCAGCGTGAATGAGAGGATGCCCGGAATCACACGTACCGTCTGCCCGTCGGCAAGCGCCGACTGCGCCCATGCCTTGCTGATCTGGTCGAGTACCAGTGCCACAACGGCGATACACGCAAAGACGGCCACGCGGGTGCGCAGCCGTCTTTGATCATTTGTCATGATGTCAGACACAGCCTAATCTCAGTCGTCCTGGGAGTCCTGATCATAGTTGTTCGTGTCGGACACCTGGGACACGAGCTGGCCGAGGAATTCGGTAAGACGTGCACGGTATTCGGTTTCGAACTGCTTGAGGCCCTGAATGTTGCCTTCGATGACCTTGGTCTGCGCTTCGAGATTGTCGCGGACCTGCTGGGCGTAGTCGTCGGCTGCGGTACGGGTCTTCGAATCGTAGTCGAAGGCGCGCTTCTGCACTTCGGACTCGTATTCGTCGGCTTCGTTGTGCTTCGTGGAGAAGTAGGTATCACCATCCTGGGTCTTCTGAGCAAGGTAGGCGTCGCTTCCTGAGTCTTCTGATCCAAGTAGGTATCACCCTCCTGCGTCTTCTGAGCAAGATAGGCGTTACCTTCCTGAGTCTTCTGATCCAAGTAAGCATTACCTTCCTGAGTGCGCTGCGCCAGATAGTCATCGCCTTCCTGAGCACGCTTGGTCAGATAGGCATCGCTTCCTGAGTCTTCTGGTTCAAGTAGCCATCAGCCTTGGCACGAGTGTCAGCCGAATACTGATCGGCTTCGGAACGGGTGCCTTCGGAGTAGTTGTCGGCTTCGGTGCGAGTGCGGTTGGAGTAATCGTTGGCATTGCCGATGAGCTCATCGTACCTACGCTGGGACTCGTCGGTGATTTCCTTAGCCTTGGCTTTGCCCTTGTCGACGTACTGGTCGTGCAGCTGCATAGCCAGGGTCAGCATGGCGGTGGCACGCTCCGGCTCCGTGTTGGCGCTGGCTGCGGCTCCTGCAATCTTCTGCAGGCTTCCGGTTTCGGTACTCGGTTCGACCTTGGCGACCTGCTCGCGCAGCTGGGCTTCACGCTGCTGCGATTCCTGCAGCTGCTGTGCAAGCTGCTGAATCTGCGCGGCCTGCTGCTGGGCACGCTCATCCTGCTGCTGGGACTGTGCCGCATGCTGCTGCGTGAGCTGCTGAGCTTGGGCGACCTGCTCCTGAGCCTCTTCAAGCCTTGCATTGAGCTGCTGGATCTCAGCCGCCTGCTGCTGGGCCACCACAACCTGCTGCTGTGCCGGAAGCCAGCTGACGGGACAGGTCTTCGGTCTGTGCACGGAATGCGTCGCGCTCATGCTGCATGGAGGTCAGCTGTTCGCCCAGATCCGCCTGGCCTGCAGCTTCAGCCGCCTGTGCGGTGAGCTGGTCGACCTGCGCGGACAGGCGATCCACCTGACCCTTGAGCTGTTCGTTCTGAGCCGACAGAGCACGGTTGCTTTCCTCAGCCTCGGTGAGCTTGGCTGCTGCGACCTGTGCGGCCTGAGCTGCCTGATCACCAGCGCCAGCTGCCTGCTCGGAGGCGGACTTCAATGTCGCGTTCTCCTGCTGCAGGGACTGAACCTGGGCGCTGAGCTCGGAAATCTTGGAGTTGAGCCCCGCAACATCCGGGCCGAGGGACTGAGTAGCCTGGCCGCTGGCAACCGCCTGCTTGCCAAGGGCCTCCACCGTCTCGGTTACCTGATCGAGAAAATCGTCGACTTCATCGACGTCATACCCCTCCTTGAACCTCACGGTCTGGAAGGTATGCTCTCTGATATCTTTCGGCGTCAACAGAGCATAAATCTTACACCTCGCTTTGGGCTTGATGCCTTGCTGTTGTTGCTTTCATTGTTCGACTCTAGCACGGGACCACCGATTTTTTGCGAAAAATCGGCATTTGACATACATTAAATGAGGAAATCAATAGCAATGAGAATGAAATAAAGAACGATGAATGCCACATCGAAGTAGATGGGACCCAATGGAATAGGGCGGATATATTGGCGTAGCCAGCGCAGTGGGGGCTCCGTCAACTGGTAAACCGCGTCGATCAACGACGACACCAACCCCCGTGGACGCCATGCCGATGCCAACACAGCAACCCAATCGAGAATCATGCGAATGAACAGCACCAGAATGTAGGCATTCACCAAAAAGTGGACGATGCTACCGATCAAAGACAAAATCATGGGGCACCACCTTAGCAACAGAACATAACAAAGCCCCCATCACGGGTGACGGAGGCTTCATGCAGTCTGCTTTCGCAACGGCTTTCGTCTATATCAGTCGGCGAACAAATCGTGCGACGAGTTATTCGCCTGCGGTTCCTCAACCTTGATGTTCACCTGAGCTGGGCTCAGCAGGAACACGCGCGGAGTGACACGTTCGATGGAGCCACGCACGCCAAAAACCACACCCGCGGAAAAGTCCACAATGCGATATGCCACGGCCTCGGCCACACCGGTCAGGTTCAGCACCACCGGAACGCCGTCGCGAATGGCACGTCCGACCAGCTGAGCGTCCTCATAGGATTTCGGGTGAATCGTGGTGATACGGCTCACCCTTCCGCCTTGGAACGGGTTGGCTTTGGTCTGCTCGCGCGGTGCGGACGTCGCGGCAGGAGTCGAAGCCATCGGGGTCACGGAATGGTCGGAATCGAACGAGGTTTCGCTGCTCTCAGCCTCCTCGTTGAAATCCTCGTCACCTTCGGCAACGTCGGTCATGCCCAAATAGGACATCGCGCTTTTCATAAAACCTGCCATGAACGATCCTTTCGCGTCTTCGCGTTGCTTTTAGCGCAGGAAATCCGGAATATCCAAATCGCCGGCATCGTTCGAAGACACCACTTCATGCTCGGTGGTCTGGTCGAATGACGGAACGACGGGTTCCGGAGTGGACGGAATATAAGTGGACAGCGGCTGCACCTTCGGGGCTTCCGGAGTCTGAATAAGCTGAGGCTGGGGCTGCTGCGGAACCGCCGCTGCCCTCGGGGCTGCGGACAACGCCGACAGCGGCACCGTGCTTTCCGCAGGCTCTGCCTGCTTCTGGCTTCAGCCTGAGCCGCCTTCTTGGAGTTGGCATCAAAGCCTGCGGCGATAACGGTGACACGCACTTCGTCGCCGTAAGCGTCGTCGAGGGAAAGACCCCAGATGATCTGTGCTTCCGGATGGATGGCCTTGCCCACCAGCTGGGTGGCGGCGGCCGCTTCCTGCAACTTCAGATCGGACGGGCCGGCGATATTGATCAGCGCGCCGTGGGCACCCTCGATGCTTTCTTCCAGCAGCGGCGAGCTGATGGCGATTTCAGCTGCCTGGGTGGCGCGATCCTCGCCTCGTGCGGAACCGATGCCGAACAGTGCGGTGCCCGCGCCACGCAGAATAGCGTTGACATCGTTGAAGTCGACGTGAATGTACGAGTTCGAAGAAATCAGGTCGGTGATGCCCTGCACGCCGGCCAGCAAGGCGGTGTCGGCGGTCTTGAACGCATCGACGATGCCGATGGTGCGATCGGAAAGCTCAAGCAGTCGATCGTTCGGAATCACGATCAGCGCATCGACTTCCTTGCGCAGATTCTCAATGCCAAGTGCTGCGGAAGCCGCACGCTGGGGACCTTCAAAGCTGAACGGGCGGGTAACCACCGCAATGGTCAGGGCACCCTGCTGATGCGCGGCGCGAGCACGATCGGGCTTGCACCGGTACCGGTGCCACCACCCTCACCGCAGGTCACGAACACCATATCGGCGCCCTTGAGCGATTCCTCGATATCGGACTGATGATCCTGAGCGCTTGGCACCCTTCTCCGGGTCGGCACCTGCGCCAAGCCCGCGGCTGGTGGCATCGTTCAAGGAGATCTTGACATCGGCGTCGGAACGCATCAGGTCCTTCGCGTCAGTATTGATCGCAATGAATTCAACACTTTGAAGACCCTCGGCAATCATGCGATTGACGCATTACCGCCAGCTCCACCAACACCGACAACCTTGATATTCGTTTTGTCGTTGAAATTGTCAGTCTGGGCAATCTCGCTCACCATAGTCTCCTGTCACTCGCGTTTACGCACAACTTTATCGCAGACACGCTGCAGTACGCGCACTTTTCGCCGTGTGTAACGGCGTTTTTTCACTTTTTTATTGCTAACGTGTTCATTTCGCCTGCGATTTACCCTCTTTCGGTGCCCCCACGACGATTTAACCACATCAGCATGTCATATTCAATAGCTGGCGTCCATAGGATCATCCCCAAACAACGCCTGACGTTCATCATGCGTTGTTTCCCGTGATTCCAACCATCCGTAAGGCAGATGCACTTTCTTTGCGAAGCGCACGCGCCCCCTTGGCTTGTCGACACTCGCTCGGGAAAACAGATGTTGGGATCCAGCTTGCCTATTTCGGCTCTGACATCCTCAAGATTTTCACATTCCATGAACGCGCGACGGGTGGAGCCTCCAACGGGGAATCCCTTGAGATACCACGCGATATGCTTACGCAGATCATGCACGGCCATCTGCTCATCGCCATCATAGAATTCGGTCAACAGTTCCGCATGGCGTTCAACCACACGGCACACATCTCCTAACGTGGGGTCAACACGCTTGTCGCTGCCAGCGAACGCATCTTGATATCGGCGAACAGCCATGGCCTGCCTTGGCAGCCGCGGCCAATCGCAACGCCGGCGCAACCGGTTTCGGCAACCATGGCAAGCGCATCGTTCGCACCCCAAATATCGCCGTTGCCGAACACTGGAATGTCAAGCGCTTCGACCAGCTCGCCAATCCGGCTCCAGTCGGAATGCCCGCCGTAATATTCGGCGGTGGTACGCGCGTGCAAGGTCACCGCCTTGCAGCCTTCCTCCTGCGCGATATGGCCCGCTTCCAAGAACGTTTCATGCTCATGGTCGATGCCGACGCGGATTTTAGCCGTCACCGGCACGTTGGCAGCATCGCAGACCTTGACCACACGCTGGATGATCTCGCGAAACAGATCCGTCTTCCACGGCAAAGCCGATCCGCCGCCGCGTCGGGTCACTTTCGGCACGGGGCATCCGAAGTTCAGATCGACATGGTCGGCCATGTTTTCGTCGATGACGATTTTCGCGGCCTGTTCCACGATCGCCGGGTTCACACCGTACAGTTGCAGCGAACGGATTTTCTCGCTCGGCGCGAAATGGCACAACCGCAACGCTTTGGGATTGCGTGCGACCAACGCGCGCGCGGTGATCATTTCGGCCACGTATAGACCGTCCGGTCCGTAGCTTTCGCAAATCACGCGGAACGGCCAGTTGGTAACGCCCGCCATAGGCGAAAGCACCACCGGGGTTTCAACGTGTACCGGCCCTAAATCAACAGGCTTCATAACCGGAGGAACCGACGGCCTCACCGCGTCGGTACGCGGGTCGAGCACGTCGGATTCCTCGTAAGCAGTCACAATGCTATCTGGCATAAGAACGCTATGGTAACCAGTATCCAGCTTTAATACAAGCCACCGGCTTCGGCGATCTTGACGGACTCAGGCCAAGCCTCGCCGCCCATCTCAACCGGCACCTGCGGGTAACGTACATGCTTCTCGCCAATACGTGCGGCCACATAATCAGCCACCTTGTCGAGTGCGACGCGCTCCTGCTGCATGGTATCACGTTCACGAATGGTGACGGCCTGATCGTCAAGCGTGTCGAAGTCGACGGTGATGCACAGCGGGGTGCCGATTTCGTCTTCACGGCGATAGCGACGACCGATCGCACCGGCCTCGTCATAGTCGATCATCCAGTCATGCTGACGCAAATCGGCGGCCAGATCGTGTGCCACGGTCTGCAATTCCGGCTTCTTGCTCAACGGCAGTACAGCGGCCTTGACCGGAGCCAGGCGCGGATCAAGACGAAGCACGGTGCGCTTGTCGACGCCGCCCTTGGTATTCGGGGCCTCGTCAACGTCGTAGGCGTCAACAAGGAAGGCCATGAGGGAACGGGTCAGGCCGGCGGCCGGTTCGATGACGTACGGCACGTATTTTTCGCCGGTGGCCTGGTTGAAGTAGCTCAGATCCTCGCCGGAATGCTTGGCATGCGCGGAAAGATCGAAGTCGGTACGGTTGCGACGCCTTCAAGCTCGCCCCAATCGGAACCCTGGAAGCCGAACTTGTATTCGATGTCGACGGTACGCTTCGAATAGTGGGCCAGCTTCTCCTTCGGATGCTCATAATGGCGCAGGTTCTCCGGCTTCACACCAAGGTCGATGTACCACTGTACGCGCGTCGATCCAGTACTGGTGCCATTCCTCATCGGTGCCCGGAGCCACGAAGAATTCCATTTCCATCTGCTCGAACTCGCGGGTGCGGAAGATGAAGTTGCCCGGAGTGATCTCGTTACGGAAGGACTTGCCCATGTTGCGATGCCGAACGGCGGCTTGGAACGCGAAGAAGTCATCACGTTCTTGAAGTCCACGAAAATGCCTGTGCGGTTTCCGGACGCAGGTAGTGCAGCGAGTTCTCGTCTTCGACCGGTCCGAGGTGGGTGCGCAGCATCATGTTGAAGTCGCGCGGTTCGGTCCAGTTGCCACGGGTGCCGCAATCCGGGCACACAATGTCTTTCAGGCCGTTTTCCGGCAGCTTGTCGCCATGCTTTTCGGCATAGGATTCCTCAAGCTTGTCGGCGCGGTGGCGCTTGTGGCAGTTGAGGCATTCGATCAGCGGATCGTTGAACACGGACACGTGACCGGAAGCCACCCACACGGCCGGCGGAAGAATAATGGACGTGTCAACGCCCACCACGTCGCCACGGGTGACGACCATGGAACGCCACCATTCGCGCTTGATATTGTCTTTCAGCGCAACGCCGAGCGGACCGTAATCCCACGCGGAACGGGTTCCACCATAGATTTCACCGGCGGGAAAAACAAAGCCACGACGCTTGGCGAGGGATACGACTTCATCGAGTTTGGATACAGCCACAATGCACCTTCTGGTTTGAACGGTTTGGGGTCTTTACAAGCGCAAAGCCTACCTTTACGCGGTGACAGAACACCACCCGCGTTACTGTTTCGTGGCGTTCTCGTCTTCAACCGTGTCGTTGTCGAGCAATAGCGACCAGATCTTGCAATCGATCACCACGGCATTTTTCGTTTCGTCACCGTTTCTGTCAAGTGTGTAGGTCACATTTTCCGGCACGGCGATACGGTTGATGTTCTGCACGGATGCCACGAAATTACGCATGGCATCATAGCTTCCCGTGGCGGTGATACTTACCGACACCTGCACCAGCTGACCGGCTTGAATGGTACCTTGCATTTCAGCTGGAATGTCGGCGTCGACCGCATCATCGAAATTCACCGATTTGATGGCGACGCCGGTTCCCGCAGCGGACGCATCCAACGAATTGATGAATTCCTGCTGGTTATAGCCGTCTGGAATCTGCCGCTGCAACTGGCGCAAACGGTCTTTCTGCAGGCCGATCGTTTCGCTGGCGATGCGTAATGTTTCGATTTCGTCGCGTGTTTCCTTATTGTTCTCATCGATTTGCGCAGTTTGCGCGTCGGATGATTTGATATGGCTGATTTGCGGGGAAACGCCGACCAGCCATGTCAGCATGATGACGAAGACAATACCTGCGGCCAATGCGATCCATGCGATTTTATGCTTGTTCATGATTGCTCCCGATCATTCATTGGATGTTTCGTCAGTTGCGGTCGCGCTGTCGGTAGTATCAGTCGACTCCCCTGCCGCGGCTTTGTTCAGGCTGTCGCGTAGCTGCTGCTGCAATGCTCGGTTGGCTTCGTCAGCACCGGCCGCGTTGTCGCTTCGTGACGTGGTATTGGTATCCATCTTCAACGACACCGTTCCCGTGTATGTATAGGTGGTGCCGTTTTCATCGCTGTTTTCGGTAATGGAACTCACATAGCCTGTTTTATAGGTAGGAATTGCAGCAAAATTACCGATAAAATCTTTTGCAGATATGAAATCTGGAGAAAGAACGGTAAAATCAACGGAAATCACACCATTCCCAGACCATACTGAAGATGTAGCGCTATGCGAAGAAGCGTCAGACCCGCCAATCTGGAAGCTGCTCAACGACAGGTTCGTGTACTGGCCTCCGGCTGGCAGCGCGCCATTGAGCGAATCCACCACCTTCATCCAATCCATTTCGTCGTAGAGCGCGGCGATACGTGACCTTTGCGAATCGGACAGCGAGTTCAACGTGTCTTCCACGTCTTTGAATTCCGCCTTTTCCTTCTGCAACGACAGGGTTTTCGCCTGTGCCTCCTCCACGCGATGGTCGGCCCAGCTCACGCGCACCGCCATGCCCGCGCTGATGGCAATGGCCGCAACCACCACCACGATAAGCACGTATGACAGCAAGTATTTGATGGCACGATCACGGTTGAGCGTCACGATGGAACGTGGCAGCAGGTTGGCGCGCACATTCCATTCGGCGGGCAGATCAGCCTTTTTGGAGGTTTTCGAACTGCTCGCACGCAGCGCTTTGCCGATGTCGGAAATATTCATCGACAAAATCGAGGTTTTCTCGCCATCACTGGTTTCAGGATTCGGATTATCCTTGATTTTGCCGCGTCGACCGCGGTGGGAGCTGCCGATCTGCTTCATGCTTCCGTTGTTTTTTCTGCTCATCGTCCGTTCACCTCGGCTTCTTTCCGATTACCAGTCCAAGCACTGCGCCCAAATCGATCGCGTGCGCCATGATGTTCTGCCGTTCCACTTCTTTGGAAAGCCGGAAACGGATGAAGGGGTCGCCGATCCGCACCACTTTGTTGATGGAACTGGCCAATACCGGCGGCAGTCCGATCAGCCGTGCGCCGGTTCCGGTAAGCACCACGCCGCTGATGGTGCCGCCCGCATGGTCCACGTCGTACAGGTTGAGCGTATTGCGGATGCCGACGATCAGCTGCGCCGTGGTTTCGCGGATGACTTCCTCGGCTTTTTCGAGTCGTTCGTCGCCGGTCACGTTTTGCAGGCCGATCTGGTTTTTGATGCGTTCGGCGTCTTCGAATGAGATACTGAGCGCGTTGGCGATGGCGTCAGTCACGTCATCCGCGCCGGATGGCACGACGCGCATGTAGGCGGGCTGCCCGTTTTCGAGCACGATCACGTCGGTGCCGTTGCCGCTGATGTTGACCACCGCTTCGGTCTGCTGCTGGTTGGTGTCGGCGAACAGTCTGGCAAGCGCGAACGGGCCCGCATCGATCGATGTGATCACAAATCCCGCGTCTTCGGCTGTGCGCGCGGTTTTTTCCAGTCCGTTACGCAATGTCGCCACGAGTATGCCGTGCAACTGTTTGCCTTGTTCGCTGTCGATGACGTTCAATGGCACGAAGTCGAGCTCGGATTCCTCAATAGGCAGCGGAATCATGCCTTTGGCTTGGAAAGGCAAGGTGGATTTCAGATCGTTCAGCGACATGTAGGGAAAGTCCGCCTCGCGAAACACCATGCGTCGGCTGGAGTAGACGAGAGCCGTGTCCTCGCGGGGGAATTTGAATCGCTTCACCAGTGTGTTCAGCAGTCCGGCCACCACATCATGGTCGACCACTTCGCCATCCACTACGGCTCCGTTCGGCAACGGGATCGCCTGGAAATGCTTGATGGTGGGCAGATCCGAATACGGGTCTGCTATGACCGCCGCACGGATGGCGTCGTTCGCGATCGACAGCGCCGTTATTGATCTCATGCTCTCTCCTTATATATAACGTGTTGCAGGTTGGCTGGGGATTGGTTCAGGCGAGTCCCGTCACTTGCAAGTACAGTGTGGCGATCGGAGCCCCGACGAATATGCCAAGCCATATGCCGAGCAGCATGGACGGTCCGAACGGTATGCCTCCATGCATATCGACTTTTTTGCCGATAATCAGCACAAGACTTAAGAATCCTCCAATAAAGAAGCTGCGAACGCCCCGATGATGAATTGCGACCATCCGAGCCAGCCCGTAATCAAGCCAAGTATGAACGCAAGTTTGATATCGCCATCGCCCATGCCACCTTTCCATATGATGGAAAGCAATAGGTAGAACGCGCCGAGCACTATCGCACATATCACAGCGCGACCGAGCCTGTTCCACTCATTCGTACCGAGTGATGCCAAAGCCAGCAGTGCCAGTGTTGCAATCAGCGTTGGCAATAGCACAACATTGAGGATCAGATGATGGTCGAAATCAATGTATGCGATCACGATCGAAACCGCTGCGAATACGTAGAGTTCCGGCAATATCCATGGCGAATACGCGCCGAATAGCGTCCCCAAGGTGACGGCGAGGAACGACAGTCCGCCCAACGCTTCCACAATCGGGTAGCGTACGGCGATCGGTTCTTTGCAATGCCGGCATTTCGCGCCGAGCACCAGCCAAGAAATGATGGGAATATTGTCATACCATGCGATCGGGGCTTCGCAGTTCGGGCAGAAACTGCGTTTCGGATTTACCAAGCTGATGTGGTTGGGCACGCGCCAAATCACCACGTTCAGAAACGATCCGAAAATGCAGCCGATTACCAGCGATGCCACGAGTAGCAGCACCACAGTTGGCGTATCGTTCACAATGCTCATGTTCACATCCATCTCGCGCAGCGCTCACCATGCGATAGTGGACGGGTTCAGTTCTTTGGATGTCACGTAGCCTTTGGTGGAGGATGGCTCCAATGTGGTAGAACTACCACCGCCATAAATCACGCCGCCGCCTGAGCCGCCTGTTCCGAGGTTAACCGAGCATTCCACACCTGCGATTTGATTTCTCGGTTCAAAAAGTCTCGTGCCGATCCGCATTTGGCCATAATCACGTCGGCATGCCCGTCGATACGTCCGGAGTATGAGGGATTGCCGTCGATTTTGTCTCCCGGATACACTTCCGTCAGGCATTGACCGTTGAGTTGGAACGTACCTTTACTGTGCTCGTCAGACGCTTTTTCGTTGTATCGGGTGAATGTTGGCGCAGCGAGCATTCCATAAGTTGGAATTTGCCCGAACCGCCGAACCCATAGCAACGCTTCGACCCGTTCACCATCGTCCAAATCTGCGTGTTCACGCCACTGCCGTCACTCGACGTGTCTTCAACATATTCGGCCTGATCGGTTTTACGCTTGGTGGAATCGGACACCCCGCAGTAGTCGATCTGATGCAGATCGGAAGATGATTGCGCCGGATTGCCATTGATAGTGTTGTGGTAGCAGTATGGGTTGAAATCACCGCCACCCACTCGGCAGGTTGACGTGTATGCGTCGAATCCGTCTTGCGATGACGAAATGCAGAATCCGGACGTTTCATTGACGATCTGCTTCGTGGCATAGCCGGCTTCTCCCGCCTGTCCGAACGATGCGGTGGCGTCTTCGAAATCACCGTTCACGTCGAACCAGGATTTCACGTCGGTGAGCGAATAATTCCACTTCGACACCATCAGGAAATGCGGAGTCAAATCGGCAGCATCATCGACGTTGGACGCCCAGTGACCGCCGCTCAGATATTGAATAGTGACGCCCACATTCGCCTTGTTGGAAACTTCCAGCACTTGGAAGCGGGTCTTCTTCTGCATTTGCACACCGCCGACGGCATAGCCTTGCGATTCCGGTAGAGACGCATCATACTTGTTCGCCTCATCGCGCACGCTATCTAGCTCGTTGTAGTAGCCCGCATTGATGAAACCGTTATAGAACGCCCACTTCTGGTATTTGTTGAGCAGGCTTGACGGATCGTTCTTTTCGTCTTGCTGCGCTTTCTTGTCAGGATCGGTGTAATAGTCGCTTTGGTAGTTGGGACCGTACGACTCGCCGCATTTCTGCAATGTGGCGGCTCCTGCAGTGCCTCCGCCAACATGCGTAATGTCAGCTCCGGTAACGCACAATGTCAGATTAGATGCGGGGCGAATGGAATCATCCTTCCAATACACCCATGTGTTCAGGTCTTTGTAGGCGCCGTTGGCTTTGCACTGTTCCGTGTAATACAGGTCGTCGCTGCTGGAGTCTTTCTTATGTGCCTGCATAAGAATCACCAACGCCGATCCTTCCACCGGCTTGCCGTTCGGGTCAAGCATGGCGTCAAGCGTTTCGACCTTGTCTACAGGCTTGGTGGTGGCAAGCATGCAAGTTTGGTTTGCCGGATTCATAGTGATGGTATTGCTCATGCGTCGGCCGCATTCTTGGAGCCAGGCTTGTTGACATAGTCCACCATGCCGGTCGGATCACCGTTCTCATCGACATCATATGAGGCGATTTCCTTCCAGGTCGGCTGGTTGGTACGGCGCTCGTTGTTTGGCGCTGCCGCGTAGAAGCCCATACCGAGACGCCCACCCTTGGTGGAGATCACGTAGCTGTCATCACCGCTCGTTGTCTCGAATTGGTAGATGGCGCTCATGGCTCGGCGCGCGCTGGTTTCCGTACCAGCGCTTCGCCCATTCGGATACCTGTTGATATACCCGTAGGAACGCACCCACGCATATTTCGCGTTCTTCAGCTCGCTTTCGGATGTGAGTCGTTTGGCCGGCGATGAGCTTGGATCGTCGTCATAATATCCGATTTGCACTCGGTACGAGATATCGTCTGGAGTGAACGAGCTCACGCCCGTTGCCGACACGTCGTTGTTGACTTCCGCATTGTTGAGCAGCACCGACCGTCCGATGCTGTAGTGAAGGTCTCATCCAAGCTGGCATTGCCAGTGTTTGATGCGGTCGACGGTAGCAGTTTCTTATAGTCCTTGCTTGCTTCCGCTTCGCGCAGGAAACTCAATGCCACTTCGAGTCCAGATTCGGCGGCATACCCGACTTGCGCGTTCTCCTTATTATTCCTGTACGGCAATGCTTGCGAAATCAGTATGGTCATTACCAGTGCCGACGTGGTGAGCACCACCATTACGAACAGTACCGCGAGCATCATGCCGCGCCCTGCTCCCCCATGTGTTGGCGTAATCTGGCACGATACCTGCGGTTGAGTCCGGCCCACAATCCGTTCTTCATGTTCAACCTTCCCGCTTTCGCTTACGCTTGCCCGTTAATGGCGTCGAACATGGAGAACATCGGCATGTACAATGCCACCACCATGAAGCCGACCACGCTACCGAGCACCAGAATCATCAACGGTTCCAGCAGCGAAGTGAGCTGTTTGGCGATGGATTGCGCTTCTTCGTCATACGCTTTGCCCGCGCTGGCGAGCATCTGGTCGATGGCGCCGGAATCCTCACCGATCGCCACCATCTGCACCATCATGTTCGGGAACACTTTTTCGGTACCCATACTGTCCGCCAGCCTATAGCCGCGTTCCACGAGTCGAGACACTCGTTTGGACGCTTCGTCGATTACATAATTGCCGGATGTGGATCCGACAATGTCAAGAGCCTGCAGAATGGGCACGCCCGAAGCGAGCATGGATGCGAAATTGTTGCAGAATCGCGCCAATGCCACATTGGTGGTCAGTTTGCCGAACACGGGCGCCTTCAACGTGAACGGATCCCACCAGGTACGAATGATGTCTTTGTTGCGATTGCACTTCCAAAACATGACGAACGCCACCGCGCACACAATGATCACGGGAATGCCAACCGGTGCGGTCTTGCCCATATCAACCATGATCTGCGTGACCCATGGCAGTTCCGCGCCCATCGACGCATACATGCTGTCGAACATGGGCACGATGGTCAGCAGCATCACGCCCACCAGCAGCACAGCAATGCCGAGCACCACCACCGGGTAAGCCAGTGCGCCTTTGATCTGACCTTGCAAACGCACGTCCGCTTCAAAGCTGTCGGCCACGGTAATCAGGGATTTGTCAAGGAAGCCGCCGGTTTCGCCGGCCCGCACCATGTTGATCATAATGGGCGGAAACAGATGGTCGGGATTATTGTCCATTGCTTCGGAAAACGATGATCCCGCCTCAACCTGCTGCATGCAGTCACGTACCGCATTGCGCAGTTTCACATTTCCGATTTGTTCAGTAACGATATTCAGTGCGCGAATCAGGGAGACGCCTGCCGCCACCATGGTGGCAAGCTGACGTGACATAACCGCGAAGTCTTTTTTGCTTGGATATTTTTCGAACGCTTTGATTTCAATATTAGTATTGAGACCGGTGCCTGCGTTCACGTCAACAAGTTCCGTTGGAATCAGACCGAGCTTATTCACGCGATCGATAGCCTGATCTCGCGTCTGCGCTTCGATAACGCCCTTCTGCTTGGTGCGGCCGTCAGCGGAAACACCCTTGTAACGCCACTTCTTGGTGCCGTTTTGAAATGCCACTTGCGCCTGTTCCCTGGCCATTACTCCCCCATGGAATGATTGACGAACAATAGAACGAATATGGATATGGAACAAGGTATCGGAGCGATACCTCATACGCTCCGATACCTTTAGATCCCATAGTCAGCGGGGCAATCAGTCTTGCTTCGCAACCAAATCCTTATGATCTGTACTGCTGACGGAACCATTTGCCGAATTATAGACATAGTTCTTGCAGCCCGTGTTGTTCGAGTTGGTGCCCTCGACCGTATAAGTTCCGGCACCCGCCGTCGCAGTAATCACGATAGTGACGCCATCACTCACCGTAACTTCATTGCCATCATAGATGTCGCACTTGCTGTTAGTTGACGAACCGGTGCAAGAAGAAGCCTTCAGAGTCGGAACTTTCCCATTATTGTTAGTCATGATGGTTTCCATCACAAGGCTGGCGTTCTTGACGTCGGACTCGGTCTGGGAGTTCCAGGCGACTTGCGCTGGTTCAGGTAGATCGGCACGGAGATGGCGGCGAGGATGCCGATGATGATGACCACCACGAGCAGCTCGACGAGGGTGAAGCCCTTTTCGCCCTTGGCGCGGCGGTTGAGTGCGTTGCGCACGCTCTTCATAATTGAATCCTTCTTTCCTTCGGGAAAGGTCGCCGCTCGCATCCCACGATGGAGCTTCGCGGCGTTCTTCTATCGATCGTCCCCTTGTGGGGGCTGCTGGCTCACATAACCAACAGTCCTAACTTTATCCGCATTGACATCGTTTGCAGAACCATTATTCCGGCGTCAATCGTTTTACGAGCGTTTCATTTTCGATTCATTTTCCCCTCATCCTTCATCCGTACAAAAGCGCTTCAGCTTACCCCACAACCCCTTTCACAACCATCAGCAAATCACACTTTTTCAAGCGGCCACAAAAGGTACAACACAAAACCAAAATCGTGCAACAAAAAATACAACACCACAAATAGCTTGTTTTTCAGCACAACCGCTCAGCAAATCTTTGCAGTCACGTTTTTTGAAAAAACTGGAATAACCACCCTTTTCGGGCGTGTCGCAGGGTGCTGACGGGGGCAACAAAAAACGGCTGGCCCCATAAGGAACCAGCCGTCTGCCGCAAGATCTAGCGGAACACTCAGCCACACGGAGTGAAATCGATTGCAGTTCCACCCGATTTCACATTGCGTGCGGTGAACGACGTGGACGTATTCGACGTGACCGGCTTGCCGCTCACATACGACCCCGTCACCGGCGAATAACGCACCACCCGATTGGTGCCATCCATCGTGAATAATCGCGAGGCGAACAGCGAATCATCAGACGTGCTCCCGACTCGTTGTTCATTACCGACCCCAACACCGCGCGCGTGCTCCATGACGTGACGGACGCATCATACGGCTTCGTTTTTACCTTCACGCTGCCGTAATCGCTTACCGTACCGTTCTTCCACGTGGCGTCCTGGTACGTGATCACCACGCACTGCTTCGCACCAGAATCCCCCGGAGTGACCATGGTGAGCGTATGGTTCGTGGCGTCATACTCAACACCCTCCGCGTAGCGCACATACCGGTCGAGGCTTTGCACCGACGTGGCTATTTCCGTGGAAGACCTGCTTCGTATCGCATCCGCGCTGGTGGAATGCAGGTATTGCACGATCGCCGTGGTGAACATGGTGGAGACGATGGCGAAGATGAACAGCGACACCATCATCTCCACCAAGGTGACGCCGCTTTCACCGCGCGCCATACGTTGCGCGACGGCGCGAATACGCAGTTTTCCGCTTGTTGTTCCGCTCATTGCAACCCCTCACTAGATGATGAGCTTGTTGTCGACACCAATATCCAGCAGTTCCGACGTGGTGTACAGGCAGGTTTTGCCTGATGCATGTTGTCGTCCCAGGTGACGCCTACCACCACGCGATCATGGGCATATACGTGTGCGCACCGAACGTGAACGCGCCCGATACCGTTTTGCCCGGATCCAGAATGTCGGCCGTGGCGCTTGTTGAGGTATTGGCCGTATAGCTCGTTGCGGAACTACGGGAAATGCCCAGCTGAGATGCGGTCTTGCACGAGATCTCGCCGCTGGCACGGAAACAGCGCTCCACCACCGTGTTCACCGTATATTCGGTATGCTTGGCGTCCTTGCCCGTAGTGGCACGAACCGGCTGAATATACTTGCTCTTGTCTGGATCAGGCGAACTGGTATAGCTCAGATCCGCCAATTGCGACGTGATGGCGCCAACGTCGGAAAGATTCTTCTGCGCGGCGGTGACGGACGTTTCCCCCATGCCTTTGATGAGTTCATCGAGATATTGGTTGGCGTCTACATTGGCGATCTGCGCACGCATTCTTTCCATGCCGTCGTCGCCCAGCGACACGGCGGTGGACCGCTGCTGCTGCGCATATGACGTGCGAATGGCCGTGATGGCGAACTGTGCGGCGGCAAGTCCCGTGATGCTCAACACCACGATCGCCACCAGCACTTCCACCAACGTGAAGCCGGACTCGCCACGTTTGGCAATCGATTGACGCGACTCGCCGCAACCCCTGAATCGGGGGCGTCTCCCGCTGTGCGCAAGCTGTACTCCATGAGCAGCTCCTTCACAAGATGCCACCCCATCATTGGAAGCGGCAGGAATTCGGCACGCAACCAAACGCGGTGCCATAAACATGAGTTACTGTATCACGATATTCTGCCAACGTTTTCACAGCAACATATTTCTCAAAAAACTTTGCCACGATTAGCTTTTACCTGTTTTTGCGGCTACAATGCTGATTTAGCAGTACACAATACTGCAATCGTTGTAGCTCACATGACTTCGAACAACTGAACATCAGCCACCCCACAAATGCTGCCGTTTGCTTGGGGTTTCATGTTATGCCGTATGACAGGCGCATAAGCGCGCATGCGGTGCAGGAGGTCATTATGAGCGACGCCGGTTCGGGAGGCCGTTTCCCCTTCCTCAGGCGAAACAAAAACAGCGACACGCCGAACGCTTTCCCGCAAAGTATGGATCCGATCGCGCCGACAACCGGCGAGATCCATCAGGTGTTCACGCCGAGCACACCACGCCATGCGGCAATGACAAGCGACGTCACCGGAGATTTTCCCGCCATGCCAACGTCCACCGAAGGCATGGACGAACAGACCGAACGCCAATATGCCATGGCGTTGGCGCAAGGCATGAGCCTGCCGTTCGTGGACCTCAACGAATACCAGATCGACAAAGAAGTCATCAGCATGGTTCCCGACGATCTGTGCCGACGCAACCAGCTTCTGCCGCTTTCCATCGTCAACGGGCGCATCGCCGTAGCCATGGCGAATCCGAAAAACTTCGCCGCGGTAGACGATGTTTCCGCAACAACCGGCATGCCCGTCATCGCCATGGTCGCCATGCCATCGCAGGTACGCGACTGCATCAACCGGTTCCTGCGCGCCAATGCGGAGTTGACCGAACTATCGCACGAGATCGCCGCGACCGCGAAAAAAGAAGTCGACCTTGAACAAGACGACAGCGAAGACGCCTCCCCCGTGGCACGCTTCGTAAGTCTGCTCATCAACCAGGCCATCGACGACCACTGCTCCGATATCCATATCGAACCGCAGGAAGACGGTCTGCTCGTACGCTACCGCATCGACGGCGTGTTGCATATCTTCCAAAAAGCGCCACGCGCCATGACCCAAGGTGTGATCAGCCGCATTAAGGTCATGGCCGAAATGGATATCGGCGAGCGTCGCAAGCCGCAGGATGGCCGTATTACCGTACGTCACAACGGTCAGAAGGTTGATCTTCGCGTGGCGGCATTGCCTACGGTGTGGGGCGAGAAAATCGTCATGCGTATTTTGAGCACGCCTTCGGGCAATCTCAAAGTGGAGGATCTGAATTTCAGCGAACGCAATTTCGATGTGTTTTCCAAAGCGTACAACCGCCCGTACGGCATGGTGTTGGTGACTGGTCCGACCGGTTCGGGTAAGTCGACCACGTTGTATGCGACGTTGGGCGATGTGGCCCGCCCGGAAATCAACATCATCACGGTTGAAGACCCTGTGGAATTCCGCATGGAGGGCATCAATCAGGTGCAGGTGAACAATAAGGCGGGTATGACCTTTGCCGCCGCGTTGCGTTCGATTCTTCGTGCCGATCCTGATGTGGTGCTGATCGGTGAGATTCGAGACGAGGAGACGGCGACCATTGCGATCGAGGCTTCGCTGACGGGCCATTTGGTGCTGTCCACGTTGCACACCAATGATGCTCCGAGTGCGGTGACGCGTTTGACGGAAATGGGCGTGGAACCGTTTTTGGTGAGCTCGTCGCTGGCTGCGGTGATGGCGCAGCGTCTGGCGAGGCGCCTGTGCAAGAAATGCCGGAAGGCCGATACGGCCACTCCCGTGGAGTTGAAGATGATGGGTGTGCCATATACGCCCAGCTCTCCGTTGCCGACCGTGTACCGTGCGATGGGTTGCCGTGAATGTTCCAACACCGGATATCACGGGCGTGTGGCCATTCAGCAGGTAATGGGCGTGGACACGCAGATGGAGGATTTGATCGCGCGTGGCGCCACGTCGCTGGAAATCGAGCAGGCGGCCAAGTCGAAAGGCATGACGTCGCTTCGTGAGGATGGCTGGCAGAAGGTTCTGCAAGGCATTACTTCCGTGGATGAGGTGCTTCGCGTGACCGTGTAGTTGTGTAATCGTGTGACCGCGTTTTCAACATATGTAAAGGACAATGATGACCGATATTGAACAGCAACCCGAGCTGAAAACCGAAATGAACACCGCGACGGATCCCGATGCGCAGCCGACTTGGGATGCGAACACCGATTTGTCTGGTTTGAAAGGTGTGACCATTCCCAGTACCGCTCCTTCATTCAACGAGGATCCGCGTAGGGGACGCCATTGGTCGCCCGACAATGCGATTCAGGCTGACGATGACAGTTTGCGCAATATTTTCGCGTCGCTTGACGCCATGCCCGCGTTGCGGCATGGTTCCGGTACCGTTCCCGACCCCACGCCTAAGGCCGCGGTCGAGCAACAGCCGGCGGCCGAGCCTCAACAGAGCGCACAGCGGCAGCCTATGCAACAGTCAGCTGCCCCGCAAGCCGTTGCATCACAATCTGTAGCGGAACCGCAGCCCGCTCCGACACGGCCTGCGGAAACACCGCTCATTGCAGAACAACAGGAACTCTCCTACGACACCGCTTTTCCGGAAACCCCGGAAAACGAAGCCGTGGATCAGCAGAATCTGCAATTCGACGATGACGTGACGGAAGTCACCCCTGCATTCGAGTATCATGGACCGATCCAGCAAATCGACGGCGATCCGCCATCATTCATTCCAGGCGGCACGCCGTTCGCGCAACAGCCGGACGACTATGCGGCGTACGAGGAGAACACGCAGACCATGCAGCCTTCCGCTATCAACCATATTGCGCAGCCTGCGCCCGCTGCCAGACCGCAACCCAATATGAGCAACAGGCTAATCGTGGATTTCATAGTGCCCGAAACCAATGATTCCGACGAGGACGCTGTTCCCGGACAACGCAGAATCAAAGCGCAACAGGTCAAAGAAACATTGCATGCCGAACATCCCGATGCGGATCCGGAATTCGTGGCTGCCATATGCCAGCTGGTGGAATTGAACGCGTCCGATCTTCATCTGGTGGTCAACGATCCGCCAATGCTGCGCGTGGATGGCAAGCTGCGCCCCGCCAAAGCTGAGCGTGTGGAACAAGGACCGCACGTATGAAGCCATCAAAGTGATGACCAACGAGCTGGAGATGGAACGGTTCAAAGACGATTTGGAACTTGATATTTCATTCTCCATCGGCGATCTGCTGCGATTCCGCGTCAACGTATACCGCGACCGTTTGGGCGTGTGCGCGGCATTACGAACCATTCCCACGGAAATCAAAACCGCGCAGGAGCTTGGTCTCGACCCGCATATCGCCGATCTGGCGTTACTGCCGCGTGGACTCGTGCTCGTATGCGGTCCGACCGGCTCCGGCAAATCCACCACGCTCGCCGCGATTGTCGACAGAGCGAATGCCGAACGCGCCGACCATATCATCACCATTGAAGACCCGATCGAATTCGTGCATCAACACAAGCGTTGCGTGATGAGCCAGCGTGAAGTGGGCACCGACACCAAAAGTTTCGCGGAAGCGCTTAAACGCGCGCTTCGTGAAGATCCCGACATTATCGAAGTGGGCGAGCTTCGAGACCTCGAAACCATTTCCACCGCGTTGACCGCCGTGGAAACCGGCCACTTGGTGTTCGCCACCCTGCACACGCAGGACGCCGGTTCGACCGTGGACCGTCTGATCGACGTGTACCCGGAAAATCAGCAGCAGCAGATTCGCGTGCAGGTGGCCTCCACTCTGCGCGCGGTGGTCGTGCAAACCTGATTTCACGTGCCAGCGGGCATGGCCGCGCTCCTGCCACCGAAGTGATGATCAACACTCCGGCCGTGGCCGCGTTGATTCGCGGAGGCAAGGCGCATCAGATTCGTACCGTGCTGCAATCCGGCGAAAAGGAAGGCATGCATACGCTTGACCAAGATCTGGCGAGACTCGTCAACAAGGGCGTCATCACCTTCGAAGACGCTCTTGCCAAGGTGCAGGTCCTCGAGGAATTCGAAAAACTCTGCGGCGCCCGCTCCTCCTTCTAACCTCGCCGTACCCATACACCATCTTTACACCTATCATGAGCAACACAGCAGAAACACCAACCATCATCCAGCCCGACGTTTCGGCGAACCGCGCGACGAACCTTCGAAAAAGACTCTTCACCTGGTTCACCGAACAACGGCTGCACTGCATTGTCTTCATCGCCTACGTGACAGTGACCGTCACCGTGTCGTGTTTTCACGAACCATGGTTTGATGAGGCGCAAGCCTGGCTGATCGCACGTGATTGCTCATGGAAGGAACTGCTTACCGTACGCACCCATTACGAAGGACACCCACCTCTTTGGTGGATGCTGCTTGCCATTCCCGCCAAACTTGGCATGCCTTACGAAATAGGATTGAAATCCCTCAATCTTATGTGCGCCGCGCTGATGATCTGGCTTTTGGAATTCAAAACGAAACTACCAGAATTACTAAAGGTAATACTGCCATTTTCCTATTTTCTTTGCTACCAGTATGGCGTAACTTCCAGACCATATGCGCTTATGATCGCCGCAATGCTGCTCATAGCCATCAATTGGAACAACCGCAACACCAAGCCATGGCCAGTCATACTCAGCATGATGCTGCTATGCGCCACGAGCTCTTACGGATTGGCAATCGCCGGCATGCTTGCCTTGAATTGGACGATTCAATTTCTCTGCGGCGAACGCTCGCTTATAAAAAACAAGCAGCGTTTCGCGGGACTTGTTCTGCTACTGGTATTCGCCATCATACTGCTCCTCAACGTACTCCCCGCACCCGGCACATACCACGGTGACTTTGACATACATGGCACTGCAACAACATCACCCGCATGGTTTCCGTATTCAACACCTGGCTGGTAATGCCTTCCGAGACGTTGTTCACTTCAACCCTGTCGGATGGCAATATGCAGTTCATCGCTCTCACGCCAAGCGAGCTGTTTATGCCGTGCGTAATGTCATGCCTGATGTGGTGTTTTCTTATTCGGATTTGCCTACGCCGGAAAACCGCATCGTTGCTGCTCACCACATACTTGGTATAAGCGTTGCGTTCACCGCGCATCTTTCCATGCATCATGCGGGAATCATCTTGGGATTCTTCATCGCCATTCTCGCCATCGATTGCGATATCGAAAAAATCAATTCCAACGATTGGCCTCAGTGGATCCGTAATCTCAACAACCGTGTTATGACTCTTCTTGGACCGAAGAAAACGGAACGGTATCTCCGTTTCTTCAAAATCCTCGGTCTTATCTTCATGCTTGTCAGCGTGTATTGGACGGCAAGCGCCAGTATTTGCGATATTCGGTACGACTATTCGTCTTCCCGGGCGGTAGCGTCTTTTATCAAAACCAACCATTTGGAGCAATACCGTTGGATGGCAGGCTGGACACGCGTCAGCAAGAACGACACCGCTTCCAATCCAGAAATCAACAAAATCATCAACAAAGGCGGATATTGCGGCGGCACCGACTGCATCGACTACACTTCTTGGTACGGCAGCACCCTTATCGATTCAGCCCTTACTTCGACCATACGCTTCTTGCCAATGCATACAAGGGACGAAGCTATTCGTCGTGGGAATGGTGCGTTGACCTATGCGGGAAAGAAAGACATCGAAACATGGAAATCGTGGGGCGAACCCGAATTCTACGACACTCTGTATCAGCCATTTTTCTTCTCCGACCTTGGTTACGACAGAAACCATTACACGAAAATCAAAATCGCCGAAACCAAGACACCTTGGAAAAGCACATGGTCGGAAGGCGCCTGCGAAATTTACGTGCGCAACGACATTTACGAGAACGTATTGCATTCGCCCGATCCTGGAATCGACTGGCCCGACGGCGCAACGCGCAGATAACAGGTGGACCGGCATCCAACTGGAACGTGTCGATTGTTCGTTTATGCAAAACGTGCCACTGTCAGCACCTTTGTATAGGTTAGGTATGTTATGTACATGCAGGGGGGCTTCCGGCGAAAGCGGAAGCTGAGATAGGCAAATGCCTGACCCTTTGAACCTGTTGGTTAGGACCAACGTAGGGAGCAGACAATGGGCGATGACTCATATGCAGCTGCATTGCGTGAACAGATTGCGCAGGCAGTAAACGACGTACGCGAAACCACACCTTTGGCACAGTCGTTCACCAATTTCGTAACGATGAATCTTGTGGCCAACGCGCAGCTGGCGCCGGCGGCACCGCAGCATGAGCTTCCTGCCTGACGACGTGATCGACACCGCGGAAATCGCCGGATCGAACTACATCAATGTGGGCACACTCCTGCCGTTCTTCAAGGACGCGCTACCGGAAATCGCCTACAAACTGCACAAGAACGGCAAGACGTGGTACTTGATCCGGTCGCCGCGGGCATCGGCAAAACCCGTACCGCCATTCTCGAATCGTTCCGCACATACCCGCCGACCATTGTGCGCGGCAATGCGAGCGAAATCATCGCGCTCGATGCGATGTGGGGTTTGGCACAGCATGATTCCACCGTTCCCGGCACTCGCCCGGCAGGCGTGGAAGCCGTCGACGAAGTCGATTCCGCCGTTGACGCGGCCAAACGAGTGGCTCGTCATCTTGCGAAATACTCCCCTGTTGGAGCCGGCGCGGTGGCCGTTTCCGGAGCAGTCGATCTGGTGACTGACGGCGAGCGCGCGTTCCGTTTGCCCGGCGGCAGCGCGATGATGACGAAGATCACCGGCGCCGGCTGTTCGCTCGGCGGCGTTACCGCAACGTATCTGGCCGTGGCCGAACCGCTTGTCGCCGCGATTTCGGCATCATTGCTGTATAACAGGGCTTCCGAAATCGCCGAAGCGAAATCGTCCGGTCCCGGATCTTTCCAAGTGACGCTGCTTGACGCGCTTTGGAACGTCACCGCCGAGGAAGTCGCCGCTTCCGAAATCATCATCGACTAGGCTTTGCCGAACCCTGCATGGTATTCGGCATATCATGCGGGGTTCGGCAATTGCGTATGTGGAAAATATGGACGATTGCCGGTTCACATTGTAGGTTTTCTGAATCACTTACCGAGAAGGGTTGATTATATGAACAATTATTCATATGCATCGATGCGCGATACATTCGATATGAGCGCCTACTTTGTGGTCGGCCCGCAGGATTGCAAGAGCCGTACTATTACCGGTGTGATTGAGGATGCGTTGCGCGGGGGTGCAACGTTCATCCAGCTGCGAGCCAAGAACACCGACGCGAAAGACATCACCAGCATGGCACGCGATATCGCGCAGGTTATCGAGAACAACGGCAAATCCGATTCCGTGGCGTTTGTGATCGACGATCGCGTGGATGTAGTTTGGCAGGCACGTCACAAGGGCATCAAAGTTGACGGCGTGCATATTGGGCAAACCGACTTGGAACCGCAGGAAGCCCGCGCGTTGCTTGGGGAAGATGCCATTGTGGGCTTGTCTGCCGAAACGGAAAGCCTGGTGAAGCTGATCAACGAGCTGCCTGCCGGCTGCATCGACTACATCGGGGCCGGCCCGTTGCACGTGTCCACCACCAAGCCGGAAGCTTCCGTTGGTGGCAACGATGGTTCCGGGCATACGCTCGACGAGGCGCAGATCAATGCGATCTGCGATGCGAGTGATTTTCCGGTTGTGGTCGGCGGTGGAGTGACCGCCGACGATATGGAGATGCTCGCACATTCGAAGGCGGCCGGCTGGTTTGTGGTGTCGGCCATTGCCGGCGCAAGCGATCCGGAAGAGGCGACCCGCAATATGGTTTCGCGATGGAAGGCAGTGCGCGGTGATGCAAAGCATGGCACGTACTGCGCAAATAGCAATCACGGATCACGAATATTTCAGAACTTCGCATCATAAGCAAGCAAAAGCAAGTAAGGAGTCATTCATGACCAGCACTTTGGCACCGGTATTGAGCATCGCGGGATCGGATTCCTCCGGTGGTGCCGGCATTCAGGCGGATTTGAAAACCATGCTTGCCAATGGCGTGTTCGGTATGACCGCCATCGCGGCGCTGACCGCGCAGAACACCACAGGCGTGACCATGGTCACGAACACTCCTCCGGAAATGCTCGCCGCGCAAATCGACGCAGTATTTGAAGATATTCCGCCGGTCGCGGTGAAGATCGGCATGGTGTCGAGCGTGGAGCTCATCAACGTGATCGCCGACCGTCTGATTGCGCATGATGCCACGAATATTGTGCTTGATCCGGTGATGGTGGCAACATCCGGTGCGAAGCTTATCGAAGGCGACGCGATTGCGGCACTGACTTCCAAACTGTTCCCGCTGGCCACCGTCATCACGCCGAATATGCCGGAGACCCAGGCGCTGTGCGAGCTGGCCGTCGAACAGGTGCCGACGCGATCGACTACGAGAATGGCGAAAGCATCTCCAGTGAGAACGACATGGTGACGGCAGGCCATATGCTCGCCGGCCATTTCGGCTGCGCGGTGCTCGTCAAAGGCGGTCATGGCACGCAGGATGCCAGCGATGTACTCGTTGAACCGAGCGGCAAAGTCACTTGGTTCCGCGCGCGTCGTATCAATAATCCGAACACGCATGGCACCGGATGCACGCTGTCTTCGGCGATCGCATCGCATCTGGCGCTTGGCGAGACATTGCCGGAAGCGTCGATAGTGCAAAACTGTATCTGACGGGCGCCTTGGAGGCGCAGCTTGACCTCGGTCACGGATCCGGACCGATGGATCACGCTTGGAAATGGCGCTGACAGCCAAATCCGCACCAGCCAATCCAAGTCGTATCAGGCCGATAGGAACGCAACGAAAGGAACGAACATGACCCTTGATGCAATGCGGAAAAGCAGGAAGTGCCGATCAACCCGGAAACCGGCAAACCGTATATCAACACGCTTGCCGCAGTCGCCATCTCCCCCGCCGGCGCAAGCCTGAAAAGTCCACGTACGTGCGCAGGCGGTCGACGTGATCCGTCAATCCGGATTGCCGAGTGAAACCAACGCCATGTTCACCAACATCGAAGGCGACATCGACGACGTGCTCAAGGTGATTCGCGACGCCACCATGAAGCTGGCTGGCCAGGGCTATCGCACCGACGTGGTGATCCGTCTCGACATTCGCCCGGGTTTCGAAGGTCAGATCCACGCCAAGCAGGCACTTGTGGACGAAATCCTGTCGGAATAAATCAGGCAATAAACTGTTAGATCGTCAGAAAAATCGAAAAGCGCGCTATTTATAAGGAATGGCGCGCTTTTCTTATTGATTTGGGTATAGTGTAGCGAATATGACTACGATGAAGGAAATTGCCGAAGCGGCAGGGGTGTCCATTTCCACTGTTTCCCTGGTGCTTAACGGCAGGGGTGAAGGACGTGTGAAAGCCCCTTTGGCCGCGCTCGTACGCGAGAAGGCAGACGAACTCGGCTACACGGTCAATCCTCTGGCGCGCAGCCTGCGCACTTGCCGCACGCGAATTCTCGGCTTCATCAGCGAGGAAGTTGCCACCACGCCGTACGCAGGCGGCATCATTCTGGGCGCGCAAGACGCGGCAAGCACCTACGGGTACATGATCATCACGGTCAGCACCGATGGCAGGGCGAGCGAAGAGAACGAAATCGCCACGCTGAAACGGTATGGCGTGGACGGTTTCTTCTATTCGAAGATGTCGAATCGCATTGCGAGCGTGCCAGCCTCGCTCGGCGATTATCCGGTGGTGATGGTGGATGCCACCGATGCCGACAACCAGATTCCCAGCATCGAGCCGGACGAATTCCAAATCGCCTATGATGCCACGAAACGGCTGATTCAGGCCGATTGCAAGCGTATCGCCTACATCGGATGCTCGGAAAACATGATTGCGCAGGATGGCCGTTTTGCCGGGTATCAGGCGGCATTGCAGGATTCCGGTTTCGCCTATGATCCTTCGCTGGTATGCAATGTGCTCAATAATGGTCCTGCGTTGCGTGCCGTCGACAAACTGTTTGACGAACGCAATCCCGACGGTTTCTTTTGCTTCAATGATGCGCGTGCATGGTATGTGTACGAATGTGCGGCACGCCGCGGACTGACCGTCGGCAAGGACGTTTCCATCGTCGGCGTCGACAACCACCGCGTGTTCGCCGAAACGCTGGAACCGCAGCTGACCACGGTGGAACTGCCCCACTATGAGATGGGTTATTGGGCCGCATGCAAGCTTATTTCGATGATCGAACGCAAGCCCGTCGACAGTTCGTCTTGGCCGAATACCACCGCTCCCATGCCGCCGTTGGATTCGCCGATTCCTGCGAAGATCCATTGCGCGCTGATAGAAAAGGGATCGGTTCGCAGCTAAGTTTCGCGATCTAAGACCACATGAAAGGCCTGTTGACGTGTCCGTTACGACACGCCGAGAGGCCTTCTTTTTTATCCCCCATTTCGGCTTAATTCCAACACTTCCAAAAAGCGTTGGAATTACTTACGTCAATCGATTGACGTCAATCGTTTGACGCGCTATTATTTAACCATGTTCATCCACTTGGCACGGCAGCTGGGTGAATGACGGCATAACACAACATCGGCACACAACCGAGGTGCCGCGCGGCAGCGGCACAAACAAAGAGAAACAGAGAAACAACAACATGGCAAGTACAACTCGATCTGCATGGAAGAATCCTTCCTACCTGCAGAGCTCCTTCGGCATCTTCATGTTCTTCTGCTCGTGGGGCATCTGGTGGTCCTTCTTCTCCCGCTGGCTTACCGACCCGGCCCACGGTCTGGGCATGACCTCCGCCGAGCAGGGCCAGATCTACTCCATCAACTCCCTGGCAACCCTGGTCATCATGTTCGCCTACGGCGCCATCCAGGACCAACTGGGCATCAAGCGTAAGCTCGTGATCTTCGTCTCCGCCATCGCAGCGCTCGTCGGCCCGTTCGTGCAGTTCGTGTATGCCCCGATGCTGACAGCCGGCGGCACCACCCGTTTCATCGGCGTGCTCATCGGCTCCATCGTGCTGTCCGCAGGTTTCATGGCCGGCTGCTCCCTGTTCGAGGCACTCACCGAACGCTACTCCCGCAAGTTCGGCTTCGAATACGGCCAGTCCCGAGCTTGGGCTCATTCGGCTACGCCATCGTGGCGCTGTGTGCAGGCTTCCTGTTCAATATCAACCCGCTGCTGAACTTCTGGGTCGGCTCCATCTGCGGCCTCGGCATGCTGTGCATCTACGCTTTCTGGGTTCCGGCCGAGCAGAAGGAAGAGCTCAAGAAGGAAGCTGATCCGAACGCGGCTCCGACCAACCCGTCCTTCAAGGAAATGATTTCCGTTCTGAAGATGCCGACCCTGTGGGTGCTCATCGTTTTCATGCTGTTCACCAACACCTTCTATACCGTGTTCGATCAGCAGATGTTCCCGAACTACTACGCTTCCCTCTTCTCCACCACTGAAATCGGCAACGCACCTACGGCACCCTGAACTCCTTCCAGGTGTTCCTCGAGTCCGCCATGATGGGTGTTGTTCCGATCATCATGAAGAAGATCGGCGTGCGCAACTCCCTGCTGCTCGGTGCAACCGTGATGTTCCTGCGCATCGGCCTGTGCGGCGTGTTCCACGATCCGGTCAGCGTCTCCATCGTCAAGCTGTTCCACTCCATCGAGGTTCCGCTGTTCTGCCTGCCGGCATTCCGCTACTTCACTCTGCACTTCGACACCAAGCTGTCGGCAACCCTGTACATGGTGGGCTTCCAGATCGCTTCCCAGATCGGCCAGGTGATCTTCTCCACCCCGATGCGCCTGCATGACGCCATGGGCGATCGCCGACCTTCTTCACCATCTCCGGCATCGTGCTGGCAGCCTGATCTACGGCTTCTTCGTGATCAAGAAGGACGACCAGGAAGTCGGCGGTGATCCGTTCTACACCGACAAGCAGCTCAAGGCCCAGGCCGCTGCAGAAGCGAACGCCTGAACGCAATCGCAAGTCCGGCCAAGAACATAACTGAATCGTGCTGCTCGAAGCGTTTCCCCTTTTTCCGCTTCGGGCAGCATTCTTACAACTTTTACTCAAAACTCAATAAGCAGCAATTCAACAATCACAAGAAAGGCTATTCAACGATGACTGGCTTCACCCCGGACGCACCCGTCCTTCACGAAATCAAGAACCACAGCGAGGCTCTGGCACAGGCGGAGGCGGGCGTTGCAGCCATGGCCGCCGCGCGCAACAACCGTTGGTATCCGAAGTTCCACATCGCCTCCAACGGCGGCTGGATCAACGATCCGAACGGCCTGTGCTTCTACAAGGGCCGTTGGCACGTGTTCTACCAGCTGCACCCGTACGGCACCCAGTGGGGCCCGATGCACTGGGGTCACGTCTCCTCCAACGACATGCTCAACTGGAAGCGTGAGCCGATCATGTTCGCCCCGACTCTCGAAGAGGAAAAGGACGGCGTGTTCTCCGGTTCCGCAGTGATCGGCGATGACGGCGAGCTCAAGTTCTACTACACCGGCCACCGCTGGGCCAACGGCATCGACAACACCGGCGGCGACTGGCAGGTGCAGATGATCGCCGAACCAGACAACGACGAGCTGACCAGCGCCACCAAGCGCGGCATGATCATCGATTGCCCGCTCGATAAGGTCGACCACCACTACCGTGACCCGAAGGTATGGAAGACCGGAGACAAGTGGTACATGACCTTCGGTGTCTCCTCCGTAGAAAAGCGCGGCCAGATGTGGCTGTTCTCCTCCGATGACATGGTTCGTTGGACCTACGAGCGTGTGCTGTTCGAACACCCGGATCCGAACGTCTTCATGCTTGAATGCCCGGACTTCTTCCCGATCAAGGACGCCGAGGGCAATGAGAAGTGGGTCATCGGCTTCTCCGCCATGGGCGCAAAGGCCTCCGGTTTCATGAACCGCAACGTTTCCAACGCCGGCTACATGATCGGCACGTGGACCCCGGGCGAGGCGTTCCAGCCGGAAACCGAGTTTCGCCTGTGGGATTGCGGCCACAACTATTACGCTCCGCAGTCCTTCAACGATGGCGAGCGCCAGATCGTATACGGCTGGATGAGCCGTTCGTTGAGCCGATTCCGATGCAGGATGACGGCTGGTGCGGCAACCTGACCCTTCCGCGTGAGATCACCCTGGGCGCCGACGGCGATCTGCACACCGCTCCGGTTGTCGAAATGGAAGGTCTGCGCGAAAACACCACCGATTTCGGTGCGATCTCGCTGGACGTCAATGGCGAGCAGACCATTGCCGACGATGCCGAAGCCGTGGAAATCGAAATGACCATCGATCTCAACGCTTCCACCGCGGAACGCGCCGGTCTGAAGATTCACGCGACTGAGGATGGCTCTTACACGTATGTGGCGTTCGACGATCAGATCGGCCGCGTGGTGATCGACCGTCAGGCCGCAGCTCAGGGCGATCGTGGCTACCGTACCGCGCCGCTTTCCGCCGAAGAACTGGCTTCCGGCGAGCTCAAGCTGCGCGTGTTTGTGGATCGCGGCTGCGTGGAAGTGTACGTAAACGACGGCCGTCAGGCCATGAGCTCCTTCAGCTACGCTTCCGAAGGCCCACGAGCCATCAAACTTGTTGCCGAATCCGGCACGCTTGAGGTCAAGTCCTTGAAGCTCCACACCATGAAGTCCATCGGACTGGAGTGAGGCTAATCCAAGGCAGTAGCAAGGGGTAAAGAGTAAGGCGGGTTTCGTGTCGAATGAGATACGAGACCCGCCTTTCGTTTTGGTTTGGAACGTGGTTTAGGGAGTGCTTTATACTGGCACCCCGGTAATGAACTTTTCTGACCGGAACGCGGGCAGGCTCCTCACCTTACTGATTTCTCGCCACCGGTCACGTGCGCGCCCACTATGGCGCAGAAAGCAAGGTGAACGATGGCGGTTTCGCACGTTCAACGCAGGGATTCGGCAACAGGATCCATACCCTCAAACACGAGTTCGCACATGGGTTCGGGCATGGCTGCGAACACGAATTCAAAAGCCGGCATTGTCGCAAAACTTCTCGAAGCTTTGTCCGCCTTTGCTCATGTTTGCAAACGCCGTATTCCCACGGTTATTGCAGTAGTGCTGTTGCTGGCGGTATGGGAGGCGTGGGTCCGCATCGGCAATGTGCCCAGCACCATGATCGCCGCGCCAAGCGAAATCGCACAGGCCACCGTCGAAACATGGTCGACGTTATGGCCTGCCACGCAAGTCACTTTGCTTGAAGGTACCGTCGGATTCCTGTTCGCCGTACTGTTCGGCATTCTCATCGGCATACTGCTGTACTGCTCATGCATTGCGAACGCCGCATTGTTCCCGTTGCTTTCAGCTGCGCAGACCATGCCGTTGATTTCCATCGCTCCCCTATTTTTGATCTGGTTTGGCTTTGAGATTTCCGGAAAAATCGTGATCGTAACGGTATTCGGCTTATTCCCGATTGCAGTGCAGACGATTCGTGGGCTTGAAGCGGTCCCCCAGTTTTATTCGGATGTTGCGCTGACTTGTGGCGCCACGAAAGCGTGGACACTGTGGCATGTGAAGCTGCGTGTGGCCGCTCGTCAGATTTATGGCGGCATCCGCGTTTCCGCCGCATACATTTTCGCCACCGCCGCCACCGCAGAATATTTGGGCGCGCGCAAAGGTCTTGGCATTTGGCTACAGGCCGCCTACAACTCGTTCCGCACACCGCTGATCTTCTCGGCGACGCTGGTCATCATCGCCATCACCGGCGTTCTGATGTGCCTGGTGAACCTCAGCGAACGCGTCCTGCTCGGCCCAGCTGATGCCGACGCCGATCCCGATGCAGACCAGTAAGTCAAACACGCCAAACATCATCGGCCTTCTGCAAACGCAGCATTCGCAGCATTCGCCACTCCGCATTGCATGTCGGTCACGCTGCCTACGTATAATAAAACCCGCTGTTAAGCCAATGCGTGGCAAACCGGCAATATTCCACGCCTTTCACTAGGCACCGTAAGGAATGTCGGGGGCATTGGACGAGCGGGGGCCTGAGGCCCTTCGTATCGTTTTCTGCCCGAACTCCGCTCGCAGCATATCCCTAGAAAACGATAGAGAATACAGATTCAAGGGAAATCGCTTTATGAGCATCTTCAGCAGGCATGACGCCACCGCACGTACTCACATCGCAAGCACAATAATCGCACTCTTCAGCGCAATCGCCATGTTGTTCAGCGTTACCGCATGCGGACAAAGCAACGATTCCGTAACAAGCACAGCATCTGGCAGCAGCGATCTGACCAAAGTGACCTTCATGCTGTCCTGGGCGCCCGACACCAATCATATCGGCGTATATGTGGCGAAAAACAAGGGTTATTTCAAAGAGGCAGGTCTTGACGTTGATATCGTGGCCGTGGCACAGGCCGGTGCCGAACAGGCCGTGAACAACGGCGTGGCCGACTTCGCATTGTCGAACCTCACCAACGTAAGCACGTACGCTGTTAAGGGCGCAACCATCAAGCAGGTGCTGCAGGTACAGCAGAAGCCAAGCGCCATCTGGTGTTCGCTCGCTTCCAACACTGAAATCAAATCCCCGAAGGATTTCGACGGCAAGACTTTCGCCACGTTCGGATCCAACGAATCCGATGCGGTGATCCGTCGCATGATTCAGTCGGACGGAGGTAAGGGCGAATTCGACAAGGTGACCGTCGGCACGTCCACGTTCCAAACGCTGTCCAGCAACAAGGCTGATTTCGGTGGTTTCTATGCCACTTGGGAGGGTGTGCAGGCCGACATGTACGGTCCGAAGCTCAACTGCTTTACCGAACCGGATTACGGCGTTCCCGGCAATGCCGACACCATTGGCGTGATCACCAGCGACAAGACGATTTCCAACAATCCCGAACTGGTGAAGAAGTTCGTACAAGCCACCAAGAAGGGCTACGAGTACGCATATTCGAATCCTGACGATGCAGCGAAGATCCTTGTGAAGGAAGCTCCCGACGCGAATCTCAGGCTTGATTTCGTCAAGAAAAGCATGAAAACCATTGTGGACGGTCAGTATTGGGGCGATCCCGCCAAGATCAAGGATGGTTCGTTCACGTTCGGTACGAACGACGTTGAAGGCGCCCAGCAGTATTTTGACTTCCTCGCTCAGGAAGACGCCTACACCGATTCGCATGACAAGGTGGTGCACGACGCTCCGCAAGCCAAGGATCTCGCCACCGACGAATTCCTGAAATAATCGGGTTTGAACGAGTAGGTTTGTAACCCGTTTAGGTGCGAATAATCGAAAATATTGGAATACGGCATCCTGCATTTTTATTTCATGCCCAACACTGCTTGCTCAGTTCGGTTGAACATGGTTTGTGGGATGCCGCACCATTATGCGTTGCATTTGGCTTCATTGCACGAGTTTGATTAAATACAAATATGACACGACTGATTCTTGATGTGGACACCGGTATCGACGATGCACTGGCGTTGGCATACCTTGCGACGTTCGACACTGTTGACGTGCTTGGCGTGATCGGCACGTACGGCAATGTTTCCGTCGACACTGCGGTTCGCAATACTTCGTATGTGCTGGAACGGTTGGGGCTTCGGCACATTCCAGTGATACGTGGATCGTCACATCCTTCATGGGCTCGGTGTTTCATTCCGGATGCAGGTTGTGCGCAGTTTCACGGCACGGACGGATTGGGAGGATTCGGCCCGGCTTGCGATAGTTCGTCTTCGGATACTGCTTTTTCAGATATTTTTTCGGATAATTCCGGTTCTGATACTGTTTTTTCTCGTGATTATCGTAGTCTGATTTCCGTTGGCGGATATGCGTTGGATGATGTTCATGCGAATCCTGCGGTTGATTCGTTTGAATTGTCGCTTACTACGGATTCGGCTTCTTTTATTCATGTTGATGATTCTTCCGCCGACTCGGTTTCCGAAGGCGTGCAGTTCATTATTGATCAGGTTCGCGCTTATGGTTTCGACGTCACTGTGGTTGCGACCGGTCCGCTGACCGATATTGATGCTGCGATCGCGGCCGCACCGGATATTGCCAGCAAACTCAAACTGGTGATGATGGGCGGCACGTTGACGCAGGAAGGCAACTGTTGGGATCTGACCGCGGAAACGAACATCATTCAGGATCCGGAAGCCGCAGATCGCGTGTTCCATTCCGGTGCCGACATCACCATGGTCGGCTTGGACGTAACGCATCAATGCCTGATGGGTTCCGATGCGACCCGTGCTTGGCGCGAAGCGGCGAATGCTGACACACTTACCAGCTCGACCGCATCCCAAGTCGCTGATTCACTTGATGGTTCAGCTGGTAGTTCAAATGCAGCTTCAGCTCGAACCTCGAGTGTGGCTGCAAGCCCATCTGCTTCCGATGTGCGCGTATTCCTCGCCGACATGGCTGATTTTCCATTGCCGCAAACCTCAAGGCCGACGCGCGACTGTTTTCACAGGGCATGCCATTGCATGATCCTCTGGCCGCCGCCGTTGCCGTGGACCCGTCGCTGGTGACCTGTATCGACCTACCAATGAAAGTCGAGCTCGAAACCGGCGATTTCCACGGCACCCGAGGCCGAACCATCGGCGATCCCGCCGGACTGATCGACTCCAACGCACCCCGCATCCACGTAGCCTTCCAAGTCGACTCCTCCCGTTTCGTCCCCACCTTCACCACCCGAATCAGCACGTTGTAACAAACAAAACGGGGAGAACATTATGTTCTCCCCGCAGTTAACCTAATCAACTCAGCAAAAACTACTTTTTGACGCCGCCGAAACGACGGTCGCGGTGAATGTAGTGGTCGATCGAACGCCATAGCACGTCTCGACCGCAATCGGGGAACAGTTCCGGCACGAAATCAAGTTCGGCATATGCCGCTTCCCACGGCAGGAAGTTCGACGTGCGCTGTTCGCCGGAAGTACGAATCACCAAATCGCAATCAGGAATATCAGGATTGTACAGGTGTTCGGAAATCATTTTTTCCGTTACGCGATCGCCGGAGATCTTGCCGTCACGCACTTCCTTTGCGATTGCCGCGCAAGCATCCGCAATTTCGGCACGTCCGCCGTAATTCAGGCAGAACACCACGTCGATGGTCGTGTTGTTTTTGGTACGTTCCTGTGCTTTTTCCAATTCGTCGATAACGGATTTCCATAGTTTCGGACGTCGGCCGGACCAGCGCACGCGCACGCCCCACGCGTTCATCTGCTCCACACGACGGTGGATGATGTCACGCGAGAAGCCCATCAGGAAGCGCACTTCCTGCGGGGAACGCTTCCAGTTCTCCGTGGAGAACGTATACAGCGACAGGTAGCGCACACCGGCTTCGATGGCACCTGCGATGGTGTCGAACACCACCGGTTCGGCAGCCTGATGCCCGTCGGTGCGAATCAGCCCACGCTGCTGCGCCCAACGACCATTACCGTCCATGATCACGCCGATATGGCGCGGAACCTTGTTCTTCGGAAAATCAGGAATAATCGACGGGTCAGAAAATGGTGCCGCCGGAATGTCAAGGGACTTGTAATCCACGTTCTCAAAAGCCATACCCGCTAATCTAGCAAGCGCATGGAACGAATCGGACGTTCCAAATAGTATTCACCCCATTTTTCTACCATTTGTCGGGTTTCCGGAAGCAACGCCGTGCCGTCCAGCTCTCCCCAATCGCCGTCTACAAGCGCCTGCAACTGGCAGATCGCATTCCACGAAACATCAAACGATTCACGAATATGATCGGTCAAACACATCAGGCCACCCGCAGAAATCGAAAAGAACCATGGACGATCAGCAGAAATCGGCTCCCCGCACACCACGCAGGCACGCAAACGTGGCGTCCAACCAGCGATCGCAAGAGCACGCATCACGTAGGAATCGCCAATCGCAGCAGCCTCATGCGCATGCTTGGAAAGGGCATTCAACGCTCCCAGCACCAGCCGATACTGTGCCACGGAACGCTCCTGCTCCGTCACTACCAGCTTGTCAGCGGTTTCGCAAATCACATTCGCTGCGGTATACGCCTTGAAATCGGTGCAGATGCCTCTCGCATACGCCGACACCGACTCGGCTTGGGAAATCACATCAAGCGAACGCCCTTCCGCAATAAGCAACGAGACGCGCATGAAAGGCTCCAAACGACCTCCGAAACGCGATTTGGTTCGACGCACACCTTTGGCGACGGCGCGGATTTTGCCATGGTCACGTGTCAGCAAAGTGACGATACGATCAGCTTCGCCAAGTTTGACGGTACGCAAGACCACACCCTCGTCCTGATACAACGGCATTCACACACCTCCTTCGCCTCGACTCGTTTTCTTAACTGAACTATCTATACTTTCCGCACGTTCTCGCGCCAGCCGCACTCTCCCGCGATATCAGTAAATAAACAATCCCCAGAACGCGAACACCAACAGCACATACAGCATGGTGACCGCCGTGATCCAAAACATCACACGGCCGAACCTCGTCGACGCGAGCACCGGCTGGCGGCCACTCACAATCGCGCCTATAGCCCCTTTACGCGGTGGCCATTGTGCAAGGCCACGATTCGTCGCCTCCTCGATAAGACGCACGAACACGCGGGACCACGCCCACACCACAACAACACACACCATTTGAATAACCGGCCAACTCCAATACATCATGCCCGGATCCTCGGCGGGAGCGCCACCCCACGCTAGCTTGACCACGCCCATAACCACTTCGCCCAATCCTGCACCAAACAGCACAAAAGTGGCCATGGTGGCAACGGCAAGCGTAATCAACGCATTTTTGAACACAGGTCTCAGCCCCAACACATATCGGCGTCGATGCGCATGCGCCCAAATCTTACGTACGAGCACAATCAGCCACAGCACGGCGATCACCAGCAGCAACAGCACCATGCTGGCATGCAGCACCACGAGATAAATGGTCAGCCCGCTGTTCGCCTGCAATTCCAACGGCACCGCAATCGACTGATACAAGTTGGTACCGGCCACACGCTCGCTGGTCTGCTGCAGTCCCCGCGTGATGCCGACAGCCCAACTGATTACATCATCCACGTAGGCGTCGGCGAACGGAGTGCCGCTGTTGGATTCGTCGCCGAGTCGGAGCACATGGTTGGCGATGGGGTATGTGCGCACGGTCACGTCCCAATTGCCCGCCTTATGCGCCATGTCGATGATTTTCTCCGTACCTTCCACCTGCGCGGTCATCACGTCTTTGGTGCCGTATGCCACAAGCGTGGGAATGGAATAGGCTTGGGGATTCAACGTGTCGAGGTCGAGATTGGTCAGGCCGAACAATTCCGCATCGATGTTGAACGCGCGGCGCACAATGGACTGGTATCCATCATGCGCTCCGACCAGCGCGAAATCCTGTGCGGCAAGGAATCCCAACGAATGTCGTGGCGAATACACCATTGGGCTCAGCAACACCTGGAATGCCACGTCGGGGTCTTGATCAAGCAGATATGAGGAAATCCAAGTGCTTTCGGAAGTCGCGTAAATGCCGACATTCGAAGCGTCAACGTTGTCGAGATCACGCAACATGGTGATGACCTGATCGTAAATGGCCGCGGAGCCCGGGTAATCACGGGTCGCATCGTTGGTGGACCATACCGGCTTGTCGAGCACGGCCGTCACGAAGCCTGCGGATGAGAGATCGGTGGCCATGTCTCCAAATGAGTTGTCACAGGTACCATATCCGGCACCATGCATGAACACCACGCCGGGCCGATTGTTTCCCGCGTCTTTCGGCTCTCGAATCAACACTTTGACCTGTTGTATTTCACCGGTTGACGCTGTTTCGCCTCAATGGTGACATATCGTTGCGTCACTTCGTAATCGCCTCGTTTGGCAAGGGTTTTGCCGGAAGGATTATCGAAGGTCACTGCCGTGTCGGATGATAACGTTTCGATGGTTTGACCGGTTGGCTCGTACTTCCATGACGATGCCGTCAAATTGGATACCGACACCAGAATGCCCAGCAGGATGATGAAGATAGCAAACTGACCATCAGCCGTCTGCCCCTCGTCCACTGACTGGATTGGCTCTCCGCGCTGGACATGACTGACTGACGTTCCTGATCTGACACGCCGTTCATTGTACCGACTCCAGCTGAAATGGCAATCGACAACCAGCAAAACCAGCGGGCGGCCGATCACAATCTGCAATCGACCGCCCGCGGTCAGCGAAATCAACAATTACCTTGCGCCACCGGCACCACCACCGGTCCTGTGGCGTTGACGGGCACCTGTCCGTCCGCTTCCATCTGCGCGGCGATCTCCTGCGCTTTGACCAGCAGCGTTTCCACAATCTGGTCTTCCGGCACGGTTTGAATGACTTTGCCCTTGATGAAAATCTGTCCCTTGCCGTTGCCGGATGCCACACCCAAATCGGCTTCACGGGCCTCGCCCGGACCGTTGACGATGCAGCCCATAACAGCCACGCGAATCGGCGCGGTCACATCCTTTAAACCTTCGGTCACCGCATTGGCCAACTGAATCACATCAACCTGGGAACGACCGCAGCTCGGGCAGGAGATAATGTCGAACTTGCGCGGACGCAATCCCATGTATTCCAGCAGCTTGCACCCGACTTTCACTTCTTCGACGGGCGGTGCCGACAGCGAAACGCGAATCGTGTCTCCAATGCCTTCAGCCAGCAGCGCACCGAATGCCAAACAGCTTTTGATGGTGCCCTGCCATGCCGGTCCAGCTTCGGTGACACCAAGATGCAACGGCCAATCACCCTTGGAAGCGAGCAGACGATACGTTTCCACCATGGTGATCACATCATGATGCTTGACGGAAATCTTGAAATCATGGAAGCCGACGTCTTCGAACATGCGCGCTTCCTTCATGGCGGACGCAACCAGTGCCTCCGGCGTCGGACCGCCATATTTCGCATACAGTTCCTTATCGAGCGAGCCCGCGTTCACGCCGATGCGCAACGAAATGCCCGCGTCCGTGGCGGCTTTGCAAATGGAAGGGCCAACCTCGTCGAATTTGCGGATGTTGCCGGGGTTCACACGCACCGCAGCGCAGCCCGCGTCAATGGCCTGGAACACGTATTTGCTTTGGAAATGAATATCGGCGATGACCGGAATCGGTGATTTCCTTACGATTTCCGGCAATGCGTCGGCATCATCCTGGCTTGGTACGGCCACGCGCACGATATCGCAGCCGGCTGCGGTCAGTTCCGCGATCTGCTGCAATGTCGCGGGAACATTGGCTGTCAGCGTATTGGTCATGGATTGCACCGAGATTGGCGCTCCCCCACCGACTGGAACGGGACCGACCATAATACGGTGCGATTTGCGGCGCGGATGCAGCGGGCTTTCGCTAATGGCTGCCTCACCGGTTTTACGGAACGGCTTTTCGATTTCTGGCATACGTCAAATCCTTGCAATAACAAGGCTCCCGACTTAGGGAGCCTTGCGTCACTTACGTTTCGTCTGTTTGTTTTGTTTCGTTTTCCGTTACTTGTTTATCAGTCGTCGGCTCGACGACGGGCTTCCAGCTCGAGTTGGCTCATTTCCTCCACGGAAGCGAATAGCGGATTGCCGCGCAGTTCCGCATCCATTTCGTCCAACACTTCCTTGACGGTATCGACGATGCGAGATATGGCAAGCGATGTTCGAGGAAGGCGTGAACGGCCTGTTCGTTGGCAGCATTCAGCACGGCCGTATGCTTTTCGGAAGCTTCCAAGCAATGTCGAGCCAAGCTCACTGCGGGGAATGCCTCATCGTCAAGCGGTTCGAACGTCCACATGGCGGCTTTCGTCCAATCACAGGCCGCTGCGATGTTGCCAAGTCGTTCGGGAGCCGATAGGCCAAGCGCGATCGGCAGACGCATATCAGGCGGTGAAGCCTGTGCGATGGTGGCGCCATCGCGGAATTCCACCATGGAATGCACGATGGATTGCGGGTGCACGGTCACGTCGATACGGCTCGGAGGCACGTCGAACAGACGGCTCGCTTCGATGACTTCAAGCCCCTTGTTCATCAACGTGGACGAGTTGATGGTCACCACCGGACCCATATTCCAAGTAGGGTGGTTCAACGCCTGTTCAGGCGTGATGTCGGTCATCTGCTCGCGTTTCCAACCGCGGAACGGACCTCCGGAAGCGGTGACCACGAGTTTCGACACTTCACCGTGCGTGCCCGAACGCAACGATTGCCAGATGGCGGAATGTTCGGAATCAACCGGATTAATCTGCTGCGCACGAACCTGTGCGTCGAACAGCAGATGACCGCCGGCCACAACGGATTCCTTGTTGGCGAGCGCCAGCTGCGATCCTGCCTGCAGTGCCGCAATCGAAGGTTCAAGCCGATGGATCCGGTAATGCCGTTCAACACCACGTCGGCACCGGATCCGGCCATGGCGATTACCGCTTCCGGCCCGGCATGATTTCCACATGCTTGCGCCGGCTTGGTTTAGCGCATCTTGGAGCGCATGGACCGCGTTTGTGTTGAAGATGGCGACTTTCGAAACGTGAAATTGGACCGCCTGTTGGGCCAGAAGTTCCACGTGGGAGCCGCCTGCCGCAAGTCCGACCACGTTGAAACGGTCGAGATGGCGGGAGATGACGTCAAGTCCTTGGGTGCCGATGGATCCGGTGGATCCCAGAATGACTACGGTTGAGGTTTGCATGGGTTATGCGTGTGCTCCGTATTTGTTTTGGATTATTCGTGTGAACGCGAAAACAGGCTGACGGTCACGTCAGCCTGTTCAGTGCGATTGCCTATTCAAAAGAGGGGAACGACAGGTCGGGAATATCGACATCCAGATTGCTGTTGGATGCTTCGAACATCGGATTGGTTGCCGGCTTGGTTTCGTTCTTCTTCTCTTCCTCTGCCGGTTTCGCCGGTTCAACGGGAGTTGCCGTTGCCGAGTGATCTGCGGAGGTTGCTGGTTCCAGCGTGAAGGAGGGTGGGACGGTCGGCAAGGTTCCGAGATTAATCGAGTCGGTATTGACCTGCGGAAGGTTCGGCGTCGACAGGCTTGGCATGCGCGGGGTGAACGTGTCTTCGACCGGATCGGGAGCGTCGATGTTCTGGGCCATCTGCGCCAAGGCAGCCAACGAAGAATCGGGAGCGATGGTGATGCCGTGAGATTCTTCCGGCTGATGCGCGACCGAAGTGTCTGGAATCACAGGAGCCGCAGGCACGGCCGGAGCGTCATAGCTCGGCGCGCCATCATCAGAAAGCGGATTGAACGCTTCGGTTTCCGTTCCTGCGGAAGATGGCTCCTCGTCAACCGCATTGGACGCTTTGAACAGGTGTGCCAACGACTGTTCCGGAGCCGCTGGAGCAACCGGAGCGGCCTGAGGTTCCGGCGTTACAGGAGCTGCCGGAGTTACCGGAGCCGACGGGGTGCTGATGGTTGGCTGAAACACAGGCGGAACCACGGGAGCATACGTCGGCGCAGCGGTTTGAGTGGCCGGAATGCTCACCGGGGACGTTGCAGGCGTGGTGAAAATCTCACGTTCCGCCTTATTCAAAGCGTCGAAGGAGTCAGTGCTGTTTTGAACCTGAGCGGGCTGCGCAATAGGTTCTGCGGAAACGGCTGGAACGGCGAATAACGGCGAGACCACCTGCGTCTCTTGGGATGCCAGACTGGTTGCGGACGGATTGGCTGCGGTCATCGCGCTTTCGGAGGGCTCGCCCACGAAGTCGGCCACACGAGCATAGGATTCGAGTCTGGTCAGCAGCTGCACGCATTCGTTCAGGTAATAATCCACCTGACGCTCGTCATAGCCACGCTTGCCCTTGCGCTGGGTGAAGATCACATTCGCCACGGTCTGGGAGTTCAGATCGACAAGTTTCTTGGCATCGTCTTCCGACACTTCCTCAACGCCGAGCTCGCCAGCGGCCTTCGTCAGGCACTGATCGACGATGCGATCCACTTGCTTGCGGTCATAGCTCGGTTCCTTGCCTTCTCCTGGCTTGAAACGTTCGCCGTGCTCACGTTTGGAATGGGCGTCAAGCTGGCGGAACAGACTTTCGGTCTGCGCTTTCCACGCCACACGACCGTGCTGCGAAATCTCCCATGTGGTCTGCTTGTCCACCACGGCGCGCTCCAAACGAGCAAGGGCCGCGTCCACTTGGGCGATCACATAGCCGCCTTTGACCAAATCGAAAGAAACATTCTGAATATCATGCTGGGTGAGTTGCGCTCCCTCACCTTCGTACAGCATGTGCGCACGCTCAAGAAAAGCGTCCACCTGTTCGGAATCATACCCCCACTTGCGCTTTGAAGTACGAGCGATCCCCGATGCGTTCCTCTCGGATTCAGGTTCCTGCGCCATTGGCTATCGACCTCCTACTGCACTACTCAACGTCCTTACTCTACGTGATTGATTCGACGCTTTTGGCTTTCTTGTGGAAAATTCAGCGAATCGACACTCAAATCACACCATTTTTCACGCATTTACTATGGAAGGAACCCCTATTGGGCAGCGCGACACACGTTGAAGCTGTCGCAGGCAACGAATACTGTACAGTAGAGCTTTGCGGGCGATTAGCTCAGTTGGTTAGAGCGCCACCTTTACACGGTGGATGTCGGGGGTTCGAGTCCCTCATCGCCCACCTTTTGTTTCCGCAGAAAATAAGCCGTTCCGACTCTTCTGATATTCCCAACTATCTCGCGTGCACGTCAGCAAAGTCATGACTTTTGTCAATATAGACAATTTCATGGAAACATCTTCTTCGACTGCTTCCGCAAGCAAAAAAGGCTTGGAATCGTGTGATTCCAAGCCTTTATATGAGCGCCCGACCTTGGCCATGCGTGCCAAGCAGGTAAAACGAATACGATCAGCGGCCTTTGCCGAATGCGCGCAGACGGATGCCGTTCCAGTCACCGCTGACGGTCAGCGGCGTGGCTGCATTCATGCCGGCGGTCTTCGCGGCGGACTGCACGGTGCTTGAACTTGCCGCGCCCGGGCGCCCGGCTTCGGGGTGAGCACCCACAATGGACCATCGTCGCCGAGGACCGCATACGCATCGACGATGGTGTCAGACAGTTCGTCTTCGTCATCGCCGTCGCGCCACCAGATAATCACGCCATCAACGGCGGAATCATAGTCCTCGTCGACCAGCTCTTCACCGGTCAGCTCCTCGATCTTGGCGCGGATCGAGTCGTCCACATCATCGTCCCACAGCCATTCCTGTACCAGGTCGCCGGCGTGGAAACCGAATTCTTCAGCGTTATCAGATGCCGTTTGATTCACGTTCGTCAATATACCAACACTGCTCGAACATATACGTTACGAACCGTGGAATTGCTCACTTTGCGAGATTGTTTTTTCTTATATCTCGGAATGCGTCACTCTCCCGCGGAGCATTGCGGCAGGGATGCACCCTTGCCGTCTCGGACGGCAACCAGCGCATCGTACGCCTCCTGCAAAGTGGACACCTTCACCACGTTCAAACCTTCCGGAATATGATCCACAACGCTGGAACAATTGGATTCCGGGGCAAGGAACCAAGTTGCTCCGTCGCGTTTCGCTCCGAGCATCTTCAAACGGATGCCTCCGATTTCACCGACTTCACCTTTGTCGTTCATAGTGCCCGTTCCCGCGATGATCTTACCCCCAGAAAGTTTTTCACCGGTCACCTTGTCGATCAGACCAAGCGTGTACATCATGCCCGCCGACGGCCCGCCGATGTCGTCCACATGCATGGACACCTTCATGCCGGACACGTCATAACCATGCTCTTCCAGGAACTTTTTCGCCGCTGCGGTGGCGGAATCCTGCGATGACGTCATCTCCTTGTCGCTGGACTGCTTGTATTCCTCTGCGGTCTGCCCAACAGGAACCACCGCTTCCTGAGGCATCACCGTGGATTTCGAATCGGCCCACGCCACCAATGCCTGCGCGTTCGACACCGGGTACCCTGGCACACCTGAAGCATTGACCGTGACCAACAGCAGTTGGCCTGAATCCTTATACGTTTTCGCACCGGAAACGGCGATGACCTGCTTGCCGGAAACCTCCCCGAGCACATTCTGCGTCGCCGGGCACCTGCACCACATACGCGCTGGGCATAATCAACACCAATACGCACAGTACCGCCACCAACGGTCCTGCAAGATAACGCCATGAACGCGCGGACAGCCAACCTTCCGCGCCTATCAGCCATCGTTTGACACGTCCCGGAGCGCCGCTACGTGTGTTTTTGCCGTGAATTCGTCGTGTTTCCTTCATCTTGGGCATACCTCCCATAACATAGTATGGAACCAACCAAACTTGAAAAAACGCTTAGGAAAAGGCAGGGCCGGCATGGACGAGAACGCGATCCGCCAATGGTTTATCGATTGTTTCGGACCAATTCAAGGCGAGATGGCATGGAACCAGTTTTCCAACATGCCGGAAGAGTTGCGCGACCAGTTGATGAGTCAGGATGTGAGCAAGCTTCCCAAGCCGGCCGAGGTCAGGTCGATGATGCAGGCGTTCACTGCGGGCGGGCTCAACACTTTCGGAGACATCCAGCACATCACCGAGGAAGGTCCAATCAACGTCAAACTGGCGAAATCATTGGCATTGCAGCAGGCCAATGGCGAAGGATCGGAAACCAGTGTGAGCGCGGAGTACGGCGAGATGGCCCGGCGAGCCATCAGCGAGGCGAATCTGTGGCTTGACACCGCTTGCGAATTCAACCCCGCGCAAGGCGAAACGCAGGTGCTTACCCGCGCAGGCTGGGTGGAAGGATGCATCGATTCCTGGGCGCAGTTTGCATCCCCGATTGCCGAGTCGATGAGCGACGCTCTGGCTTCGATTTTGTCACAGCGTTTCGGCGATTCCGAATTCCATACGGAAATTTCCGGCATTTTCGCCGGTCCGGTGCAGATTCCGATTCCCGATGATATGAAAGATCCGGCAAAACTCATGCGTTTCGTCGGCAATACGTCGTTCGCCATGCAGCTGGGACGTGCCGCCGGCGATTTGTCGCATGAGGTGCGCGGCAGTTTCGACCAAAGCATTTCGTTGCTGAAGAATCCGGCTGGAGGCTGATCGTGCAGAATGTCGTCGAATATGCGAAATCCTTGGAAATCGACGTGAACGAAGTAATGAGCTATCTTGCACTGCAAGAGCTCGCCCATTCGCGCCTGTACGCTTCCGTGCCGTGGCTGATGCCACGCTTCGAGGCGCTGTTGGGCAAGTATGCCCGTGGCACCAGCATCGATTTGGACGCCATGGAGGAGCAGATCCGCGATGCGCAGTCCGTCGACCCGGATTCCATGGCCGACGCGGTGAACATCACCAAGGTGGCGTTCCCTGACACGCCTGAACAACAGCAGGCCATGAAATCGCTGGAGAATCTGCTCGCCTTGGTAGAGGGTTGGGTAGACACCGTAGTGTGGCGCGCCGGCATGGCTCATATTCCGCATATCGAACAGCTTCGTGAGATGCTCCGCCGCGAGCGCGCCATCGGAGGTCCTGCGGAACGCACCTTCGAAAGCCTGATCGGCTTGCAATTACGCCCGAAGCGCATGCGTGAAGCGGCCGCATTGTGGGATAACATCTGCGCTACGGAAGGCGCGCAGGCACGAGACGCGAAATGGTCACATCCCGATCTACTGCCGCAACTGCCGAATGATGACGATGGCAACACCTCACAGTCGCAGAACAACGGATCGTCGGAAAACACGGAAAATACGACGTTCGCCGCTTCCAATGCCACCGATATGGCGTCGCAGCCCCTTGGCGACGCCGATGGCATGACCATCGATTGGGATGCCGAACTCAGCAAGCTGCTTGACGAGGAAGAGCACAGGGGCGGCGAATCCGATACCAATGGCAGCGACTCTGACGATTCCGCAGAATCCGGCAGCAACAACGATACCGACGCCGAGTAATCGCGCTATTCCGTTCGCAGTATCAGCGGAAGAAGCGCGACACCCGTCGTGCCCTTTCACCCTCATTGCCTTCACGGGTACGCGCATATGAGACGTCAAGCGTGTCTTCGGCGCGCGTCACGGCCACATACATGAGCCGGCGTTCCTCCTCAAGCACGTCGTCATCCTGCGGCAACCCATACGGTATGAGTCCTTCCGAGCAGCCGATAAGGAACACGTGCTTGAATTCCAAACCTTTGGACGCGTGGATAGTGGAAATGGTCACGCCGCTCAGATCCGCGCCGACGCCCAATGCCTCCAACATGGCCAGTCTGGTCTGCGTGTCGTCGGAAAGTGCGGAATTCTGCCATCCGCTATCCCTGCGCACGCGATATCTCAAATGCTGTTCGGCCAATGCCTTGCACAGGATTTTCTGCTGCGCGTTGACTCTGGTGAGAATCGCGCAATCGGCCGGCGACTCCCCCGCATCCACCAGTTTGCGGATGCGCGCCGCCACACCTTGCGCTTCCTCCCAATCGCTGCCATATATGGTTTCCACGACCCTCCGTCCTTTGCTCCTTTCAGAGCTGAGCTTCAGATAATCGGCCCGTTGCGGCGATGCCGCAAGCACACGATTGGCATAGTTGACGATCTGCGGCGTGGAACGGTAGTCGTTGTTCAGATTGATGTCAGCGGTGAGCGGACCGAATTCCGAATCGAAGTTGAGCAGACTGTAGCTACTTGCGCCCGCGAACGAGTAGATGGTCTGCGCCGGATCGCCCACCACGCAAATATTGCGGTTTGAGCCGAGCCATCGGGTGAGCAGACGGTGCTGCAATGGCGAAACGTCCTGGTACTCGTCGACGGTAAGCCATCTGATGTTGGAGCGGATAGCTGAGGCCACTTCCTCGTCGCTTTCCATCAGATGACAAACGATCAGCAGAATATCGTCAAATCGATTTCGTTGCGGTTGGTTTTTTCTGCCTCATACGCTTTGTATACGTCTACGAATTGGCTTGGTTCGAGGCCTGATGGCGGCTGTCGATGCGTTGCCGCGCAAACCCGCGCGTAATCTTCCGGTGCGATCAGTGAGATTTTGCACCAGTTGATTTCCGCTTGCAAGTTACGTATGGTGTCGTCATCCACTTGGAAGGTGGTGACGCGGCGCAGCGAGCGCTCCACCAGTTCACGTGGATTTCTGGAAATGAACGGCATCGGCCCCTCGCATACGTCCGGCCACACTTGGCGTAGCTGATGGAGGGCCGCGGAGTGGAAGGTGGCTGCTTTGACGTCGGCTGCGACATCGAGTTTCGATAGGCGGCTACGCATTTCCGCCGCCGCTTTGACGGAGAATGTGACTGCGATCGTGCTTCGTGGATTCCACGCTTTGGTGGCGCACGCATAAGCGATTCTGCGGGTAACGGTTCGCGTCTTGCCCGCGCCCGCGCCCGCGATGATGCGCACTGGACCGTCCACGGCCGTTGCGGCCGCCCTTTGCGCCTCATCCAATCCGTCAAGAATCTCTTCCGCTGTTGCACTCATACGTTCCATTGTGGCAGATTGCCGACGCCATGTGACGATTTGCCCGCGGTTCACCTGCAGTTTTACTGGCAAGTCGGCAACGCTTCGCCCCTATTGTGTATTAAGGTTGGAATTGTGACCGAACGAAGCAAATTTATGATAGCTGCCCTGACGAGTGCGGCGATGCCGAACGCCGCCATTGCGGGCGCGCGTGCCAGCGAACAGACCAACCCGACCGACGAGGGGTACGGCGTCGACCATGCCGTGGTTCAGGATGCAGCGGGCAAGCTGTATGACGTGTTCGCATCCAACACGCCTGAAGGCCGTAAGCGTCTTGCCGGTCGCGTGCGCGCTGCGCAGACGCTCTCGCAAGCCCGCGAATTAGGCGGATTGGGTTTTGCCGTCGATAGCATAGTAGCTTTTTCAAACGGCGATTTGAAGCATTCCGCCACTGGAGATACGTCCGTGCTGGTGGCCACCCACCATGTGGGTCAGGCGCGGCCGTTGGAGCTGCTGACTTTGGATGATTGTTCCAGCGTAGGCACCGCTTTGGGCGCGATTCATCGCCTTCGTCCCGACTTCCTGCAGGAAGCGGGCTATCCGACGTTTGTCACCGGCCAGATTCGCGCTCAGCTGACCGCTTGGATCAAGCGCCTGCGTCAGGCTGGTCATGTTCCGCAGGAGATCACCACTAGTTGGGCGAATATTCTTGAGACCGACGGCCTGTGGTCGTTCTCCACTTGCCCGGTGCATGGCGGGTTGCGTGACGGCGATGTGCTTTTTTCCGGTTCGTCCATCACCGCGGTCACGAATTGGCAGGATATGCAGGTCAACGATCCTGCCCGCGATTTGGCTTGGATTTTCGCCAAGCTTGACGAGAACCACCGCAATGCCTTGCTTTCCGCATACGGTCGCATGTTGGGCAATCGTTTGGATGATCTGATTATGCTGCGAGCCAATCTGTGGCTGCAGATGGAGCAGGTCGGCGATTTTATTTCCGCTTTGAACAAGGCAGACAATGCCAAGATTATGCAATTCAAGGCGCAGGTGGAACGCCTGGCCCACCAGTTGGGTGTCGCCACAGCGAAGAATCGCGTGCAAACTGAAACGAAGCAGGAGTCCAAGGATCGCCCCCAGCGCCCGCCGAGCACAATCACCGTAGGCACGTTGCTGAACGAATCGGAGCGTCGCCGTAACGCGGCCGCACAGCAGAATGATTCCGACACGACCGGCGAACGTCATGTTGACGCTGTGGATATGGATGATTCCACTGGCGATTTCGACGCGACCGGCGATTTCGACGTGACCGGCTCCCAGCCGGTCCGCAAGACGAAGGAAATCGTCAACGACGCGACGGAAGCGTTCGCACCGGCCGGAGCCCAGCAATCACAAGCACCGTCCGGCAATACGAATGAACATGAGGCGACCTCGGTCAGCACTTTCATTCCGGAACATTCCGCAAAAGAACGGCACGAATCCATGCCGTCAAGTTCCACCATGGTAATCAGCAGGCTGGAAACGGCCGACGACAACGACGATACGAACGAGGAATCGATTCCCGCATCGCACAGCGAGGCCGCAACAGTACTCATTCCACTGTTGGAGCGAGATGAGGCGACCATGCAGAAAGCGCAGGCGCAGATCAATCAGTGGGAGCGGAAGACGCCACCGATGAGAAGCTACGCGTAGAATAGGCGCACATAACCCGTACATACACGTGCGCATGCATTGCGCATTATCACGAAGGAGCATCCATGGATATTGAACTCGGCATTCAGAATGTGGCCCGCACCGTCACCTTCAGCACCGAACAGAGCGCCGATGAGGTCAACGCGGCCATCGCCGACGCGTGGAGAACGGCAAGACCATCAATCTGACGGACGACAAGGGTCGTCGCATCGTGGTGCCGGCAGGCTCGCTCGGCTACGCCATCATCGGTTCCGAAACCAAGCACGCCGTCGGTTTCGGCAACCTCTGACCCGTTCGCATCACCAGATTTCAGCTTCGAACTGAAACACACGTTTTCGACGTCACAAGAAAAGCCAGACGTTCGCGCCTGGCTTTTCCATTTTGGGCGATCAACTCGTTTCTGGTTTCATATCTCAATTACGCGTCGATGATTGCGTTTCGGTTTTTTATTTTCGCCTTCGACGATTCTTTGCTCAAGCGGACGCCTCGATTGATGATTTCCTGAACTGTTTCGTCGCTGGTGAGGTTCTCCCCCAGCGCGTTCGGCTTGCCTTTACCGTGCCAATCGGATCCGCCAGTCACCAGCAGGTCGTGCCGGCGCGCAATGGTGAGCAGACGTTCACGCTGTTCTGATGGATTGCCGCGATGCCACACTTCCAAACCGTCCAAGCCTTCGGTGATGAGAGATTCGATTTGCCGGTCGGTCAGTAATGTCCGATTGCGCCGGGGGTCTCCGGCGTGGGCGATAACCACCACCCCGCCCGCACCCTTGACCGCGGCCACCACGTCGTGCGTGGTCGGTGATGGCGTGGGAATGTAATATTTCGACGTTGCGCTCACCGCATCGGCGAAAGCGTCGGATCGTGTTTCATATACGCCGGCAGCCACCAATGCGTCGGCGATATGCGGCCGACCTATCGTGGTGCGTTTGCCTTCACGCACCTGCGCGAGCACATCATCCCACGTAATCGGAAAATCCTGCGCCATCAGTTCGACCATGCGCTTGGTTCTACGCAGTCGCGCCTCGCGGGTGGACGCGAACATCTCGCTGATATCGGCGTTCAGCGGATCATATTGGAATGCGAGCATGTGCACGGATACGCTCTCATCGACGGCAGTGATTTCCGTACCGCGTAACAACGGCAATCTGACCTCCCGCGAAGCAGCCAACGCATCCTGCCAACCGGAGGTCGTGTCATGATCGGCAATCGCAACACCATGCAATCGCAATGCTCTCGCTTCCTGCAACAACGCACGCGGCGTTCCGTACCGTCGGAAAAAACGGTATGGCAGTGAATGTCCCAACCTTCAGCGGGCGGTGCCGCAGTGCCTACGCGAATCATGTATCCATCGTAAGCTGTTTTTGGCGCGACTCGGCACAATACCGCGTAAACTAGGCGATGACAACGTTTGTATTTTGATTCAAGGATGCACGATGAGCGATTTTTCCGGCGAACAGGTTGCCGAAGCCACTCTCGACGATGATTATACGAAGCCGCGCGGTTGGCGGCATACCGCGACATGGACGTATCTAGTCATGCTGATCGCCTCGGCGGTAGCGCTGGTCGTATCGTTCGTGCTTTCCGCCGAGACACTGAAATTGGCGCGCAATCCCGGTCAGAAGCTCAGCTGTGATGTGAATGCCGTGATGTCGTGTTCCGCGGTTGCGGAATCGTGGCAGGCTGAGGTTGTGAAGTTCGCCGGTTTGAGTTTCCCGAATGCGTTCTTCGGCATCGCCGCGGAATCAGTGTTCGTAACGATCGCGGTGATCGGTTTGACGAAGGTCGCCGTGCCCCGCTGGTTTGCGTTGTGCACATGGCTGGGTGGATTGGCCGCGCTGGCTTATTCGTATTGGCTGACCTCGCAGTCGTTGTTTGTGATCAACGCGCTATGCCCGTGGTGTCTGTGCCTGATGTTCTCCACCACCGTGCAGTTCATGGCGTTGTCTCATGCCACGGCGGTGGTTCAGGAGATTCCGGCCAAGCGCGAGGGCGTACGCACCTACTACCGTCTTAATTACGATCTGATGGTCGATGCCTTATGGATCGTGACATTGATTGTGATCATTCTCGTCGAAGACGGCCCCCTGCTGTTCAGTTGACGTCAAGTAACGTCCAATCAGCAGTAGGGATTCACTCGCCTACAAGAGAAGCCGACTGGAAACAGCCGGCTTCTTTCTTTTGCGTATCCGCAAATTTCAGTGTTATGCGCAAAACCTTACAGCAGTTCGATTTTGCCGACGATGGTGGCCGATCCAGTGAGTTTCACGTCGTTATCGGTCACGTCGACGCGCAGGGTGCCGCCACGCACGGTGATCGTCCAATGGTCGATGCCGGTTTTGGCACGCAACGTGATGGCGGTGGCGCACAGGCCGGTTCCGCACGACAGGGTTTCGCCGCAGCCGCGTTCGTTGACGCGCATGGTGGCGTTGCCCTCGTTGTCGCCTTCGCTTTGCTCGTCGATGCGCACGAACTCAACATTCTGGTCGCTTTCGATTCGGGGCGCGACCACCGGCTTGGTCACCAAATCAAGCTGTTCCACCGTCGGCAGGCTGGAGAACGCGTCTTCGATGACGGCCACCACATGCGGATTGCCCATGTCCACGAACGTGCCGCGTGCGGAACCGGCCGTGCCGGGAATCGTCACTTCGTATCCATCAAGATCGCCACGCTTCCATGAACCCATCTCAACCTGGAACACGTCCTTGCCAAGAGTCGGCACATCGCCAAGTGAAGTCAGAACCTTCACACCGGCACGGGTGCCGAGACGGAACGGTTCACCGCCCGGCTGACCGGCAATACCCTGCCGTTGCGCGAACAGAGTGATCGCACGCGTGCCGTTGCCGCACATCTCAGCCAACGAACCATCCGCGTTGCGGTAGTCCATGAACCAATCCGCATTGTCGGCAGCACAAACGGCAATCTGCTTGTCGTTCAAATCGGACACCGCCTGCGGATGAGTAAGGCGGATCAAGCCATCGCCACCGATACCGAAATGACGGTCGCACAGGAATCGCACTTCATCGGCGGTAGGCTCGTACGTGCCTTCGGCGTCCAGATACACCACGAAATCGTTGCCGGTGGCGTGTGCTTTGTAAACAATGCTTGGAATGCTCATACCGATTCACTCTACACGCGGTAGGCTATTGAAGAAGTTGGACGCAACACGTGTGCATTATGTTGCAGTATGTTTGCGTGCGGAACAAGGGAGGACGTATGACTTCAACGGCACCAATCGGCGTTTTCGATTCCGGTTTGGGCGGGATTTCCGTGGCGCGCGAAATCCGCCGCGATATGCCGAACGAACGCGTGCTGTATTTTGGCGATTCCGCGAACGCTCCGTACGGAACCAAATCACCTGAACAGGTACGCAAGCTGTCCGACGCCATTGTGAAACGTTTCGTGGAGCAGGGAGTGAAAGCGGTTGTCATCGCTTGCAATACCGCCACTTCCGCCGCAGCCAACGAGTTGCGCGACAAATACGACATTCCGATCATTGGCATGGAACCAGCGCTGAAGGTGGCGTGCGATCGAGCCATGGCAATCGTCAGCGTGTCATCGTCGCAGCTACTCCCCTGACGTTGCGGGAACGCAAGTTCGCCGTGCTGATGGATCGTTTCAAAACAGACCATACGATCTTTCCGGAACCCTGCCCCGGTTTGGTGGAGATCGTTGAGCACGGCCAACTCGACGATCACGATGTTGTGATGCACACGCTGCACCAGTATTTCGACCAGTATGATTTGTCGACGATCGATTCGGTAGTGCTTGGCTGCACGCATTTCGTGTTTTACCGCGACTATTTCCGCGAACTGCTGCCCGACACAGCGGCAATCATCGACGGCAACGAAGGTACCGTGCGCCATCTTGGCGTAGTGCTCGAATCGTTGGGCAAACTCTCTCCGGAAGACGCGGACGGTGGTATCGAGCTGGCCAATTCCGACACTTCCACACAAATCGCGCAATTAGCGCAATCGCTGCTTGATCGCTGAGCGCGAATGTTCCGATAGACCGCGTAAGTCGATTGAAACCCGCAAAAACTGCTCAACCGTTATCAGACGTACAACGACGAAGTGGCGCTGGCCAAGGAATACGAGCAGGACGGCCGCGTGCTCATCCTCGCACCGGAAAGCCTGTACGGCCTGAACACGTTGAGCAAGTCGTTCGAAGGTTTGGAACGCATGTACCGCGCGGGCTATGCGGCGGTCGAGGCCATCCCCGCATTCCTAGAAAGCTGAAGATAACGTCCATATCCAACGCCTGCCAGCGGTTCGTTTTCAAATTGAGACATGACACGAAAATTTTATAAAACTCCCATATTATGTCCTATTGTTTTTTCGTCGACATAATCGGCGGAAAAGTCGACATTAAAGGAGAATGAAATGAAGAACAACACATTCCGGCGTCTGCTGGCCATGGCCGCGGCGGGTGCCATGCTGACGTCGATCGCCGCATGCGGATCGTCTTCCAACGATGACACAGCCTCCAACGGCTCCGATAGCACCTCGCTGATTTCAGTGAACAACAGCGAACCGCAGAACGGTCTAATTCCAAGCGACACCAACGAAATGGGCGGCGGCAGAGTTATTCGATACCTGTTCGAAGGTCTGGTGAGCTTCGACGCAAAGGGCAAGCAACATCTCGAAGTCGCCGAGAGTATCACCCCGAACGAGGATGCCACCAAGTACACAATCAAGTTGAAGAAAGGCTGGAAGTTCACCAACGGCGAGGCGGTAACCGCCCATTCCTTCGCCGACACCTGGAGTTTCGCCGCCAACGTGAAGAACGCGCAGAAGACCGCAAGCCGATTCTCCACCATCAAGGGCTATGACGAACTGCAGGATCCGAACGTCGATCCGAAGGCCACACTTTCCGGTCTTTCCACCCCGGACGACTACACGCTGGTCGTCGAGCTGAACAAGCCTGATTCCGTATTCCCGACCAAGCTCGCGCACCAATCCATGTTCCCGCTGCCAAGCGTGGCATTTAAAGACATCAAGAAGTTCGGCCAGGCTCCGATTGGCAATGGTCCGTACAAGTTCAAGTCCTGGTCCCACGACAAGAACATCATCGTCGTACCAAACAGGGATTATAAGGGCAGCCGCAAGGTGTCCAACAAAGGCATCGAATACCGCGTCTACACGAATGAGGATTCCGCTTACTCCGACGTGCTGTCTGGCAACCTCGACGTGATGGATCAGATTCCACAGTCCGCGGTGAAGACCTTCCGTCAGGATTCCAGCGTGATCGCCTACAGCCAGGCAGGATCCTCGTTCCAGTCCTTCGTCATTCCGGAACGTCTTGAGCATTTCGGCAACGACGAAGAAGGCCAATTGCGTCGTCAGGCCATTTCCATGGCCATCAACCGCGACCAGATCGTCAAGAAGGTTTACAACAACACGAAGACCCCGGCCACCGATTTCACTTCACCGCTCGTCCCCGAATATGTGAAGAAACTGGAACAGAACGGCAGCAACCTGAAATACAACGCTTCCAAGGCCAAGGAACTCTGGAAGAAAGCCAATGCCATCAAGCCATGGTCCGGCAACTTCCGAATCGCCTTTAACGCCGATGGCGGCCATAAGGAATGGGTCGATGCCGTGTGCAATCAGATCAAGAACACACTCGACATCGACGCCGCTGGCGAGCCGTACGCCACGTTCAGCGACGTGCGTAACCAGGTGACCAACCGCACCATCAAAACCGCGTTCCGTGCCGGCTGGATGCTGGATTACCCATCCGCTGAAGATTATCTCAATCCGCTATATGCCTCCAGCTCCGCTGACGGTCATGGTTCGAACGATGGTGATTACAAGAGCGCGGAATTCGACGAGCTCCTGAATGCCGCACTTGCCCAGACCGACGTAAAGAAGCGGACCGAGGACTTCACCAAGCGCAGGAAGTGCTGGCCAAGGATCTTCCGGTGATTCCGCTGTGGAACGACAACGTCGCCGCCGCGTCCGCAACGAACGTGAAGAACGTATCGTTCGATTACACCAATCTGCCTACCTACAACACCATCACTAAGTGATGTTTCTGGCCGGTGGACGAACGATTCGCCGGCCATATAGGGAGCTCAAGTACAGTGGGGTTCAATCCTTCATGGATTCGAACCCCACTGTACTTTTGTGGCTTGTTTGCCGGTTTGCCACTACAGCATCAACTCTGCACGTAGCTACCCTTCGGAGACTTCCAACCGCAGTTCATCATCTCGCTATTGAACACCATTGCGCCTTCACCATGAGCCGGAACGACGATCATACCGCCATCGCCATGATGACGGGGCGACACCATCCAGCGCCGCCTTCGCAGCCTCGACCGGCTCCTCCTTGGCGTACAGAACACGATCGGAAACCTGATGCGCAGCGACTTCCTTGACGAACGCCTCACCGATGCCGGTGCAGGAGATCGCGACGGAATCGTTGTTGGCATAGGTACCACAGCCCGGCAGAGGCGAATCGCCGACGCGTCCCGGCATCTGGTTGGTGATGCCACCGGTGGAGGTGCCGGCAGCGATGTTGCCGGACGAGTCACGGGCGACAGCGCCGATGGTGCCATGCTTCTCCCATTCATCGCCGTTGGATTGCGCCTCGCGCAAGGATTCCTGACGTGCTGGAGTGATGAAATATTCACTGTCGCACAGTTCGATTCCCCACTCCTTGAGCAAATCATTACCAGGCTTGGCAAACATGACATGCTTGGTCTTTTCCTTGATGGCACGCGCTACGTTGATCGGATTCTTAGACGTGGTCAGACCGCACGCGGAACCAACCTCGCCATCGACACCAGTCATCAGGCAGGAATCCATGGATACGATGCCTTCACTCGTCAATGCAGCGCCACGACCAGCGTTGAACTCCGGAGCATCCTCCATAACACGGATAGCCGCGCACACGGCATCCTCCGCCGGAGCCCCCTGCTCCAGCAACGCATAGCCAGCTTCAAGAGCCTGTTCAAATCCTGCTCCACCTGGGCACGACGTTCCGGCGTATCCTTTTTGCCACGATTGCCGGCACCCGCGTGAATCACCAGCAGAATCCCGTCCGGATCAGCTTGGGCGATGTGGACCGTCGACTGAGGCAGTGCAGCTTCGTTCATTGATATCTTCTCCACTCCATTTTTATTGATTATTCGCAGATATCTTACGTCGTCCTTCGATAAGAAATGACCGAACACGCAAAAATACGTCAATTAGACCGCGTAAAGTCGATTGAAACCCGCAAAAGGGACGAACGGCGAAAGGACGGGACGCATATGGCTCACAGGACGGCAATGATCGACGTCGGCGGCGGTTTCCGCGCGATCTACGGTGCGGGCGTGATGGACCGCATGCTTGAGGACGGCATCAGCGTCGACCACTGCTATGGTGTTTCCGCCGGCAGCGCCAACATGGTTTCGTTCATCGCGAAGCAGCATGGGCGCAACCACACGTTCTACACGCAGTACGCGTTCCGCAAGGAATACGCGAGCTTCGACAGCTATGTCAAGAACCATAATTTCGCCAACCTCGATTACGTGTATAGCACGCTCAGCAATCATGATGGCGAAAATCCGGTTGACTACGCGGCTTTCGAAGCCAACCCGACCGGTTTCACCGTGGTTGCGTGCAACGCCGAAGACGGCTCCACGAAGTATTTCGGCAAATCCGACGTGGGCTACGACAATTTCGACATCCTGAAGGCGTCATCAGCGGTGCCGGTAGCTTGCGAACCGTATGCGATCGATGGCGTCCCCTATTACGATGGCGGCATCGCCGATCCGATTCCGGTGCAGAAGGCCATCGATGACGGCTACGACCGTATCGTGGTGATACTCACCCGCCCGAAAGACACCGTACGCGAACAGAAGAGGGACATCGGCCCCGCCAGGATTTTGAGGCGCACGCATCCACAAGCCGCGGAAAAACTGCTCAACCGCTACCAGACGTACAACGACGAAGTGGCGCTGGCCAAGGAATACGAGCAGGACGGCCGCGTGCTCATCCTCGCACCGGAAAGCCTGTACGGCCTGAACACGTTGAGCAAGTCGTTCGAAGGTTTGGAACGCATGTACGCGCGGGCTATGCGGCGGCCGAGGCCATCCCCGCATTCCTAAAAAGCTGAGCACTACCCTCATATGAACACTCCAGCCGATAGCAACACGCGTGAAAACGCCAACACGAACACCGACATCAGCATCACCGCGAATGCCACGGGATTCAGCACGAAAACACTGAACCCGCAGATTCTGGTGACCTTGTGGAACGTGGAGCGTTTGGGCTCGTTCTCCGCGGTCGCGCGTGAAACCGGATGGTCGCAACCGGCCATCAGCCAGCAGATCCGCAAGATCGAACGTGAACTTGACGCAAAACTCGTGCAGCGCACGTCGCATGGCGTGGAATTGACTCCGATCGGCCGTGTTCTGGCACGTCACGGGCAGCTTATCGACAATCGCGTCACCCAAGCCGTCAAAGATGTGGAAGAGTACCAGCGCAACGGATCGACGCATATTCGTTTGGTCGCTCCCCCATCGGTATGTTCGTCGTTCGTGGCACGCGTGCTCGTGCATATCAGCAAAACGTCCGACATTCGCGTGAGCCTCATGCAGATGGAGCCGCCTGAGGCCATGGAGGCGTTGGAACAGGGGCTTGCCGATTGCGCGATCATCTTCCAATACAATTCACTCCCCGCTTTGGCCGGACCGGACGATTTGGAAGTCGCTCCTTTCGGTGTCGATCCGCTGATGCTGCTGATCGGCGCGAACAATGCGATCGCGCGCCAGTACGAAAGCTCGCACCTGCCGGTCCAATTGGTTTCGGCACGCGGCGAACAGTGGATCGCCGGCTGCGAAACCTGCCAGGCGAATCTGGTGTCGTTGGCGCGTGCCGCCGGCTTCACACCGGAAATCACACATTCGACCGACGATTTTTGGGCCACGCAGAATCTGGTGGAAGTCGGCATGGGCGTCTCGATCATATCTCGCTTAGCCACAACCGCTGGAATCCAACCCGATTTGACCGCACTGCCAATCGCCGACAACAACGCATTCCGCACAGTCTGTTTCGTCACAAGAAAAGTGGACGACCGACCGGCAGTGGCCCGCGTCAAAGACGAAATCGAAAGGGCGTCACACCAGTATTTGGAAAACATCTGATTCATCGTTTGATATCCGTGCTTATTCGCAATCGCGGAATACTGCAGCAAACAATTGTTTCCAGTATTTTGCTATATCGTCATAATCAGATTAATAATTGAATAGCAAAAGCATCTGATATAAGAAAACTTCATAACAGTCTTTGCTTTCAGTACAAGAACACACTGTTCGTGCAAGCATCGGTACGTCATGCTGGAACCATGGAAGAAATCATGGAAATGAAGCATCGTACCGGTTCCGGCTTTGACGCCGACGCCATCGACCACACCACCGCAGCCGATCTTGCCGCAGTCGGCTCCGACAAGTGGACACGCTACCCCGGCTGCATTGGCGCGTTCATTGCCGAAATGGACTACGGCCTGGCTCCCTGCATCCAAGAAGCCATCGACAACGCCTGCGACCATTGCAAACTCGGCTACATTCCCGAACCCTGGAAACAGCGCGTGGCAGCAGCATGCGCAGGATGGCAACGCTCGCATTACGGATGGGATGTCGATCCGAGCATTATTCGCGTGGTTCCCGACGTACTCGAAGCTTATGAGCTTTTCCTGCGTGAACTGGTCGGTGCGGGCAACAGCGTGATCGTGCCGACGCCTGCCTACATGCCGTTTTTGAGCGTTCCGAAACTGTACGACGTTGACGTGATCGAAATCGAAATGCTGCAAAGCGGCGACGCCGAAACCGGAGAGGCGCAATGGGTGTTCGACTTCGACGCCATCGAACGCGCGTTTGCGGCCGGATGCCATGCGTTCGTGCTCTGCAACCCGCACAACCCGATCGGCAAAGTGCTCACCTTGGAGGAGGAGCTGCGTCTGAGCGATCTTGCGGCACAGTATGACGTGCGTATTTTCAATGATGAGATTCATGCGCCGTTCGTGTTTGAGGGCAAGCACATTCCGTTCCCCACCATCAGCGAGCAGGCCGCATTACAGTCGATGACCGCTACCAGCGCGTCGAAATCGTTCAATATTCCGGGCACGAAGTGCGCGCAGGTGCTGCTTACCAATCCTGCGGATCGTGACATGTGGGCGGTCAAGGCGGAGTGGAGCGAACATCAGACCGCCACCATCGGCGCAATCGCCACCACCACCGCATATAACGAAGGCGACCTGTGGTTCCAGGATGCGTTTGCCTATGTGCGCAGGAATTTGGCGTTGTTCGACGAGCAGATGCGTGAAAGGTTCGCCGGCGTCGGCTATATCAAACCGCAGGGCACATATATCGCATGGCTTGATTTCTCGCCGCTTGGCATCGACGATCCGGCCGCATACTTCCTTGAGAAGGCGCAAGTGGCGTTGACCGACGGGCGTTCATGCGGCGAGACCGGTGCCGGATGCGTGCGCGTGAACATAGCAATGCCGTATCCGCTGCTGGTCGAATGCCTGGACCGCATGTTCAACGCATTGCATGCCGACGGATTATTGTAGGCTTCGCCACATATTCAGTGTTTTCCTCAACCAACGGCAGCATAACGGTGAACGTCATGCCCTTCCCCACTTCGCTGTCCACCGTTATGGTGCGTTGGAAATCTGCATACTATCGACATGCGATGGGAGGATGACATGCGTTTGAACGTGAGTACCAGCATTGATGTGACAGCCCGCGAAAAGGCCGGCGATGATCTGCTGTTCTTGGGATTTCATGGATTCAGCAATGATGAAAATGAGATGATCCGCATTATTGATGCGATTTATGATGTTCCGAAGCAAGACGCATCTTCAACGGACAACTCCATTGCTCCTGCCCAGCATCCGAATTATCTGTCGTTCCAAGGCACGTACGAACGTCCTTACATCGGAAGCTACTACTGGTATCCAGATGGATGTTCCGTAGAAGAGCGTCGACGTGAGTGCAGTGCCGTAGGCGACGCCGTCGTACGATTGCTGGATTCGCCCGCATACGCGCATTTCCGCAAGGTACTGATCGGGTTTTCGCAGGGCGGATACCTGTCGTATCGCATGGTTGCGGAACATCCCGATGCGTTCGACATGGCGATTCTAATGAGCCCATCATTCAAAGGCGAAACCGCTGAGCCTTTGCCCGCGACCGGACGCACGCGATTCGCGCTCTGCTACGGCAGCGAAGACCGCACAATTCCTTTAGCCGATCAACAGTGCGCGCACAACAAACTTGCGCAAACCGGCAATCTCACGTATTTCGAATATCCGGGAATGGGCCACGGCATCTGCGATCAGGAAATTCGTGACCTACGCGCCTGGCTGGGATTGTGATATGCACTGCGTGAGGAGTTCTGCGCATCTGAGACTCCGCACGCGTGCCCATAAACTCGTTTTCACCCCCTCGGATTGTCATTGAAACCAACTCGGAACTCTTGATACACCCTAATCGTCGAAATTTATGGACATACACCCAGTTCATCTGAACTGAACCGCGATATCTGGCTTATATATGGCAGATTTGGCATCTTGACCTGAAGTTTCTCGCTCATATATGGCACATGCCCTTCGAGAAAAGCCACTTAGGGGGCATGTTTTTGACACTTTTCGCACGAACACCTGCCATATATAAGCGAGAAGCCTCCGTACGAACCTCAAAATCTGCCATATATAGGCGAGATAGGCGGCATAATTAAGCATTTTCCCTCACTGATGAGCCGCAGAACAAACCAGACGACCGAAGTTTTACGATGTTATGTACGTCAAGCTCACCACGAACATCTCTCCACATATGTCGCAACAATATGGTCAGCGATCGCCCTTTTCCAATGCTCGGGCGGCCACTGCATGATGGTCGTAAAGTCAAGCTTATGCGGGTTGGATTGTCAGCCTGCCGCCGAGAGCGTGCACGATCCCTTCATAATGGTATGGAAGCTCGGGTTGACATTCCTGTCGAGGCTCTTGTAAAGACTTTCACGTCCCACACCCGCCTCCTTCGCGATCTGCCCCATACCCTTCGCTTTGGTCATATCGCCGATTACGGCCTGCCGCAACGCCGAATCGTCAAGCTCGGCCACCGATAAAGCAGCAACATGAGCGAGTCGCTCTTCTGCGCGGAGCAAACACGGTAGCCGGGACCGAAATTGAACCTCAGCGCGCTGGCCCCGTCACCAACCGTATGCAGGTCACCCACCGGCCGCCCCATCTAGAAGCGCAATCGGAGTCTCGCGCTGATTCGGGCTTTCGCGTTCCGGTCCTTTATCCGGCTGAACCATTGGCGATATTCGCCAGTCATATGTATTTCCATATGACATGTTGCATCCCATGAGACACAATATGTCTAGCTTGACGACCACTCACGAGATGAACGACCAAAGTAAAACAGAAATTCGACAGGTTAGCCAATTTCTCGTGCATCCGCACCCACCCGACCGTTTTCACATACACTATTTCTTTTACAAAGCTTTCAGAAGCGACCCCATGCGAAACACCCAGTCGCAGTTCCTGCTCGTATTACCGTTGAAGTCGCCCCGAGCGGACAAAACCCTGGTTTTCCGTTGCTAGCAGTCCCGCACATGTGGAATCCCGCATGTGCGGGGAACACTGGACATAAACAGGGAGAGCAACATCCACGCGGCGGCCGGAACGATGCAGACACCGATTTCAATCCACGCTCTCCATGAGGAGAGCGACTTGATTACCTCGTCGGCCGTTCAAACGAGCAGAAAGATTTCAATCCACGCTCTCCATGAGGAGAGCGACTGCCACTGTCCGAAAGATTAACCGTGACGTAAACATTTCAATCCACGCTCTCCATGAGGAGAGCGACACGTAGAGTGCGTACGAGTTTTCCGGTGATGTTATTTCAATCCACGCTCTCCATGAGGAGAGCGACGTTGCGACGCCGATATGTGATCGAGTCGCTCCATTTATTTCAATCCACGCTCTCCATGAGGAGAGCGACCAACATCGCAAGGAAACATTCTTCAAGGACATTCAAATTTCAATCCACGCTCTCCATGAGGAGAGCGACCGCATTGCAGAACGCCTACGCGAAGGCCACCGAATTTCAATCCACGCTCTCCATGAGGAGAGCGACCTGGACGGTGCCGAGTTCGGTGCTTTCGGTGTTATTTCAATCCACGCTCTCCATGAGGAGAGCGACTTTTATGCACCTGCCTTTTTCACCATTCACGCATTTCAATCCACGCTCTCCATGAGGAGAGCGACTGATCGGGGTCAGTCCATACCGTCACACCGGACTCATTTCAATCCACGCTCTCCATGAGGAGAGCGACCACGTCACCGGCGCGAAGGCCTGGAGTGCATATGATTTCAATCCACGCTCTCCATGAGGAGAGCGACGCGTGGACTCCTTTTGCTGACATGGCCAATTATAAATTCAATCCACGCTCTCCATGAGGAGAGCGACCGCCGTGCATGTACA
>ENA-OQEB01000006-OQEB01000006.1-human-gut-metagenome-genome-assembly--contig:-NODE-6-length-82222-cov-5.852707_pt1 | contig 82222 bp, 86 predicted proteins | sample MGYA00242787_ERZ504619 | MGnify/ENA primary metagenome ERZ504619 (study PRJEB26092, sample SAMD00036317) | human gut metagenome | host: Homo sapiens | study: EMG produced TPA metagenomics assembly of the... | reverse complement strand
AGAGCATGTACGGGCAGGAGGAGCTTTCCAAGATAGAAATTGATGATACACCAGCGATGATGGTGGAGAGAATGGCAGAAATCATAGCGCAGAAAGCAGAGAATGGAGCAATTTCTGTTTTTGTGATTGATGAAGTGCCGATGATGACAAGCAGAAAAAATTTTGCCGACAGAAAAGAAGAGCTGCGGTATATGATTGGCTTGCTGGAAAACTGCGAGAAAAAAGAACATGTTGTGATTGTAGCTGTTATTCCAGTGTCGAAATACTGTACAGAAATGCAGAAGAAAAAAGAAGTAAGTACCTGTTATGGAGAAATAGAAAAACCAGAAAATTGTCTGGTTTTCGTATAGACAAGAACCTGTCCACATATGGGATACGGCAGGTGGTAAGATAGCAGGTAGAAAGAGACAACAGAAGGATTACCAGTAAAAGCTCCAAGGGAGGTAGCAGCGAATGATTCTTTACAAATACACAGCAGACTGTTCAAAACTGAATCTGGAACAGGAGGATTCAATGAAGGAAGGATATGAGCGTCTCTATTCCAGACGGAGTGATGCTGCGGAATGGAACAGCAAGTTTTACACTGCCTACCGTACAGAAAAGAAGTTTTTCATTATGATCAGTGATATTCTGAATGGTCAGATGGCGATTGTGGCTGCACTTGAGATGGAAGTGGTTCCCCGGGCATGTGTGGATTGTATTCAGAAGATACTGCCGGAAATTGAGTTGCTTGCGTGTGAGGAGATCACAAATGATGCGTTTTGCAAAGAACTGGTTCGGGCAGAACGGAATAACTGGACGGAGTGTTACAGCGGGTCGCTGAAGGAAAAATTAAAACTTGCGATAGAACCAGAACATCACAGTTTTTTTGAACCTGTTGCGTATCAGGTAAGTGAACGGATTTATACCGCTCAAAATATGACCAGACAAAAGCAGGCGGAGCAGATGCAGGAAATTATGGCATCGGAAAGCTCTATGACGAAATGGAGCGGATTTACGCCCCGGAAAATGAAAAACGTTTTGTTGGGCATCCGGTTCATTATCTGATCACAGCCGTTGACAAAGCGGCTGCGGATGATATGATAGATCTTCTGATTCCGCACTGCTGGAGAATCAACGATTGCTGAGCGGCAGAGTTTACGATGTGCAGAAGATGACATACAAGGCAGAGCGGGAAGATAATTTTGACAATATTTTCTCCAGTGCTAGAGGCGGAACAGTGATTCTGAATCTGGAAGGTGAAAAGAGTACAGGAATGTATGCCACCGGCAATTATGATCTGGCGAAAACACTTGGGAAGAAACTGAATGAGTATGGAAATTCTACATTGTTTATCTTTGTGGACATTTCCGGAAGCCGCAGCGTATCGGATGAGACGATAGCGGAAATTCTTTCCAACGCGGATCTGATTCAGATTCAGGAAGGCCAGGGAGATCTGGAACGGGCGACGGGCTATTTGAAACGTCTGGCGGATAAGACAGAGTATCACGACTACACGATAGAAGAGCTGACGCGGTATCTTCCGAAAGAAAAAGAATTATATTCTGTTTCTGATATTTTCCAGGCATATAACAGATGGTATGGCAGCGGGCTAAAAACGCATGTCTATCGTGCATATAAGGAAAAAGATCTGGTAAAAATTGAGCTGAAAAAGAAGATGGACAAGCCGTATGAAGAACTGCAGAAAATGGTAGGCCTTACGGATGTAAAGAAAGTCGTGGATGAAATTCTGGCGACAGCAAAATGCAGAAAATGCGGAAAAGCATGGGACTTCCCAAGCTGCAGACGTCTATGCACATGCTGTTTTCCGGAAATCCGGGTACAGCCAAAACGACAGTGGCACGTTTGCTGGCACAGGTATTAAAAGAAGAGGAGGTCCTGAAAAACGGGCATATTGTGGAATGCGGCCGACAGGATCTGGTTGGAAAATATGTGGGATGGACAGCACAGATTGTGGAAGATAAGTTTCTCTCAGCCAGAGGCGGAATTTTGTTTATTGATGAGGCATATTCCCTAGTGGAAGACGGACGTACATATGGAGCGGAAGCGATCAATACGATTGTACAACAGATGGAGAATTACCGGGATGAAGTGATCGTTATATTTGCAGGCTATCCGGAAAAGATGCGGGAGTTTCTGCAGCAGAACGAAGGACTTGCAAGCCGGATTGCGTTTCATCTGAATTTCCCGGATTATTCTGCTGACGAACTGACACAGATTCTGGATCTGATGCTGGAGAAATCTGCATATCGAATGACGGCAGAGACAAGAAATAAGTGCCTCGAAATCTGTGAAAACGCCTGCCAGGAACCGAATTTTGGAAACGGAAGGTACGTCCGGAATCTGCTGGATCATGCAGTGATGCGTCAGGCAGAACGCCTCTTCCGTGAAAACAGGGGTGGAGAATTGTCGAAGGAGGAAGCCTGTATGCTGCAAGCGGAAGACTTTGAACCAATTGGAATGGAAAAGAAAGAAAGTCGCAAAATTGGATTCTAGGAATGCGATATGAAACGATTTATGATGTCAGATATCCACGGATTCTATGAGGCGTTTGAAACTGCCTTAAATAAAGTTGACTTTTCCGGAGAGAATCAATTATTTTTACTGGGTGATTACATAGATTACGGGCCGGACAGCCGGAAAGTGCTGGAAAAGATAAAAGCGCTGCAGGAAATATATGGATCGCAAAAAGTAATTACCCTAATGGGAAACCACGAGAAAGCGCTGCTGGACTGGCTGGAAGAGTATGCGGATATAAACCGGCATATCTGCGGTGTGGAACAGTATCGGGACGCGGAGTGGCTGCTGTCCGATGCCGACGGCGATTATGGAACGCTGCGCAGCTTTCTTAGTGCCAGGCATTTCCAGGAATTTACAGAAAAAGAAGCACGGCTTTCCGGGGATTCCCAAAATGCAGAGGCCGTTCGGCTGCTCCTGGAGGATGCGGGGGAACTGCTTGCCTGGATGCGGCATCTTCCATATTATTACGAAACCGAACGCCAGATTCTGGTTCATGCGGGAATTGCGGAGTGGGGAGGCGAGGACTGGCTGTGCGTGACGAGCGAAGCGCTTATGGTCGGGAAAACAACGGTGAGTCGTGGAAATTTCTATAAAGATGTGATTGCAGGCCATATTTCAACAGCCAAAATTTCCGGGGACAGGACATATGATGGCATCTGGAGCGATGGCAGCAGCCATTATTATCTGGATGGGACAACGTGGAGAAGTGGGAAAATTCCGGTGCTGGAGTATGATGCGGAGACGGGGAGATACAGGGAAAGATGAAGAATGGAACTGTAGCACATTCGGAATGATATTGGGCTGACTTGGAAAGTTGTTTGGTGGTAATTCAAAGAAAAATATGCTATAGTGAATCTGGAACAGGCAAAGATTCAGTATGATCTGCAGTGTAAACAAGAATACAAAATCAAAATGGAAAACGGACTTGGAAAGGAGTTGAGCATTATGTATAATTTGTCTGAAGCAGTAGAAGAAAAAGGAATTGAAACAGGAATTGAACAAGGCATCAAACAAGGTAGATTAGAAACGCTCTTTTCGCTAGTCCATGATAAAGTGTTAAAAAGTGAGGAGGCCGCAAGAAGAGCGGACATGTCAAAAGAAGAGTTTGTAAGATTAATGGAGCAGAAATAACGATTTTATAAAAGCAGAGCTGAATGAAAGAAATTTTGTTCAGCTCTTGCTTTTCAGATTTCTTTCATCAGGAAGGAGAGAAAGAGTATGGCGTCAAGTATGATGCATCTGGCAGTGGTACAGGAAATGAAAAAGAAAATCCGATTTCAAAATGCTGAGAGGTTAGATCTGGGCGTAATCCTTCCGGATGCGGCAGTTGACGGAAACAGCCATCTGAAAAGAAGCATTTGCGGTGGAACAAAAGATACGTATGATCTGGAATTTTTTCGTGAAAAATTCGGAGAACAAATGAAGCAGGATGATTTGTATCTGGGATACTATCTCCATCTTGTGCAGGATCTGTATTATCGGAATTATTTGTACGTAGAGAACCACTGGAATTCTGCAATTCCGGGAAATGTGGAAAAGCTGCATCATGACTATTGCGTTTTAAATGGAAGGATAAGCCAGAGATACGGTCTCTCGAAAGACAAAATTTCCGCTTTGGATATTACGACGGAGCCGATTTGCGAACTTGCTGTTTTTGATGCGCCTGGATTTGTTGTGGAAGTACAGCAGCAGTTTGCGACGGTATCAGAAGAGAGTTTATTTGTTTTGACGGCGGAAATGGCGGAGGAGTATATTCGGTGTGCTGCAGAATTCTGTATTAAGGAAATGGAAAATTTGCGGAATGGAAAAAACGGACTGGACAGTATTGCGTATGCATGGAAGAAACCGGAAAAATAAAATGCACGAAAAAAGGACAAAGGCATGTCAACACAAATCAGACCATCATGGTACAATCATAATTGTCAGAGAAAAGATCAAGAAAAGAACCAAAGAAAAGAGCAGAAAAATGATAGAAAAACAGGAAAAAAGTTAGAAGATTAAACTACAGGTAGAATGAAAAAAGAAAAGCGATGTGATATAGTCAAAACATAGAAACACAGATCTATAGAACACAGAAAAATACAGCAACAAAAAAGCTAAGAACACAAAACATAAAATACAAAATACAAAATACGGAGAGGTAGCTCAGCTGGTAGAGCAGTGAAAAAATATGAGTCTTGTAGAAGACTCACACAGCAATATTTTAGCTGGTAAGCCACTTGTCGCGGGTTCGAATCCGCCCTCTCCAATTACGTTTCTAATGACTAAAACAGGGAGGTTTGGGACCATGGCATTTATGAAGCAGCTGCACCATCAGATGGCGCAGGAAAAACAGACAACAGAAAATGGTGCAGTCGGTTATCATACCTCCGGAAAACATCTGCTGGATGCTAACTTTGCGGTAAGCAGTATGCGGAACTGGTCGGAACAGAGAATTGTTAAACTGTTTGCAAAGGCCTATTATGAAAATCCGCTTCTTGCCGTGAAATGGCTGTTTTATTTGCGGGACATCCGCGGAAATGGCATGGGAGAGCGCCACACATTCCGCATCTGCCTGAAGTGGCTGATGAAAATCATGCGGATTATGCAGAAAATGTAGTACCGCTGATCCCAGAATATGGCAGGTTCGATGACTGGCTTTCCCTGCTGGATACTCCGGTGCATGAGAAAGTCATCCAATCAGTGAAGGATCAGCTAATGGCAGATCTGGATGCAATGAAAATGGGCGGACAGGTATCCCTGCTTGCCAAGTGGATGCCGTCCTGCAATACAAGTTCGGAAGCGACGAAAAGACAGGCAAGGGTGCTGTATCAGGCACTTGGAATGTTGGAGCTGGAATACCGGAAAATGTTGTCCGGTCTTCGTGCATATCTGAACGTGGCAGAAGTGCAGATGTCCGCCAATCGCTGGTTCAAAATCGAGTACAGCCGTGTGACGTCCCGCGCGAATCTGCTGTATGGCAATGCATTTCTGAAACATGATGGAGTCCGTCGGCGGGAGTTTTTAAGTAAGCTGACACGCGGGAGGCAAAGATTCATGCGGACGTGCTGTTTCCGGGAGATATTGTGGCACAGTACTACAGAGAAGTTCTCGCTATATGTGGCGGATGAATCTGCAGGAAAAGAACGATACGCTGGAAGCATTGTGGAAAGCTTTGCCGGACTATGTACAAAACGACGAAAACACGCTTGTGGTACGTGACGGATCGGGATCGATGATGAAAAGAGTTGGCGGAACAAACGTAACAGCGCTTCAGGTCGCAACAGCACTTGCCATTTATTTTTCCGAACGGTGCCAGGGAGAATTTCACGATCAGTTTATTACTTTCAGTGAACATCCGAGGTTGGTGAGCCTGGAATATACCGAAAGCCTGCGGGATAAACTGGAAATCTGTGATGCGTACGATGAATGTGCGAATACAGATGTTCAGGCAGTTTTCCGGCTGATCCTGGATACAGCAGTTTCTCATCACATGAAACAGGGTGATCTGCCAAAAAATATTCTGATCCTTTCTGATATGGAATTTGACGCGGCTGTTCGGTTTCCGGGATGCAGACGATGGGAGTGGGAACAATCGGACGAGTGCATTTCACTGGAAACGCTGTTTGAGAAAATCAACCGAGCATATGAAGCGCAGGGATATCAGATGCCGCGTCTGGTATTCTGGAATCTCTGCTCACGGACAAACACGGTTCCTTTGCAGCAAAATGAAGCTGGAGTCGCCCTGGTCAGCGGATTTAGTCCTGCCGTTTATCAGATGGTACTTTCCAATGAACTGGATCCGTATCGATGCCTGCTGGAACAGTTAAATGCAAAACGGTATGATGCGGTGGGACGGGCTTTGAAATAACGAACAGAAAGGAACGCCAGACATGAAATATTATATCAGCGACCTGCATTTATTCCATGAAAACGCAATCAAGTTTGACAATCGCCCGTTTTCATCCATTCCGGAAATGCATGCGGTCGTATATGAATTATACACCGCGTACGCTGGAAGAAATTATGGAGCAGGCGGGGGAAGGGAATGAGACGTTGAAGAAATGAATTTTGGGGAATACGCCAGAGCCTTTTTCAAACACACGCTAGAATGTAAAACCAGTGAAACAGTGCTTCCGGGTTGTGCCAACCAGCGAAAGCGGATGGTGAATAAAAAGGGGAGCAAGATAGAAAAGATGGGAAAGCGAAATCCTGCTGGAAAAAGATATCAGAAATAAGATATGCTTTTCCAGCAGGAAATTTTTTCGCTTTCATAAATTAAAAACCTAGTGCGTTTGACAGGTAATCACAGAATGTACGTTCTAAAATCCGTCCCTATGCGAAATATTCTTTCGCCAGCTTCTCAAACGCCGGCAGTGCCCGCTCAATCTGCGCGGTTGTTACACAATAGGCGATCCGCACAAATCCCGGCGCGCCAAAATCATCGCCTGGAACGAGGAGCAGTTCGTATTTCTTTGCTTTTTCACAGAAAGCATACGCATCCGTTTCCGGAGATTTCATGAAAAGATAAAAAGCGCCGTCCGGGTGAACACAGGTAAAACCATAGGAACTCAATGAATCGTACAGCAGGTCGCGGTTCTTTTTATAAACAGACAGATCGGAAACCTGACCGGCACATTTGGCGATGACATGCTGAATCAGGCTCGGGGCGCAGACGAAACCGAGGGCGCGTCCGGCTCCGCAGACGGCGGCGTAAACGGTTCTGGCATTTTCTACTTCATCCGGTACAAGAACATAGCCGATACGTTCGCCCGGCAGAGACAGCGATTTACTGTAGGAGTAGCAGACCAGCGTGTTTTTATAATATTTGGTCAGATAAGGAACTTCCACGTCCCCATAGACGAGTTCGCGATACGGTTCATCGGCAATCAGATAAATCGGGTGGCCGTAGGCGGCGGATTTTTCTTCCAGAAAAGCGGCAAGCTGACGGATACTTTCCACCGTATAAACAACGCCGGACGGATTGTTCGGGGAGTTGACGAAGACACCTTTTGTGTGCTCATTGACAGAAGCGGCAAGCTGGTCAAAGTCGATCTGGAAGGTGTCCGGATTTGCCGGAGTCTCTGCCATTTTTGCACCGGCGGACTCAATGAAGACGCGGTATTCCGGAAAATATGGAGTGAAGGCCACATATTCATCGCCCGGAAGGGTCAGTGCGCCAAGGACAATGCGGAGGGAAGCGGCAGCACCGCAGGTCATGTAAAAGTTATCGGCGCCAAAAGAAGTGCCAAAGCGTTCATTCAGGTTCGCTGCAATGGCAGCGCGGGTGTCGGCATCTCCCTGTGCGGAAGTGTAACCGAACAGATAGTAGTCATCCCGGGAATCAAGCAGTTCTTTGATTGTCTCATGAATGGAAGCCGGAGCCGGGACGTTTGGATTTCCGATGCTGAAATCGAAAACATTTTCCGCACCGATTTCGGCGGCACGTTTTTTACTGTATTCAAAGATTTCACGGATGACCGATTTTTTGGTACCAAGAGTTACCATTTTTTCTGAAAGCATATGAAATATCCTCCTGAAGTTATTCTGGCGGGTTTTCTGCGGATTTACAAGAAGTTCCCCTTCTGTTTCCCATGTGTTTGCGATGCATGTGCCATTTGGGTGTGCATGGACAGCCGAGGAGTCTTTTTGCATAAACGATATTTAAAAATGTTTTACGAATTTTACAGGAAAAGATAAAAAATGCGGAAAATCCGGGAGAATGTTAATGTTTTTTCTGTTTGTCCCTTATTTTAGCAGACAGAGACTGAATTGTAAATGAAACATTTTCGGATTCATACCGTCGGAAGCTGAAAAAGTGGCGGTAGCAGACGACCAGTGACACGAGCAGACTTCCGAGCCGTACGGACGGCAGAAAGCGGGAAATCTGCGCGGCGGCAGCGAAGCTGCAAAGGAAGCAATTGAGCGCAGATTGTGCGGCTGGATAATCAGAATCAGCGAAAAGGTAAGGTAAAACGCTGCCAGCAGAAGTGCCGGCCGCAGGTCCGGCAGGAGACCGAGCAGTACGCCGAACGAGACAGAGATCGCCTTTCCGCCTTTCGCCGGCTGCAGAAACGGCCATGCATGACCCGCCACCGGGGCGAGCAGAATCAAAGCAAAAAGCCACGAACCCATCGAAACCGCAGAGCTGTGTACTGCCAGAAACACCGGCAGAAAGCCCTTCCCAATATCGCACAGAACGCAGAGCAGTCCGACGCGCGGTCCAGCCGCAGAAAATGCGTTGAATGCGCCGGGATTCTGGTCCTCATTCGCGGTTCGGACATCCACATGGCAGAAGTGCTTTGGAATCAGATACGAGTACAGCACACTGCCGGAGAGATAGCCGAATAAAAGATAAAACAGATAAATCGTCATCCTCATAAGTATTACTCCGAAACTAATTTTTCTAACAGATGCGTAATCGCCGTTCCTGCCTGCGGATGGCTGTTTTCCCGCTGTGCATCGCGCATCGCAATCTGACGCGCATCATCCTTTGCAAGCGAAATACCGGCATCTGCCAGTTCTTTCTGATGCGTGCCGGTCACGGACATTCCACGGGAGACAAAGAAGGCGCGGTTTTTCGTCTCGCACCCGGGAATCGGATCGGTATGGATCAGCGGAACGCGCCGCACAATCGCCTCCGTACTGCTTAAGCCCCCGGGTTTTGTAAAAAGAACATCAGCGGCAGCCATATATTCCGCGACATGACGCGTAAAGCCGACGACGTGGACATTTGAATTTTTATGGAACTGCAGCCGGAGAGAACGCGCCCGTTTCTTGTTATTTCCGCAGATAATCACAACCTGTTCGCCGCTTTTCAGGCGGGAAACGAGCTCATGCGCGAGCAAATGCACCTTGCCGAATCCCATACTGCCACTCATGACGAGAAACAGCGGAGCATCCTCGGGAAGACCGAGATGGCGGCGCACATCTTCTTTCGACGCCGGGCGCGAAAATGCGGGCCGGACCGGAATGCCAAGCGGAAGCAGCTTTTCTTTCGGGATGCCGTATGATGCAAATTCCGGGATCAGGTCTTTGTGCGGAATGACATAATCATCGCAGTTTGTCTCCTCCCAGAACGGAATGCAGGCGTAATCTGTAGCGATGGCGACACATGGAATGGTCAGCAGCCCTTTCTGTTTCATCCAGGTCAGTGTCTCCGCCGGATAAAGGTGCGTTGTGGCGACACCATCAAAATGATTTTGAACGATATAATCGGCGAGTGCATTTCCAAGCCGCGCATTCGCATAATAAACCGGTGATTTCCCCGGGACGCGGCGTACCAGTTCTCCGAGCTGATAGGCAGCGCCGAATCCGGCCGGAAAAACGGAGACGAGTTTTACATAAGCTCCGCCGATCAGCGCGGACGTATGTTTTCGCCCGAGACGCATCAGGTCCAGCACTTCAGCTTCGTGGTGATGAAATTCCAGACTCTCTTTTAAGGCGAAGGCCGCCGCATTGTGACCGCCTCCGGTATTACACGATAAAATCAGTATTTTCATAAAAACAGACTCCATTCCTAACGAGATCAAAAGCAGAGCAAAAGAGCTGCTGCCTTTATGAAGTAAAGTATAAAACGCCGTTATTTTCCGGACAAGCCCCAAAAGCAGGAAATGTCCGAGTGCGTGCCTGAAAGAGAGCAACATCACAAAAAGTTGGTAAAAATACAGTAAAATTGAAAGAAGAAAAGAAAAAATATGGTAATTCTGCTGATAAACTAATTGACATCCCATCAAAAACTTCGTATCATAAAAACAGAATGGGGCGCGTTTGGAAAGTGATCTGCGCACCAGGAAAACACAGGAGGTAAACTTAAAATGGGTAAATGGCAGAGAAGTCTTTACCAGCCGGTTCTGCCGCTGGGAAAAGACGGAAAAAGAGTAACAGGAAGCGCGGAACATATCGCACTTTCCAGAAAAGCAGCAGGAGAAGGTATGGTTCTGGTGAAAAACGAGAACGACACACTGCCGCTCGCAAAAGGCACAAAAGTAGCTTTATTTGGAAAAGGAACGATTGATTACGTAAAAGGCGGCGGCGGAAGCGGTGACGTTACGGTCGAGTATATCCGCAACTTCTACGAAGCATGAAGATCAAAGAAGCCGAGGGGGAGGTTTCTCTGTTCCATGAGCTGCCGGAATTCTATGAGAAAAATGTAAAAGGAACAGTATGCTACAGGCGCTGTACCAGGCATGACAAGAGAGCCGGAAGTACCGGACGAGCTGGTAACAAAAGCAAAAGCATTTACCGATACCGCAATCATTACCATCTGCCGCTTCTCCGGCGAGGGCTGGGACCGCAAATGCCAGATCACCGAGGAAGGCTATGAGCTGTTTGAGGATGAGAAAAAACAGATCGAGCTGAGCGCCAGCATCTTCGAAAACGGCGACTTCTGCCTGACAAACGGCGAAGCAGCCATGGTAGAAAAAGTAAAAGCAAACTTTAAAAATGTCATCGTTGTCATGAACGTCGGCGGTATGGTTGATACCAGCTGGTTCAAAGACTGCAAAGAGATTCCGGCGGTGCTGATGGCATGGCAGGGCGGCATGGAAGGCGGCCTCGCGGCAGCGGACGTTGTAACAGGCGACGTCAACCCATCCGGTAAACTGGTTGATACCTACGCAGCAACCCTCGAGGATTATCCATCCACCGAGCACTTCCATAAATCCGTTTATTACGTGGATTACAACGAGGATATCTACGTTGGCTACCGTTATTTCGAGACGATTCCTGGCGCAGCGGAGAAGGTCAATTATCCGTTCGGCTTCGGCCTTTCCTACACCAGCTTTGAGACAGAAGTTCTGGGTGCAGAAGAGAAGGATGGAAAGATTGTTGTAAAAGCATCTGTTACCAACACTGGAAAACGTGCCGGAAAAGAAGTTGTACAGCTCTACTATGGCGCACCGCAGGGCAAGCTTGGCAAACCGGCCAAAGAGCTCGGCGCTTACCGAAAAACAAGACTGCTGCAGCCAGGCGAGACACAGAGAGTCGTTCTTTCCTTTACAGTGGAAGATATGGCATCTTTTGATGACCTTGGAAAGGTTGCAAAATCTGCCTATGTTCTTGAGGCAGGAAGCTACGTCTTCTACGTTGGAAACAATGTAAGAGATGCGAAGAAACTGGACTTCACCTACGATCTGGCAGAGGCAAAAGTGACTGCACAGTACACCAGCCTTGCCGCTCCGCATAAGCTGGAAAAACGTCTCCTTGCGGATGGAACCTACGAAGCGCTTCCGACCGATAACGGCCCTGTCGAGGAAGAAGGACTGGAGCGTCAGGATAAGCTGACTCTGGAAGGCTTCCTCCCGGCAGTCAAAGCACAGGAGAGAAAGAGCTTTGGCGAGCTTATGGAAGCAGCAAAGACGAATCCGAACCTGATGAATGTGGTCGAAGGAAAAGAAACGCTCGACGAGTTTGTAGATAAGCTTCCGACAGAAGCACTCATTCATCTGCTCGGCGGTCAGCCGAACACAGGAGTTGCCAACACGTTTGGCATGGGAAATCTGCCTGAGTACGGCATCCCGAATATCATGACCGCAGACGGACCGGCAGGCCTTCGCATTCAGCCGCAGTGCGGCGTCAACACGACCGCATGGCCGTGTGCAACATTGCTTGCCTGCACCTGGATCCGGAGCTGATCGAAGAGATCGGTAAAGCCGGCGGAGAGGAAGTCAAAGAAAACAACATCGGCATCTGGCTGACCCCGGCTGTCAACATTCACAGAAGCCCGCTCTGCGGAAGAAACTTCGAGTATTATTCCGAGGATCCGCTTGTGGCCGGAAAATCCGGTGCGGCAATGGTACGCGGTATGCAGTCCGAGCATATCGGGGCAAGTGTGAAACACTTCTGCTGCAACAACAAAGAAACAAACCGAAAAGACAGCGATTCCCGCGTTTCCGAGCGTGCGCTGCGTGAGATTTACCTGAAAGCCTTCGAGATCATTGTAAAAGAGGCAGATCCATACACAATCATGTCGTCCTACAACCTGATCAACGGCGTTCAGGCATCTGAGAACAAGGATCTTTTGACCGGTATTCTGCGCGGTGAGTGGGACTTTAAGGGAATGGTAACGACCGACTGGTGGACCCACGGCGAGCATTACCGCGAGACAAAAGCCGGAAATGATATCAAGATGGCAAATGGATACGAGGAGCGCGTACAGGAGGCATTTGAGAAGGGATACATCACCCGCGACGAAATCGCTCTTTGTGCAAAACGAATCCTGACCATGATTCTTCGCATGGACTGATGTGGATGCATGTGAATAAATAAAGAAAAGTGTGGATAACGCATAAAAAAATCGTATGCTGTTGTGGAAAAAGCAACAGCATACGATTTTTTACTTACACGGCAATGATCTAAGATCCGTATTTTAACAAGACCCTGGCAACCGCAGCTCACGAAAAGTCTTTTGCAGAAATGCTCCGGGAAAGAAACCTGTTTTCAGGCGGCAGCCTTCTGTAACTCTGCCATGATCTTAAATTCCCGCACGACCATAACGATGCTGACTGATGCGGCTGCAAGGTCTGCAATCGGTGCAGTGTACATCACGCCGTCAATGCCGAAGAGATACGGAAAAATCAGCAGCAGCGGAAGCAGGAAAATAATCTGTCTCGTCAGCGAAAGAAAAATACCCTTCTTCGGTGCTCCGATTGAGGTAAAGAAGTTTGAGCTGACCGGCTGGATACCGTTCAGGAATGTGAAAAACAGGAAAATGCGGAAGTACCGCTCTGCAAAATGCAGGTACTCTTCTGAACCGGAACCAAAAATGCCGATAATCTGGCGCGGAAAGAACTGGAAGCAGAGGAAGGCGACAATGGAAATGGCAGTCGCCGCAAAAACTGCTTTTTTATAGGCGTCCTTCACGCGGTCATATTTCTGCGCACCGAAGTTGAAGCTGACAATCGGTTGAAGTCCCTGGGAAATGCCGATGACAAAGGAGAAGAACAGCATATTCACCTTTGAAATAATGCCGGCGCATGCAAGCGGAATGTCGCTTCCATAGACGGAATTGGAGCCGTGGTAGGTCAGTGTGTTGTTCATAACGATCTGAACAACCATCATTGCCACCTGATTGAATGCCGGAGTTGCACCAAGCGCAGCGATCCGTGCCCAGCAGGCCATGTTCGGCTTCAGATCGGAAAGAGAAAGCGGCAGCGTTTTAAAACCGCGCAGATAGAAGACAACGAGCGCGAATGATAAAATCTGTCCGGTGATCGTGGCGAGCGCTGCACCTGCCATGCCCATGTGGAAAACGAAGATGAACAGCGGTCGAGAATCGTGTTGACGATCGCGCCGACCAGGTTGCACAGCATGGAAAATTTCGGGCTGCCATCCGCGCGGATCAGGTTGGAGCCGCCGATTGTGACGATCAGAAACGGGAAGCCGATGGAGGTAATTCTGGTGTAAGTACAGGCGTAATCAATGACATCCGGCGTCGCACCAAAGAGAAGCATCATCGGACGCAGAAAAAGCTGAACGGCAACGCAGAGGATCACACCGAGGATTGCCAGCATGGAGATGGCATTTCCAACATAGGATTTCGCGTGCTCCGGATCCTTTCTGCCCATGCAGAGATTGAAGTTTGCAGCACCGCCGATGCCGCAGAGCAGACCGATGGATGTGCAGACCATGCTGAGTGGGAACGCTACGTTGGTCGCTGCGTTTCCGAGCACGCCGATGCTGTGACCGATAAAGAGCTGGTCTACCATGTTATAGAGGGCGCTGACGAGCATCGCGATGACGCTCGGAATCGCAAAACGCCGCAAAAGAGAGCTGACCGGTTCCGAGCCGAGAGGATTTTCGGAAGGTTTCATAGAGGGTATCTCCTTTCAAATGGAATAAAAATTCATCGTTTGTATCGGGTGAACATTCCCGGAAAAACTCCGAGACTATACAGTATACCATAGAAAGAAAACAGAAAACAAGAGGGTGACCGCTATTTTCAGGAAGTGTAACAGAATCGTAGCAGAACTCTCTGCATTTTTAAAAAAGGGATTGACAAAAATGAAATATTAACCTATATTGAAACAAGGTTAACAATTCAAAAGAAGAAAGAATTGGATACAAGAACCTGCGAGGAGGATTTACATTCATGAAAAAATCAAAACTTACAACAAAACAGATTGTACTGACCGGCATGATGACGGCAGTGCTTGCGGTACTGTCCATTGTGACGATTCCGCTTCCGACCGGCGTTCCGGTGACGCTGCAGACCTTTGCAATGGCATTTTGCGGCTACGTGCTTGGCTGGAAATTGGGAGGTGCATCGTCCGCTCTTTATCTGATCCTCGGCGCGATCGGCGTTCCGGTTTATGCCGGCATGAGCGGTGGATTCGGCGCTCTTCTCGGACCGGCCGGCGGCTTTATTTTCGGATTTATTCCGATGGCAATGCTCTGCGGTGCCGGAATTAAAAAAGGCTTCCCGGGCAAACCATTCGTTCTTGGAATCGCAGGTCTTGCGGTATGTCACGCATTCGGTGTGGTACAGTTTTCTATTGTAACAGGAAACACGATCCCGGCTTCCTTCCTGGCAGTTTCCGTTCCGTACATCGTAAAAGATGTGATTTCCGTTGTAGTAGCTGAAATTCTCGGTGTAGCCGTTCGAAAAGCACTGTCAGCAGCTCATGTAATGAACTACGGAACCGCAGCATAATCACAGAGCGTTTCTGAAAAACCAAAAGATAAAAACAAGAGACAGGCATCCTGACAATCTGCCAGGTGTCTGTCTTTTTCTGTTTTGTCAAGCGGATATTCGCAATCCGCTTCGCTACTTGCCTGATTCGGTTAAAGTATTCCGCAGCAGCAGCGGTTATTTGAAAAAACGTGCAAAATGCATTTCATACAGTTTCAAAATTTTAATGAATTCCTAAGAAAGAGGCAAGAAGGCGTTAAGGGAGATATGGTAGGATAGAAAGCAGGAAAGAACAACAAAGGGGTTTGAAACTATGAGAAAAAGAACACGAAAACACCGGGGAACAGCGGGAAAAATGGTTGGAGGTTTTCTGGCATTTTTCTGCCTGATCCTGCTGACGGCCGGAATGTTCTGGGCAATCCAGGGATATGTTTCCTATCAGAAGGCAGTGAAGGAAAAGCCGCTCGCGCAGGCGGTAGAGGAAATCAGAAGCGAAGCACAGTGGGCTTCTCTTGAACAGGTGCCGGATCTGTACAAAAAAGCGGTGCTTGCTGTTGAGGATCATCGGTATTACACACATCACGGGATAGACTGGATCAGCATGGCGCGGGCCGTTGTACATGATATCCGCGTGATGAAACCGGAGCAGGGAGGCAGTACCATCACACAGCAGCTGGTAAAAAACATGTATTACGACCAGAATAAGACATTTGCCAGGAAAGCGGCAGAGGCGTGGACGGCACTCTATGTGGAACGGCAGCTCTCGAAAGAAGAAATTCTGGAATTGTACATCAATACCATCTATTTCGGGGATGGCTACTATGGACTGAAAGAAGCATCGCTTGGCTACTTCGGGAAAGAACCGCAGGAGCTGACCGACAGCGAAGCCATTCTCCTCGCCGGAATCCCGAATGCACCGTCCGCCTACGCACCGTCGCGCCACGCGGATCTGGCGCTGCAGCGGGAAAAGCAGGTGCTGGCGGCAATGGTAAAATATGGATACCTGGAACAAAGTGAGACGGACAGCCTGCTGTGGGATGCGGCAGCCGATCCGGTTCTGGCACGATAGAAAGAAAAGTGAGGAAAAAAGAATGGGAAAACTGATCAGACTGGGGGCAACAGCGCTGTCCATGATTGGAATTTTGGTGATGATTCTCTGTGTGCAGGCGGCGATTTTATTTGTGAGGCTGTGCATCCGAAGAAAGCAGAAAAAAATTGAGCTGAAATAAGAGAAGGAAAAATGTGAGCAGAATTGCTGGAAGAAAAACGGTGATTCTGCTCGCGTTTTTTCAGTGAGCAATCCGATTGCGTTTCCGCCGGGAAAAAGGTATAATGAAAAACAGGCAAAAAAATGGTAAAACAGACAGCTTTTGAGGAAAAATAAATGGAACAGAAAGACAGCGCAGAACGGATTTTAAAACAGATTCCCTATGAGATCGTGTATTCCGCCCGTAAAACGCTCGCCGTCCAGGTCAAAGCGGATGGAAGCGTGGTGGTGCGCGCACCGAAACGGATGGCAAAATACAAAATCGAAGCATTCTTAAAAGAAAAACAGGATTGGATTTACACACACCGGGAAAAAGCGTTGGCGGCCGCAGAGCAGAAAGCAGCGAACCGTCTGACGGAAGCAGAACGAAAAGCGGCGGTTAAACGTGCGGCGCAGATGCTGGCGGAAAAGACGGCACATTTTGCAAAAGAGATGGGCGTAACGTATGGCAGAATCACAATTCGTGAGCAGAAAACCCGCTGGGGCAGCTGCAGCAGCGCCGGAAACCTGAACTACAACTGGAAGCTGGTGCTGATGCCGGAGCACGTGATGGATTACGTCGTTATCCACGAGCTGGCGCACCGGAAAGAGATGAACCATTCCGCGCGGTTTTACGCGGTGGTGGCACAGCAGATGCCCGATTACAAAGTGTGGCAGAGCTGGCTGAAGGAGCATGGAAGAGAGTACTGAAAAAGAGAGGCAAAACAAATGATACTGACCGAAGAAAAAACATATATCATCAATGTGACGGAAGTCGATACCGACGCAGAGCTCGGTTTAAATAAGAAAGATATTATGATCAAATACACAAACCTGGAGCTGCTGCACGTGGTTCTTGCAAGCACGATGCCGTATGGCCGTCTGTCGGCGCGCTACCGCGGAAAACGGAAGGCGGAGCTGCAGTCACGGATTGCGATGGTGGAGAGTGTGCTCGAAACACGCGGCGACCAGCTGGCAAAAGCGGAGCAGATTATGTATCTCGACACGGCGGAGCGCAGTGCAATCTGTCATTATCTCGGCATCATCTACACGCGGCTGATTGCGCAGAAGCTGTACGGAATTGACTGTATGGTACCGCTGAACCTGATCGAGCAGCCGGGGGAGAAAAAATTTGTAAAATACAACGGTGCATACCGCCAGGATCTGATCGGATACGGAAAGCAGAACGCATGGAGCGTCTGGGAGCCGGTCGGCAGGAGCGAGAACAGCCAGGCGGCCTTTGGAAACGGATGCCGGGCGGCGTCGGAGATCGAGAAGATCAATGAAAATCCGCTGGCGAAGAGTGCGGCGTGCATGACGTATTACGAGAGAGGCTATCTGAATGCCGTTGTAAAAGAGCCGGAGCGGACCGGGGACGGGACACTTTGGTTTCCAGAGGAGAATTATTTCAAAGCATATTATCAGCCGCTTTTCGAGCTGTTTGCGGACGAACAGCCGGGTGAGCTGTACGGAAGCAGCGGCGGCTTTGAACTGGAGCTGACTCTGCCGTGGACGGAGGAAGGAAAACGCGGCTTCCGCCATCTGCAGATCGGAACGGATCAGGTGACGATTGCATTGATGCGGGAAGGGAAATACGATCAGATCTTAAAGCGGATGGAAAACGTTTGGATTTATCAAAAGAGCGCAGATTCTGCGGGAAAGACGGCATCTGGGTAGGCGCAGAGTAAATGTCATCGGAAGTGCCGAAGCTGCAGGGATGATGGTACACAGATTCTGTGTGGGAAAAGCGAAAAAGAAAGGATAAGAGCAATGGCAAAAGAAACAGATACTCCAAAAGACGAAGGTCTGCAGGGGAATGAAACGATAGAGGAAGCAATTCTGGAATTGCAAAAGGAGCCGACGCCGGAACTGCTGGCACACGTGCTGACGGTGATCCGACGCAGAATGAAAGAGGGCGGACAGGCGATTCTTTCCGTGGAACCGCCATCCGGCGACGATCAGATCCGGATCGGAACGGTAAAGAGCGCAGACGGAAAAGTCTGGTGGGCCGCGTTTACGAGCTTTGATGAGGAATTAAAGGGGAGCAACAGCGTGAAATCTACGTTTCTCGTGAGTCTGGAACAGCTGATCCACATGGCATCCGAAACAAAGGAGATCAGTGGTGTGATTTTCAATCCGTGGAACCGCACGATCATGCTGGATCATACGCTGCTTTCGATTATCATCGGGGAAGAGAACGCAGGACATTGATATCATATTTCACTTGGCCAGATTACGATGCTGCTCACAATCAACTTCGATTACGGATTGCGTGGGTGATGATGCTGAGAGAAAAAAAGAAAATAGCATAAAATAGCGGAAGGTGGATCTAAGGCACAAAGCACAGGAGGGAAAGATATGGGGTATCGAAAGGTGTATCGTACGGTAGATGAACAGACTACAAAAAAGATGGTAAAGATGCTGCAGCGTCATGGAATCATGGCTTATGGAAAAAGCGAAGGAGCCGGAGAAATTCTGCAGATTACAACTGGAATACCGTATCAGGGACGCGTTGTTTATGTGAAGGAAGAACAGGCAGAGGAGGCAAAAAAACGGATTGCCGACTGGGAGAAAAAAGGGGAATTTCCTGAGCCGCTCCGAACACAGTCCCATACGCCAAAAGCAAGAATTGCAGCTCTGATCTGGGTTATTATTATTGTTATGGGGATTTTATTCAACATAGGGTTCAGTATGTTCCGGTGAACAAAAGGGAGGTTTTACAAAATGGAAGGTTTTCAGGTAACAGAAATCGGAGAAAAAATTTACTGTATTCTTGACGCGGGAAATTCGTCGTTCTATGTGGTAGAAGGAGAAGAGAAAGCGGCTGTGATTGATACCGGCATCACAGCAGGCGCAAAGATTCTGCCGGTGATAAGGGAGCTGACAGATAAGCCTCTGCTGCTGGTTATCACGCATGCGCACCCGGATCACATGTATCACATCGATGAATTCGACGAAGTTTACATGTGCCACGAGGAAAAGAAAATGGATCCGGAGACGCTCGTGATGCTGACGGCGGGAAAACTAAAACCGTGGGAAGAGATTCATGATATCCGTACGGATTCGGTCATTTCGCTTGGCGGCACAGAACTTACCATCTGTCAGGCTCCGGGCCATACGCCGGGCAGTGTTATCGTGCTGGAGACGAAACAGAATTACCTGTTCACCGGAGATGCGATCGGAAGCGGCTGCGGTGTCTGGATGCAGGTGCCGGGCGGAACGAGCCTGGAAGAGTATTACGACGGGCTGGTCGGACTGATGGTGTGGCTTGTGAAGAGGGGCGGCCGCATGAAATTCTTCGGCGGTCATCACACGCAGGTGTTTGAATCGACGGCGCATCCGGTTTACAATCCGCTCAGCCTCGGCGTTCTCGCAGATCTCATCGACCTTGTGGATCAGGTGATCCACGGCGAAAACCTGGGACGGCCAAGCAATGCGAAGCCGTTTTCGAAAGAACAGGTCCGCTACGCGTCGTACGGCCGCGCAGAAATGCAGTACTGTGCATCGCGGATTCACCGAAAATAAGCGCGTGAAATCTTAAAACTTCCATAAGAAGAAAGGTTTTTGCCCGCGGCGGCTTGACAAAATAAAAAAACGCGATTATGATAAATGCAGTTTCTATTCCAACAGAAAAAGAAAAGGTTATGAGGAAGAGGAGTACATGGCAGGCCCCAAAAGAGAGGACGGTTCACCGGCTGAAAGGCTGTCCGGGAAGGTGGTCATGGAAGGTAGCTTCTGAACCGGAGAGCTGAAAAGCACAGAAGATGTGATGATTAGGTTCTCACGCATGAGTCACGTTACAGACTCCGAAACGAGATACAAATTAAGGTGGTACCGCGGAATTTTCGCCCTTTGCATGCATGTTATGTGTATGTGAAGGGCGTTTTTGATTTAAGACAAGCCTCTGCGGGAATAAATACCACAATACACCAAACATAAAAGGAGGATCTCATGAGCAAAGAACTCGCAAAGACCTACGATCCGAAAGGACTCGAGGACAGACTGTATCAGAAATGGCTGGATAAAGGATATTTCCACGCCACTGTAAACCCGAACAAAAAACCGTTTACCATTATGATGCCGCCTCCGAACGTAACCGGACAGCTTCACATGGGCCATGCACTCGACAACACCATGCAGGATATTCTCTGCCGTTTCAAACGGATGGAGGGATATGAAGTCCTCTGGCAGCCGGGAACCGACCATGCGGCGATTGCAACCGAGGTAAAGGTTACCAATATGCTCAAAGAGCAGGGCATCGACAAAGATGAAATCGGACGCGAAAAATTCCTGGAGCACTGCTGGGAGTGGAAGAAAGAATACGGCGGACGCATCAACAGCCAGTTAAGAAAGATCGGCTCCTCCGCAGACTGGGAGAGAGAACGCTTCACCATGGACGAGGGATGCTCCAAAGCCGTAGAAGAAGTATTCTGCCGTCTGTATGAAAAAGGATGGATCTACAAAGGAAGCCGCATCATCAACTGGTGCCCGGTATGCCAGACTTCCATCTCCGATGCAGAGGTTGAATATCAGGAGCAGGCAGGCCACTTCTGGCACATCAACTACCCGGTAGTTGGAGAAGAAGGCCGCTTCGTAGAAATCGCAACGACCCGTCCGGAGACTCTGCTCGGCGATACTGCCGTAGCTGTCAATCCGGAGGATGAAAGATACACCGATATTGTAGGAAAAATGCTGAAACTGCCGCTGACCGACCGTGAAATCCCGGTTATCGCAGATGCTTACGTAGACAAAGAGTTCGGAACCGGATGCGTAAAAATCACACCGGCACACGACCCGAACGATTTTGAGGTAGGAAAACGCCACAACCTCGAAGAGATCAACATCTTAAACGATGACGGAACCATGAACAACAAGTGCGGCAAATACGCCGGCATGGACCGCTACGAGGCAAGAAAAGCCATGGTAGAGGATCTCGAGAAGCTTGGCCTTCTTGTAAAAGTAGTGGATCACGTTCACAACGTAGGAACCCACGACAGATGTAAGACAACCGTAGAGCCGATGATTAAACCGCAGTGGTTTGTAAAAATGGCGGATATGGCTGCCGCTGCCAGCGAAGCAGAGAAGAACGGGAAAGTAAACTTCATCCCGGATCGTTTCAGCAAGATTTATCAGAACTGGCTGAACAATATCCACGACTGGTGTATTTCCCGTCAGCTCTGGTGGGGTCATCGTATCCCGGCCTATACCTGTGATGACTGTGGCGAGATCACGGTTGTAAGAGGTGGAATGCCGGAAAAATGCCCGAAATGCGGCAGCACCCATCTCATCCAGGACCCGGATACCCTGGACACCTGGTTCAGTTCTGCGCTGTGGCCGTTCTCCACGTTAGGATGGCCGGAGAAAACACCGGAATTTGATTATTTTTATCCGACAGATGTACTCGTAACCGGATACGACATCATCTTCTTCTGGGTTATCCGTATGGTATTCTCCGCACTGGAGCAGACTAAACAGGTTCCGTTCCACCACGTACTGATCCACGGACTCGTTCGTGATTCCCAGGGACGCAAGATGAGTAAATCCCTCGGAAACGGTATCGATCCGCTCGAAGTCATTGACAAATACGGTGCAGATGCTCTCCGTCTGACTTTGATGACCGGTAATGCACCTGGAAACGATATGCGTTTCTACTGGGAGCGTGTAGAAGCCAGCCGTAACTTCGCAAACAAAGTATGGAACGCTTCCCGTTTCATCATGATGAACCTGGAAAAAGCAGAGGTTCCGTCCAAGATGCCAAAAGACAAACTGACACTGGCAGACAAATGGATTCTCTCCAAAGTCAATACCCTGGCAACCGAAGTAACGGACAACATGGACCGCTACGAGCTCGGTATCGCCGTACAGAAGGTTTACGACTTTATCTGGGAGGAATTCTGCGACTGGTACATCGAGATGGTAAAACCGCGTCTGTACAGCGAGACCGACGAGACGAAGGGCGCTGCACTGTGGACCTTAAAAACCGTTCTTGGCAATGCATTAAAGCTGCTGCATCCGTTTATGCCGTTCATCACAGAGGAAATCTACTGCACACTGAATCCGGACGAGGATTCCATCATGATCGCCGCATGGCCGAAAGAGACCGAAGACTTTGCATACGCAGAGGATGAGGCAGCCGTTGAGATGATGAAAGAGGCGGTAAGAAGCATCCGTGGTGTCCGCACCAGTATGAACGTACCGCCGTCAAAGAAAGCAAGCGTATTCGTTGTAACGGAAGATGCTGCTGTACAGGAAACCTTCAAAAACGGTGCTGTATTCTTCGGAACTCTGGCAGGAGCAAGCGAAGTTCACGTACAGGCAGACAAAGCCGGCATCGCAGACGATGCGGTATCCGCAGTGATCCCGCAGGCAACGATCTACATTCCGTTTGCCGAGCTGGTTGACCTGGAAAAAGAGATCGCCCGCCTTACGAAAGAGGAAGAGCGTCTGACAAAAGAGATCGCACGTTCCAACGGCATGCTTGGCAACCCGAACTTTATCAACAAAGCTCCGGAAGCAAAAGTCAGGCAGAGAAAGAAAAACTGGCGAACTATCAGCAGATGATGGAGCAGGTTCAGACAAGATTGGAGCAGCTGAAAAAATAAATGAAAAAAGGAAAAAAACTGCATGGAAACAAGGAAACCGTAGTGAAAGTCTGCAACTGGCTCTCTTTGCCGCTGCAGGCCCTGGGATGCTGTATTCTGTATCTGGTGATTGAAGCATTTTCCCGCCATTCGCTGGCATCTGCATGGAGCTACATGGTGGAAAGCCCATGGGTCTTTTTGTACAATGCATTTTTGATCTTCACTACTTTTATGGTAGTTTATCTGTTCCGCAGACGTGTGCTGGTACGGCTGGTGATGAGCTGTTTCTGGCTGCTGCTCGGCATCATTAACGGTGTGATTCTGGCAAACCGCGTCACGCCGTTTACCGGACCGGACTTGCGGAATTTAAGCGACGGCGCAAAGGTCGTGACGAAGTATCTGTCGAAAGGTACCATGATCCTCGTCGTAGCAGCCCTTGTGGCATTATTGGCATTTTTTGTATGGGTCTGGATCAAAGGACCGAAATTTCAGGGGAAAATCCGCTGGTATCTGAATGTGCCGTTGATTGCTCTGGTAATTGTACTCTTTACGGGAGCAACAAATCTGGCGCTTGCAAAGCGTGTGCTTTCCAGCTATTTCGTCAACATCGCATTTGCCTACCAGGATTACGGCTATCCGTACTGTCTGGCAGTCACCCTGTTTGATACGGGAATTTCAGAGCCGAACGGCTATTCCGAACAGCTCGTGAAACAGATTGAGACGAGTGAAGGCGAACAAAAAGAGGATGATACGGTAAAACCGAATATTATCTTTTTGCAGCTGGAGTCCTTTTTCGATCCGGAGCTGGTTAATTTCCTCAACATTTCCGAGGATCCGATCCCGTATTACCGGCAGCTGATGAAGGATTATTCTTCCGGTTATCTCCGCGTGCCGGTGGTGGGAGCCGGAACAGCAAACACAGAGTTTGAAACTATTTCCGGCATGAGCCTCCGGTATTTCGGAGCGGGTGAGTATCCGTACAAATCGGTGCTTTCAGAGGAGACGTGTGAGAGTGCGCCGTATGTTTTAAAGAATCTCGGCTATGCGACCCATGCGATCCACAACAATGAAGCAAACTTCTATTCCAGAAGAAGTGTGTTCTCACGTCTTGGTTTTGATACCTTTACCTCGGAGGAATATATGCCGGATATCTCGGATGTGACGGCGACAGGATGGGTAAAAGACCATATTCTGACAAAAGAGATCATAAAAACGCTCGATGCGACAGACGAACCGGATTATATCTATACGATTTCGGTACAGGGCCACGGTGATTATCCGACAGAGCCGGTGCTTGACGATCCGGAGATTACAGTGACAGGCGCGGAAGACCGGGAAAAAAATAATTACTCCTGGGAATATTATGTAAATCAGATTCATGAGATGGACATATTTGTCAAAGAGCTGACGACAAAGCTTGCGGATTATCCGGAGCCGGTGGTACTTGTGATGTACGGGGACCATCTGCCAACGATGGGACTGAAAGTAGAAGATCTGGAGAACCGCTATCTGTATCAGACCGAATACGTAATCTGGGATAATATGGGACTGAAAAGAAAACAGGAAAACATTGCTTCCTACCAGATTGCAGCAGAGGTTATGAACCGTGTGGGAATTCATGACGGAACCATTTTCCGGTATCATCAGACGAGACGGAATACGAAGAATTATCAGGTGGATCTCGAGGTGCTGCAGTATGATATGCTGTATGGAAAACGGTACGTTTACGGAGAAGACGGAGAGACACCGTATGAGCGTGTGAAGCTGCAGATGGGTGCTTTGCCGGTAACACTGGAACGAGTCGAAAAATCCGGAGAAGATACCTGGTATTTTTACGGAGAAAACTTTACGGCATCGAGCCGTGTGGAAGTCAACGAGGAGATACAGGATACCGTTTATGTCAGCCCGTCGATTCTGATGGTGCATAGTCTGACCCTGGAAGACGGTGATCAGATTACAATCGCGCAGCAGAGCAACAGCTCGACGAAGAAGGTGCTGACAAGGACAGAGCCGATGATGTATGAAGAGCCAAAAACGGTATCTACACCGACGCCGACGCCGAACCCGGACAGCACGAAAACAGATGTGACGCAGGAAAATGCCAATACGAGCACTGCGCCGCAGGATGAACTGACGGCAGCGCCGTCCGGTGCGCCGGAGGGCGAAGGCGACAAGATTGAGCCGTCAAAAACAGAAAACAGCGATAAACCGGCCGAAGACGGCGGTCTGCAGAATTAAAAAGAGTGTCCGAAAGATCATACAGTGGGGCGGATTTTGACGTCCCACTGTATCTTTTTACGGGGAAAGTCGAAAAGTCGGGACAAAATTTTGAAAATTGCTATGGACATATCCGGTCACTCGATTATAATGATACTAGGGTTTGAAAGCAGCCCTAAAATACTGAAGAATGGTGAAATAAAGTGAATTATACAGAAGCAGTTGATTATATCGAAACAATACCGAAATTTACGGTGAAGCATCCGCCGGAACATACGAGGGAGCTTCTTTCGCGCCTTGGGAATCCGCAGGAAGGGATCAAAATTATCCATGTGGCGGGCACGAACGGAAAGGGAAGCGTCTGCGCGTATTTGAATGCGATGCTGCTTGCAGGCGGCAAAAAGACAGGACTTTTTACCTCCCCGCACCTTGTACGCATCAACGAGCGGTTCCAGATCAACGGGGAAGATGTGTCGGATGAGCAGTTTCTCGACGCATTTCTCAAAGTGGAAAAAGCAGCCAAAGAATACGAGGCGGAGGGCGAAGGCCATCCGAGCTATTTTGAGACGCTGTTCCTGATGGGAATGCTGATTTTCAAAGAAGCCGGCGTGGAATACCTGGTCATGGAGACCGGCCTTGGCGGACGGCTGGATGCGACAAATGTGGTCGAAAAGCCGCTGGCATGCATCATCACGTCCATCAGCCGCGACCACACCGAGTATCTCGGCGACACCCTCGAGGCGATTGCGGGAGAGAAAGCCGGCATCATCAAAGCCGGTGTCCCGGTAATCTACGACGCCAGCCAGCCAGGTCCGGCTTCTGTCATTGCCGCAAGGGCGAAAGAGATGGGAAGCCCGGCATGGCCGATGGAGCCGTCGTTCTATGAGATGAAAACACAGAGCCGCGAGGGCATCACCTTTACCTTTGCATACCCAGGCGGCGAAAAAGCAGAGCTTGCGATTCCGTACGTGGCAAAATACCAGATGATGAATGCAAGCCTTGCGTTCTACACGATGCATATTCTGCAGGACGTGCACGACATTCCTAAGAACGTGCTTGCGGAAGGCCTTTCGAAGATCAAATGGCCGTGCCGTATGGAAATGGCTGCGCCGGGCGTCATCATCGACGGCGCGCACAACGAGGACGGCATTGCACAGTTTGTCAGCACGGCAGGCTATTTTGCGAAAGAAAACGAGATCACGATTCTGTTCACGGCAGTTGCAGACAAGCACTATCATGAGATGATCGGTGAAATCTGCGAGGGCATCCATCCGTCCCATGTTGTTGCAACGCAGATCGACGGAAGCCGCGTCGTACCGGCGGAAGTGCTTGCAGAGGACTTCAGAAAAGCAGGATGCACGGATGTCTGCGCGGAACCGGAGATCGGGGCAGCGTATGAGAAGGCACTGGGCAAAAAGGGCAGCGGCATGCTGTTCTGCGTGGGTTCTCTGTATCTGGCGGGCGAACTGAAAGCATATCTTGCAAAGCGGAATGGTTAGTGAATACAGGAAGGAATTTTTTGTTTATGTTAAATTACGAAGAAGAACTGAAGAAGTTTAAACCGTGTCTCGATGTGGATGAGGTGGAGGATGCGATTTACAGCCGTGATCTGACGGATGTGATCGACATTTTGAAAGAAATGATGAAAAACGACAAGCCGGAACAGGAAAACGAGACAGAAGCGGAAAAGGAAGAGTAAGGTGCCGGAATGAACTGTATGAATTGTAAATCGGTTGTGGACATCGGAATGGAGATCTGTCCCAACTGTGGTTTTAACCTGAGAGTACAGAGAAAATGTTTTTCTCTTTCGAATATGTACTACAATCTGGGCCTCGACAAGGCGGAGATCCGGGATCTTTCCGGAGCGATCGATATGCTGCGGCGGAGCCTGAAGTTTAACAAATACAATATCCATGCGCGGAACTTGTTAGGCCTTGTCTATTTTGAGACGGGTGAAGCGGTTGCGGCGTTAAGTGAGTGGATCATCAGCAAGAATATTATGCCGGAGAATAATGTGGCGACGGAGTATATTGCGACGCTGCAGGCGGAGCAGGCGAAGCTGGATATGATCAATCAGACGATCAAGAAATACAACAGTGCGCTGAAATGCTGCCGCGAGAACAATGAGGATGTGGCTGCGATCCAGCTGCGCAAGATTCTGAACCAGAATCCGAAGCTGATCAAGGGATATCATCTGCTGGCGCTGATTTATATTCACAAGGGTGAGTATGAGAAAGCGCGGAAGATTCTGAAAAAGGCGGCGAAAATTGACAAGACGAACTCGACGACGCTTCGTTTCCTGAAGGAGGTTGATTTCCAGACGGGTACGCAGACGTCGCTGGAGCCGCGGCGGTTCGGCCGCAGGGAGCGTACGGAGGAGCAGCGCGAGGACGAGCGTGAGCGTGTGGTAAGCGGGGATACGGTGATTATTCCGCCGACGTTCCGCGAGACGTCTACAGCGGCAACGATGCTGAATATCGGTATTGGGCTGGTGCTTGGCGCACTGGTTGTGTGGTTCCTGATCGGGCCTGCGAATACGCAGCGAATTAACCGGCAGGCGGACGAGAAGGTTGTGGAATACAGCGGCAAGATGGCGAGCCAGGAGGCCCAGCTGAACCAGCTCCAGAGCCAGGTGGATTCTCTGAACGAAACGACGGCTTCTGCGCAGCAGCAGATCCAGACGGCACAGGATACGGCGGCTTCCTACGAGAACCTTTTAAAGGCTGTGGAAGCGCAGCAGCAGGGCAACACGAGCAACGCAACAAACGCACTGACCGAGGTCAACCCGGAGGTGCTTTCTGTGGACGCAAAGGCTGTGTATGACACTATTTACAAGAGCATGCAGTCGTCTATGTTCCAGGAGCTTTCGCAGTCGGGTGTGAATGCATTTGACGATGCGAATTACACTGAGGCGATTGATAAGCTTTCGAAGGCTAAGAATATCAACGACAGTGACTATACGGTGCTTAACTATCTGGCGCATGCGTATCGGCTGAGTGGGGATACCGATAATGCGATTTCGGTGTTCCAGGAGATCATCGATAAGTTCCCGGAACCCAGAAGGCTACTAAGGCCGAGCAGCAGATTGAGGCGCTGGGGGGGACTGTGAAGACGGAGGAATAGTGAGGACGGACGCCACGGGGCAGAATGCCGCAGGAGATGCGGCGCTGTTTCGTCGGGCTGATACCACTGACTACGCGGAGGTTGCGTGGGACGAAGGGCAAAAAAGTATAAAAGTGAGAAGATAAAACACAAAAGATGAAATTCGCTTTACGGCGAAAAATCTTTTGTGTTTTTTATTTTATGACAGGAAAGAGGGAGGATGGGAAATGGATAATCGTGTTTGGGTGAAGGATGCGGTGATGACGATTCGGCTTCCGGAAGAGGTGGATCATTTTGTGGCTGACCGGCTTCGGGAGGAGGCGGGGGAGATTTTGGTGGAGAGGAATGTGAGGGAGGTGGTGTTTGATTTTCGGAAGACGGTGTTTATGGACAGTTCGGGGATTGGACTGGTGATGGGAAGGTTTCGGGAGATGGAGCTGATTGGCGGGAAGGTGAGAGCGGTGCATGTGGGAGAGCGGATGCGGAGGATTCTGGTGATGTCGGGGGTGACGCGGGTGATTGAGGTGGAAGAGGAGAAGACGTGGAAGTAGGTTTTGGACGGGGAGTGGGCAGAAAGGGGAATGGGATGATGCGAGAAAGGATGAAAACAGAAGAGAAGATGCGGTGGAATACGATGACGCTGGAATTTGAGAGCCGTCCCTGCAATGAGAGTTTTGCGCGGGTGTCTGCGGCGGCGTTTCTGGCGCAGCTGAATCCGACGGTGGAGGAAGTGGCGGATGTCAAGACGGCGATTTCGGAGGCGGTTACGAATGCGATGATTCACGGATACCGGCAGGAAAAAGGGAAAATTCAGATGAAGTGTGTGCTGGATCTGGAGGAGAAGGTGTTTCAGGTGACGGTAAAAGATACCGGCGTCGGGATCGAAAATGTGGAGAAGGCGATGGAGCCGATGTTTACGACCTGCCCGGAGCTGGAGCGGTCGGGGATGGGGTTTTCGTTTATGGAGGCGTTTATGGATGAGCTGGAAGTAAGGTCGCATCCGGGATGGGGGACGGAAGTGGTGATGAAACGGAAAATCGGTGTGCATCCGGAAATGTAAGGGCCGGATCGGAAGTCATAGGAGTCAGAATGCATGGAACATACGCTTGCCCTGATCGAAAAGGCACACGAAGGGGATAAAGCGGCAAGGGATACACTGGCAGAGGAAAATATGGGACTGGTCTGGAGCATGGTGAGGCGTTGCAAACCGCGGGGTGGAGATGGAGGATCTGTGCCAGATCGGGAGCATTGGGCTGTTGAAGGCGATTGATAAATTTGATCCTTCGTTTGAAGTCTGTTTTTCGACGTATGCGGTTCCGATGATTGCGGGGGAGATCCGGCGGTTTCTGCGGTCGGAGGGGATGGTGAAGGTGAGCCGCCCGATCCGGGAACTGGCGTGGAAAGCGTATGCGGTGCGTGAGCGGCTGGAGCGGGAGAACGGGCGCGATCCGACGCTGGCGGAGATAGCGGGGGAGCTTGATGTTACCGTGGAAGAAATCGTGGAGGCGATGGAGTCCGGCGCGGAGGTGGAATCGCTGCAGAAGACCATCTATCAGGGGGAAAACCACGATATTTCTCTGATGGACCGCATTCCGGAAAAAGAGAACGGGCAGGAAAAGCTGCTGAACCGGATTTTCTTGGAAGAGCTGTTGGGACGACTGCCCGCGAAGGAGCGGCAGCTCATCTACATGCGCTATTTTCAGGACATGACGCAGGCGCAGATCGCCGGAAAACTGGGGATTTCGCAGGTGCAGGTGTCGCGGATGGAAAAGAAGATTCTGCGGCAGATGCGGATGGAAAAGGTCTGACAAAAATACAAATCCGGCGGAAGGGCGCTTTTCCTGGGAAAGGCAGAGAAAAGCGCCTGAAACCCGGGCGGATAAAGGAAGAAAAGAAAGGCGAAGCGGGGAAAGGCGGCAGAAAGTTTAAAAATATTCACTGGAATATCGGAGGAAGGTGTGCTACAATGAGCGAAATACGAAGAAAGGCAGGTGGAAGAACATGGATTATCTGACAGAAAATGTGGCAGTCAATCTGAAACGGATCCGGCAGTCGAAAGGGATGAGTCTCGACCAGGCCTCAGAGCAGACCGGGGTCAGCAAGAGTATGCTCTCGCAGATCGAAAAGGGAACGGCGAACCCGTCGCTTGGCGTGCTCGGGAAGATTACGAGCGGCCTGCGGATTGAATTTCAGGAGCTGATTGCAACGCCGCTGGTGGATAGTTATCTTGTGACACCGGAGGATCTGGTTCCGACGAAAGAGCTGGAGGGGCAGTACACTGTGTGGACGTGCTTTCCGTATGAAGACACGCGGCTTGTGGAAATCTACCGTATCGACATCGAACCGGGCGGAACGTATGTGAGCGGCGGCCACGGAGAGAAAACAAGAGAGTACCTGGTGGTGACAGACGGCGTGATGACCGTGGAGTGCAATGGAAAAGAGCATGAGATCCACCTGAAGCAGGCATTCCGTTTCGAGACAGACCAGACCCACATCTACCGCAACAGAGGGACGGAGAAGACGAGCTGCATGTGTTTCTTTCTCGACTATCACTAAAAGCCGCAGAATAACAGGCTTTCTTTTTTTGAATGAACTGTTCAATATAATGGACAGAAGTCCACTGGAACATCAGAATAAAAAACAACGGATATGAAAAAAAATACGGTGGAAGACGAAAAAACATCAAAAAAGAATAGGAAAAGCGGGTGTTAAAGAAAAAGCAAAAATAAAAAACTTTTTAAAAAAGTAATTGACAAATATAGGGAGTGGTGCTATTGTATGGTTGTACAAAATAATAAACGAAAAACAAAGCAAAGACGCTTACCAACGAGTAGTCTTTGCTTTTTTGTTTTTTATTTAAAAAATCTTTTCAACGCTATGGGAGGATAACACTATGAGATTAAAAGACACAGGATTAACGGTTCAGGACATCAAAGACAAAGTAAACAAGTACATGATCGAGACCTACGAGCGTTTCGATTTCCTTGCAGAAACCGCAGAGGGGATGTACATGTACGACGAAAACGGAACGCCGTATCTTGACTTTTACGCAGGAATCGCCGTAAACAACGCCGGAAACAGAAACCCGAAAGTTGTTGCAGCAGCAAAAGAGCAGCTCGACGATATCATGCATACCTTCAACTATCCATACACCATCCCGCAGGCACTGCTTGCTGAGAAAGTCTGCGAGACCATCGGCATGGACAAGATCTTCTATCAGACTCCGGTACCGAGGCGAACGAGGCCATGATCAAAATGGCAAGAAAGTACGGCATCGAGAAATACGGCCCGAACCGTTACCACATCGTAACCGCAAAGATGGGCTTCCATGGAAGAACCTTCGGTGCCATGTCTGCAACCGGTCAGCCGGGCAACGGATGCCAGGTTGGATTCGGACCGATGACCTACGGTTTCTCCTATGCACCGTACAATGATCTGCAGGCCTTCAAAGATGCATGTACCGAAAACACCATCGCCATCATGGTTGAGCCGGTACAGGGCGAAGGCGGTGTTCATCCGGCAACGAAAGAGTTCATGCAGGGACTCCGGAAGTTCTGTGATGAGAACGACATGCTGCTTCTGATTGATGAAGTACAGACCGGCTGGTGCAGAACCGGTGCGGTAATGTCTTACATGAACTACGGCATCAAACCGGATATCGTATCCATGGCAAAAGGTCTTGGCGGCGGAATGCCGATTGGCGCAATCTGCGCAACAGCTGAAGTAGCAAAAGCCTTTACCCCGGGATCTCACGGAACTACCTTCGGCGGCCATCCAGTCAGCTGTGCAGCAGCACTGGCAGAAGTCAACGAACTGATCGACCGCGACCTTGCCGGAAATGCAAAGAAAGTCGGTGATTACTTCGCAGAAAAATTAGTAAAACTGCCGCATGTCAAAGAAGTCAGACATCAGGGACTGCTGGTCGGCGTAGAGTTTGATGATACCATCAGCGGCGTAGAAGTCAAACATGGCTGCCTTGACCGCCATCTGCTGATCACCGCCATCGGAGCGCACATCATTCGTCTGATCCCTCCGCTTATCGTAACCGAGGAGGACTGCGACAAGGCAGTTGCTATCATCGAAGAAACCGTAAAAGCTCTGGAAAAATAAAGAATTCTTATAGAAACAAAGAAAATCTCATAGCGTGAAAAGAACAGGACAAGGACGTCAAAAAGCAAAGAACCATGCTTCGCCCCTGTCCTGTTTTTCTTTTCATTCTGTGAATCGGAAACAACAGGTAAAACAGAGAAATTAAATGTGAGAGGAAAACGGTATGGGACATCTGGTTATCACAATCGGCTGCGAGTACGGAGCCAAAGGAAATGCCATCGGCAGGAAAATTGCGGAGGATCTCGGAATTAAGTTCTACGACCGCGAGCTGGTGGATCAGATTATTGAAGAAGTCGGAATTCCGAAAGACATCATGAACCGTGTAGAAGAGGGCGGTACGATTGCCGGAAAAGGAGCCGAGGGCGATGTCCGTGGATCCTTCTCAAAATATGCGGACCTGACCGAGCGTGCGATTCATGTACAGAAGCAGATCATCCGGAAACTGGCAGAAAAAGAGGCCTGCGTCATCATCGGACGATCCGCGGATTACATCTTAAAGGACAGCAAAGATATCAAGCTCCTCCGGGCTTTTATCTATGCACCGGATGAGATCCGCATTCAGAATATCATGAAGAGCCACAGCCTTTCCGAGAGCGATGCAAAAATTCTGCTGCTCGAGAAGGACAAACGGTATCACAAGCGTCATCTGGCGCTGACCGGCAGCAACCGCGGAGACCGGCACAACCGAGACATTCTGATCAACAGTGCATTCCTTGGTGTGGAGGGCACAGCGGAGTATCTCGAGGAACTGATTCAGAAGAAATACGGAAGCGGGGAGGAATAAGCCATGGAACAGAAAAAATCAGAATTTGACAAAGTATTAGGTGCATGGGATATTCTCGTCATCGCTTTCGGAGCCATGATCGGCTGGGGCTGGGTCGTATCCTCAGGAAGCTGGATTCAGAAAGGCGGCGTTGTCGGAGCTTCAATTGCGTTTGCGATCGGCGGTGTCATGATCTTCTTCATCGGACTGACTTACGCAGAACTGACTGCAGCGATGCCGCAGTGCGGCGGCGAGCACGTCTTCAGCTACAAGGCGATGGGCCCGAACGGTTCGTTCATCTGTACCTGGGCGATTATTTTAGGATACGTCAGTGTTACGTGTTTCGAGGCGTGCGCCTTCCCAACCATCATCACATATCTGTGGCCGGGATTCCTGAAAGGCTATATGTACAGCGTGGCAGGATTTGATATCTATGCTTCCTGGGTAGCCGTAGCCGTTATTGTAGCGTTCCTCATCACACTGATCAATGTGCTGGGCGCAAAAACAGCAGCCGTTCTGCAGACGGTCCTTACCTGTATCATCGGCGGCGCTGGTATCCTTCTGATTGTGGCATCCGTGATCAACGGAGATTCCAGCAATCTGCAGGGACAGATGTTCGTCGGCGAGAGCACCGGAACGATGTTCCAGAACATCATCAAAGTTGCTGTTGTTACCCCGTTCTTCTTCATCGGCTTTGACGTTATCCCGCAGGCAGCAGAGGAAATCAACGTTCCGTTAAAGAAAATCGGTAAAATGATGATTCTCTCCGTTGTACTCGCTGTTGTTTTCTATTCCTGTGTTATCCTGGCTGTCGGCTATGTGCTGAACCCGTCCGAAATCCTGAGCTCGGAAGCAGGAACCGGACTTGTCACAGCAGATGCGATGGCGAAAGCGTTCGGTACAGCGGTTATGGCAAAAGTCATCATCGTCGGCGGTATGTGCGGTATCATCACATCCTGGAACTCCTTTATGATCGGCGGTTCCCGTGCCCTGTACTCTATGGCTGAATCCTACATGATTCCGCCGATGTTCGCAAAGCTTCATCCGCAGCACAAAACTCCGATCAACGCCCTGTTCCTGATCGGCGCGCTGACTATGCTGGCTCCGTTTGCAGGACGAGGCATGATGGTGTGGATCTGTGATGCAGGTAACTTTGGATGCTGTCTTGCCTACTGTATGGTATCTCTTTCCTTCCTGATCCTGCGGAAGAAAGAACCGGATATGCCGCGTCCGTACCGTGTTCCGGCATACAAATTTGTTGGAACGATGGCGGTTCTGATGTCCGGATGTATGGTGCTTGTTTACTGCATTCCTGGTTCCGGCGGAACACTGGTATGGCAGGAGTGGCTGATGGTAGGCGGCTGGAGCTCCTCGGTGTTGTATTCTTTGCAGTCTGCAAGTTCAAATATAAAGAGAAGTTCGGCAGTCTGATCGAGCTGATCTCCGACGAGGACGCAGCGTCCTGATGCCGGAGGCAGACGATGCGGAACTCGACGTTGTCATCGATGCAGCAATCGACCGTGTCCTTGCCAAAATGGCTGGCTGAAGCTGAGATAGGATAAAACAAAGCGTGTCGGAAAGAAAAATTTTCGGCACGCTTTCTGAAAGAAAGGGGAAAAATAAGATGAATCCATTCGAATTTTCGATTCCACAGAATATTATTGTCGGAGCAGGAACGCTTGCCAAACTGCCGGAGTGTGCCAAGAAGATGGGCGGAACCCATGCGATGATTCTTTCCGGTCCTACCCTGAAAAAAATGGGCGTTGTGGACAAAGCAGCGGACAGCCTGAAATCGGCAGGCATCGCAGCCGATATTTTCACAGATATTGAGGCGAATCCGTCTGTGACGACAGTAGAAAAAGCAACCGAGAGCTATCTTGCTTCCGGCGCAGACTTTCTCGTAGCACTCGGCGGCGGTTCTCCGATGGATGTAGCAAAGGCCGTCGGTGTGACGGCAAAATACGGCGGAAGCATCACGGAATACGAAGGCGCACACAAAGTGCCGGGAAAAATTGTCCCGCTGATTGCCATTCCGACGACTGCGGGAACCGGCTCCGAGGTGACCGCATTTTCCGTGATCACCGACCACAGCAGAGATTACAAGCTGACCGTATTCAGCTATGAACTTCTTCCAGAGTACGCGATTCTCGATCCGGAACTTTTAACTTCCGCTCCGGCATCCGTTGCGGCAGCGTGCGGTATTGATGCTTTTATCCATGCGGAGGAGGCTTATATTTCCACAGCCGCATCTCCGTTCTCCGATGCATGGCAGAAAAAGCGATGGAATTGATCGGTAAAAATATCCGCCGTTTCGTGGCGCGCAGAACCGATCTCGAAGCCGCAGAGGCGATGCTGACCGGTTCGCTGTTCGCGGGTATTGCATTTTCCTACGCAAGACTTGGAAATGTCCATGCAATGAGTCATCCTGTGAGCGCCTTCTTCGATGTGCCGCACGGCGTGGCAAATGCCGTTCTGCTTCCGGTCATCGCAGAGTACAATGCACTGGCAGACCATGGAAGATATTTGAAGATCTACAACTACATCAGCGAAATCCCGCATACGCCGATGAATTTGAGCCGATGATGCTGGTCGCGCGGTCCGCGAGCTGACCGCAGCCATCGGAATCCCGGCCAGCCTGACCGATGCGATCCGCCAGGCGGCAAAGGGAAAAGAAGTGACAGCAGAGGAGATCGAGAGCAAAATCGTGCCGATGGCGGTAGATACGATGAAGAGCGGAAACATCGCCGTCAACCCGAGAGTGTCCCGTCAGCAGGACATCGAGCGCTGTACCGGAAAGCACTGTAAGAGACAAGCTAATTTATAGAAGAAACCGTAAAGGGCGATGCTGTGAAAAGTATGTACAGCATCGTCCTTTTTCTGCTTGTCTTCCGAAAATATGTGCTGTAAAATAAATTTATCGTGCTGTTCTTACAAAACAGAGCAGCGAGGGGTGGATTTTTTTATTAAATCTTACTATTGGAGGAAGCAAAACATGGAAAATAATGTATTGCAGCAATTAAAAGAAAATATCGCAAAGGTCATGATCGGAAACGAGCGCACGATCGAGCTTGTCCTGACCTGCCTTGTTGCCAAAGGTCATATCCTGCTCGAGGATGTCCCGGGAACAGGAAAAACGGTCATGGCGAAATCCCTTGCGAAATCCGTCGAGGCAGAGTTCGGCCGCATCCAGTTCACACCGGACTTACTGCCGTCCGATGTCACCGGTCTCAATTATTTTGATGCCAAAAGCGGAGAGTTCGTCTTTTCGAAAGGCCCTGCCTTCTGCAACATTCTGCTTGCCGATGAGATCAACCGTGCAACGCCGAAGACGCAGAGCAGCCTTCTCGAGTGCATGGCTGAGCGCCAGATCACCGTGGACGGTGTGACACGGCCGCTCGAGGAGCCGTTCCTCGTCATCGCCACGCAGAACCCGCTCGAGACGCTCGGAACCTTCCCGCTGCCGGAGGCGCAGATGGACCGTTTTTTAATGAAACTTTCGATGGAAGCATTAAGCCCGGCGGAAGAGACACAGATGATCGCCCGTTTTCTGACCGAGGAGCCGCTCGCCGAGCTGTCGTCCGTCTGCCAAAAAGAAGAAATCCGTGCCCTGCAGGAGGCGTGTAAAGAAGTCTATCTGCATCCGGAACTGGTACAGTATCTCGTCCGCATCGTACAGGAGACGAGAGTCAACAGCAAAATTGCAAGCGGTGTGAGCCCGCGTGGAACACTCGCATTTTTACGTGCCGTACAGGGCCACGCGCTGGTGCAGGGACGAAACTACGTTGTGCCGGAGGACTTCAAGACCGTGGCTGTTCCGGTACTCGCACACCGTCTCACCATGCAGATCGGCGCAGACGACGGAAGAGCCGCAGAATCGGTGATCGAGGAAATTTTAAACCGCATCGATCTGCCAACCGAAAACTGGTCAGGAAGGTAACGGACTATGCTTCTTTTATTACTATTTGGAATGGCGCTTGCCTGGTTTCTGCAGAAAAAGCTGTACCAGAAAAACTGGCAGAAAAATCTGAAAATCCAGGTCAGCTTCCAGGATTCTGCGATCTATGAGGGCGAGGAGAGTACGTTAAAAGAGGTCGTCGTAAACGACAAACTGCTGCCGATTCCGGCACTCGAGCTTGGCATTTCGATGAGCCGCAATCTGGAATTCGACCGCGAGGCAAAAGCAAACGCGAGCATCACCGACCAGAGCTACAAACGCGATGTCTTTTCGTTCCTGTTTCATCAGCAGGTCACGAGAACACTGCCGTTTCAGGCGAAAAAACGAGGATTCTACGAGATCACCGGTGCGCATGCCGTAGCGTACGATCTTTTTTTCCGGGAGGGTCTTTACAGCGATTACCCGCAGCAGACACAGATGTACGTTTACCCGCGCCAGGTCGATACTGCACGGATTCAGATGATCTGCCGTGCCGTGTCGGGCATGGTTCTGTCACGGAATCGCCTGTACGAGGACCCGTTTGAATTTTCCGGTATCCGCGATTACCGGAAAGAAGACCCGATGAACCGCATCAACTGGAAAGCGTCGGCACGGATGGGAGATCTGATGGTCAACCAGTTTGACGCGACGACGAGCGTGGAAGTTACGGTGCTTCTCGATATCGAGGACGCCAACATTCTGCGCGAGGAAGCGCAGGTCGAGGAGAGCATCCGCATCACGTCTTCGCTTGCGGCGCGGATGGTGAAAAACAAGATGAATCTGTGGGTGAAGAGCAATGCGAAAGATGAGGAGACCGGCGAGGAGCTGCGTGTCCATCTGGCAGCGGGCGCCGGAAAAACAGCGGAGCTGAACCGGAAACTGGCGTGCGTGCAGCTTGGGGGCAATCTCACAGGCAGCGCGGAGTTTCTGCACAAAGAGGCGGAAAAAGAGCTCACCGGCCACACCTACGTTGTCGTATCCAAAAACAGAACCGATGAGGTCCGTGAGGCGCTTCATCTGCTCTCCGGTGCGCAGAACCAGGTTCTGTGGGTGATTCCGTATCTGCCGGGCGAAGAAGTTCCGTCGGAGCAGAACCGTGCGTACACCGCAATCGGCTGGGAGGTGAAACCATGGAAATAAAAAAGACACCGGTACAGATCCCGCTGACCTGGCTTCATGTCTGGCTTTTATTCGCCGGCATCTATGGCTTTGCCGCCGGCTTTCTGGAGCTGACGGGAAGGGAGGCGCTGTATTTCTGCGCCATATCCTTATTGCTGCTGATTCCGGCCGCCGCAAGCTGGATTCTGATCCGGAAAACGAAAGCACTCTGGCAGTTTCTGCTTGGCGGAATTGCGGTCTGCGCGGTGACGTATCTGGCAGCGAAATTTTTCTGTTCCCTGTTCAGTGTGCAGGCGGCAGCGGTAATTGAAGCGGCTGTGGCGGCAAACGATGGAAAAAACAAGTTTGAGAACGGTATTTCTCCTGCATTTCTGGAGAGCCTTTCCGGCGTGATGACGGGTCTTATGGCCGCTGTGATTTTCCTGATCCGCGGCTATGTCAGAATCCGCAAAGGCCAGTTAAAGAAAGCAGCGCAGGAACTGCCGGCCGGCTCAATGCCGCTGGCGGATATGGAAGTGTGGGAGATCCCGACGCTCCTCGATGAGCCAAAGCCCCTTCATTTTCTCTGGTTTATGATACAGTATGTGATCGGTGTGCTGATGAAAATGCCGTTCTACTGGCATCTGATCTACTGGTTTTTCTTTGCAGATGTATTCCTGTGCTTCTTCTGCCAGTACCTCGACGGCATGCACGGTTCATCCGTGACCATCAGAAAATCGCCAATCTCCCGGTGGAGACGATGCAGCGGACGGGAAAACTGATCCTGAAAATTGCAGTACTCCTTCTGGTACTGTTCGTGCTCCCATCGGCGCTCTACGGAAAGGATCCGATTGCGGAGGCGATCGCAGGATATGAGCCGAAAGAGCTGGAAAGCGATCTTACGATCGAAACACCGGAGGCCGAGGCGCCGCAGGGCATGGAGCAGGCCGATCTGTCCGATATGCTGGGGGACAAAGAGTACAAACCGATGCCGCAGTGGATCCAGAATCTTTTTACGGCGGTCATGTATCTTGTGATGGTTGCCGTCGGAACCGCGGTTCTGCGGGCGATTTACCAGAGCGTAAAAAATGCGGGAAAAGCCTTCTCAGAGGATGAGGAGGACGAAGTTCTCTTCCTGCATCAGGGAAACGACGAACGGGAAAATCTGCCGTGGCGGCGGGAAAAGAAAGAGGGCTATCTCTCCCCGAATATGCGTATCCGCCGGCAGTATAAAAAAACGATCAAAAAAGCCGGAAAATACCAGCCGACCGGAGTCGAAACCCCGGCGGAGCTGGAAGAGAGAAACGAGCTTTCCGGCGACGGCATGAGACGGCTGCACGACGGCTATGAAAAAGCCCGTTACAGCCGCGAGGGCTGCACAAAAGAAGAGGCGGAAGCGCTGCGGAACTGATTTAAAACCAGTTCCCGGCAGCGGTCCACAGCCAATAGAGAAAGCCGAGCAGCCAGCTTGCAAAGACACCGTACAGAATGACAGGTCCGGCGATGGTGAAAATTTTCGCACCGATGCCGAAGACCTGTCCTTCTTTTTTATATTCAATCGCAGGAGCTGCAACCGAGTTGCAAAGCCGGTGATCGGGACGAGCGCACCGCAGCCGGCAAAGGTGACGATTTTCTGATAGATGTTGAGACCGGTTAAAATCACACTGCTAAGGATCAGAATCAGCGAGCACCAGGAGCCGGCGTCATCTTTGCTGAGCGAGAACTGCGTTTTGCCGATATGGAGCAGAATCTGCCCCACGACACAGATCAGACCGCCGACGATAAAGGCTTTTGCCATATTGCAGAAGAGATTCTGCTTTGGCGTCACCTCTTTGACAAACTGTTCGTATTCTTTTTTTGCCCGTTCACTTTTTAAACTCTGCATCACATCTTACCTCCAGTTCTTATTGAAATCCATTTGCAAAATAATAGAGAGAGCCCGCGATTTTCCCTGCCGCCATGCAGAGAATTACAAACGGCAGTCCGCGCGTCAGTCCGATCCGGCGGCAGAGGATCGAAAACAGGTTGACGACTTCGCCGAGCGCGATGATCCAGCTTCCCAGATAAATGCCCGCAAAAAGCCAGAACACACCGGCCGTCCAGGAGGGCAGGGAAAACGAGAAGGTGCCAAGCGAGAAAAGATCGCCGAACAGCGCCCCGGCCATACAGCAGCATTCGTAAAAACGCAGGCTCCCTGCTGTCTTTGTGATGCCGGCGTACCGTGTCACGATGCCAAGGCCGATCACAAGCGCGACAAGGCCGCTCGCGATGAAAAAGCCAAGGCTAAGACCGGCTGTGATCAGCAGGATCTCTGGCAGGATTCGCATGAAAAGCCTCCTTTCCTTTACCGGAGCGGTCGTTCTGTTCGATAATGGTCGTATCGATATCATCCTCGTAGACCCGCATTTCCACCTCGAGCGGCGTCGGGTCCTGCGTGAATTTCCGCCGTCCGAAATGGTTGAAATAGAGCACGACGCCAAGGCCGATGCCGATGGAATATGAAATTTCCAGCACCGAAAATCCGGGCGTCATCTGCGGGAGAAAACGGGTGTAAACATCCAAAAACAGCTCGCGGACGCCGATGTCGGTGTGGAAGGTCATAATGGAAAACGCAGTTCCGATAAACGTAAGGATGCCGACCAGAATCGTTTTGCACCAGCTGATCCAGGTGTTTTTCTGACGCGGATCCTCGTACGTTAAAATAAAATTCGGCTCGCCGATGTGGGTGACATCGACGTGCTCCTCGGCCTCCGTGACGAGGCGGACGAGGGTGGAGGCGGAGCAGACGTAGCGCCCGTATCCGTCATCGGGAAGATGCGCCACGCGGCGGACCTGATTGCGGGCAAGGACAGCGCCGTCTGAACAGGAAAGCTGCGCCACATCGCCGAGCGTCACGACGGGACTGGTGATTTTGATATTCCGCTCCGTCTGAAGATACAGCATTTCACTCATGAAAAACATTCCTCTAAAAGTTTCTGAAACAGGATTTTTGTGCTACAGCGTACAGAGTTCCCTAAAACAGGAAAATCATGCGTAAGAATGGAAAAAACGGAAATACTGAAGGTCAGAATGGTAAGACGCAAAATAAGAAAACGGAGGAATTTGCCGATGAGACAGATGACAGGAAAGCAGAGCATCTCGTTTGCCAAAGCCGTCTATATCGAGGGCAGCGCGGCGATTGTAGGAGAAAAGGAAAAGGATGGACCGCTGGGCGAATACTTTTCGCACACGCTTTCGGACCCGATGTGCGGGCAGGAGAGCTGGGAGGAGGGCGAGAGTGAACTGCAGCTTGCCACCGCGAAGCTGGCAATGCAGAAAGCCAATGTGAGGCCGGAGCAGATCCGCATGATTTTTGCGGGCGATCTTCTGGCACAGTCAATCGCATCATCGTTCGGCCTGGTGGATCTGAACTGCCCGCTCTACGGCCTGTTCGGTGCCTGCTCGACGATGGGAGAGGCGCTTTCGCTTGGCGCGATGGCAGTCGCAGGGGGATACGGTGACCGGGTGCTGGCGGTGACATCGAGCCATTTTGGAACGGCGGAGAAGGAGTTCCGTTTTCCACTCGCCTACGGAAACCAGCGCCCGCCGTCCGCGAGCTGGACGGTGACGGGAAGCGGCGCGTGTGTGCTTGGAAAAACGAAGAGCAGAGTGAAAATCACGGGCGCTACGACGGGAAAAATCATTGATTACGGGCTGAAAGACAACCAGAACATGGGCGCCTGCATGGCCCCCGCTGCGTGCGATACGATTGCACAGAACCTCGTCGATTTCAACCGGGAACCGGCCGATTACGACCGCATTGTGACGGGAGATCTCGGCGTTGTGGGGCGGGAAATTCTGCTGGAGCTGCTGAAGAAAAAAGGATACGATATCTCGGAACAGCACAGTGACTGCGGCATGCTGATCTTCGATCCGGCAAAACAGGACACCGGTGCGGGCGGAAGCGGCTGCGGCTGTGCGGCATCGGTGCTGGCGGAGTATCTGCTGCCGAAGCTGGAAAACGGAGAGTGGAAGAGGATTCTGTTTGTACCGACTGGTGCGCTGATGTCGAAGGTCAGCTTTCAGGAGGGCAGCAGCGTGCCTGGTATTGCACAGGCGGTTGTAGTCGAGAGGGAGGAGGATGTGTAAAATGGGAACGTTTATGGAATATTTCAATGCCTTCTGGGTCGGCGGCCTCATTTGTGCCCTGTGCCAGATTCTGCTCGACCGCACGAAAATGCTGCCGGGAAGAATTATGGTAACGCTTGTTTGCACGGGCGCGGTGTTGAGCTTTCTGGGACTCTACGATCCATTTGCAGAATACGCCGGGGCAGGCGCGTCGGTGCCGCTGCTCGGGTTCGGGCATCTTTTGTTTCAGGGAGTAAAAGATGCCGTAAAAGAAAGCGGATTTTTAGGATTGTTCCAGGGCGGATTAAAGGCGGGGGCTGTCGGAACATCAGCGGCGTTGATTTTCGCGTATCTTGCAAGCTGGATTTTCCAGCCGAAGATGAAAAAATAGCAGGTGAAAAATTGCGCAGAAGCAGGCGGAATGATATAATAAAGAAAAATGCCGCAGAAAAAAGCAGAATCGCAGCGGCAGGACGAATACAGAAAAAGCGGGTGTTTTGCGGAAAAAACATCAAAACACCCGCGACAGGAAGAAAGGAAGTCTGCAATGAAGACAAGAGAAGAAGCGCTATCCTATGGCCTTTCCTTCCCGGACACATATCAGGAAGCGCCGTTTCACGATGACAACTGGCAGCTCATCCGCGTGAAAGGAAGCAAAAAGGCATTTCTGTGGGTCTATGAAAAGGACGGAATCATTCAGCTGAATGTAAAAGCAAACCCGGAATGGCGGGACTACTGGCGCGATGCATTCGCGTCAGTTATCCCGGGATATCATCAGAACAAAGAACATTGGAACACGATTCTCCTCGACGGAACCGTACCCGATGACGCTGTGCGTACCATGATCGCCGAGAGCTACGACATCATCACGGACAGCCCGACCAAAAGAATCTATGAGGCGGTAAAGCAGATTCCGCGCGGAAAAGTGGCGACATACGGCCAGATAGCAGCGCTTGCAGGCGAGCCGAAGATGGCGCGTGCCGTGGGAAACGCCTTACATAAAAACACAGATCCGGAGCACATTCCATGCTACCGTGTGGTAAACTCCAAAGGCGAACTGGCCGCGGAATTTGTCTTCGGCGGCGCCGGGAAACAGGCGGATATGCTGGAGGCAGACGGCATTGTGCTGGAAAACGGCCGCGTCAATTTAAAGAAGTACGGCATCAACGTGGAAGAGATGCTGGCACAGCGGGAGCTGGAGCAAAACTGAAAAAACAGGATGCACAAAACAGCGAAAGACCGGAACGGCAGAGGAAAATGTCCGTTTCGGTCTTTCATTATGTTTGGCTTATAAAATTAGAAAATACAATTATTTCGCATTGAATACATACTTATCCATACGGTCAAATGCCTCTTTCACAAGCACATGCGGCAGTGCCAGATTCAGGCGGATCGCATACGGTCTGTGGAACGGCCGTCCGTCCTGCCAGATCACGCCGACAGCAACACCGGCTTTCAGCAGTGTATCCATATCGGTATCATGCTCCTTGCACCACTCCTCGCAGTCGAGGTACAGCATGTACGTTCCTTCTGGTTTGGAAAGCTTCACGCCCTTGAAATGCTCGAGAATGTAGTTGTACGCATAATCCGCATTCGATTTCAGCACTTCGCGCAGTTCATCCACCCACTGATATCCCTCCGGCCGGTAAGCGCCGATCAGCGCATGAACAGAGAGTACGTTCGGAGAATTGTAGTGGGAAAGGGACGAAGCCTTCTCCACACGGTCGCGCAGCATGCGGTTGTAGATGATGTGGTAGGAGCCCACAAGGCCTGCGAGGTTAAAGGTCTTGGACGGTGCATAAAGCGCGATGGTACGCTCGCGTGCATCTTTGGAAACGGACTGCGTCGGGATATGTTTGAAGCCCGGCAGTGTCAGATCAGACCAGATCTCATCGGAGATGACAACACAGTCGTTGGCCTTGTAAATTTCCATCGCTTTTTCAATCTCCTCGCGCTCCCAGACACGGCCCGTCGGGTTGTGCGGCGAACAGAAAATGGCGAAATGAATGTTGTTTTCTTTTAACTTGCGGTCCATATCGGCGTAGTCCATACGCCATACGCCGTTCTCATCCTGAACAAGATCGGAGAGAACGATATTGCGTCCGCAGTTCTCAAGAACACCGGTAAAACCGATGTATGTCGGGGAATGCAGAAGAATGGATTCGCCCGGGGATGTAAAAGCGGCAGCAGCCGAAGCAACACAGCCGAGCACGCCGTTCTCATAGCCGATCGCCTCACGCGGCAGATCTTCCACACCGTTGCGCTCTTTCTGCCAGCGGATGATGCTGTCAAAATATGCATCCGGCAGATTAAAGTAGCCAAAATGCGGTTCGTTGACTCTCGCGTGAATTGCTTCCTGAATGGTCGGAAGAGACGGGAAGTTCATGTCGGCCACCCACATCGGGATGCGGGAGAAGCCCTCTTTGACTTCCGCACCCGGAATCGGGATCTGATCGACAGCGATCGAATCGTGGCCGCTGCGGTTCATCAGAGATGTAAAATCGTATTTCATTGGTAAAAACCCTCCTTTGTGTTTGCTGTGCTCTCGAAGTAAAACCAAAAGCACATGGAAAACCGGATGCAGCTTCCTTTCCTCGCTGAAAGAAAAACCTGCAGCCGGCTGAATACAAATATTATAACACGGAGGGGAATTTTCGTAAACAAAAGAATGCTTTATTCGGCACCATTTATTCCGCGCCGATCCAGTTATCGCGGTTGATTGCTTCCGTGTGGCTGGTGCTTTCGTTCATGATTTTCTGCAGATCCGGCCGGTCATAGTTGACAATGCCCTTTCCGAGATATTCATGCTGCCGCGCCGGAAGACGCTGACGACATCGCCTTTCTTAAAATCGCCTTCGACTGCCACGATGCCTTTGGGAAGCAGGCTCTTTGCCTGAACAGCAAGTGCTTCTGCGGCACCCTCATCGACGTAGAGGTTGCCCGCACTCGGCGCATAGAATGCCATCCACTGCAGACGCGTTTTCATGTTGTGGCCGCTGGCGGTAAAGTACGTTCCTTTTGCGGTTCCTTTCACCGCACGCACAATGTTGTTTTCCTCCGCCGAGGAGCAGATCAGAACCGGCACACCGGCTCTTGTGGCAAGCGAAGCGGCGGAGAGCTTCGTTGTCATGCCTCCCGTTCCGTTGCCCGATCCCGCACCGCCTGCCGCAGCAGTGAGCTCCGGCGTGATCTCATTTACCACGTCGATATGGCGCGCATTCGGGTCACTCTTTGGATTGGCAGTGTAGAGCCCGTCGATATCGGTCAGCAGAATCAGAAGCGATGCATGCAGCATCGCAGCCACCTGGGCGGAGAGCGTGTCGTTGTCGCCGACCTTCAGCTCCTCAATCGCGATCGTATCGTTCTCATTGATGATCGGAATCGCACCGCGCCCGAGCAGGACGGAGAGGGAGCCGAAGATGTTTTTATAGCGGCGGCGGTCCTCAAAGTCACTGCGGTTCAAAAGAATCTGCGCACACGGAATCTGGTACGCCATCAGATTTTTCGTGTATTCCTCCATCAGAAGGCCCTGGCCGACAGCAGCGGCAGCCTGTTTATCGGCAATTTTCGTCGGCCGTTTTTTAAAGCCGAGACGGGAAAAGCCTGCGGCGATCGCACCGGAGGAAACGAGAATCACATGGTGGCCTGCCGTCTGCAGCGCGGCAAGCTGGGTCGTAATGTTCCGTATTTTTTCAGCATCCATGGTTCCGTCTGAGAGTGTCAGGGAGCTGGTGCCGACTTTCACAACTATCGTCTGTTTTTCCATCATGAAAACCTCAAATGTAAGAAATGATAAGAAACGTTGTTTACGGGTGACAAAACATCAATTACAGACACTTTAACACAGTACTGTGTGAGAGTCAAGAAGATGCGGAATGGTCGTTACATTTTTCGTGAAAGATCTGCAAAAAGATAGAAATTTGTTGCTGGAATTCTGAAAAAGTATGGTAGAATAGAAAACGAGAAAAAGGTGTGTGCAGAAATACATTTTTCCTGAAAAACAAAAGAAGCGGAAAGAAGTCCGGCACACGACGGAGGGAGTCAAAGATGGAGGAAAAAACAGAAGAAAGAGGCAGAGGCTGCATGACAACGCTGTGCTACATCGAAAAGGATGACAGCTATCTGATGATGCACCGCACGGTGAAAAAGAACGATGTCAACAAGGACAAGTGGATCGCGTCGGCGGCCATGCGGAACTTGGCGAAAGCCCGGAGGAATGCCTGCTGCGTGAAGTAAAAGAGGAAACCGGCTACACGCTGACGAGCTGGCGTTTCCGCGGTCTCGTTACCTTTGTGACAGAGGCAGAAAACAGCAAAACGGTGGAGTACATGGAGTATATGTGTCTCTACACGGCAGACGGATTCACGGGAGAACCGACTGCATGTGATGAGGGCGAACTCGCTGGGTGAAAAAAGAGGACGTCCTGCACCTGAATCTGTGGGAGGGAGACAAAATCTTTTTCCGCCTTCTGAATGAAGACGAGCCGTTTTTCTCCCTGAAGCTGCGGTATGTGGGCGACACGCTCGCAGAAGCGGTGCTGAACGGAAAACAGATGGAACTTTTTGAGGAGCGCTCAGGCGACGGCACGCCGACCGGAACCATCGTAGAGCGCGGCGTGGCGCACAGTGAGGGACGGTGTCACGGAACGGCACATATCTGGATTGCACGGGCGAATGAGAAGAGCGGCTGTGAGGTACTGCTGCAGAAAAGGAGTGCCTGGAAAGATTCGAATCCGGGCTGCTACGATATTTCAAGCGCCGGCCATCTTTCGGCGGGCGATACGTATTTGGAAGGGGCTCTGCGGGAAATCGGCGAGGAGCTCGGCATCCACGCAGAGGCAGAGGAGCTGAGGGATCTTGGCCTGCTGGAAAAAGTATCACACGGTGTTTTTTACGGAAAACCGTTCCACGATCATGAGGTCAGCGCCGTGTATCTTTACACGAAGCCGGTCGAGGCGGAAAAACTGCATCTACAGGAGTCGGAAGTAGAAGCAGTCCGCTGGATGGATCTCAAAGAGTGCCAGAAGGCGGTAAGAGAAGGAAGCATTCCCAACTGTATTGATATACGGGAACTGGAAATGATTGAAAAAGCGTGGTTCGCCGGAGAAAAAACAAAAGATGAGGAGTAAGAGAAGATGAAAGAAAATGGATTCATCAACGAGAAGCTGACCCCGAAGCACGAGGAAGAAGAGGCAGCAGCCACCGCTGAAAAATAAAAAGAAATGCATGAAAAAAGTCACCGGTTCGAAATAGAACATGGTGACTTTTTTGGATATCGCGTAAATGAAATTTGTTTTTTTATTTCGCTGCTGCCTTTACCTGGCTAAACAGTCCGGATTTCTGAAGAGCCGGACGCAGTGCCATGTAGATGACAACGGAAGCGATGGTGGAAAGTACGGCGTTGATGGAAGTTGCCGCTACGTTCCAGCTTAAGGTAACCTCTGCTGCCGGTTTTCCAAGAAGAACCAGTTTGTAGAAGTAACCGATGAGCGGATCGAAGATCACATTGAACAGAAGTCCGCCGATGGCTGCAAGCAGTGCCCATTTGAAGATCTGTTTCTGATCGGTCTGCTCGTTGATTTTACCGATTTTGTGTGCGATCAGTCCTGCGATGAGGCCGATGCAGAATTTTAAGATGAAGGTCTTTGGTGCGTATACCACATAGACCGGATCGAGAAGATCTCCGATGGTCATGCCGATCGCACCGCCGATTCCGCCGTAAACACCGCCGAGAATTAGCGCACCGAGCACACAGACAGCGTTTCCGAAATGGATTGAGGTGGCATCTCCGCCTGGCAGCCAGATTTTGAACTGCAGGAAGGTGAAGACAACGTAGGAAAGGGCTGCAAAGACACCTGTCATTGCGATTTTCCAGACTTTTTCATTTTTCATAACAACGCACTCCTTTGGTATCTGGAACTTTCGTTCCTTGATTGCACCCTATTATAGGGAGTGGTGGCATGAAGAAAAAGTTCCAATTCCGGATTTTTTGACCAGACCAGTTATTTCCGGTACGATTTCATTTTTTCGTGTTCTTCTTTTAATTCTCTGTAGAGCTGCAGCGAATTCCACGCCTGGTTCTGCGTTGTGACGATGGCTTTGAGGGCGATCGGCGGCACTTTTTTCCGGCGCATTTCGGTGAGAAAAAGATCGAGTTTCCGCTCGGAAAAGCCGGCCATGACCATCATTGGTTCATCAAATCCGGCGCCGTCATAGGCTTCGGGGGATTCTGCAAATGCTTTATTTCCGGCAAGAAATCCGATCGACTGGAGATACTGTTCCGGTTCCACAATGCGCACGCGGATACCGAGCTTTAAGAGAACCGGCTTTAAAAGCACAGCTGTTTTCGTTCCTTTGATCTGATATAAGAGTACGGTTTCCATGAGAAAAATCCTTTCCACGGGCAGATTTCCGGATCAAATGCGCGGATGCCCAGAACTATGATATAAGAAATGTTTTGGAAAAACAATACTTTTATGGTATCATAGGAACGTACAATTCAGAACACGATAAATTTTGAGATAAAAGAGAAAGGAAACCAATAAAATGTGGATAGCAGATGGATGGAAAGATTATGAAGTGCTGGATACGTCCGGCGGAGAAAAACTGGAGCGGTGGGGAGATTACCTTCTGGTAAGACCAGACCCGCAGGTCATCTGGAACACGAAAAAAGAAAATCCGGGCTGGAAAAAGAAAAACGGCCATTATCACAGAAGCAGCAAGGGCGGCGGAGAATGGGAGTTTTTCCATCTGCCGGAGCAGTGGGAGATCAACTATAAAGACCTGACCTTCCGCCTGAAACCGTTCAGCTTCAAACACACCGGCCTTTTCCCGGAGCAGGCAACGAACTGGGACTGGTTCGGCGATCTGATCCGCCGTGCCAACCGCCCGATTAAAGTGCTGAACCTGTTCGCCTACACGGGAGGCGCAACGCTCGCAGCGGCCGCAGCAGGCGCAAGCGTCACACATGTCGATGCATCCAAAGGCATGGTCAACTGGGCAAAAGAGAACGCTGCCGTGTCCGGCCTTTCGGACAAGCCGATCCGCTGGCTTGTGGATGACTGCACCAAATTTGTCGAGCGCGAGATCCGCAGAGGCAACCACTACGACGCGATCATCATGGACCGCCGTCCTACGGAAGAGGACCAAAGGGCGAGATCTGGAAAATCGAGGAGTCGATTCATCCGTTCATCAGGCTCTGCACGCAGCTCTTAAGCGATGACCCGCTGTTCTTCCTTGTGAATTCTTACACGACAGGACTTGCACCGGCTGTCCTGACGTACATGATTTCCCTGGAATTAAAACAGTACAAAGGCCACGTAGAAGCACAGGAAATCGGCCTTCCGGTCAAGTCGACCGGCCTTGTTCTGCCGTGCGGTGCATCGGGAAGATGGCAGTCTGACAACGTTTAAAACATCTTTTGGCAGCGGACGTATGTCCGTCATACGAAAAACATTTGGCTGAAATTGCAGGAAATGAAGTATAAAACTGCAAAAAGTGGGATAAAATGCTGAAAAGTGTATAAAACATGCAAGTTCTCCTTGACAGAAACTCATGATCTGGTAAAATGGTCTTTAGTTGAGCAAGAAACCTGAAAAACGGGTAAGGAAAGTACAAGGGAGGACGTTTCATGAAACCGTATATCGAATGGACCAAAGAAGAATTAGTTGCCGAGAAAGCCAGACTGGAGCAGGAATTTGCAGAGGTAAAAGCAAAAGGCCTCAATCTGAATATTTCCAGGGGAAAACCTGCAGCAGCCCAGTTAGATCTCACGGAAGGAATGCTTACCGTTCTCTCGAAAAATGAAGACACCTTCGCAGAAGATGGAACCGACTGCCGGAACTACGGCGTGCTGACCGGTATTCCGGAAGCAAGAAAACTGATCGGAGATATCTGTGAGGTTCCGGCGGAAAACGTCATCGTTTACGGAAACGCCAGCCTTACCATTATGTTTGATACCGTAGCACGTTCGTTCCTGAAGGGCGTTGCAGGCTGCACTCCGTGGAACAAGCTGGACAAAGTAAAATTCCTCTGTCCGGTACCGGGCTATGACCGTCACTTCGGTGTAACCGAGTACTTCGGCGTTGAGATGATCAATGTTCCGATGACACCAGAAGGACCGGACATGGACATGGTAGAAAAACTCGTTGCAGAAGATGACGCCATCAAGGGAATCTGGTGTGTACCGAAATACTCCAACCCGCAGGGCTACACCTACTCCGATGAGACCGTCAAAAGATTTGCAAACCTGAAACCGGCAGCCAAAGACTTCCGTATTTTCTGGGATAATGCATATATCATCCATCACCTGTATGATGACAGACAGGATCACCTGCTGAACATCATCGAGGAGTGCGAGAAAGCCGGAAATCCGGATATGGTCTATGAGTTCGTATCCACTTCGAAAGTAAGCTATCCGGGAGCCGGAATTGCAGCTCTCATTTCTTCTGAGGCAAACCTCAAAGAGGCACAGGAGTACATGAACTTCCAGATCATCGGTCATGATAAACTGAATCAGCTGCGCCATGTAAAATTCTTCCAGAACCTGGACGGCGTGATGAATCAGATGAAAAAGCATGCTGAGATCTTAAGACCGAAATTCGAGGCAATTCTGCAGGTAATGGATCAGGAGCTGAGCGGCTTGGCATCGCTTCCTGGACAAAACCGAACGGTGGATACTTCATCTCCTTCGATGCGATGGAGGGATGCGCAAAGAAGATCGTTGCAAAGGCAAACGAGGCCGGTCTTACCATGACAGGCGCGGGCGCAACGTATCCATATCACAACGATCCGCAGGATTCCAACATCCGTATTGCACCGTCCTTCCCGACACCGGAAGAGCTGGAAATCGCAGGTCAGGTATTCGTGCTGAGTGTCAAACTGGTCAGCGTGGATAAGATTCTGGAAAGCAAATAACAGATAAGTAAAAATACAAAAGCCGGATTCTCCCGGGGGACACAGTTTTTGTGAACTCTGGTGTGGGAGTTCCGGCTTTTTTCTATTAGAAAGTTAAAAAGAAATTTTCTATGGGACAGAAAGGAAAAACATGAAAAAGAAAGTAATAGGAATTGCCGCAGGACTCACACTCCTTGCGGCCGCAGGCGGTTACGCGGGCGTGGGGCATTACTATGCATCCCACTTTTTCCCGAAAACCGCGATCAACGGACTGAACTGCGCAGGGCTGACCGCAGAGCAGGTCAAAGAGAAAATTCAGAAGCACATTGTGGATTATACACTCAGCATTACCGAGCGCGGTGGAAAAACAGAGACATTAAGCGGCACGGAGATCGGCCTCACGTATGTGGACGACCACGCGGTGGAAAAACTGCTGGAGTCCCAGAATACTCTTGCATGGCCTGCATTCTATTGGAAAGAGAAAGAAAACCAGGTGGCGGCGGACTCTGTCTATGACAAAGAAATGGTGCAGGAAAAACTGCAGACGATGGAAGGGTTTCAGGAAGAACAGCAGGAAGCGCCGACGGATGCGTATCTGACGGATGACGGAACCTCGTACGTTATTGTGCCGGAAACAGAGGGCGAGCAGGTGGACTATGAGAAGGCGGAGCAGGCTGTCATCGAGGCGCTGGATGCCGGAGCGGCGAGCGTGGATCTGGAAGAAAAAGATGTTTACCGGAAACCGGACATTACGCAGGATGATGAAGCACTGAATGGGGAAATGGCGGAACTGAACCACCTGACAGCGGCGCGGATCACATATGCAATCGGTGAAAACAGCTATGCCATAGACCGGGCGACCTTACAGAGCTGGCTCGTACAGGGGGAGGATGGAACCTACACGATTTCGCAGGACGAAGCGGCAGCTTTTGTGCGCCATATGGCGTATGAGACGGACACCTTCGGGCTGGCGCATACCTTCAAAACGAGTCTTGGCGCGACCATTAACCTGAATGCGGGCGGCGATTACGGCTGGTGCATCGACAAGGAGGAGACAATGCAGGCACTTCTGCAGGCGATCGAGGACGAAACACAGGGAAATCTCGACCCGGTTTACCTCTATACGGCCAATGACCGCTCGGCAAATGATATCGGAAATACATACGTCGAGGTGTGCATTTCCCAGCAGAAAATGTGGTGCTACAAGGATGGCGTTCTGGTGACGGAAACACCGGTCACAACGGGCAATCATGCGACGGGCTATGACACTCCGGCAGGCAGTGTCTGGGCGGTGGATGCGAAAAAAAGTGACTGTGATTTCAAGCTCTATCCGAGCCATGTCATGTTCTGGCTTCCGTTTAACGGCGACGTCGGAATCCACGATGCGAGCTGGCGTACCGAGTACGGCGGGGACATCTATCTGACGAACGGATCCCACGGATGTGTGAATACCCCATACACAGAAGCAGAAAAAGTGTTCAATGCTATTGAAATTGGTGACCCGGTTATCGTATACTATAGCCTGGATGATGTAACCGGGCCGCAGCCTACACAGAAAAACAGCCTGTAGGAAAAACGCTTAAGCATCACAGCAGAAGCACATCAAATAAAGGAGATTTTGATAGATGAAAATAGTAGTATTAGCTGGAGGAACCAGCACGGAACGTTCGGTATCCATTACATCGGGAACTATGGTCTGCAAGGCACTCCGCGAGAAAAACCATCAGGCAGTTCTGGTAGACGTTTTCTGCGGTATCGATGTGAAGGGGAACCTGGAAGATGTATTTGCAGAGGAGGCGTACGATATAGACAAAGCAGCAGAATATATGCACAGCTTTGATGCAGGATTAAACGAAATGATCGAATCCCGCCGCAGATTTTTCGGACCGAACGTACTGGAACTCTGCGAGGCAGCGGATGTTGTTTTCCTTGCCCTGCATGGCGCAAACGGAGAGGACGGAAAGGTACAGGCTACGTTCGATCTGCTCGGCATTCCGTATACCGGAACGGGCTATTTAAGCAGCGCCCTCGCAATGGACAAATCCATCACAAAACAGTTCTTCCGTGCACACCATGTGCCGACCCCGAACGGCGTGACCCTGAAAAAAGGCCAGGAGAGCGAGCCTTTGTCCGGCTTTGGCCTGGAGCTTCCGGTTGTCGTAAAACCGTGCTGCGGCGGTTCCAGTGTCGGTGTCTATATTGCACACACGAACGAAGAATACTGGCAGGCTATGAAGGATGCTTTCTCCTACGAACCGGAGGTTGTCGTTGAGGAGTATATCGAGGGAAGAGAGTTCTCCGTTGGCGTGGTAGACGGAAAGGCTTACCCGATCATCGAGATTGCACCGATCGAAGGCTTCTATGATTACACGAACAAATACAAAGCCGGAGCTACTGTTGATACCTGCCCGGCCGTACTGACGGAGGAGCAGACGAAAGAAATGCAGAAGCACGCAGAGGACGGCGCTGCCGCTCTCGGTATCGAAAACTACTGCCGTCTCGACTTTATGATGCGCAAGGACGGAAGAATGTACTGCCTCGAGGCAAACACTTCCGGGCATGACCCGACCCAGCCTTCTGCCGCAGGAGGCACAGGTACTCGGCATTTCCTATCCGGAACTCTGCGAGCTGCTGATCCAGCTTTCTCTCAGAAAAAGAGGTAACAACGCATGAAAAATATGACACTTGCGCACATCACAGAGGTGTGCGGCGGAATCTACTTCGGACCGGAAGAAAAGAAAACAGCGGAAGTCACGGATATCGTGACGGACAGCCGGAAAGCGGGAGAGGGAAGCCTCTTCGTTGCAATTCCGGGTGAGCGTGTGGACGGCCATAAATTTATCCCGAACGTGGCTTCCCAGGGCGCACTTGCTGTTATTTCCGAGCAGAAACTTGAAACACCGCCATGCCCGTATATCCTCGTGAAGGATTCCATGGAGGCCATTAAAGCAATGGCAGAATACTATATGCAGCAGCTCAATATTCCGGTTGTCGGCATTACGGGAAGTGTTGGAAAGACCAGTACAAAGGAGACGATCGCGTCGGTGCTGGCGCAGAAATACCGTGTGCTGAAAACGGATGCGAACTTTAACAATGAGCTGGGACTGTCACTTACTGTTTTCCGCCTGCGCGAGGAGGATGAGATGGCGGTTCTCGAGATGGGAATCGACGATTTCGGCCAGATGCACCGTCTGGCGAAGATCGCACGCCCGGAGACCGCAGTCATTACGAATATCGGCTGGTGCCATCTGGAAAATCTGAAGACGCGAGACGGTATTTTACAGGCGAAGACCGAGATCTTTGATCATCTGCGTGAGAACGGGCACATTATCATCAATGGGGACGATGATAAGCTGTCTACTGTTGGAACGGTTCACGGCATCAAGCCGGTTCATTTCGGATTGGATGAAAAGAACGAATATTATGCCGATGAGATCGAGAGCCAGGCTTCCGCGGCATTTCCTGCCGGATTCATACCCCGCAGGGAGCTTTTCTGCACTGATTCCGATTCCGGGACGCCATATGGTTTACAATGCGCTGGCCGGAACCGCAGTCGGATGCACGTACGGGCTGACGCTGGAGCAGATCAAACAGGGAATCGAGACACTGCAGTCGGTGAGCGGAAGATTCCACATCATCGAGACAGGAAAATACACCGTTGTCGATGACTGCTACAACGCAAACCCGGTTTCGATGAAGGCATCTCTCGATGTTCTGAAAGAGGCGAAGGGAAGAAAAGTGGCCGTGCTCGGCGATATGGGCGAGCTCGGAACCGATGAGACAGCACTCCACGCCGAAGTCGGCACACATGCCGGAACCTGCGGCATTGACGCCCTCTACTGTGCGGGACCGCTCTGCGAGCATCTTGCAAAAGCGGCAAAAGAGGCAGACCCGAAACTGGAAATCCGCCATTTCGCAGACCGCGAGAGCCTGATGGCAGAACTGCCGAAGCTCTTACAGGACGGCGATCAGATTCTGGTAAAGGCATCGCATTTTATGGAATATGGAAAGATTGTGGAGATGCTTGAAACAGCACAGAAATTATGATAAAATTTTAAACTGGAAAGTACCCATGACAGGGTGGTAGCCTCCCGAGCTAATGAATACATAGGAAGGGAGGTGGCGTAAATGACAGCATACGAAATTATTATGGTTTTTCTGGGAATCTTAGCTTTACTGATTTCCTTCGGAGGCTTCATCATTGCGTTGCTTACCTTTCTCGATAAGAGAAATAAGCGAAAATAAAAATGCCTACCCCGTCGGCAAACGGGATAGGCGGTGTTCGTAAGAACATTTAACCCTTTTCTCGAGAGCATCCACTTTGGAGTGGGTGCTTTCTTTTTATATATTTATTATATCGCAGGGGTCTGGCATTTTCAAGCATTTTCTTTCAATTGTTCTAATAGAATGTTTTTCGTATAATTTCCAATCTCTTTTTTCTCTTCCTTCGTAAGCTCGCCCGGAAGAATCGGTTTGCCGTACGTCACAGTAACGTGTGTGGCGCGGATCTTCGGAAAGTGTGCTTCCAGAATATTTCTGGAACCGGAGATGGAAAGCGGAATGATCGGACAGCCGGTCTTTGTTGCCATCTTGAATGAACCGTTGTGGAATTCGCCGAGCTCCAGCTCGCTTGGTGTTTTGCCGCGGGTGCCTTCCGGGAAGATACAGATGGAAGTGCCGCTTTTGATCTCCTCACATCCGGAGAGAATCATCTGCAGACCCTGCTTGATGTCGGAACGGTCGAGAAACAGGCAGTGGATGAGTTCCATCCAGTTCTTTAACAGCGGAATGCGTGAAAGTTCTTTTTTGGCGACAAATCCGCAGGAACCCGGAACCGTTGTATAGGTTACAAGGATATCGAAATAGCTGCGGTGATTGCCGATGTATAGAACAGCCCGGTCCTTCGGAATATTTTCCTGACCTTTTACGGTGATCTTCGTGCCGGAAAAAAACAGAATTACGCGAAAAATCCAGCGGATCAGGGAGCGGCTTACCTTGTCACAGACTCCGGCTTTTTCTTCCGGATCAGAAGCAGAACAAGAAGCACCGGGATCGACAGAATCAGATACAGAAAAGCGGTCAGAATGACCAGAATAAAACGAATCATGAATCTTTTTCTCCTCTTGGTAAAAATAGTGATATTCAATTATTGCGTACTTTTCAGTATACGTCATATATGGGGCGGGTTGCAATAACTTTCGTCTTTTTCGGAAAAAGATTTTGCGTCATAGAAGACTGCGGCCCGTCATACAATGGATAGAAAGAGCAGGAAGCGGCGTTTGGAATGATGAAGAAAAAGAGACGGGGAAGAGTTCTTCTGGCGGCGGTGATCCTGATGCTCCTGGCATCGTGCCGGATCACAGATGTGAGCGAGGGCGAGCGGAAAGAACTGTCGTATGCGATTGTAAAGCCGGGCGATTTTCCGCCGGAAATCGATCAGATTTTGCGCAGGAAAAAAGAATCCGCGTTCCAGATGGCGTACGAGAGCGGGGACGATCTCTACATACTGCGCGGCTACGGAAAGCAGAAAAGCGGAGGCTTTTCCATACAGATCGAAGAAGTATCGAAATCGGAAAACGCCGTTTTCGTGCGGACAAAACTCGTCGGACCTGCCGCAAAGGAGGAGCAGAAAGGCGCCGCCTCCTGCCTTACGTCGTGCTGAAAACGAAAGCGGCGGCGGGAATCTCAGTCGTATTTGAGGATTAGAGTGGGAGGAGCCTTATGGATTTTGTAAAAAAGATTCTGCATCAGATCAGCAGAAAAAGCGAAGCGGTGTCACAGATTACGTTTGATGAGGACTACAATGTGCCGGACGCACGGCCCGATGTGGGGCGGATGATTCAGAAAAAAGGCGAGGTGACGATCGGGGATGTGCAGATTTCGGAAGGAAAAGCGCGTGTATTCGGCGGCCTCACCTTTCATCTGCTGTACGTCTCCGACGGCGAACGGCGCCGGATCTGCCAGCTCTCCGGCGAGCTTCCGATCGACGAGACGATCCATCTCGATGGTCTGACAGGGGGCGACAAGGTCTGCATCACCTGGGAAGTGGAAGATCTGAACCTGCATCTCATCAACTCGCGGAAGCTGGGCGTGCGCGCGATCGTCACGCTGCACGCGTGGATCGAGGAACTGTGCGACCTTGCCGTGCCGATGGAAATCCGCGGGGAGAGCGACGTCGCGGTGAAGCGGAAAGAATACCGCGTGGTTGAGCTTGCAGTGCAGAAAAAAGATGTGCTGCGTGTCAAAAAGGAGCTTACGATTCCGTCCGGCAAGCCGGAATTGCACGAGATTCTCTGGCAGGATCTGGAAGTGCGCGGTCTCGATCTCCGCTCTGAAGAGGGGCGGGTCAGTGCGCAGGGAGAACTCTTTGTCTTCTGTCTGTACAGCGACGGCGAGGAGGATCACCCGCTGCAGTGGGTGGAGCAGGCGCTCCCGTTCCAGGCAGAAGTGGAATGCCAGGGCTGCATCTCCGAGATGATCCCGCGGATCGAAAGCACACTCGGCCAGACCACACTCGAAATCCAGCCCGATTCCGACGGCGAGGAGCGGGTCCTGCAGGCGGAGGCCGTACTCGAACTTGACATCTGTCTGTATCAGGAAGAAACCGTATCACTTCTGCAGGACGTTTACCATCCGCACCGAGAATGCATTCCAAAAGTGCAGGAGGAGACTTTGGAGAGCCTTCTGATCCGCAATTCCTCCAAATGCCGCCTGACCGACAAACTGCAGATGCGCGTGCCGAAAAATAAAATTCTGCAGATCTGCCACAGCGACGGCAAAATCAAGATCGACGAGGAAAGAAACGTAGAAAACGGCATCGAAGTAACCGGTGTGGTGGAACTCAGGGCGCTCTACGTGGTCAGTGACGACGAAATGCCGTTCTACGCCGCCGAAACCGCCCTCCCTTTCCGCCACACCATCGAAGTCCCGGGAATCGGACCGGACTGCCGCTACGAACTCCAGTCCTCCATTGACCAGCTCTCCACAACCATGCCGGACAGCAGCGACATCGAAGCCAAAGTCGTACTGAACCTGAACGCCCTCGTCTTCCGCCGCAGAAAAGAGATGGTAATGCAGTACGTCGAAGAAAAAGACCGAGATCCGGAAGAACTGCAGAGCCTCCCGGGCATCACCTGCTACTTCGTCAAGCCGGGGGATACCCTGTGGGATATCGCAAAGAAATTCTATACGACGACAGATAAGATCAGGGAATTAAATGAACTGAAAACCGAAACACTCACACCGATGCAGCAGCTATTAGTGGAGCGGGTATAGCGGAAAAGACAGCTACTGCCTTAAGAATGGAGTCAATCCATCAGGCAGCAGGCTGTCTTTTTGCGAGTTCCATGCCGATCTGCATTGCAGAAAGAACAGGTACACTTTTGTGCCGGGAAGAAAAGCAGGAATTACAACCTTGCTTCTCAAAGAAATCAACAATAACGGAAAGAAACTGTCCTTTACTTATGACGCAGTAGGAAATATTGTTACGATTTCCGAGAATGGTGTTCAGAAAGTAAAATATATGTATAATGCTTTGAGTGAACTGACCCGTGTGGATTCTGCATGGGAAAATAAGAGTATTACGTATACCTACGATGCCGGAATGAATATGACGTCCAGAAAAGAGTATTCCTATACAACGGGAACACTGGGCAATGCGGTAAAGACAGATCTGCTTACCTACCGTGCTTCAGGATGGAAAGATCAGCTTATTTCCTATAATGGCAGCAGCATTTCCTATGATGCGGTCGGCAACATTACAGCTTATCAGGGAAGAACACTGACCTGGTACAGAGGAAGCCTGCTGCAGAGTCTGACCTTAAACGGAAAGAAAGCAGTTTACCATTACGACAGCGAAGGACACAGAGTCCAGTGGAAAGACCTGAACGGAATCAGCCATAAGAACTACTGGTGCGGAAACAAACTGATGGGAACGAAGTATGGAGATGTACTGGTTCAGTTTGTTTACGGTGCGGATAAATCCCCGCTGATGCTGAAAAAGGGAGAAAAAGAGTATTATTACTTGTACAACAGCCAGAATGATGTCATAGGACTGATTGACAGCGATGGAAAACAGGTAGTAAACTATTCTTACGATGCATGGGGAAAACAGACTGGTCTGACCGATATCAGCGGAGAAAATATCGGAAAACTAAACCCATTCCGTTATCGTGCTTACTGCTACGATGACGATACCAAACTCTATGTCACCGCCAGCCGTTATTATGATCCGGAATTGTGCAGATTCCTTTGTGCGGACAACTTTGATGCTGTAAAAGCGAAAATGTTTAGCATGAATGGAAAGAACCTTTATGTGTACTGTTGCAACAATCCGGTGAATGCGGTAGATGATGATGGTGATTTTGGAATTTTAATGCTGGCATTCCCAGGAATCGATCCCAGAAAAGTAGCATGGAATATCTTAAAAGATGTATTTGTATATGCGGTACAGTGCGGAATGGCGAATGAGAAAGTAACCTTAGAAGGAATTGCAGAGGTGGCCATAGAAAGTGCAATCAGTAGTGTTTTGGGAGATAGCCAAGGAATTATCTTTTCAGTAGTAGTAAGTGGTTTGAAAGGAGGATATTTAGAGTATCAGGAATCAGGAGATATGGCAAGAGCAATGGGGGCAGGATTTACGATGCTATAATGACCTTGTTAGAACCTAAAACGTATAACGCATATGTAAAAAATGAAACTATTGAGAATGCATTGGGTGCTTTTACAGACTTTTTTCAGTCTCCATTACTGAGCTATCCCAAAAGCGGTGTTTTGGATGGAGTGTTTGGAAAACCCAAGAAACAGGCAAATAAAAATGGATCAACACTTAAGAAAAACAGCAACATCAACTTTAGTACAAAAAAAGTTGGGGGGAAAAAGAAGAACTGGCAGAGTAATAAGCCTGCAATTTCCAGAAAAATGCAAAATATAGGACTTCCAGCGCTTAGATAGAAAAGTTTTAAGATGCCTTTGCGCGAAGAAAAATAGTTTTTGTACAAAGGCAAAGCGTAAGAAATAACGAGGAGAAGATTGTATGAAAGTAGTATGGGGAAAATTTGGTACCGGCGTAGACCTGATTGTGTGTGCTATTAGTAGTTATTGGTGGGTGAGCCTGTGGGTAAATGAAAAAGATGCGTTCCACGCCTATTCATTAAAAACAAGTATCATAGTGTTTCTAGGAATAATGTTCTTTTTAAGCATAGCAGCTTATGGAACTGTGACATTTCTACTAAAACGAATTTATATTTATGAATGGGGAATAATGTTATCTTTTTGGGGCTATGAAAAAAAGATAGAATGGGAAGATTTTACTGTGATACAAAGATACAATGATCATTTTTTCTTCAACATATCGAAACAGAAAGATGACAGTTTGTTCTGGTGTACCTATCACCCATTTACCAGTATCATGATATTCGACAAGTTCCGCGGACCGGGCTGGGGAATCATACCGCTCAGCGCCGACGAATTTTGTGAACTCCTCACTTCATACGGTGTCAAGTATACGGAAAGTAAATAACATACAAAAAGAGTGGAAGTGGCCGTAAGATCCACGAATTACCAGCCACTTCCCTTTTTATATGCAAATTTAGAAAAAGAAAGAAGGAAATGCCAATGAAATCAATTTATCGCACGATCCTTCCGTAGCAGGCAGCTTCCTTGCGGCACAGTTTGGAGGCTGGGATGCTGCGCTGGAAACGCTGGTCTGCTTCATGGCAATTGACTGGATCACAGGAGGTGTTCTGCTTCCTGTTGTTTTTAAAAAGAGTCCGAAATCTGAAAACGGAACGTTGGAGAGCCGTGCGGGATGGAAAGGGCTTTGCAGAAAAGGGATGATGCTGTTCTTTGTGCTGGTCGCGGAAAAACTGGATCAGCTCACACAGACGAATTACCTGCGGGATGCCGTCTGCATTGGATTTATTTTAAATGAAGCGGTTTCGATCTTGGAAAATGCAGGGCTGATGGGTGTGAAAATCCCTGAGGTTCTGCGGTCAAGGATTGATGTGCTGAGAAAGGAGGAGCAGAGTAAATGAGGGTTGACAGAAGCTATTGTAGCAACCAGAATACATGGTCGGAAAATCATCCGCAGTGTATTGTGGTACACAATACAGACAATTTTGCCGCCGGAGCCGATGCCCGCGCGCATGCAAGAGCGCAGTACCAGGGAAATTTTCAGATTATGTCGGCGCATTATTACGTAGATGACGGGGAGATCGCTTATCAGGCTGCGCCGCACAGCAGAGGATGCTGGCATGTCGGGAGAAATTATGGAAGTAAAAATCTATTCGGCAGATATGGAAACCGGAACAGCATCGCGGTTGAGATGTGCGTGCAGAAAGGATATGATTACGAAACCGCATTTTTACATACGGTGGAGCTGGTGAAAAACCTGATGAACGAGACGGGGATTCCATCAGATGCAGTTTACCGGCATTACGACATCTGCAGCAAAAACTGCCCGTCCCAGATTCAGAAGCGGGGAGACTGGGAGCGGTTCCAGCGTCTGATTCGGGAAACAGAAGACGGCAGTGAGAAAAGTGAATACAATCCCGGCATCTACCGTGTAACAGACCCGGCGCTCAACATCCGCACAGGTCCCGGAGTAGAATACCCGGTGGTGGGAGTCATCAAAGACCAGGGAAGCTATACGATCACAGAAATCAGAAACAAAAGCTGGGGCAGACTGCTGTCGGGAGCGGGATGGATCAACTGCCATAAAGCATATTGTTTTTACGGGGGAAGAGTATAAAATCCCATCTTTGCAAAACGATGTCATCGGACGGATTGACAGCGATGGAAAGCAGGGAGTAAACTATTCTTACGATGCAGGGGGAGAACTGGTAAATACCATGGATACAAGTGGTGCGAATATTGCACAGTCGAAAGAAATAACGAGGAGAAAATTGTATGAAAGTAATATGGGGAAAATTTGGTACAGGTGTAGATTTGATTCTGTGTGTTATTATTAATTACTATGTGGTGAGTATATGGGTAAATGGAAAAGATGAGTTCCATGCATATTCATTAAAAACAAGTATTATATTTCTAATAGAGGTAATGCTCGTTTTAAATATGGGGAAAACAGACCGGTCTGACCGATACCAGCGGAGAAAATATCGGAAAGCTCAATCCATTCCGCTATCGTGCTTACTGCTACGATGACGACACCAAGCTCTATGTCACCGCCAGCCGCTATTACGATCTGGAATTGTGCAGATTCCTTTGCGCAGACAACTTTGATGTTGTAAAAGCGGAAATGTTCAAAAAGTTAAATTAGTAGGTGGCAAATATGAAGGCAGGATATCGTAAATTTTATAAATATTTTAGTATATTGGTATTTATGGGCTGCGGATACCTTATGCTGAATTTTTGGGAAGAGGGAAAAGGTCAAATTAGTTCTTATAACATGCAAGATAAAGCACTTATGATATTGTGGTTTATGATTTATACTTTTGGTACGGCTGCTGGAATTATAAATACTTTAACCAGTATTTACATTTATGAATGGGGAATGCAGATCTCATTTTTGAAATATAAGAAAAAAATCGAATGGGAAGAATTTTCTGTTATACGAAGATATCATAATCATTTTTTCTTCAATATGTCAAAACAAAAAGATGCAGGTCCGTATTGGGCAATGTTTCATCCCTTTACCAGTTTTGTAATATTCGATAATTCGCGAAATCGTTCTGTTCATACCATGCCGCTTAACGCCGACGAATTTTGTGAACTGCTCACTTCATATGGTGTTCAGTACACGGAAAGAAAATAAAGATCGAAGGAATTAAAGAGAAAATATGAGAGCAGGATATCGTAAGTTTTTTATGTTTGCACAAGTTGCTACATTAATAGGCATCGGGTATCTTATGACAAGATTTTGGGAAGATGCAAAAAAACAATGTGAATTATATAATTTGCCTCAAAAGCTTTGGGTAATATTTGGAATAATGTTTATTTGTGGGATAGTGTCATGGGGAAGTGTAGATGCTTTAACACGTATTTACATCCATAAGTGGGGAATGGAACTTGCCTTTTTGGGATATAAGAAAAAAATTGTATGGGAGGATTTTTCCGTTATACAAAGATATAAAAATCATTTTTTCTTTAACGTATCAAAACAAAAAGATAGTGGTCTGTTTTTTTCAACATATCATCCATTTACTAGCTTTGTGATATTTGATAAGTCACAATTTAGTTGTGTCCGTACTATGCCAATCAGTGCCGACGAATTTTGTGATCTCCTCACTTCATACGGTGTCAAGTATAAGGAAAATAAAGCATGAGAAGAGTGGAAGTGATCGGATTTCTGTTGTTTTTACGGGGGAAAGAGAGTAGTATAATACATGTATAATTACAGCTTTGGAGGAAAAACAGTTGCTTGACTGGATCAATGTTTTTAAAGTAAACCGGAAAATTAAATCCCGTCTCTGGCCGTGGATTAAGATTATTTTGAGTATTATTCTTTTCTTTGCGGTATTTTACGGAGATATCTATGTTCACATTTTGGATAAAACAAAGACGGGGCGAATCGTGGAAGCGCTGATTCTGGTTGTGTTTTCGTTTCTGGACTATCTGATCTGCTTTATTTCTGTAGCCGAAATGGACTGCCTGAAGGACAGGCGGTATGCGGCGGCGAAAGAGAGTGGTGAATTTTATACGGTTTCTGAAATAGAAAGTTCCCTGTTCAACTATGTGCCGCGTACCTATACAATTTATTACCGGAGAGGAAGCAGAAGACTTACTTTCGGTGTGCGCACAAGAACGACAGGAAATCCGCTGGAAATGGGCGGCAGAGAATATTTCATAGGACCGACAGGAAAGCGCGAGCAGATTGTGAAAGACCTCGATACGCTGATGAAAGAAGTAAAAAAATACGCAAGATTTGACAAAGTCCTGGTACAGACAATCAATGGAGAACCGGTAAAGAGATAATGCCGGTTCTTCTTGCTTTTACGTAAAAATGCAGGTAAGATAAAAACAGCATAAGTGTAATACACATGCGTAAAAACTCATCAACGGAGAAGGTATGAAAATGGAGGAAACAAAAGATGAATTATCTGAAGGAACGGGATGGTGACCTGTTCTCCAATGCGGATCTGAAACAGCTGATTGTGCCGCTTCTGATTGAACAGCTTCTTGCCATCGCAGTCGGCATGGCGGATTCAATTATGGTATCCAGTGTCGGCGAGGCGGCGGTGTCGAGTGTGTCGCTGATTGATACGATCTTTATTCTGCTGATCAACATGTTCACCGCGATTGCAACCGGCGGAGCCGTCGTGTGCGGCCAGTATATCGGAAAGAAGCGGCCGCATAAAGCATGTGAGGCAGCTGACCAGCTTCTGCTGGTGACAACGGCGCTGTCAGTTGTGATCATGGCGGCGGTCTATCTTTTAAAGCCGTTTATTCTACATGTTGTGTTTGGAAACATTACGGCAGAGGTAGAAAGAAACTGCAATATTTATCTGATGATCGTAGCGGCTTCCATTCCGTTTCTGGCGGTTTACAACGGTTGTGCGGCCATTTTCCGCGCGCAGGGTGATTCGAAAACGCCGATGAAAATATCCATCGTCATGAACCTGATCAATATTTCGGGAAATGCGCTTCTGGTCTATGCGCTGAAATTCGGCGTGGACGGCGTTGCGATTCCAACGCTGCTTTCACGTATGTATGCAGCTGTGGCAGCATTTGTTCTCGTACATAATAAGCGGTATCTGGTGCGGTGCTCTTATCCGGTGAAAGTAAAACCGGATTTCCATATGCTGAAAAAAATCCTTGGCATCGGCATTCCGAACGGCTCGAGAACAGTATGTTCCAGCTCGGCAAAATTATGGTCTTAAGTATGATCACACAGTTCGGAACAGCGTCGATCGCGGCAAATGCGGTGTCCAACACGATTGCTGTCTTCCAGACACTGCCCGGTATGGCGATCGGAAATGCAGTGCTGACCGTAAGCGCACAGTGCGCGGGAGCGGGAGACTATGAGCAGGTAAAATACTATGCGAAAAAGCTGCACATCATCATTTATGGCCTGATGATCGTCTGCTGTCTCGGTGTCATCGCGGCACTTCCGGCGGTGCTTCACGTTTACAGTCTGTCTGCGGAGGCAACAGCCATGACGGAAGATATCATCGTTTACCACGGCATCTGCTGTATGATAATCTGGCCAATTGCTTCAATCTGCCGAATGTACTCCGCGCGTCCAATGATGTGGCATTTTGCATGATTCTCTCGATTCTTTCCATGTGGATCTGCAGAATCGGCATGAGCTATGTGCTCGGTGTGCGTATGGGATTCGGCGTCTTCGGTGTCTGGGTCGCATGACGATGGACTGGGTTGTTCGTGCCATTTTCTTTGTCCTTCGCTATCGAAGCGGGAAGTGGCAGCATCAGACGTGATGAAAAATACGGAATGTTTTGGGGAGAGAGAAAGAAAAAACGATACATCTGGAGGAAGTTATTATTATGAAAAACGCAAAGAAACTGATTCCCGGAGCGGCGATTGCGCTGGTGATTGCCGCTGCGGCGAAATTCCTGGAAAGCCTGGAGGAGAGCGCCGGACTGCACTTTATCGGGCATCGGTCATCGCCATGTTTATCGGTATGATTGTGAATGCCTTTTACAAGCCGAACAGCGTGACAGCGCCGGGAATTAAATTTACATCGAAGAAGATCCTGAAATTTGCGATTATTCTGCTCGGTGCGAGCCTGAATATCCGCACGGTGCTGACGGTCGGAAGATTTTCCCTGACGGTTATGGTATTTACCCTGGCAACGTGCTTTGGCCTCGGCGCACTGATCGGAAAAGCACTTGGACTGAACTGGAAGACGAGCAGCCTCATCAACGCCGGCACGGGTATCTGCGGCGGTTCCGCGATCGCGGCAATCGCGCCGGTCATCGAGGCAACCGATATGGACATTGCCTATGGCCTCTCCGCAACGTTTTTATTTGATACGGTCATGATTGTCGTATTCCCGATCCTCGGTCACTGGATGGGCCTTTCAGATGCCGCGTTTGGCCTCTGGGCCGGAACTGCGGTCAACGATACCTCAAGCGTCGTTGCCACCGGTTACGCATTCAGCGAGGCTGCCGGTGATTTCGCAACCATGGTAAAACTGACACGGACCCTCGCCATCATTCCGGCTGTTCTGGCATTCGCCGCCATCAACGTACATCTGAAACGGAAGGCGCAGGCAGCAGAAGGAACCGCCGTAAAGGTAAGCATCAAATCCATTTTTCCATGGTTTATCTTAGGTTTTCTCGCCATGTCAGCACTGACCTCCTTAGGTCTTATCCCGGCAGGCACAGCAGCCGCATTAAAAACCATCAGCAAATTTCTGATGGTGGCCGCCCTTGCGGCCATCGGCCTGAACACCGATTTCAAATCCCTCTGCCGCTCCGGCGCAAAGCCGATGCTGCACGGATTCATCATTTCGCTGCTGGTAGTCCTGGTAGCGATTGCAGTCGAATTTGCGATCGGCATTGCGCCGCATGGGGTACTGTAAAGAAACAGAGAATTAAAAATCCAGGCATCCGTATAGGATGCTGGATTTTTTGATTCAAAACGGGTTTGTCGTTTCCTTCAAAAACGTTTTCAAAACCTGCAGCACCCCGTTCTCCCAGTACGGCGGGCAGGTGTGTTTTGCTGAGGCGATGACTTCCGCTCGGGCGTTGGAGACGGCGTAGCTTTCGCCAGCGTTCTGAAGCATCTCGATGTCGTTCAGGTTGTCGCCGAAGCAGCAGACTTCGTCTGGGGTAAGGCCAAAGTAGTTCATCAGAAATGAGAGACCGGTCCATTTGCTGACGCCGCGGGCGTTGCAGTCCAACCATTCCTTACCGGCGACAGCGAGTTTTGCCTGATGATTCCACGCCGGGATGAAATTTGGGGAGCAAAGCTCTTCACAGGAGGTTGGATGGTAGATTGTGAATTTGATAATGTCCTCGTTTTCTACCTTCGATAGATCCGGTACTTCGCGGACATCGAAGCCGTAGGAGTCGCGGAGCCAGTGAAACATGCGGCTTCCGGCATCTTCGGCGAGGCAGTAGTCCGGGGTGGCGGCAAAGCAGTCGCAGGACGGAAGTTCGTCGTGTACCATGCGGCACATGGATTTCCAGAGTGCCGTTTCCATCGGATATGTTTTCAGAATCTTTTCCGGTGTGCGCACGACAGTTCCGCCATCGGAGATGTAGAGCAGGCGGTCCTTGATCGGAGCGAAAAGCTTCTGTTCACTGGAAAACTGGCGGCCGGAACAGACAACAAAATGGATGCCCTGGTCGACAAGCCTGGAAACAACAGTCATATATTCCGGGTCGATCAGAAGTGTGCCGTCTTTGACGAGCGTTCCATCGACATCGGTTGCAATCAACTTTATCATAATAGAAAATCTCCTTATCTTGTCACAGAAAAAATTCAAACTATAGCAAGACCAGAAAATAACGCAAAAAAGGCAGTGCTGCAGGGCGCGAATTACAAGGAACGGATTTGAAGGCGTACCGGGGTACGACGAAAATCCGTGACGCAGTAATTCACGTTCTGCAGTGCTGAATTTTTTGCATTATTTTCTGGGATTGCTATAAACATGATTATATCGTGAATTGCTTCGGGGTGCAAGCCGGAACCGGAGGAACGCAAAACTCCACGTTGACGAAACGCAGAAATAAGGCGTAAAATAAAGAAAAATATATATCCACAGGGGGATTTTTATTATGGCATTTATTCAGGTAAGCTTCATGTCAAAAACTTTAATGCGCACCGTACCGCTGCAGGTTATTCTGCCGGTCGACAAATTTACCTTTGGGCAGCCGGAGCGCGAGGAAAAACCGTTTAAAACGCTGTATTTGCTGCATGGCATTTTTGGGAATGAGACAGACTGGGTTCATGGAACCAGAATCCAAAGATGGGCAGAGGAGAAAAACCTTGCCGTTGTCATGCCGGCCGGCGAGAATGCGTTTTATGTGGATCAGCCGTCCATCGGTGCCATGCACGGACAGTTTATCGGAGAAGAACTGGTTGAGATTACAAGAAAAATGTTTCCGCTGTCCAGAAAAAGAGAAGACACCTTTATCGGAGGCCTTTCCATGGGTGGTTTTGGCGCACTCAGAAATGGCCTGAAATATCACGATACCTTCGGGGCTGTGATCTGCCTGTCCGGTGCACTTCATGTGCTGGAAAATCCGGAAGAGAGCAGAGCGGACAGCTTTGCACATGAAGAAGGTTATTTCGGAAATCTGGTCGAAGCAGCAAAGAGTGACAAAAACCCGGCTGTTCTTATCGAGCAGTTAAAGGAAGCACGGAAAAAAGATCCGTCTGTCAATGTGCCGACCGTATTCCAGGCGTGCGGAACAGAGGACGGACTTCTGGAAGTAAACCGTCTCTACCATAAACGGATGGAAGAGAGCGGCATGGACATTGTCTACTATGAGAGCAAGGGTGGCCATGAATGGGATTTCTGGGATGAGTGGATCAAAAAGGCACTGGACTGGCTGCCACTTGAGGAAAAGACGGAAGGTCTGAACAGCGGAAACGTAAATGTTTAAAGGAAAAAGGGAGACAGGCAATGCCAGAAACGAGAAATGACGAATTGTACCGTGCGTTAAAACACAACGGTTACCCGGACGACTTCTGCCGGGAAATTGCATACCGCCAGATGAACACCGATTTTACCGCCACGCGGATGCTCGGCTATCTCTACCGCGTCACAAGCCCGCGCGCCGAGGACGTTGTCGATGAGATGCTGGCTATCCTGAGTGACCGCAAAGCATGGATTGAGAAAAAACAGTCTGAGGAAGCCCAGGCGGCAATCAGCAGAATGTATCGGGAAGGCCTGTAACCTGGGCGGGCGTTTATGCAGAAAAAGCAGAAGGAACGGGCTTGCATTCTTTTCCGGTTTCTGCTACAATCAGTGCAGTGAAAAAGCGACGAAAAGAAACAGTAGCGACAGAGCGCATTCAGAGAGAAAGCGGCAGGTGAAAGCTTTTTGCAGAATCTATCGTGAACCGGTCTTGGAGCTGTGCACCGAAGAGAAGAAAATCCATCAGGGAAAATTTATTTCGTAGGCTGCACCGGGATCTCCCGTTACAGAGAAGGTACAGAGAGCAGAGATCACGCGTATTACAAAATACAAAAATCGTGGGGTACAAATGCTCTGTGTCAGAGTGCAGGAGTTTTCCTGAATTTAGGTGGTACCGCGGATAAAAAAATTCGCCCTAAACTGCAGCTTGCGGTTTAGGGCTTTTTTCTGTTTGAAAATGAAGCATCGCATTCTCGTTACTTCAGTGATGAGTTAGATGCGTAAAATGTTGACTAAAAGCTTAAAATCGGACAGGCTGGAATGTTCTCGCGTCTGGAAGACTTCAGATGTTGAAAACCCAAAGAATAAGGAGGAAATCAGAAAATGAAACTTGAAAAATTAGTAGGAGAGCGCTTCAAAGAAAGACCTGCTGACTGTGTCATCGACAGCCATGCTATTATGGTAAAAGGCGGATACATCAAATATATGGCAAACGGAATCTATTCTTCCTATCTGCCGCTGCGCCGCATTGTGCGCAAAATCGAGCAGATCCTGCGCGAGGAAATGGACAAAATCGACGGCCAGGAAGTGCAGTTCCCGGTTGTCATGCCGGCTTCTCTGTGGGATGAGTCCGGCCGTTACGATAGCATCGGCGATGAACTGCTGCGTTTCACCGACCGCAACAATGCCAAAATGGTACTCGGCATGACCCACGAGGAGGCAGCCGTACACCTTGTACGCGAGTATGCACAGAGCTACACCAAATATCCGTTTATGATCTATCAGATCCAGACAAAATTCCGTGATGAGGCCCGTCCGAGAGCCGGACTGATCCGTGTGCGTGAGTTTACGATGAAGGATGCTTACTCCTTCCATACCAGCCAGGAAGATCTGGAGCAGTATTACGAGAAATGCCACGCAGCATACGAGCGCATCTTCGAGCGTGTCGGCGTGCCGGAGGTGGTATCTGTCAAATCCGATTCCGGTATGATGGGCGGAAATATCTCCCACGAGTTCATGCTTCTGACTCCGGTCGGAGAGGATTCCATCGTTCTGTGTGATTCCTGCGATTACAGAGCCAACATGGAAGCAGCTGAGAACATTTCCGACATCGCAAGAGACGCAGAATCCGCTGCACTCGAAAAGGTTTACACACCGAACGTCCACACCATTGAAGACGTCTGCAATTTCTTCGGAGACGAGACAAAGAACTCCTGCAAAGCCGTTGTTTATCAGCAGAATGTTGATGATAAATACGTTGTCCTTTTCATCCGCGGTGATCTCGAAGTCAACGAGACGAAGCTGGTCAACTTCCTCGGCGAGCAGGTTCACGCAGCCGTGATCACCGAAGAATGCGGACTGAACGCAGGCTATATCGGACCGGTGAACCTGAAGGTGAACGGAGATGCCGTTGTTCTCTATGATAAATCCCTCGAGGGAAGAAACAACCTTTCCTGCGGAGCCAACGAGGCAGAGCATCATTACAAAGGACTCGACATGGAGCGCGACGTTCCGAATGCCGAGTATCACGATTTTGCAAAAATCCAGGAGGGCGGCATCTGCCCGAAATGCGGCAAAAAGACCGTGAAGATCTCCAGAGGTATCGAGGTCGGAAATATCTTCCAGCTTGGAACCAAATATACAAAATCCATGAATATGACCTATGTCGATGCAAACGGCGAGAGCAAGACCCCGATCATGGGATGCTACGGTATCGGTGTCGGCCGTCTGGCAGCATCGGTCTGCGAGGCACATCACGATGAGTACGGCCCGATCTGGCCGAAAGCTATCGCTCCGTGGCAGGTACACCTCTGTGCGGTCCGCGTCGATGACGAGGAAGTCAGAGCATATGCGGACAAGCTGTACGAGGATCTGCAGAACGCAGGCATCGAAGTGATCTACGACGACAGAAGCGTCAGAGCCGGCGTAATGTTTGCCGATGCGACCTGCTCGGTATTCCGCTTCGCATCATCGTAAGCCCGAAAAACATGAAACAGGGCGTTGTCGAGGTTGCATCTCGCGATAAGACTCTGAAAACACAGATTCCGCTGGAAAATGTAATGGAAGAGATTAAACAGTATCTGTAATGATTCAGAACCATGCGAAAGGGAAGAAAAATCGCGATGGGGCTCGGAAGAAGTTCGACAGGAGAAAACACGATATGGAACTCTGGGATATCTATGATGAAAACAAACAGCCGACCGGCCGCACGATGAAGCGGAATGACTGGCATATGAAGCCGGACGAATTTCACCTGACGGTGCTCGGCGTAATCGCAAGACTGGACGGAACCTTCCTTATCACAAAACGTGTCATGACGAAAGCCTGGGCACCGGGCTGGTGGGAGGTTTCCGGCGGCGCGGCACAGGCAGGAGAGAGCTCTTGGGAGGCCGTGCGCCGTGAGGTCAGAGAGGAAACCGGACTCGATGTGAGCAAGGCTGACGGCGGTTATCTCTTTACCTACCGGCGCATCAACCCGGATGAGAGAGACAATTACTTTGTCGATGTCTATCGCTTCGTGATGGATGTCAAAGACGAAGATCTCCATCTTCAGGAGGAAGAAACAGACGGCTACCGTTTTGCTACGTTGGACGAAATCAAAGGGTACGCCGCAGAAGGTAAATTCCTGCATTACGACAGCATCCGCCAGGCATTTGAACTGTAACAGAGAAATAAGATAAGAAAAACGCGTTCCCGCCGGAAACCACAGGGGTTTCCGAAAACGGGAACGCGTTTTTGTAATTTACAGGATTCTTTCTTGCCGTAGGCATGCCTGAAAAGGGCTTTTCGTAAGCGCGTAAGCGGTTCATTGCGGTTAATCGCGATTGAACACTTCGCGGTTGAGCGCCTTTTCCTGATGGCTGACAATCGTTGTGCAGACAGCATCGCCTGTGATGTTGACGGCGGTACGCAGCATATCGAGAATACGGTCGATACCCATGATAAGAGCGATACCCTCCGTTGCAGTCCGACGGAATTCAGTACCATAGCCAGGGTAACAAGTCCGACGCTTGGGATACCGGCGGTACCGATGGAAGCCAGTGTTGCGGTAACAACAACCGTTGCGAGGTTTGCCGGGGTCAGATGAATACCGTACGCCTCTGCGATGAAGATGACAGCGACACCCTGCATAATGGAGGTACCATCCATGTTGATGGTTGCGCCGAGCGGAATGGTGAACGAAGAAATCTGCTTCGAGACACCCATCTTTTTGTTCAGTGTATCAATCGACATCGGGATTGTCGCGTTGGAGGTTGCGGTGGAAAATGCAAATCCCATAACCGGAAGGAATTTCTTCACGAATTTAATCGGATTCAGCCGTGTGAATACGAACAGAAGAACCTGATAAATGACGAAGCACTGCAGTGCCAGCGCCAGTGTTACATTTCCCATGTATTTCAGCATCGGTGCGAACGCAGAAAAGCCGACCGTTGCAAAGGTACGTGCAATCAGACAGAAAACGCCGACCGGGGCCACCTTCATGACCGTCATGGTCATTTCCATCATGACATCGTTAAACTGGCTGATAAAGTTGGAAACGACCGAAGCGCGGTTTCCGAGCTTTGCCAGCATTACGCCGACAAACAGGGCGAATACGATGATGGGAAGCATATCGCCGTTTGCCATGGAACCAATCGGGTTCTTCGGGATGATGTTGAGCAGTGTATCCACCAGGCTGACGCTGGAATCTGCTGCTGTTGAGGACAGGTCGGCTTTCTGAACCGCACTCATGTTAAGTCCGAGACCCGGGTGAATGAGCAGGGCGGTTCCAAGTGCGATGCAGACGGCAAGTGCTGTGGTAACAAGGTAAAAGCCGATCGTTTTTACGCCGACCTTTCCGAGGGTTTTGCTGTCTCCGATGGACATACTTCCGCAGACGAGGGAGCAGAAGACAAGCGGTACGACAAGCATCTGCATCAGGCGGATAAAGCCCTGTCCGATGACATACAGCACACCTTCTACGATGACGGTGTCCTTGATATAGCTGGACGGGATCCAATAGTGAATCACCACGCCGAGCAGCGCACCGGCCAGCAGGGCAATAAAAATCTGGGTGGAAAGCCCGAGCTTCTTTTTTGACTTTTCCGTTGTTTCTTTTCTGTTTCGGACCATTATTCGATTCCTCCAGTTTCTTCGAGATATTCTTTCAGTGCCGTTTTCCAGTCGAGCGGCTCAGGAATACCGGTCAGACGGAGCATCATGTTGTCCAGAACAGAATAGGTCGGGCGGACATCATCGCGTGCGACAACCGGGTAGAGATCAAGGTCACCGGTTTTTCCGGTATACTCGAGGATGGTTCTTGCAAACTCATAGCGGCTGCAGCTTCCGGGGCAGACAACGTGGTACAGACCATACTCCTCGCTGTCGATAAAGTGGCAGATCACGCGCGCAAGCTCAAAAGCACTGGTCGGAGCCGCATACTGGTTGTTTGGAACCTCCATCGTGCCGCCTTTTGCCGCATTGCGGAGTACTTCATCCACAAAATCGCGGCCGATCCCGTAAATCCAGGAGCTTCGGATGATGACAAAGCGGTTCAAAAGCTGTGTCAGGATTTTCTCTCCGGCCTCTTTTGATTTTCCGTAGATCGTACGCGGATGCACGGTATCAAACTCGTTGTACGGGATGCGGGATTCCTTGTCGAAAACATCATCCGTTGAGATCTGAATAACCTTTGCGTCGATATCATTGGCGGCAAGCGCTACGTTGCGCACACCGATGGCATTGACACGATAGGCTTCGTCGATGTTTTTTTCACACTCGGCAACGTCGGTCATACCGGCGCAGTTGATGATAACGTCGGGACGGTTGACATAAACAAACTGTGTGACTTCATCGATTTTGGTAATATCAACCTCGTGAATATCCGTCGGAAGAAGCTGATATTCCACACCCTCCAGCAGTTCCAGAAGGGCAGTACCGATGTGGCCTTCGGCACCTGTAATCCATATTTTTTTCATAGGTTCTCTCCTGTCCTTGATTTATATACAGAAAAACTGTAATTGTATTTATTTTACCTGCGGACTTTACAGAAGTCAATAAATTATGGAAAGTCTCTGTGCAGAACCGGAAAAAAGTGGTATCATTTCTGTATATGTCTGCGGTATAAGACTGCATATCTGCTACAAAAGAAGGAGGAGTATTTTTGAAAAAGAACAAATATGAAATCGACATGTGCAACGGCACGATTATGGACAAGCTGATTTCCTTTTCGCTGCCGCTGATGGTGTCCGGCATTCTGCAGCTGATGTTCAACGCGGTGGATATCATCGTCGTCGGACGGTTCAGCGGAAGCCAGGCGCTTGCGGCTGTCGGATCGACAACGGCACTCATCAACGTGTTCATCAACCTGTTTATGGGAATCTCGCTCGGTGCGAATGTGCTTGCGGCGCGGTATTATGCAGCGGGGCGCGACCGGGAGATGTCGGAAACGGTACATACATCGATCATGCTGGCGCTGATCAGCGGCGTTGTGATGGCGTTTGTGGGCGTATTTTTTGCAAAAGGCGCGCTGGAGCTGATGGATACACCGGCGGATGTCATTGATCAGTCGGCATTGTATATGAGAATTTACTTTATGGGAATGCCGTTTTTCATGCTGTACAACTACGGTGCGGCGATTCTGCGTGCCGTCGGCGACACGAAGCGGCCGCTGTATTTCCTGATTGTATCGGGTGTGATCAACGCTGGTCTGAATATGTTCCTCGTGATCGTGTTCAGTCTCGGCGTGGCAGGTGTGGCGATTGCAACGGTGGTTTCGCAGGCGATCTCCTGCGTGCTGGTTCTGCGGTGCCTCTATAAGAGCGAGGGAAGTTATCAGCTCCGGTTCTCGAAGCTGTGCCTGAAAAAGGATTACATCATCCCGATTTTCCAGGTCGGCATCCCGGCGGGTATTCAGAGTACCGTCATCAACTTCTCGAACGTGCTGCTGCAGTCATCCGTCAATTCCTTCGGTTCGATTGCAATGGCAGGCTACACGGCGGCCAACAATGTGCTGGGATTTTTATACACCTCAGTCAACTCCGTCACCCAGGCGTGCATGAGCTTCACAAGCCAGAACTATGGTGTCGGAAAATACAAACGAATGGATAAGGTGCTGATCGACTGCCTGATTCTCTCCAGCGGCATCGCACTGGTGATGGGTGGCGGCGCGTATCTGTTCGGTACGGAAATCCTGCAGATTTACACCGGGGACCCGGAGGTTATCCGCTGCGGTATGGAAATTCTGTCGATCACGACGGTTCCGTATTTCCTCTGCGGCATCATGGACCTCTTCCCGGGAGCCCTGCGCGGTATGGGATGCTCGGCGGTGCCGATGATTCTGTCCGTCATCGGAACGGTCGGAACGCGAATCGTGTGGATCTTCGGCATTTTCCCGCGGCACCGCTCGCTGTATGTGCTGTTCATTTCGTATCCGGGATCGTGGATCATCACGATTATCCTGCAGGTGATCTGCTATCTGATTGTGCGGAAGAAAGTCCACAGCCGGGCAGCAGCCGTATAAAAAAGAGAAAAAAGACAAAAAGCCAGAAAAACCGCGGATAAATCCATTTTTAGGTGGAATTATCCGCGGTTGTGTGATAAGATGGCCGTATGCGAAGAGGCAGGTAGAAGATACAGGGACACCTGCCTCTTACTCTGTGAAAAAGGAGAGAAGAGAGAACATATGAAAAAGTTTTATGCATGGTATCAGAAGCATATTACAGGTGCGATCTTTACCGGACTGATTCTCGGTATCTTAACCGGACTTCTTCTGGCGGACCGCTTTACGCCGATTCTGACCGTAACCGGCGTCATCGGCGGCATCTACATGAACGCCTTGAATATGATGATTTTCCCGATGGTATTCTGCTCAATTGTCATGGGCATCTGCAGCATCGGAAATGCAAAAACGACAGGTAAGATCACCGGCTACTCGATGATTTTCTTCCTGTGCACCACCGCGATTGCAAGTGCAGTCGGCATTATCATTCCAAGACTGATCCGCCTCGGAAAGGGAGTCCATTTTGAGATGGCAACTTCCGATATCCAGGCGACCGAGATGACCAGCATCCTCGACACGATCAAAAACCTGATTCCGTCCAATCCGGTGAAGGCGTTTGCGGAGGGCAACATGCTCCAGGTACTCGTGTTCGCTGTCGTTGTCGGCTTTACGCTGATTGCGGTCGGAGAGAAGGGACATCCGCTCTTAAACGTGATCGACTCCCTGAATGAGGTCTGCTTAAAAGTCATCAGCACCGTTATGTATTTCACCCCGATCGGTGTCTTCTGTACGATCGTGCCGGTTGTCGAGGCAAACGGAACCAAAACCATCGTTTCCCTGGCAACCCAGCTCATCATTCTGTATGTGGCATTCTATGGATTTGCGATCGTCGTCTACGGCGGCGCTGTAAAACTCATCGGAAAGACGAGTCCGGTCAAGTTCTTTAAGGCGATCATGCCGGCAGCCCTGAATGCATTCGGAACATGTTCCAGTTCCGCGACGATCCCAATCAGCAAGCGCTGTGTCGAGAAAGAACTCGGCGTTTCGAACCAGATCAGCAGTATCGCAATCCCGCTCGGTGCCACCGTCAACATGGATGCGGTATCGATCCTGATGTCGTTTATGATCATGTTCTTCGCAAATGCCTGCGGCATCAGCGTCAGCATTTCGATGATGGTGATCATTCTGCTTGCCAACGTCCTGCTTTCTGTCGGAACACCGGGTATCCCGGGCGGTGCGATCGCATCGTTCGCAGCACTCGCCACGATGGCAGGTCTTCCGGCCGGCGTCATGGGCGTTTACATCAGTATCAATACACTGTGTGACATGGGTGCCACATGCGTCAACGTCATCGGCGATATGGCAGGCTGCGTTGTGCTGCAGGAGAAAATCAAACTGGAAGAAAACTAAAAAATGTTACATAGAAAAAGAGGGATTCCTTTCACGGGAGTCCCTCTTTTGCAATGCGTAAAATAAATTAAATATAGTCCGAAACATATGGAATATGGTGGAAGAGCAGGTCGTCCAGGCATTCCACAGTCTGTGGCGTCGTTTCGATGCGCGCCATCTCATACAGCTTGGAAGCCGTCTTGTAGCCGAGCAGCAGTGTCGTGAGCGATGCGATCGTCATTTTCATCACATGGTCCGGCTCGCGGTCGGTCGGCACACAGTGTCCTTTTTCAAAGAAGAATGTGAAGCTGTCATTGTTCCACGGAAGCAGCTCATCCTCGATCTCAAAACGGATACACACATCCGGCTCGTCCGGGTCGCAGGCGTAATGTTCCATAAACTGCACGACATCGATGATACGCCCCATCGAGTACGGGCGAATCGTTTCTTTGATATCGCTGTCCTCAAGCTCGAACGCGATGGGTTCACTGTAGTAGTTATTTCCTTTGACCTCATCGATCATGGAATCGTGCGCATGAATATACTCCCAGAGTCCCAGCTGCGCTTCGCGGTTCAGATAGATCATCTCTTTGATATGCATGATATCGGAGCTGATCAGATAGACCATGTAGCCGTACGGCACATCATCAGCGGAATAGTAGATCGCAACGACGGTATCATCCTCATCCCAGCGGAAATATTCTTCCCACGCCAGATTGTTGCGGTAGAGGCAGCCGTGCGTCTTCGAAGCAAATTTGGTATGTAGTTCCTTAAAATCCTTGTCATCCCATGCTACGCGGCGCACATACCAGGGGCTTTGAGTTTCCGCGGCACCTGCGTGTCCTTGATGGTGTACGTCATCTTATTGGAAATGATTTCCCATCCGAGATTCCGGTAGAGCGGAATAGAGTAGGGATAGAGAAGCGCAAAGGAACGGTGGTTTTCCCGCATGCGCGTGAGACTCCGGATCATCAGCTTTTTCATGATGCCCTGGCCGGTGTATTCCGGGTAGGTGCAGACGCTGGTGACAAAACCGACGGGATAGCGGACACCGTAGATATTCATGTCCAGCGGATAAACCGCGAACTGTGATACCAGATCCTCCTCGCAGAAACAGCCGAGCACATCGGCACGGACGAGAACCGGGAATTTGGACTGCTTGATTTCATCGTCTTTCCATCCGCTTTCGGAAAGCTCCTGCTCTGTAACCTGAAAGGCGTAGCGCAGAAGTGCATTGTACTGCTCTGCGTCGTCGATGGTCAGCGGGCGGAAGGTTAAGTTCGAATCTTTCGTTTGAATCATGGATTACTCCCTCATTTTATTGTGAATCAAAGTATAGTGAATCAGATACTTTATTTTTTCGTAAATATTCTATCATAAGAAATGGAATTTGTGCAGTTAAAAATAAAGCCCATTCCGCAAATTTGGTAAAAAGATCAAAATAGTGTTAGAAATCGGATAAAAACTTCAAGAAACAGACAAAAAAATCTAATAAAATGAAAAACATACAGGGATAGTCTGCGCGAAAAAGTAGACATACGATTTCCAGGGTGACTGCGTTGAGATCGACGTGTTCAATCCGGAGACAAGAAAATATGTCTGGGACGTATGCAAGAAGAACTACTACGATTACGGCATCAATGCTTTCTGGCTGGATAACTCCGAGCCGGATTACGGTGTTTACGATTTCGATCATTACCGCTATATTGAAGGACCGGCGCTCTCCTGCAGCAACATCTATCCGCAGTTATACAGCCGTGTCTTCTATGATAAGAAGAAAAAACCGACCGCGTAAAACCGGTCGGTTTTTTTGAATAAATTTCCATTACAGGACGGTTTTTGTACACTTTTTCTTGACGAAACGGGAAACAATCGTTACACTATTATGTATAACTGTAATTAAAATGGGAAAATGTAGCAAAACGCGGAAGCACACAAAGGGGTAATGAAGTTTTGTGTGTACCGGGGAGAAGAGAGGGAAACAGATGAATCAGACCGAATTGCCGGAATGTGAAAAAATAAATAAGAAAGAGCCTTCTAAGGATGTTCAGATGACACAGAAACAGGCAGAACGTCTGGTGGAACATCTGAAGAATATTTTCATGTATGTGCGGGTTCTCCGTCCGGATGAGATCGGAGATTTTATTATCGATGAAGAGAATGGCAAGCTGTGTGAATGCTACGCAGTATGGAACAAAGCGATGCCGTGCCTTAACTGTATTTCCGAAAAAGCCCTGCGGGAGAAATCGCAGAAATCAAAACTGGAATGCATTGCGTCGAATGTGTATCAGGTCATTGCAAGATACGTGGAGATCGAAGGAGAACCATGCGTGATCGAGATGATCAACCGTCTCGACGATGAAACACTGATGGACTCCGAAGGACGCCAGAATCTGGTAAGCAAGCTGAACAGCTACAGCGAAGAGCTGTATCGTGACGCGCTGACCGGAGTATTCAACCGCCGCTACTTCGAAGACCAGATCCGGGACGCCAGCTTTTGCTGCGGCGTAGCCATGATCGATCTCGATGATTTCAAATTATACAACGATACATACGGCCACAATGCCGGAGATATGGCGCTTGACACCATTGTAAAGACCGTCAACCGCTGCACCCGACGTACCGACCGTCTGATCCGCTTAGGAGGAGACGAATTTCTGCTGGTTCTGCCGGAGATGGATGAGGAAAACTTTGTACAGAAATTAAAACAGATTCAGTCACAGATCCATGAGGCACAGGTGCCGGGCTACTCGAAGATGCGTCTTTCCGTCAGCGTAGGAGGTGTTCTGACAAGAGATGAGACGATCGGCGAAGCTGCGATGCGTGCCGACCAGCTGATGTATCTTGCAAAACAACGGAAAAACATGGTTGTCACCGAGAAAGACCAGATCCTGGGTTGTCAGGACGATGTTGTCCGTCAGGAAAACCGCAGAGAAAAACAGCGCATCCTGATCGTGGATGATTCCGAGATGAACCGTATCATCCTCTCGGAGATTCTGCAGGATGAATACGATATCATCGAGGCTTCCACCGGCGAAGAGTGCCTGCGTCTGCTGGAAGAATACGGAACAGGCCTTGCGCTGATCCTTCTGGATATCGTCATGCCGGGCATGGACGGTTTCGGAGTGCTTGACTACATGAACCGCAACCACTGGATCGAAGAGGTTCCGGTCATCATGATATCGAGCGAGGATTCCACCACATTTGTGCGCCGTGCGTATGAGCAGGGCGTATCCGATTATATCAGTCGTCCGTTTGATGCAAAAGTTGTTTACCAGCGTGTCTTCAATACGATCAAATTATATGCAAAACAGCGCCGTCTCGTGACGCTCGTCACCGAGCAGATTTACGAAAAAGAGAAAAACAATCAGATGATGATCAGTATCCTGAGTCATATCATGGAATTCCGGAATGGCGAGAGCGGACTTCATGTCCACCACATCAACGTTCTGACCAGTATGCTCCTCGAGCGTCTGGTACAGAAGACAGACCGCTACCACTTAAGCTGGTCCGATCAGCTGATGATCACAACGGCATCCGCGCTGCACGATATCGGAAAGATGGGCATTGACGAGAACATTTTAAATAAGCCGGGAAGGCTGACGAAAGAAGAGTTCGAGGAGATGAAGAAACATACCCTGATCGGAGCGTCCATGCTGAAGAGCCTGGAACTGTATCAGGACGAGAAGCTGGTACAGATTGCGTACCAGATCTGTCGCTGGCATCATGAGCGGTACGACGGAAAGGGTTACCCGGACGGCTTAAAAGGTGAGGAGATCCCGATTGCAGCCCAGGTTGTATCGATTGCCGATGTTTACGATGCGCTGACAAGCGAGCGTGTCTACAAATCGGCATACACGCACGAGAAAGCCATCGAGATGATCCTGAACGGCGAGTGCGGTGCCTTCAGCCCGCTGATGCTCGAGTGTCTGCTCGATATCAAAGATGCCATCTGCGAGGAGCTGAACACCATATCCGAAGAAAAACAGACTTCGATTCAGATTGAAAAGCTGAAAAAAAATCTGAAATCGGGGGGGGGCAGAGCTGAGTTTTCTGAACTCTGATGAGAGGTTATCCACAGAAGATGCCTGGGAGAACAGGTATCATGCGGATTCGAAAGACGATCTTAAATAAAAATATACCAAAACCCATGGATTTCTGAAAAGATTCCATGGGCTTTTCGCACCTTTGTGCAAATTTTTGTTGTGATTCCGGAGGACAACTGCTATAATAACAGAAAATGTCAAAAAATACGACAAAAATACCGGAAGAGGGCTGTGCGAACAAGTACACACAAGTCTGGAAAGGATAAATATCATGAATCAGTTGGAAGTATTACGAGAGAGCCTTGGACAGTGCGATGAGATTATTCTGGATGCGCTGCTTATGAGAAACCGTATTGTCGAGGACATTATGGTATATAAAGAAGCAAATAACGTGCCGATTCTCCAGCCGGAGCAGGAAGCAAAACAGAAGGAATGGCTGGAACGCCGGATGCAGGAAAAACGCCATAAAAACGAAGTGGCGGATGTTTTCGAGAGCATCACAAGAAACAGTAAAAAGATTCAGGCAAGAAAGCTGTTCAATTATAATATTGTACTGATTGGCTTCATGGGAGCCGGAAAGAGCACCATTTCCGATTATCTCAAAACCGTGTTTGCCATGGATATCATCGAGATGGATCAGATCATCGCAGAGCGTGCCGGTATGAGCATCTCCGATATTTTTGAGACTTACGGCGAACAGTATTTCCGTGACTGCGAGACGAATCTTCTGATTGAAATGCAGTCGAGAACAAACGTTGTCATTTCGTGCGGCGGCGGAACTCCGATGCGTGAGTGCAACGTTGCGGAGATGAAAAAGAACGGCCGCGTTGTTCTTCTGACTGCAAAGCCGGAGACGATTTTAGACCGTGTCAAAGACAGCCACGACAGACCGCTGATCGAGAACAACAAAACCGTTCCGTTTATCGCAGATCTGATGAGCAAGCGCCGTGAGAAATATGAGGCCGCAGCCGACATTATCATCGAGACGGACGGAAAGAGCGAGCTGGAGATCTGTGAGGAGCTGATCCACAGCCTGCGGCAGATGGATGCAAAAGCGGAATAAAAGAGAAAAAGCAAAGAAAAAGAAGAAGCAAGAAAAAGACAAGAAAAAAGAAAA